>Ga0224496_10000068_pt1 | contig 76419 bp, 44 predicted proteins | sample SF_Jul11_sed_USG_2_FD_168127 | JGI IMG/M metagenome (GOLD analysis project Ga0224496, IMG submission 168127) | Sediment microbial communities from San Francisco Bay, California, United States - SF_Jul11_sed_USGS_8_1 | ecosystem: Environmental > Aquatic > Marine > Sediment | place: USA...
CTGTGGCTGGAAGCGCTGATCGACGCGGTGCGCGCGGCGGATGCGGAGGTCAGCTATGAGATTGAGACCGCCTGGCGCGAGGTAATGCAGCGCGCCGTGCACCTGGTCACCCCCGACGGGGCCCACCTCCCGGGAACGGTCTCCGGAGCCGGTTTCGCGGCGCTGAGCAGCGCCCACAGACCGTCCCGCCTTCGCTCCACAACCCCGCCTTCCCACCAGCCTCCGGAACCGGAAGGGCATGGTGTATTCCACGAACTCAGCGGTTTTACACCCCTGACTTCACGCGCCTCGGCGCGTGAAGTCGAAAGGTCGGAACCTGAAAACGTAGCGGGGAATCCGGGCCCAGGGGCCACGGCGGAAGCCGTTCAGCCCGCCATTACCACGGCGCTCAGGCCCCCGGCGGCGACCACATAGGCCCCCACCAGCAGGCTGTTGATCTGGGTGGCGACGCGGCCGGTCCACACATGGGTAAAGCTGCCGGCGGGGCAATATCCGGCGCGCAGGCCGAACAGCCCGGTCACCAGCAACGGCAGCAGCAGCACCGCCCCGGCCAGAGCCGTCACGCGGCCGCTCATGTCCGCCTGTTCGGCGGCCAGGGCCACCAGACCCGAGCCTTCCCATGAGCAGACCACGGTGGCGATGATTCCCACCGAGATATAGGCCCATAATTTCATTGGATCGCGCACCGTGCTTCCCAGCGGGCGCGCGGACTCCAGCGCTGGCGCCGGTTCCGGCACCAGATGCAGCGGACGCTTGCCGCGCTTGGACGTCACACCCCGTCGGACCACCAATCCCTGTGGTTCGTTCGGCATTCCCCTCTCCTCCCCGGAAAAATGCACCTGCCTCCGCTTCCGTGCGGACACCATCAGGTTTACACGATTTGTGGGCAATTCGTAAAGTGTTTCGCGTAAATTCCCTAAGATAAGCCGGGCGGAGCCTCCGCCTCCCCGCCCGGCATGCCGGTTTTGGCAGGTGGGTCCGGTTACTCAAAACCGACGGTGACCTTGCCTGCGCCTTGCGGAATATCCAGCGTAACCCCAGCGCCCGGCGCCGCCGCACCCGGTCGGTCCACACCGTTTTCCCGCATTACCATGCGGAATACCACCGGAACATGGTCCGACACGGTATTGGCAAAGTCCGCCACGGACCGGTCCAAACGAACAATTGCCGCATCATCTCCCTGAATGTCACCCATCCGGACATCATTGCTGACCAAAATATGATCAATCAGCGAGCGGTGGCTCCCCCCCACATAGGAAATCGCGTTGGTGCTTGCGTCGTCCGCGGTAAGGGCAAACAGGTCCGGCGACCCGGTCAGGGAACTGAGCACATCCCGGTTGATGCGCTCGTTGAAATCACCACCCAGAACCACCGGAAGGTCTTCCCGTTCCCGAATGTCGGCAATGATCTCCGACAGCACTTCGGCTGCGAGTTTTCTGCGCGCCGCACTCTGGGCATCACCAAAAGCCTTCAGGTGAACCACGATCATGAGGAATTTCACCTCTTTTGAGTTACCCCCGCTCACAGAGCAGCGTGCAAACAACGGAAGCCGGGGGAATGCACTTTTTCCGGAAGCCGTTTTTTTGGCCAGTTTATCCTGGTAACGGGCCGGAATTTGCGGATCTTTTGTCACCGTGGTGGTTTCCCGGTCGTAGAGCACGGCAATTTCCTGGGACCCCTGCACGTCCTCCAATTCATACCCCATGGCGAATCCCCGCTGTCCCATGTCAGCAATCAGACGATCCATCGCATCGGTGGATACTTCGGTTAATCCCATGGCATCCATGGAAAGGCGCGCGCATATGTCCGCCACGTCGCTGACGCGGCGGTTGCTCACGGTGCGGTTGAAGTGCTCGATGTTCCAGAACCCGAGGTCGGCAAAATCGGCGGACCCGGAAAAATCGGGCACTTCGATTTCGTCACGCCCCGGATCAGCCACGCCATACAGGTCGAAGAAGCCAAGAAACGGCGAGGTGTCCTGCACCGAGCGCAGCACTTCATGGGCAGCCTCCCGCCCCGGTTGCTGTCGCTGCAACCGCGCTAGCAGATGGCGCACAATGGCCGACACCCGAATCCCCTCGTTCGTTACCGTGCCGCCGTCGCTCCATCCGGCATGGTGCAGGGCCACCAGCCCCCAGTCGTTATTGAAGACCGGAGACCCCGAGGAGCCGGGCTCCGTATCGGTGGTGTAGTGAACCACTTTGTCCAACACCTTGATCACCTTGTTCTGATGCAGTGCCACCTCTTTGCGACGGGCCTGCGGGTGCTGAATGATGTTTACCCTTTCCGACCGGGTCACCATGGCCGGGTTCCGCGTCAGGGGCACCGGCTCAATGTCCCCCAAGTCGGTCGGTCGGCAGGCGACAATGGTGAAATCGAGGTTTTCATCGGTGATGTACAACAGGTCCGGTTTCAGCGTCACGCTGGTTGATACCTGATCTTCCTCATAGCCGAACTCGGCGACACTTCCCCGCGCGGATTCGATGGTCGGCAGCACGTGATTGTTGGTCATGATCAGCTCCGGAGCGATCAGGAATCCGGTTCCGTAGCCACCGATCACTCCAGCCGTATCCCGGATCACCACCCGGCACACCGCACGCGCCCGACCAGCCCCGTCTTCCAAAAACCGGGCGGGAAGCAGATTATTTTCCTTGTGGATTTTCTCGTAGTAGTCGGAGATGTGGCCTTCCAGTTCCTTCCGGTATTTCCGGGAATCCACCGGGCCGGCTTCGGGCCTGCACACGCGCCGGGCACGTACCCCCACCAGCCTGCGATACTCTTCCTCCGTCAAATCCCTTACCCCCGCTACGCGTTTGTCACGGTACACCGTTTTTTTTTGTTTTTTGTTGGAAGCCATTGGTTCCCCCTTGGTTTGCGGTTTCTGGTGCCACGGCCTACCCGCCCCGCCCAATATCGAACCGGAATTGCCGGGCTACCGTATACAGTGAATATCGCAAACGGTACACCGGGGCAGTAGCGGTTACCAGCAGTCCGATATGATTTTTCGCACCCATTCCTCCGCTACGCCAGAGACGAGCGCAACCGGCGCATGAAGGCTCCACTCCCCGCCCGATCGCCCGATAAGAGTCCAGAGCATGTTTCTGGACGAAAAACAAGACGACTCCCAACCGGGGCCGGACCCCCAGCCCAAACGCAAGCGCCGCAAGCCGGGCAAGTCCACCCTGCGCGTCCGCGCGTTGCGGGTTGCCGCCGTGCTGGTGCTGCTGCTGCTGGCCGCCCCGGTGGGGCTGGTGGCGCTGTACCGGGACGTGGCTCCGCCCCTCACCCTGCTGATGTTCGTGCGTCTGTTCGACGGCCACGGCATCAAAAAGGAGTGGGTGCCGCTGGAGAAAATCTCCCGCCACGTGCCGAATTCGGTAATCGCCCTGGAGGACAACCTGTTTTGCGAGCACAACGGTTTCGACTGGGCGGCGATTTTCGATGCGGCGGCGGACCGCATCCGGGGCACCGGCTCCGGCGGCGGTAGCACCATCACCCAGCAAACCGCCAAGAACGTATTTTTGTGGCCGGACCGCACCATGACCCGCAAGGCGTTCGAGGTGCCGTTCGCAAAGATGATGGAGCGGTGGTGGGGCAAGCGCCGCATCATGGAGGTGTATTTGAACGTCATCGAGTGGGGGCCGGGCATTTACGGCATCGAGGCTGCCTCCCATCACTATTTCGGCAAGTCCGCAAGGGCCCTGACCCGTCAGGAAGCCGCCCTGCTGGCCGCCGTTCTTCCCAGCCCGCTCACCTGGTCGCCGGCCCGGCCCACCGAACGGGTGACGGGACGCGCCTCGGTGGCGGTGCAGCGGGTGCCGCAATTGCGCGAGTCCCTTCTGGCCTGTGTGAAATAGGGCGATCTGTTCCCTGCCCGTGGCACCACGCGAGCCACTGCGATTTTCCACCCGACTTTCACCCCGACCAGCCGCAAATACGGCCCCGCGCCCAGCAAACGCCCTTCCGACTCCGTTGCCCGTGGCCCCACTCGAGCCACTTTGATTGTCCCCCCGGCTTCACCCCGACCATCCGCAAATACGGTTCCGCGCCCGGCAAACGCCCTTCCGACTCCGTTGCCCGTGGCCCCACTCGAGCCACTGCGATTTTCCACCCGACTTTCACCCCGACCATCCGCAAATACGGTTCCGCGCCCGGCAAACGTCCTCCCGACTCCGTTGCCGGTGGCACCACTCGAGCCACTGCGATTTTCCACCCGACTTTCACCCCGACCATCCGCAAATACGGCCCCGCGCCCAGCGGTTTGACGGTGGGGGGGTGTGCAGGGTAACGTCGACCGTGGTCGGAGCGATTCCCGGGCCCGCCGCTTTCGGACGGCAACCAGATGGTGTTTTTCCCATGTCTGCCAACGCTTCACATGCTCCCTTCGGTACCTTTGCAGTGAAGCATCCGGTTCCCGCCGGGGGTGGATGGGGGGACGGTTTATGACGGATTCCCTGTGGATTCCGGCGGGGGGGCTGGTGAGCGGTCTGGCCCTGTTGGCGTGGTCCGCGGAGCGGTTTGTGGAGGGGGCGGCGGCGGTGGCCCGCAATCTGGATGTGTCGCCCCTGTTGGTGGGGCTGCTGGTGGTGGGCTTTGGCACCTCGGCGCCGGAAATCGTGGTTTCGGCCATCGCCGCGCTGGACGGCCGCCCGGATATCGCCATCGGCAACGCGGTGGGCTCCAATATCGTCAACGTGGGGCTGGTGTTGGGGGTGGCGGCGCTGATCCGCCCCCTGTTCGCCCATTCCGGCCTGCTGCGGCGGGAACTTCCCTATACCCTGGGGGCCGCGGTACTGGCCCTGGTGCTGCTTTCCGACGGCGTGCTCAGTCGCACCGATGCCATGGTGCTGCTGGTAACTTTTGTGGCCATGGGCCTGTGGATGCTGGGGCAGGACGACCACGACCGGGCCGGCATCGAGGACGCCATGTCCGCCGAGTTCGCGGCCGAAATGCCCCCGCCCATGAGCACCGAACGGGCGGCAACCTGGCTGGTGGCCGGGCTGCTGCTGATGGTGATCGCATCCCGCGTGCTGGTGTGGGGGGCGGAAGCGATCGCCCATGCCTTTGGCATCAGCGACCTGATCATCGGACTGACCGTGGTCGCCCTGGGCACCAGCCTGCCCGAATTGGCCACGGCCATATCCGCCGCGCGCAAGGGGCACAGCGACATTGTGATCGGCAATGTGCTGGGCTCGAACATGGTCAACATCCTGGCGGTGATCGGCGTGGCGGGGCTGATCCACCCGGGGGCGTTCGAGGCGCGGGTGCTGACGCGGGATTTCCCGGCCATGCTGGTGTTCACCGTGGCCCTGTTCCTGATGGCGTTCAGCTTTCGCGGGCACGGCCGCATCGACCGCCTGGAAGGGGCCCTGCTGATCGCCGCACTGATCGGCTATCTGGGGCTGTTGTACGCGGACGGCGGGTAGCCCGCTATCCCGGTCAATAGAGCAGGCCTCGCACCCCGCGCCGGGCCAGCAGCTTGCGCAGTTCGTCGATGCCGAACAGCACCACCGGCGCACACAGAATCAGCCCCCAGATCCAGAACGGCAGCGGGGCGGTTGAAAACACCGGATTCAGGCCGGGCAGATACACCACCGACAGGGTAAACAACACCTCCAGGGCAACCCCCGCGGCGATCCACGGATTCAATCGCAACAGGGCCGGCACGGCGCTCTGCCGCCCGGTGCGGCAGGCAAGCACATTGCCGATCTGGGAAAAGATGATGGCGGCCAGAAAGCCTCCCGAGGCCGTCGCCCACAACGGGTCCCCCGGCGCGAGTTCCGTCCCCCAGTTCCACCCCCCGGCGGCCAGGATCAGAAAAAACACCACGAACGACACCGCCGTTTCCGCCATGCCGGAGATGCCGTAGGCGTGAACGAAGGTGCGCAGCCCCACCAGCGGGGTGCCGGGCGTGCGCGGTGGGGTGCGCATGATGTCCTTTTCCGGCGGCTCGTTGCCCAGGCCGATGGCGGGCAGCATGTCGGTGATCAGGTCGATGGACAAAATCTGCACCACCGTGACCGCCAGCGGCACCGGAAACAGCACATAGACGATGAACGGCAGGATCTCCGGCACGTTGCTGGTGAGCACGTAGCGAATGAATTTGCGGATGTTGTCGTACACCGTGCGCCCCTCCTCGATGGCGCGCACGATGGTGGCGAAGTTGTCATCCAGCAGGATGATGTCGGCCGCCTCCTTGGCCACGTCGGTGCCGCGCAGTCCCATGGCGATGCCGATGTCGGCGCGCTTGAGGGCGGGGGCGTCGTTCACCCCGTCGCCGGTCACGGCCACCACCTGACCCAGGTGCTTGAAGGCTTCGACGATGGTCAGCTTCTGTTCCGGGGCAATGCGCGCGAACACCACCTGGGGATCCGCAAGCACGGTAGCCAGTTGCCTGGCATCCAGGCCCGCAAGCTGGTCTCCGTCGATCACCCGGGGGGCGGAAACGATGCCCAGCTTGCGGGCCATGTAGGCCACCGTTTCCCCCTTGTCCCCGCTCATCACCACCAGCCGGATGCCGGCGGACTGGCAGGCGCGCACCGCGGCGGGCACCTCCGGACGGGGAGGATCGGTAAGCGCCGCCAGCCCCACGAACACCAGTTCATCGGCCTCGCTCTCCAGATCCGGCACCACGCGGCAGGCCAGTGCCAGCACCCGCAAACCGTTGGCGGCCAGTTCCGCCGCATGGGCTTCCACCTGCTCCCGGTCGGCGGCGGTCAGCGGCCGCACCAGACCCTCCGCGTGAACCTGGGTGCTGTGGGCCAGCACCACCTCCGGCGCGCCCTTGACGGTCATGTACAGGGTGCCGCCTCGGGTGCGGTGCACGGCGGTCATGTATTTGCGCTCCGCATCGAAGGGGCTGCCCCCCAACGGCTCGAAGCGCTCCCGCACGCGATCGAATCCGGCCATCTCCTCCACCCGTTCCGCCAGGGCGATTTCGGTGGGATCCCCGTGGAAGTGGGATCCCGCCTTGCCGGTGACGATCACATCGTTGCACAGGGCCATGATCTCGATCAGGGGCCGCGCCGAAGGGCGCTCCGGGAGGCGGCGCATGTCGCGGTGGGAAATTTCCTCAAAATCCAGGAACACGCTCTCTACGTGCAGCCGGTTCTGGGTGAGGGTACCGGTCTTGTCGGTACACACCACCGTGGTGCTGCCCAGGGTTTCCACCGCCAGAATGTGCTTGATGACCGCGTTGCGCCGGGCCATGCGCGCCGAGGCCTGGGACAGGGCCAGGGTCACCGTGGGCAGCAGCCCCTCGGGCACATTGGCCACGATGATGCCGATGGCGAACACCAGATTGGCGAAAAACGGGTTGCCGATGAACACGCCGATGGCAAAAAAGAACGCGCCGATGCCCACCGCCAGATAGCTGATGCGGTGCACGAAGCGGTTCAGTTCCCGCTGCATGGGGGTCAGGTCCTGGCGCACCCCCTGGGACAAGGCCGAAATCCCGCCCAGCCCGGTGGAACGACCGGTGCCGGTGACCAGAATGGTGCCGCCCCCCTTGAGCACGGTGGCCCCGGAGTGCACCTGACAGGCGGGCGTCACCCGCTCCTCCAGGGCCACCCTGGGCACCGGCTCCGATTCACCGGTGAGCAGCGACTCGTCCACCAGCAGCTGGTGAGCCTCCAGCAGCACCCCGTCGGCGGAGATCTTGTCCCCCTCCTGCACGAACAGGATGTCTCCCGGAACCACCCACCGGGCATCCAGCATGGCCTTTCCGCCGTCGCGCAGAAGCACCACGTGTTTGGGGATGTAGTCGAGAAACGACAGCATCAGCTTCTCGACCTTGTAATTCTGGAAAAACACCACCAGGGCGTTGAGCACCACCACCGCCAGCAGGGCGACGGCGATCAATCCGTACCCTTCACCGGGGCTGAGCCGGTCGGCCACCAGGGCCAGACCGGAGGCGGTGAGCAGCAGCAGGGGAAACAGGGACAAAAACTCCCCCGCCAGCATCCACAGGGGGGAGCGGGCCCGGTGGAAGGTGATTTCGTTGGAACCGTAAACGCGCAAGCGCGCCCGCGCCTCGGCGCTCGCAAGCCCCTGTTCGGACGCGTGCAGGGACTGGAACAGTTGTTCCCGGCGTTGTCCGGCCCCGGTCATCGGCACCCCCTTCCACCCCCATGTTCACCATAACAGGGCGGTGAACGGTTGGCAGCAGGGGGTGCCGGTTCCGCTAACGCATCTTGCGCGGATCCTGATGGATCATCAGGTGGGAATAGGCGGTGTCCCCGAACATCACCCAGGTACCGCCCTTGTTGGGCAGGGTGGGCAACGCGTTCACCTCCGGATCGAACGGGAACAGGATCATCCAGTGGGGCGACTCCTTGACCGCCCGGGCGCCATCCCCGCTTCCCGTCACCACCTGGCCGTCCTTTTCCCAGTGGTAGCCGCCGTTCGCCATGTAGGCGACGCCGGGGACCGTATTGGAGGGCGCGGGTTTGCCGGACATCATGTCGCCCCCCCACTGCAGGGCCGGGCCGTCCATGCAGATCGGGTCCGGCCCCGGCGCGGCTTCGTCGATAAACGGCATGCAGGTGAAGCCGTTGTCTCCCTGCCGCAGCACGCGCATGGTGCCGTCTTTCTCCTTGAGCACCACCGTCGCCCCTTCCGCCACCCGATCCGGGGCCGCGCTCAGGGCCAGTTTGACCAGTTTTTCGTCGCTCATGGCGCGCACGTCCCACTTGCCCCCGGCCGCGGCCGCACCCGCCGCGCCAAGGACCACCAGGGCCGCCATTACCGCTGTTGTCCGTTGCATCACACCCTCCAGATGTATGAATGAAAAGCCCCCCGGCACCGGGACGGTACGCAGGAGAGTCAACCCATATTTTCAGAGTTTATCGTATGGGGAACCGGATGCGAGCGCAACGGGAATCCCGGTGGCCATTCTCCCCATTTTTTCTCGCGGCCCGGAAACGGAACCGCGGCTCACGGGTCCAGCAATTCAAACCCCTGATGCATGTCCGGCAGGTGGACCCGGGTGCCGGTGGCCCGCAGCCGGGCTGCCAGTTGTTCCATGCCCGCGGGCTCCCCGTGCACCAGAAAGGTGCGGGTGGCGCCCTGGATACGCCCGTGCCAGGCCAGCAGTTCCGCCTGGTCCGCATGGGCGGAAAAGCCGTTGATGGTGTGGATGGCCGCCGCCACCGGGATGGTTTCCCCCAGAATCTCCACCTCGGTGGCGCCGTCGATGATGGCCCGCGCCAGGGTGTCCTCGGCGGCATAGCTGACGAAGATGATGCCCGCCTCCCGGCGCCACAGGTTGTGCTTCAGGTGGTGCACGATGCGCCCACCGTTGCACATGCCCGCCCCGGCCATGACGATGGCCCCGCCCTGCACCCGGTTGATCTGCATGGACTCGTCCCGTCCCCGGCAAAAATGGAGTCCCGGCAGCCGGAACGGGTCGGTGCCCGTGGCCAGCAGATTTCGGGCCTCCCGGTCGAAACAGTCCGGGTGGTGCTGGTAGATACGGGTGGCCGAGATGGCCATGGGCGAATCGAGAAACACCTGGGTGGCGGGGGAGATACGCCCGCGTTCCACCCCTTCGCGCAGGAAGTAGAGCAGTTCCTGGGCCCGTTCCAGGGCGAAGGTGGGGATGAACACGTTGCCCCCCTGGCGGAAGGTGGCGGCGATGGCCGCATACAACTCCTCCACCGAGTCCTCCAGGGGGCGGTGCAGGCGGTCGCCGTAGGTGCTTTCCATCACCACCACGTCGGCGGGCGGGGGCGGGGCCGGGTCGCGGATCAGGGGGCGGCCGTCGCTGCCCAGATCGCCGGAAAACAGCACCGTGCGGGTATCCCCGCCCTCGGTCAGTTCCAGCAGCACCACCGCCGAGCCCAGGATGTGCCCCGCATCCAGAAAGGTGGCGGCCACCCCCGGCGCAAGCTGCATCCGCTCCCCATAGCGGGCGGTGCGGCCGAAGGCGTCCATGCATTGCAGGGCGTCGAGCATGGAATAAAGCGGCTCCACCGGTTCCCGGACGCCGGTGCGGCGGGCGGCCTGCCGCTCCCGGTACTGGGCAGCGTCCTCCTCCAGATGGGCCGCGTCCAGAATCACCAGCCGGGCCAGTTCCCGGCTGGCGGCGGTGGTGACGACCTCCCCCTTGAAGCCCATTTTGGCCAGCAGCGGCAGGCGCCCGCAGTGGTCCAGGTGGGCGTGGGTGAGCAGCACAAAATCCACCCCGGCCGGATCGAAGCCAAAATCCGCCGCCGGGGCGTCGTCCCGTCCCTGGGACAGGCCGCAATCCACCAGCAGCCGGATGCCGCCGCATTCCACCATGTGACAGGAGCCGGTCACGCATCCGGCCGCGCCATGGAAGGAAATCCGCATGGCCCTACCCTCCGTTCGGAAACAGGGGCTCCCCGGCGGCCTGGTGCCAGCCCAGAATGCCGTCCCAGATCTCCCGGGCGCTCTCGGCAAAGCGGAACAGTTCGCGGTCTTCCGGGTCGATCACCCCCTCCGCCGCCAGGAAATCCAGGTTCACCACCTGTTTCCAGTATGACTCCCCCACCAGCACGACGGGCAGCGGACGGATGCTGCCGGTCTGAATCAGGGTGAGGGTTTCGAACAGTTCGTCCAGGGTTCCAAAGCCGCCGGGAAACACCACCAGGGCCTTGGCCCGCAGTAGAAAGTGCAGTTTGCGCAGGGCAAAGTAGTGGAACCGGAAGCACAGGCCGGGGGTGATGTAGGGGTTGGGATACTGCTCGTGGGGCAGGGCGATGTTGAGCCCCACCGACTGGGCGGCGGTGTCGTGGGCGCCCCGGTTGGCCCCCTCCATGATGCCGGGCCCGCCGCCGGTGGCAATCACCACCCGGCAGTCCTCCGGCCCCGCCCCGGCGTTGCCCACCAGGCGTCCCAGTTCGCGGGCCATGTCGTAGTAGCGGCTATTTTCATAAAGCCGCTCCGCCACCTTCAGGCGCGCCGCCAGTTCCGCGTCGTCCGGCCGGGTTTTGAGCTGATCGGCCATCTCCACCACGTGCCGACGGGCGGAGCCGGGCTCGGAAATGCGGGTACTGCCGAACACCACGATGGTGTGTGCCACCCCGTGTTCCCGCAGGGTGTGTTCCGTTTTCGCGTAGTCGATCTGAAGCCGCACGCCCCGGGTTTCATCCCGGTTGAGGAAGTCGGTGTCCAGGTCCGCCTGCCGGTAGGCGGGGTGCTCCATGATAGCGCGGATGCGCGCCGGAGCGTCCGGGTCCTCCTGAGTGGGCTTGGGGTGCTGCCACGGCAGCGGCAGGCGGCGCGAACCCGGAAGCGGGGGTGTTGGCACGCTGTCGTCTGACGGGGGTGGATGGTCGCTCATGGGCCCTCCCGAACGGTGCACCTTCCCGTCCGGTGGCCCCGATGGCGCACCGGACACCTTTTTTCTACGCCCGTTGGACGCAAAAGGCAACCGGCGCCCGGTGCGCCTGGGGATTACGGGTCAATTGACGGGGTGGATCAGCACCTCCACCCGGCGGTTGGCGGTGCGCCCCTCCGGGGTGTTGTTGGGCGCCACCGGCCGGTCCGCACCGAATCCGGTGGAGATGATGCGATCCGAGTCGATCTTGCCCACCTCGGTCAGGAAGCGGGCCACCTTCTCGGCCCGCTCGGCGGACAACTGCTGGTTCAGTTCCGCGCTGCCGGTGATATCCGTGTGGCCGGACACCTCCACCTTCGCGCCGGGGAAGGCCTCGATGGCGGACACGATCTTTTGCAGCAGCGCGAAGTTGCGCGAATCGATTTCGCTCTGCCCCACCGGGAAATAGAACCCGTGGGAACGGATCAGGATGTCGTCACGCTTGCGCAGCACCTCGGCCTCGTTTTCGGCAAACAGCGATTGCACCAGATCCATCCGTTTTTGCGAGGCCGCCTGACGGCGTTGCTCGGCGGCGCGCTCGGCTTCCATGGTGCCAAGCTCCCCCTGCAAGCGGGCCTCCATGGCCGCCATTTCCTCCGCCTTGCGCTGGGCCTCGGCGGCCAGTTCGGCCTGTATGCGCTGCTCCGCCTCCACCCGGGCGGCCTCGGCCTTGCGCTCGGCGGCGGTCATGCGCTGGTCCGCGGCGGTCTGGGCACGCGCCACCTCGGCACGGGCCGTGACCAGTTCCCCCTGCGCCGCTTCGTACTGACCGCTCAGGGCGGCAATGTCATCCCGCAGGCCACGCACCACGCGCTTGTTCTCCACATCGAAGGCCAATGGCCTGCCCAGGGGCTGGGCCACAGTGACCAGTTGCCCCTGATACCACAGAATCATGTCCTCGGTGGTGTAGTCCCGCCGTTCGAACTGCTGCGCCAGATCCACCACCTGCCGGGCCCGCGCGGCCAGATAGGCGGCGGTGAGCGCGTTCTCGTCCGCCTTCGCCCGGTCCTCCCGGTTGGCATCCAGCACCGAAAGGGCCAGTTCCATCTCCTGCTCGGCCATGGCCAGGGTTTTTGGCGCGTACTTGCGGGCGCCGGCCTTCTCCGCATCGGCAATGGCCTGCCGGGCAATGCCGATGGTGCCGGCCTTGACCACCGCCAGTTCAATGTCGCTATAGGCTTGAATCAGCTCCGGACGCGCCGCCTTGGCCTTGTCCGCGTGGCCGTCTTCCAGCACCGCCGCGGCCCGGGCCAGGCGGGCCTCCGCGTCCATGAATTCCTCGTTGGTGCGGCTGGCGCCCGCCTTCAGGGCGCGGGCGCGTGCCGCCAGCACCTCCTCGAACACGTCCTGCGCTCGGGTGGTGATCCGGGCCGCTTCCTCCAGGTGCGTCAGCCCCTCGCCGGCCATTTCGTCCGCCTTCGAGTCGCCCTTGAGCGCCGCTTTTTCGGCCCGCTGCTGGGCGTGCACCGCGTCCTCGAACGCGTTTTGGGCCAACAGGTCCATCTCCTGTTCGCGGGCCTGGGTGAGGCGCTGATCCAATGCCGCGATCCGGGTGTTCTGCTCCAGCACCTGCTCGCGGGTAAGTTGGGTGGACGCCGCGCAGCCGATTCCGGCCGCGAGCATCACGCCCAGGGCAATGTGGGAAAACACCATTCGTTTCATCGGTCTGTCCTCCGCAAAATTTTTTCAGTTCCAACCGCCACCCACCGGACCATCCCGCGCCCCGCACCGGGACCCGATCCCATGACTCTACTCCCGGACATGCGCCGGAGAAACCATTTTTTTCCGGATGAATTAATCAACAGTATCCGCCGGTGTTTTCCAACCGGAATCCGGTCCGATTTACCAGCAACCAAGGGCGCCGGACGGTGATCCGCCCCCCTTGCGGCAGGAACCGGGCGATACCCGGAAGCGGCCCGTCCCCACGTTTTTTTACCGCCACGTTCGGGGTGGCTCTGCTACCTTCAAGCGGGGACCGGATCGATTCCGGCGTTGGGCCGTTTGCCACCGGGAGTTCCATGTCCGCCGATCTGATGTTCGTATTCGGCCTGCTGGCCGTCACCATTGCCCTGTTCGTCAGCGACCGGGTGCGGCTGGACGTGGTGGCGCTGCTGGTCATCATCGTGCTGCCGTTTTCCGGCGTGCTCACCATGAAAGAGGCCGTATCCGGGTTTGGCGAGCCGGTGGTGCTGCTCATTGCCGCCCTGTTCGTGGTGGGCGAGGGGCTGTTCCGCACCGGCGTGGCCGCTTCGGTGGGGGTGTGGCTGCTGCGGGTGGGCGGCACCAGCGAAACCCGGCTGCTGCTGTATCTGATTCCGGCGGTGGCGCTGCTGTCCGCGTTCATGAGTTCCACCGGGGCGGTGGCCCTGTTCATTCCGGTGGTGATGAGCCTGGCCCGCAAGTCCGGCATCTCCCCTTCGCGCCTGCTGATGCCGCTGGCCTTCGGCTCCCTGATCGGCGGCATGATGACCCTCATCGGCACCCCGCCCAACGTGGTGGTCAGTTCCCGTCTTCAGGCGGCGGGGCAGGAGCCGTTCGGGTTTTTCGACTTCACCCCCATCGGCCTGGTGATGCTGGCCGGGGGCATGGCCTACATGATCCTGGCGGGACGCTTTCTGCTGCCCGGCGAAAAAGCCGGTCAGGCGGAAACCAGCCACCCTCCGTTTCTGGAACTGGCCGCCCGCTACGGCATCGACCGCCCGCTGGACCGGCTGGTCATCGGCACCGGCTCGGCGCTGATCGGACGAACGGTGATCGACGCGGGCATGCGCCGCCACCACGAGGTCACCGTGGTGGGGCTGCGCCGCCGGGGACGGCTTCTGGACCACATCCTGCCGGTACTGGCGGACACCGTGTTGCAGGCGGGTGACGAGTTGTTCGTGATGGGCGACGTGCGCGCCATCGACCAGATCTGCCACGACGACAAAATCACCCGCATCCCCTTTCCGGAAGGCGAAGTGCGCCGCATGCGCAATGAGTTCGGGGTGGCGGAGGTGATGATCGCCCCGGAGTCCGGGCTGGCGGGCAAGTCCATCCAGCAGGGCAGTTTTCGCCAGCGGCTGGGGCTGAGCGTGGTGGCGGTGCGGCGTGGCAGCACGCCCATCGACGCCATGTTTTCCGACACCCGGCTGGAGATCGGCGACACCCTGCTGGTGGCCGGGGCCTGGAGCTACATCGAGCGGCTCAGCCGCCACCATCAGGATCTGGTGGTGCTGGAAACCCCCGCCGAGATGGACGAGGTGGCCCCCAACGCCGCCCGCGCGCCACTTGCGCTGGGAATTCTGGCGGTGATGCTGGTGCTGATGACCACCGGCTGGATTTCCGCCCTGGGGGCGGCCCTGATCGCCGCGCTGGCGATGGTGCTGAGCGGCTGCCTGCGCATGGAGGAGGCGTACCGGGGCATCAGTTGGAGCAGTCTGGTGCTGATCGCGGGCATGCTGCCCCTGTCCCTGGCGCTGCAAAAAACCGGCGGCATCGAACTGCTGGCGGGCATGCTTACCGATGGCCTGGGAGGCTACGGCCCGCTGGCCCTGTGCGCCGGGCTGTTCGTGCTCACCTCCCTGTTCAGCCAGGTGATTTCCAACACCGCCACCACGGTGCTGGTGGCCCCCATTGCCCTCACCGCCGCCCAGGCCATGGGGCTGTCGGCGGAACCGTTCATGATGACCGTGGCGCTGGCCGCCTCCACCGCCTTTTCCACCCCCATTGCCTCGCCGGTCAACACCCTGGTGCTGGCCCCCGGCGGATACCGCTTCGGGGATTTTCTGAAGGTGGGCGTGCCCCTGCAACTGATCGCCATGGCGATCACCCTCACCCTGGTGCCGCTGCTGTTCCGGTTCTGACCGGCCCCGGTTTTTGCGCGCCCCGGCGGGTTCCCCGCCCCCCGCCCCCGACCCGTGGCGTGAAATTGCGCTTCATCCGGTTGTGCGTTCGGCGATGGCGGGATACGGTTGAACCAGAGGGGTCGGCATGGGAGGTGCCACGCACGCGGCGGGTGGCTTGACGTGGCGGCCCCCGGCGTCATGGAGGCGGCGATGAAGGCGGTTGTCTATCACCATTACGGCCCTCCCGAGGTTCTCGGGCTGGAAGAGAAGCCACCCCCGGTGCCCGGGGAAAATGAGGTGCTGGTCCACGTGCGGGCCTCGTCCGTCAATGCGGGTGACTGGCACATGATGCGTGGCGAGCCGTTCCTGGTGCGCCTGATGGGCTACGGGCTCCTGAAACCCAAACACACCACCCTCGGATTCGATCTGGCGGGGCAGGTCGCGGCGGTGGGCGGTGCCGTCACACGGTTTCAGCCGGGGGATGCGGTGTTCGGCCTTACCCCCGACCGGACCCTTGGCGCATTTGCCGAGTACGCATGCGCGCCGGAACATACCCTGGTGCCGAAACCGGCCCACGTCTCGTTCGAGGAGGCCGCCGCGGTGCCCGCCGCCGCCATCACCGCCTTGCAGGGACTGCGCGATGCGGGGCGGATGCAGGCCGGGCATCAGGTGTTGATTAACGGCGCGGGCGGTGGCGTGGGCACCTTCGCGGTGCAGATCGCCAAGGCCCTAGGGGCCAAGGTCACCGCCGTCACCACCACCGGCAAGCTGGCCATGGCCCGCTCCCTCGGCGCGGACCGGGTGATCGACTACACCGGGCATGATTTCACCCGCCTGGAAAAACGCTACGATCTGATCTTCGATGTGGGCGCCTACCGCTCCATTTCCGATTACCTGCGCGTGCTGAACCCCGCGGGGCGGTACGTGCTGATTGGCGGCGCCACCGGACGCTTTTTCCAGGCCGCCCTCGCCGGTCCCCTGCTGTCCATGGTCAGCGGCAAAAAAATCACCACCATGGTCGCGAAACCCAATCAGGACGACCTGATGCTCATCAGGGAACTGCTGGCCGCCGGAACCATCCGGCCGGTGATCGACCTGCGGTTCCCGCTGAGCGATGTGGCCGGGGCCATCCGCCAGTTGGAAGGCGGCCACGTCAGCGGCAAACTGGTGATTACCGTGTAGGGGGACCGTTCGCGACAATCCGAACCTTTTTTCAGGGATTTGCGATATTTCCCGCACGAAATTGTGAAAGCGGTTATAGTAACAACGTCTCCCGAAACAGGGAGGCGTGTTTCCCTCCCCTCCGGCACTCCACTGACAACGGTCTTCCCCAGGCTGGAAACGCAACGGCGCGGCGCGTCTGACAGCATGCCGCACTGGAACCCCCGCGACTTCCGCACCCATGGAAACCGCGTGCGCCCGAATGGTCGGGACCGGGTTCCTCCCTATGGGCGCTCCCCGACCGGTGACGGATGGGGAAAGAGGATCTCTTTTAAACAACCCGTTTTGATTCAACAGCGCAATGGCCATGGGGCCATGCGCTTTCGCGACCGTACGGCATCCTAATGGTTGGAGCTGGCGGTCGTTTACCCATCTATATTTGAGAGAAAACGATGAACCTGTTCGTAGGCAACCTGTCTTTTGAAACCTCCGAGCGCGACCTGCGCGAAGCCTTCGAGGCCTATGGCTCCGTCTCCTCGGCCAGCCTGATCACCGACCGCGAGACCGGCCGTTCGCGCGGTTTCGGCTTTGTGGAGATGGACGACGCGGAAGCCCGCGCCGCCATCGAGGGCCTGAACAACCAGGACCTGAACGGCCGTGCCCTGAACGTCAACGAGGCTCGCCCGCGCGAGTCCGGCGGCGGCAACCGTGGCGGTGGCGGCGGCCGTCGCGAGCGCTACTAGCGGATTCCCTTCCGCCCGGCCCGGTGCCGATGCGGAGGGGTAACGGAATGAACCGGGGGTGGGCCGTCTGGCCTGCCCCCGGTTTTTTTGTGTCCGGCAAGCGGCTCCCGGCGCCCGCGTGCAACTTCGTCGGGTTCCCACTACCATGGAATCATGCCTGTGCCGGACGACAGGCTGACCTCAGCAAGGCGGCGTGCCGATGATCCGGGATACGCGCACTTCAACCACCCCCCCCGCATCCGGCGGCTCCGCCGCGTGGGGCATTGCGGCCAGCGTGCTGGTGGTCGCCGCCCTGGTGGGGGTGCTGCTGCTGTTCGACCTGGACAAGCAGATCGTGCCGCTGCTGAACCGGCTCCAGGGAATGGGGGCGTGGGCGCCGTTCCTGTTCGTGGTGCTGATGGCCGGGGCGGTGCTGTTCCTGCTGCCGGGGGTGCCGTTCACCGCGGGCGCCGGATTTGTGTTCGGCGTGGGAAAGGGCACCCTCTGTGTGGTGCTGGGCACGACCCTCGGCGCCACCCTCGCGTTCCTGATCGCGCGCCATCTGTTCGGGGAACGCGCCAGGCGCGCCATTCTGGCCCATCCCCGGCTGCACCGGATCAACCGGGAACTGGCCCCCCAGGGGTGGAAAGTCGTGTTGATTACCCGGCTGGTGCCGTTCTTCCCGTTCAAGCTCTCCAACTACTTTTTCGGGCTCACCTCCATCCGGCTGCGGAGCTTCGTCGGCGGTACCCTGCTGGGGATCATTCCGTTCTCGCTGAACAGCGTGTATCTCGGTTCCATCGCCGCCGACCTGACCACGCTGGGGGCGGGCGGAAGGGAGCGCACCCCGCTCGAATGGGGCCTCTACGGCGCGGGGTTTCTGGTTGCGGTTGGCGTGCTGCTGTACCTGAACCGCATGGCCCGCCGCGCCATGGCCACGACCAGCGTGGAAGATGACACGGAAAGCGACGCGAAAGAGCCGGACCGCCGGGGGTGAGCGGCCGGGCTCCGGTCAGTTAAGCCGGTAGTGAAACAGCTTGCACGGGATGGCCCCGTTATAGAGCGTGTGTTTCTTGTCGGCCCCCAGGCGCATGTGGTGGGCCAGCCCCGGATTGCCGGTGAACACGGCGGCGCGCCAGCCGGAAAAGTGGTCCTTGAGCTGGCCGCCCAGGGCCGCGTACAGGTGATTCAGCCGGTCGTCGGCGCCCAGCCGCTCCCCGTAGGGAGGGTTGACCGCCACCAGTCCGGGGGGGCCGGGCTCGGGCCGGGTGTCGGCCAGTTCCCGCCGGGCCACGGTCACATACCCCTCCAACCCGCCGTTTACCACGTTTTCGCGCACCGCCTCCACCGCGCGGGGGTCCCGGTCGTAGCCGTGAATGCGATTGGTGCCGAGTTTTTTCAGACCCGCCAGCCGCCGGTCACGGGCATCGGTCCACACCCGGTCCCACACGGCCTCGTCGTGTTGCAACCAGCGGGTAAAGCCAAAATTATCGCCACGGGCCAATCCGGGGGCAAAGTCGGCGGCCATCATGGCGGCCTCGATCAGCAGGGTGCCGGACCCGCACATCAGGTCCACGAACTGCCCCCCGTCGGCCGCGATGTCCGGCCAGCGGGCGTGGGCCAGAATGGCCGCCGCCAGGGTCTCCTTGAGGGGCGCCTTGCCCCCCTGCATCCGATAGCCGCGCCGGTGCAGGGCATCACCTGACAGGTCGACGGACACGGTGGCCTGATCCCGGTACAGATAAACGTTCACGCGCAGGTCCGGGTCCACCGTATCCACCGACGGGCGCACCCCGCACGCCTCCCGGAACTGGTCGACGATGGCGTCCTTCACCTTCAGCGCGCCGAAGTGGGAGTGGTCGATGGCGGAACCCGAGGTGGAAAAATCCACCACCAGCGTGCCCTCCGGCGCCACGTGCCGTTGCCAGTCGACGCCCTGGATGCCCTTGTAGAGGGCCTGCGGATCGGCAGCATAGAAGGTGCCGATGGGCAGCAGCACCCGGCTGGCCAGACGCGACCACAGGCAGGCCCGGTACCCGGCCGCCAGATCCCCCTCAAAGGCCACCCCGCCCCGGGTGGGACGCACGTGGGCCATGCCCATGGTGTTCAGTTCATAGGCCAGCAGCGCCTCGATGTTCATGGCGCACGGGGCGAAAAATTCGAGGGGCTCACTGGCGCTGCCGCCGGGAGATTCGGGCGTGGAATGGGGGGCGTGATCGGTCATGAGGGGGGCCATTGTAGCGTCTTTTCAAACCCGCGGCGGACCGGCGCGCGTGAATCCCCGCATACACCGCCCGTGTCCTCCAGGGCCTTGACCGAAACCGGCGGATTGGGTTTACTGCATTTCCTTTGCCCGCCCCGTTCCGTCAGGTGGGGGGCTTGAGAATTTTCAGGAGCAGGGTCCATTGATTATCCAGATCGTCAAATTTGAATCGGCATTGTCGGAAGCGGAAGTGTTGGCCGTTGCCGAAAGCCGCCTGGAACAGTTCCGCGCACTGCCGGGGCTGCTCCAGAAGTACTACGTGAAAACCGGCCAGCCCAATCATTACGGCGGGATGTATGTGTGGGATTCCATGGAGTCGCTCACCGCCTTCCGCGAGTCCGATCTGGCTGCCACCATTCCCTCCGCCTATCAGGTGGTGGGGGCGCCGGAGATCGAGATTCTGGAGGGGATGTTTCCGTTGCGGCCGTAACGGAACCACGCCGCGCGCGGAGCCCCGCCGCCAAGAATGGAAACGGCACCTTAAAAATTAAAAAATCCGTTCGCACCGAGGCACTCGAAGTGCGGGGGGAGGGATGATTGCCGGAACCGGCGCCCCCTCCCGTAAGGACGGCCATTCGGTAACCCATCCGTAAATTTCCCCGTTATGAACCGTTAACGCACCGGTAACTTAGCCCGGTGCTACGCCACGGGAGCTGCGCACAGGGGTGCTACGCGCACGGCGATGGTGGCTGGCGCGGTAATTTGGCCCTGCGCCGGGCAGGGTTTGCCTCCCCGTTAACCGCAGCAACACTTTGGTTTATAAGAAATAAATCGACTCACCCTCCCCCGGCCCTACTGTGAGGGAGCCAAAATTCCCGCTCCCCCGGCACCCCCCATCCACGGCAAGGGGCCTGCTCTGGCCGTCCCGATCGCCGTGCGCGCAGCCCCTCCACAAGGCCTCATTTTTTCCACATTTTCAACGGGTTCTGAATTTTCGCCCAAAATTCCCCGGTTCATCCCCTGGAATCGTGCTACCGGCCTTCAGAACCCATTGATATTCCGTTCCGGGGTCACCGTGAACATGCGAAATCCACGGTGCGAAACGCCTCCACAAAGCCATTTTTTTCCAACATTTTCAATCGGTTCTGAACGCGAAAACCGTTAATTTTCACCGTGTTTTACTTCGCAACCACAAACGGGAATTGGTCCAATAAAACAATCAGTTCTGACTTTCCCGCCGACATTTTGCGAAACAAATCCGCCGCGCCCACAACCGGCCAAAAACACCACGTTGTCAGCGGGTTATGCCCTGCGGTTTGCCGTGGCCCACGGTTTAGCTTTGCCGTTTGCGAAGCGAAATCGCACGATCCGGCCCGGTCCACACCCCCGAATTCGCCCCGCGCCGGGCCTCCATGAATCATCCAACTGATTGTTTTTACGTAAGCAATCGCAACCAGGATCACCACGTACGCCAGATACGCCGCTTCCGCACGTGCGGCCCATTTGCCGCGCAATACACTTCCGCCCCAAATGGCACGCCCCGGATGTTCTGGTCCCCGGCGCACGGCCATCCCGTTACGGCCATCGTTTCGGCCCTGTTTCAGGAGGTTTCCCGTGGCATACGGAAATACGCGAATCAGCCACTCGCACTCCCCCGCCCGCCCACAGCGACGGGGGTTCGCGCGCCGCCTCAGTATCCGCTGGGGGAAAAGTGCATGAAGTCCTTCTGCCGCCCGGCGATTTCGCCACCCCACCGCAGGCCGGCCCGTTGCATGGCGGCGACCACCGGACCGTCCGGGAGGATGCTCTCCGGCCACTCCCCCGGCCGCCACTCCCCGCCCCGCATCAGGCGGCAGCCGGGACCGTACTGGATGCAGCGGTCGTACAGGCCGTTCCACCCGGCGTTGATGTCGATGGCGATGCCGTAGGAATGGTTGCTGAAACCGGTTCTCAAGCCCCCGGCATCCGGCTCGCCACGGGTACGGCCCGGTCGGTAGCCGGTAACGGTAATCACTGGAAAGCCGCTATCCATAAGTTCGGAAAGCGCCGCCTCCACCTGCCCGGCCAGGTGGAGGCAGGCCTGAAACGACGCCACCCCCGGCACCCGCACCCAGGTCTGATCCTCGGCACAGACGGTGCAGCCGGTGGCCGGGTCGATCTCGTCCGGGGCCAGGTCCGCATAGGGGTGACGGACCTGCCGGTGGTTCACGGCGCGCCGCTCCACGGTGCTCCAGTCCCAGGTGTCGTAGCTGCACCATCCGGGGTTTTCCATCACCCTCGGCATGCCCACCACGCCGTACCCGGCGGCCAGCAGGGCCAGCAGCGCGCCGATCAGGGCCAGCAGGCGCTTTTTAAAGAACGCGGATCGCCGCCGCATCGGTCTGCCGCTCCGTCCCCCGGGCGTCCCGGTAGCGGGCGCGGAAGGTATGGCGGCCGCGGCTCAGCGGCCACAGCCAGGTGACCGTGTCCGCCGCCTCCAGAGCCACCGGCTCGCCGTCGATCAGCCAGTCCACCTGCCCCGCCCCCTCGGGCAGCAGCAGGCGCAGGGGCATGCGCTGGGCGTGCGGGGGAATGTTCGGGTCCACGGCGTAAATGCTGCGGTCACGTGGCTCAAGGATGGTCGCCTCCCCACCGCGTTCGACCACGGCCACCACCGGCAGCGGCGCTTCCGGGCCGCAGGCGTCGGCCATGGCGCGGGCCAGCAGCGGCAGGCCGTTGTCCTGCGACCACTGGCGGAAGCGTGGCTCGGGCTCCATGTAGCGCACCGTGCGCGGGCCGTCCCTGCAAATCTCGGCGCGCACGTGGCGATGCACGGTGCAGGTGGCGGTGGGAGCGTTTTCCGCCCGGAACCACTCGCGCACCGTGCCATCGCAATCGGGGCCGGGCAGATGGCCGGACAGGGGGCACACGTCCCGCGCCACCAGCCCGTCGGGCACTTCCGGCCAGGGGGTGCCGCGCCCCTGCATGGCGCGGCGCATCACTTGGTGAAACAAGGGCCCCGCGCCGGTGATGCCGCTCACCCCGTGCATGGGGCGGCCCGCGTCCTGCCCCACCCACACCCCCACGGTGACCCGCGGGGTGTAGCCCAGCACCCAGTTGTCGCGGTAGCTGCTGGAGGTGCCGGTCTTGGCCGCCACCGGAAACGGAAAGGAGAGATCGTTATGCCGCCCGAATTCCCCTTCGCGGGCCAGCGGGTCGCGCAGCACATCGCCGATCAGCCACGCCACCCGCTCCGGCAGCACCCGCTCCCCTTCCGGCGGCGGACCGTCGTGGCGGAAATGCGTGAGCGGCACCGTCCTGCCCCCCCGCGCCAGCATGGCGTAGGCGCGCACCATCTGATCCAGCGGCACCTCGCCGTTGCCCAGGGTGAGGCCGGGGCCGTAGTCTTCGGACTCGCGGGTCAGGCTGTCGATGCCGGAGGCGCGCAGCAGGGCCAGCAGGTTGGCCGGATCCAGCTCCAGGGCGGTGACCACGGCGGGCACGTTGAGGGAGTTGCCCAGCGCCTCGCGGATGCGGCGCGGCCCGGTGAAATCCCCCCCGTAATTGCGCGGGCGGTAGGGTCCGGCGCGGGTGGACACCACCACCGGCAGGTCCGGCACCAGATCGGCCAGGGTGCCGCCGTGGGTCAGGGCCAGGGCGTAGGTGAACGGCTTGATGGTGGAACCCGGCTGACGCGGCGCGGCGGCGTAATCCACCATGCCCGCGTTGTCGGTATCGAAAAAGTCGGGAGAGCCCACATAGGCCAGAATCTCGCCGGTGGCGTTGTCCACCACCAGGGCGGCGGCGGCGTTCACGTCCCGGCTTTCAAGGGAATGCACCGCCTGCGCCACCAGCGCCTGCACGTCGTTTTGCAGGGCCAGATCCAGGCTGGTCCGCACCGGGCCCGAGGCCCCCTCCGGCATGGCCCTGCGCACCCGCTCGGTAAAATGCGGCGCCAGCAGGCCGGGAGCGGTAAGGGCGGTGGGCACCGGTTCGGAAACCGCGTGCCGCGCCTCGGCGGCATCGATCAACCCGGCTTCGGCCATACGCGCCAGCAGCCGGTCCCGGTGGCGGGCCAGTTCGTCGGATTCGGCCAGCAGCCGGTTGGGGGCCCTCACCAGCACCGCCAGTGTGGCCGCCTGAGCCGCGGAAAGCAGGCTGCAATCGGTTCCAAAGTAGGCACGGCAGGCCTCCCCTGCCCCGGTCACCGTGCCGCCGTAAGGGACGTGATTCAGGTACCAGGCCAGAATCTCGTCCTTGGACACCGCCCCGTCCAGCCGGGCGGCGGCGGCGATCTGCAAAAATTTGCCCGGCAGGGTGCGCGGAATGTCCCCCGCCATGCGCGCCACCTGCATGGACACGGTGGACGCACCGGAACGGCTGTCCCCCGCCCCCCGCCGCCACGCAGCCCGCGCCAGTGCCGGGTAATCCACCCCGCCGTGGGTGTAAAAACGGCGGTCCTCGGAAAGCAGCACCGCCCCGGCCAGCAGTGGCGGAATGGCGGGCAGCGCCACCCCCCGCCGCCCGTCCGTCGCCGGAATATCGCGCAGCAGTGAGCCGTTGCGGTCGAACAGGCGCAGGGAACGGGAGTCTTCAGCGGGCAGCGCGTGCGGGAGGGTGAGCCACATGACGGCGAGCACGGCACAGAGGGACGCACCCACCCAAAGCAGCCGGGCCGGGACGTTCCACGGATACCCGTACCTATGTCGTTTCAACGGGAACAATGGCGGTCACCACCGGTCAATGGGTTTCCTGCTCGAGTTCAAGGCCTGTATCCCTATCACCTGTGCAACCCCGGCTTCCGCCCGCCGGGTCGCCACCCAATCACTCCCTTACGGCTCCGCAACCACGAACCGCGCCGGAACCCCAGCCCCGTACGTCTCCGGGGCATACATTTCCTCCACGATCGGCGCGTTGGCCGAGAACGTTCCGGTGGCGATGGCCTGCGCCACATAGGCCATTTCGTAGGTGCCGGGGCTGATGAAGTCGGCGAACCAGCGCACCGCCTCCAGCCCCATCTCCCGGTGGTAGAACCCGCCGGAACGGTAGGCGCCGTACCACAGGTCGTCCTCGTTCCAGGAATAGCCGCCGGAACTGTTGTCGCCCTCGCCCAGTTGGGCCAGCGCTTTACTGGCGGAGGCCAGGGCGGTGTTGATCGGCTCCAGCCCGGCGGCCAGCGGGTCGCTCAGGGCCACGAACAGGCGCTCGGCGGGGATGCCCACCTTCAGGCTCACGCGCACGATCTCGCCCCGTTTGATCTCGCCGCCGTCCGCCAGGGGCTGCCAGGCGCCGTTCCGGTGCACGGCATATTCCCGCGCCACGGTCATTCCCGCGTTCACCGGGTCCCCCGGCACGTCCTGATAGGCGAAGCGGATGCGCGCCGTGTAATAGGCGCGCCCGGTGCCCTTGCGGGTCAGTTTAAGTTCCGTCTGGCGGCCCGGATCGTCCGCCGCGAACGGATAGGAGAAGGTGCGCGGGTTGGCGTCGAAGCCCTTGAAGGTTTCGCTGCCGATGTCGTGCCCGCCCAGGGAGCCGGACACGGTGAAGTCCGGCGTGTCCTTTTCGTAGATCCGGGCATAGTCCACCAGCGCGTTGGTGCAGTAGAGGTTCTCCTGGGTGTTGTTCCAGCGCCCGGCCTTGCGGCTTTCGGTGATGAAACGGGTGAGCGGCGTGGTCTGCTGTTCCGATCCGGCAACCTGGGTGAACGCGGTGAGCAACAGGCAATTGGTGCGGGTGGTGGTGTGCAGGATGCGCCCCCAGCCGTCGTCGTTGGTCTCCTGGAACTGCACCTTGCCGGAGGTGATCTCCATGTGCGAGCGGATCTCCCCGGCCAGCGACTCGGCCATGCCGCCGGTGTTCTGGGCCAGGTTCAGCCCCATCCACAAAAAGCCCTTTCCAAACAGGCTGAGCAGTTCCCGGTCGCCATACAGGTTGCTCATGGCGGAGCCGGTGTTGCGGCCGTTGCGCAGCAATGTGTAGCCGATCATGGCGCGCACGCTGGCCCTGGAGCGCTTGCTGTAATACCAGGGCCAGGCGGAGTCGTTGCGCAGCAGGTTGTCCAGATAGCCGTGCAGCCGGGTTTTCACATCGGCGGGCACCGGATAGCGGGCCTCCTCCAGCCACAGCATGCCCAGCCCGGTATAGGCGGACAGGTACGGATCGGCCAGTTCGTCGCGCGGGCTCCAGTAGGCAAAGCCGCCGCTCGGGGTCTGGAAGCGCGCCGCATCGCTCATGGTCTGGGCAATGAGGCCGCTGGCGGCCTGCTTCGCCACCTTCACCTCGGGGTCCAGGTAGCCATCCAGCGCCACCGCGTTTCGGTACATGAGCGCCTTGGTCAGGCGCTGTTCCCAGCACAGGTACGGATACTCGAATACGTAGCGGAACACGTCGTTCAGGTGCGAAAGCACGGAGCTGGACACCAGCAGTTCGATGCCGCCCACGTCGGTGCGGATGCCGGGTGGAATCTGCACCCCTTCGGTGACCCCGTCGGTGGTGGTGGAGCCATAGGTGGCGAATACCGCCGGGGTGGCGAACGGCACCACCTTGAACGGCAGGCGCATGCCGTCGAACAGTTCACCGGAGCGGGCACGAATTTCCACCTTGCCCGCCCCGGCGTGGGACGGGGCGGTCAGCGGGAACTGCACGATGCCCTTGCCCCCGGCGGGCACGGTCACCGGCTGCTCGCCCGGCCCGGCCAGCTTGAGCGGACCGGGGGTGAGCGAGACGTCCACGTCCAGCGGCCCCTCCACCCGGTTGTGCACCACAAAACGGGCGTCGAAGGCATCCCCCTCGGTGGCGAAATTGGGCAGCGCCGATTCCAGCATCAGCTTCTGGTTGACCTTGAAACTGCCGTCGGTGCCGGTGCCAAAGCGGTGCTTAGTATCCACCGCCACCGCGATGATGCGCCAGGTGGTCAGGTTATCGGGCGCGGTAAAGGTGAACTGGGCCTTGCCGTCCGCCCCGGTGCGCAGGGCCGGTTCCCAGTAGGCCACGGCCTTGAACAACTCGCGCAGACGCTCCTCGCCCGCGCCGCCACCGCCGCCGGGATCGGCCCCCTTCTTGCCGTAATGGCGGCGGCCGATCAGGTGGATCAGGGTTTCACTGGTGGTCACGTCCAGCGGCGGAAGCTCGTAAAAATAGTCGTGCACCTCGTACTTGGCCGCATAGTCCCCGGCCAGTTGCAGCACCGCCTCGTCCACCACCGCCACCATCACCTCGGCATCCACGGCCCTGCCCCCGGGACCGGCAACGGACACGTACCCGGTCACCGTGGCCCCCGGCTCCACCTCGGCGCTGGCGGTGCCGGAAGTGACCGCCAGACGGGTGGACGGATCGCTTACCGGCACACGGATCATGCCCATCTTGAAGGACGGCTTGCCCAGATCGACGCCATCCTCGATTTTTTCGGAGGTGCGCCCGGACAGCAGCACCACGGACAGGTAAAAACCGGGCACCAGGGCGTCCCGGTCGATGGGGAATTCCAGCACCTGGGCGCCGCCGGTAAGGGTGCGTTCCTCCCGGTGCAGAATGCCGTGCCGCTCCAGCGAAATCAGCGCCCGCGCCTCCTCATAGGGCGATTTGACCAGCACCCGCAGGGTGTCGCCCTTCACATACTCCTTCTTCTCCGGAATCAGGTCGATGCGGTCGTTGTCCTGACGCCACCAGCCGATGTATTCCGGTCCGGTCACATAGCGGCCGATGGTGGTGGTCACCGGCCGGCCCCTGCCGTCGCGGGCCTCCGCCTGCACCATGTAATACCCGGCGGAATTGGGCGCAAGCGGGCAGCTTTGCGCCTGCCTGGCGGTGGTGACGGTGCAGCGCGCCATCTCCTTGTCGGTGGTGGTGGTGTCGTAATGGAAGTAGTTGCCCGCCCCCCGGCGGCGCACGGTGTTGTATTCGCGCTTTTTCAGAATCAGGTCCACGGACACGCCGGGCACAGGTTTGTCTTCCGGGCTCACCGCCACCACCTGCACCTCCATATCCTGCTTGGGCTCGAACACCCACTCTTTGGTGTGCAGACCCAGATAGAAGTTGGTGGGGTGCACCGTGGTGCGGGTGCGGGCGGCGATCTCCCGCCCGGAATCATCCGGGAAGCGCGCCTCCATGGTGACCGTGCCGTGGCCGTTGACGCGCCCCGTGGGCAGGGTCACCAGACTGCGGAACACGCCGTCCGCGTCGGTGGCCAGCGACTCGTTGACCACCGTATACGGGCTGCCCTGGTAATAGCCGGTGTCGCTGGCAAAGGTGTATTTCTCCAGCGCGGGGGCCTTGGGCCGGAACGGCTGCCCCTGCCAGCTCACGTTCAGCGTGCCCCGCACCCCCTGCACCGGACCGCCAAAGTGATAGGCCGCGTTGCCGTTGACCGGAATGGCGTCGGTCACCTGGAACGACTCGCCCGGTTTTTCCACCGTCACCTTGAAGGTGGGCAGCCGGTATTCCTCCACCCGGAACGCCTCGCTCTCGACCAGGGCGTGGCCGTGAATGTTCTTCACGTATACCGTGTAGCCGCCCATGGCCGCATTGGCGGGCAGGGTGAATTCCAGATCGCCGGTGCTGAATTCGTTGAGCTTCATCTCCGTGTCCGCCAGCACCGGGTCGCCCCGGAAGTTGGCCACCTGCACGGTCAGGATGCGTTCCGCCGGGTCCAGCAGCTTGAGCGATTCATGGTCCCACTGGCGGGCGTAGATTTTCAGCCGCACCGTATCGCCCGCCTTGTACAGGGGGCGGTCGCTCACCACGTTCATGCGGAAGTTGTTTTTGGCCGTCAGTCTGGACGACGGCACGCCGAAGTCCCAGCTGCGGATTCCGCCGGTCCAGCGGTGGGAGTCCACGAAGGAGAAATCGTCCGCGGTCTCGGCCACCAGAAACAGGGTGTCATCGCCGTAGCTGCCCACATTGCGGGCCGGATCGAGCTCCCGCAATCCCGGAAGGGACACAAAACCGTTGGCATCGGTACCGGCATAGGCGCGCGTGTTGCCGTTCTCGTCCACCACGCGCACCACCACGCCCTGCTTCGGGGTGGCGTCCTTCAGGGAATGCACCCAGGCGCCACTGTTGAAATAGCCCATCTTGCCGGTGATGCCGAAGTCGGTGATCTGCACCTGGAAGGTCTTGGGGCAAATGGGGTTGCCACGGTGATCCACGTCCACCCGCTTGCCGTCCAGGTCGTATACCTCGTCCGCGCGCCCGATCAGAAAGCCGTTGGGGAGGTCCGGCTTCAGCAGCCGGAAGTCCAGCGGGTTGACCGCCGGGATGTCCCATCCGGCCTCGGTCTGGACATCGTGGGCCTCGAACAGGCCACGCGGATCGGCCTTTTCCAGGTCGCAGCGGCTGCTCCAGTTGCGGTCCAGGCCGATGTAATCCAGGTTTTTGGAGTCGCGGCTGCCCATCAGGTTGAGGCGGAAGTTTTTCACGTTCACCGCCGTATACCCCACCTGATGCGGGCCCTTGGCCTCAATCACCGCCGTGCTGTGCTCCAGGTCGAGGGACGGATCGAAGTGGGTGGTCTCGAAGGAAAACGCCTTCGCCCCCTGAAGCGGGCGGCCAAAGCGGTCGGTAATGGCCGGGTCCAGGGCGATCTGATAGGTGGCTTCCCCGCCAAACGGGCGGCTGAGGGAGTAGCCGTGGGCCACGTTATCCGGGTTGTCCTTCAGGTATTCCGGCGAGTTGTACCCGCCCGGCAGCCAGCCCGCGTGGGGGGTGACGGTGATGCGGTCGGCCAGTTGACCGTTGGTGGTGGGCACCGAAAAGCGGAGGTGCACGCTGTCGCCCGGATCGCATTTTTTCAGGTCCAGCGACTCGGTTCGGGTGCCGCCGGTGGTCTTGTTGCGCCAGCCGCAGGCGAATTCCCGCACGAAAAAATCGGGGAACGTGCGGAAGTTGATCTCGATGTCCCGCTGCGCCGGAAGCGGGCCGGACACGGCCACCATCTTGCCCCGGTCCAGTATCAGCTTGCAGCCATCATCCGCACCCAGATCCTTTTGCGGCGTGAAATAAAAGCTGCGGGAGGCGTCAAATCGCCCCCGCTCCTCATCCTCGCCCAACGGCCGCACCGTGGCCGAAACGCCACTGCCGAACAGGTTGCACTTGAAGGCCGCCGCCGCTTCCAGCGAGTCCTGTTTAACCGGCTGGTTAAACGATACGGTAACCGTGGGCAGCACCGGGCTGTCGGTAAATTCCACCTGTTGCCCGGCCGCCCGCAGGGTGGCGGTGGCGAACCGGGTGACGTGATCCTTTTCCAGAACGGTACCGTCCAGAGCCTTCATCCCGGCGGCGATTTTGACCTCGTAGGCGGTGGAAAGGGGCAATTCGCCGTCCAGCCAGCAGGCCAGGCTGGTGGTGTTCAGCCACCGCCAGCTGCAATCGGGCTGCGGGGTGATGGACACCGGCAGGCCCTGGGCGGAGGCCTCCATGTCGCCCAGTTCCACCATGCGTTTGTTGAACACGATGACCACTTGGGACACGGCGGTCTGCTCGATCGCCGACGGCTTGACCAGCGACACCACCAGATTCGCCGACGAGGTGAGGGCGACGTCCAGGCTCGCGCTGTCCGCGGCGGTGGTTTGGGGGATGGAGGCAGGGCCGCCCGGGCTGCCCTCCGGCGTGCCGAGGGGGCCTCCGCCGCTGCAGGCGGCCAACACCCCGGCCAGCATCAGGGCAAAAAACCAGGAAAAATGCGGGCCGTTGACACGCGCACCGGTGATATCAGCAAACCCCATCGTTCCCTCTCCCAGGCAGGGGATAATCGAACCCCGGCGGGCCATCCATGGCCATGCCGGTCGGTCCACTGTTCCAGAAGATTTACATTTTGGCAACCCGGCGGGCGGGCGCAGAGGCTGTCTAAGCGGCGGAAAGATGGATGGAAGTGGCGGCGCAGTAGTCACATTGCATCACCAGATGCCGCTGGTGGGATTCCGTCTCGCAGTGCATGACGCCGCTCAACTGGCCACTGCCACACACCCGGCACGGTTGCTCCTGTCCGCTGTGGTCGTGGGCGCGGGAAACGGTCACTTCCGCCTGACAGGCGGTACAGGCCGCCCGGTAGCTATCCCCCCCACTCATGCAGGTGGAATGCAGTTCCAACTCCCCGGCGCCGCAGCAGGGGCAACTGGTGGCCGCCAGCATGATGCGGGCACTGGCCTGATGATTCATGGCGATATCCTCCGTTACACACCGTGCAATCCAGCCCGAAATGGATTCAAAATCCGCGCCATTTCCCATTTATCGGATAAAACGAAATATTCCAATGGGTTCGCTGCACACGGAATGCGGATATCGGCGAATTACGTGCATTTACGTATCCGTGTTCCGCACACTTTTGTACAACCCCCCCTGGAAGCCGGGTCAGAAGTCGATGCGGTAGCCCAGGGCGATGAACCAGGTTTCGGTCTTTTCGGTGGCACCGGCGATCTTGCGGGAACTCCACGCCTGTCCCCCTTCCAGTTCGAAGCGCATGTTGCGCCCCGCCCGCCAGTCCAGACGCAACTCCGGACGCCACACGGTCTCCTCGGCGTTGTTGCGCAGGTCGTCCCGCAGGTCCAGCCGCAGGCGCGGGTTGAAGCGCCAGTTGGGGCCCGCCTGAAAACGGCTGTTGGCGGTGAAGGTAAGGGTGCGGGTAAAGTCGGTATCCGCCAGGCGCGCCCCGAGGATGGTGATGTCACCCTCCTGAAGCAGGCCGCTGGTGATGAACTGAAGGTTGTAGAAATAATCCGGGCCGCTCTCCGGCATGCCGGGAATATCCTTAATCGGCGCTCCGGGAAGGGTGGGGTCCCCGATGGTACCCGGCGTGGCGCTCAGCTTGGTGGCGGTGATGTCGGCACTGATCTGGGTTTTCTTGGACAACGGCTTGGTGCCCCCCAGGGTGAGGGAGCGGGACAGCGGAGTGTGGTCCAGGGCGGCCTGACGAACCTGATCCTCGGTCAGCAGGGTCAGCAGTTGCTCAATGGTCGTGATCGGCGTCAGGGTGGCGGTATCCACCATCCCCTGCAATGCATTGGTGGTGGTCAGCACCGGGCTCTTGCGGTAATCCAGCACCAGGTTCAGGGTGGTCTCGCTCTTGAAGCGCCAGTTCCCCACGAACATGATGGTGTTGTATTCCTGATAGGAACGGTCGTAATCCACCAGCGTGAAGAACGACCGGCGCTCCGAGAAGAAGCGCAGTTCGCCACCCACCGCATCGCGGTCGGAGATACCGTCCACAGTCTGTTCGATCTTGAACAAGTTCATGTCCAGGTGATTGAACAGGGTGCCGATGTCCACGCTGACGCCGTTGAATTCGCGGCGGCGGTTGATGGTGTTGCCGGTGGAAATCTCCACCGGATAGCCCCGCACCAGGTTGACCTTCAACCGCCCGCCCAGGTTCTGGCGCAACAGGGTGCCGTCAAAGCGCCCCAGCACACCGGAGGTGCTCAGGGTCTGCCGCCCCACACGCAGGTTGGTGCGGGTGGGCTGGAACTGGGCATCCACATAGGCGGCGGTGAGGCGTCCCTCGCTGTTGGACTGGTTGGCAAAGTCGCGCCGGTAGCCGGTGGTGATCCGGGAACGGAAATCCAGCCGGTCGCTACGGCGCCGCCAGGTGAGATCCAGATCGGTATTGAGAAGCGAAAGGTCGGTACTCACCACGCCGGTGGGGTCCGTGGTCACATCACGCCGGTAATACTGGGACAGACCGCCGAAAAAGTCCTTGTGCACCTGCCCCTGGGCGCGCGTCACCTTGCGCAGTTCCTGGCGCTGCCCCGGCCCGGCGGCGGTAATGATGCCCGCCAGACGCTGGCGCACACGGGCCGCCGCGTCGCCGTCGGGATAGCGCTCCAGAAAATCGGTATAGATCTGCTTGGCGTGGGCGAACTGCCCCTTGCGCTCGCGGGCCAGCCCCAGATACTCCAGGGCATCCTGCTGATAGGGATGATCCGCGAAACGCAGCACTTTGGTGTACAGGCGCACGGCGGTGTCGTAATCGGAGTCCACCATGGCCCGACGGGCGTCGTCCATCAGCTTCTTGAGCAGGGCTTCGTCCCCCTTGGGCGCATCGGCCACGGCCACCGGTGCCACGGTGCGCGGCGTGACCGCATGGGCCGAAGCAGCCACCCGCTCGGCCTCGGAAACCTCGGTCACCCAGGCGCCCGGGAAGGCCGTGGCCACCCGCTGCTGAATGCGCAGCGCATCCGGTTTTTCGGCAAAGAAACCGAGACGCAACTGGTAGCGGGTGCGGTTTCCGGACCGGGTTTTGTGCACATAGAGCAGATAGCGGGCGAACTCCGGCAGATCGGGCAGTCCCGCGGCGGTGATCGGCTTGCTGTCCTGCCGCAACTGAATGGCGAAGTTGCCCTTCGGCAACGGCACCGACGGCGCCACATTGGCCGCCGGAGCCGGTTGCGGATCCGCGGCGGGAGCCGGTTTGGGCGTGGCAGTCGGAGCCGGTTTGGGGGTGGCGGCCCGGGCCACGGTGCGCGGCTCCGGCTTGACCACCGAGCGACGGGAGGAACGGCGCTCCTTTTTGGTCACTTCCGTCACCCAGGCACCGGGAAAATCCCGGGAAAGGGCGCGCTGAACCGGGGCAGCCTCCGCCGAACTGTCGAAAAATCCGACCCGCAACTGATAGTAGGTGGTGTCGCCCCGAACCTGCTCCTCCACATACAGCCGGTGCTGCTTGAACTCCAGCCGGTCGGGCAGGTGAGCCGGATCGGGCGCGCGGGTACCGCGCCACAACTGCACCGCGAAAATGCCATCTCCCTTTGGCTCCGGCTTGGCGTCACGGGTCCGGGTCGCCCGTCCACGCGGCTCGATGGCGCCGGCGGCGGAGTCCTTGCGCTCCTGCATCCCCACCCGGGTGATCCACGCGTCCGCGTATTCCGACAGCAGCGTCCGGCGCACCTTTTCGGCGCTCTCCATATCCGGAAAAAACCCCAGCCGCAAGCGGTACCAGGTGGTGCCGCCCTTGGTGAAGGAGGTCTGATACAGGCGGTAGTCGCGAAATGCATCCAGAGCCGGCAACGCCTTCGGATCCACCGGTTTCTTCTCCAGGGAAATCTGGATCACGTAGCCGTTGTTCAGATTCACCTTGGGCGCGGCCTGCGCGTTCGCGGCAAAGGAAAACAGCGCCGCGCAGGCGCAGAGCAGCGTCAGCAGCAGGCGGTATGGAAATGAGGTGGCGGGCATGATTCGGGTATATCTTTTGTTCAATAAAAAACGATTTAAATAACGTGCTGTTACAGAACGGTGGATGGATCCGGCGCCGGGTCCGGAGTTGGGTCCGGAAATTCGGGCAGTATCTCCCCGGGCGCTTCCCCGGGCGCTTCCCCGGGCGCTTCCCCGGGCGCTTCCCCGGGCGCTTCCCCGGGCGCTTCCTGGGGCGCGTTTTGGGGCACTTCCTGCGGCTCCGGCTGCGGTGCCGGGAGGACGATCTCGATGCTGCGATAATCCTTGCCCTGGCGCACGTCGAACGGCACCGCCTGATCAAAGCGCAGAATCAGATACGGGATGCCGCGCTGCTGCCCGCTCGGCTCGTCCCCTTCGGGGCCCGCGTCCCCTTCATACAGGATGCTCAGGCGCGGCAGGCCGGGCCGTTCCGGAAGCACCGCCGCCTCGCGCCCGAACAGGATGTCGTCCTCTGGGAACTGTCCGTCCGGCAGGCGGCGCACCCGCACCACCACTTCCCTGGCCGGGTCATGGGGAAAGTGGTCCACGTACTGGGCGATAAAGCGGAACTCCACGCGCACCACCAGCCCTTCGGCGGTGGTATCGATGGACACGTCCTCCATCACCCCCTGACGCACCGGCTGTGCCGCCACCGGGGCCGCAAGGCCCAGGCAGATTCCCAGCACGGCCGCCGCCAGTACGGCACCCGCATGCAAACGCATGATGTCTTCCCCTCCCCTGTGGTTAAAAGGCGCTGTCGGACACGCGGTGTTGGCGTGAACGGCTGTCCAGAATGGTGGTCATGCTCGAATTCGTATACACGTGGCACGACCCCGAGCAATCCCTCAACTCCGAAACGGTGTAGTTCACACCGGGATACTTTTCATGCGGCCCGGAGCGGTAATTCCCGGAGTGGCACCCGGCGCAATCCGGCTGATAGGCCGGGGCCCGCCAGGTGACGGTTTCGCTGTTGGAACCGTGGCAGCGGGTGCAGGCCAGCGCCAACCGGTGGTCGCCCGGATAGTTCGGGGACTGGTGGCGGAAGGTGTCCGGAATCCAGGCGGTGGTGGTATGGCAGTAGTCGCACGAGCGGCCGGTCTGGAAGTGGGTGCTGGTCTTGCCGGTGGCGTTGGTGCCGTTGTGGCAGGAGTTGCAGGTGCCGGGCGAAACGTTGGCGTGATCGAACCGGGCCGGCAGCCAGGCCACGGTGGAGTGGCAACTGTCACAACTGGCGGTGGTCTGCACGTGGGTAGCCGTCTTGCCGGTGGCGGTAATGCCGTTGTGGCAGGTGGAACACGTGCCGGGGGCCACCGCGCTGTGATCAAAAGAGGCCGGGATCCACGCGTTGGTGGTGTGGCAGTTGTCGCAGGTGTTGTCGCTGGCCACGTGGGTGGCATGTTTGCCGATGGCGGTGGTGCCGTTGTGGCAGTTGAAACAGGTGCCGATCACTTCCAGGTGGTCCACCCGCAGGGCCGGGATGAACGACACCGTGCTGTGGCAGGCTTCACACAGGCTGGATGTCTGGATGTGGGTGGCGTTCTTGCCGATGGCGGTGGTGCCATTGTGGCAGCTGAAACAGCCGCCGGTCACCTGGGCGTGGCTGAACACCGCGTTGGCCCAGGCGGCGGTGGTGTGGCAGTCGCCGCAGAGGTTGCTGCTCGGGATGTGGGTGGCACTCTTGCCGGTGGCAATGAGGCCGTTGTGGCAGGTGGAACATTCCCCGAGCACATCCGCGTGGTCCACGCGGGTAACGGTGGCAAAGCTGGTGGTGTTGTGGCAGCTTTCGCAGAAATTGGTGGTCAGCGGGTGCGCTGCGTGCTTGCCGGTGGCGGTGGTGCCGTTGTGGCAGGTGGAACAACTGCCGGTCACGCCGGTATGGTCGAAGCGCGCATTGAACCAGGTGGTCGGCGTATGGCAGTCCTCGCAGACGTTGCTGCTGGGAATGTGGGAAGCCGATTTACCGCTGGCGTCCACGCCGTTGTGGCAGCGGAAGCAGTTGCCCACGATGCCGGTATGGTCGAAACGGATCATGCCCCAGGCGGTGGTGGTGTGGCAGTCGCTGCACGGGGCGCTGGTTTGCGGGTGGGTCGGGGTCTTGCCCGGGGCCACGGTGTTGTTGTGGCAACTGGCGCAACTGCCCAGCACGGAGGCGTGGTCCACCCGCGCCACCGGGTTCCAGCTGTTGGTGGTGTGGCAGTCGCCGCAAAAGTCGGTGCTCTGGATGTGGTTCTGCGGCTTGCGCGATCCGCTCACCCGCCCGGCGCGGGTGTGGCAGGCGGCGCACTGGGTGGGGGTGGTCTCGAAGATGCCGCGGATATGGCAGCTTTCACACTCCACCTGCTGGTGCGCGCCGGTCAGCGGAAAACCGCTCTTGAAGTGGTCGAACTGGGGGCGCCCGGACAGCTGGGCCGCGTCGGACATGGCCGGAATCAGCCAGGTGGCCAGCAGCGCTGCCGCCAGCAGGAGTACCCCCCACCAGCTCCCGAAGACCCCATCGGATGTGCTTTTATGATGCATCATCGGTTTACCTCAGTGCGCGCCCGCAACCGGCCAATAAAAATTCGATCACCGTTCAATGGTGATATCGGAAAACGACTCGGTGGTGTGGCACCGGCCGCAGTCTCTTCCAAACTGTTCGCTGTGGACATCGTCCTGCAGGTGACAGGCACCGCAGGTGTTGGGCTGTTTGACACCCTTTTTTGAGGGCGTTTTGTGGCACGCGAGGCAGTCCAACCCCTCGTGCTTGCCGTCCAGCTTGAACTCGGTCTGCCGGTTGTGGTCAAAGGACCACAGGGGCCACCCGTTGGGGTTGTGGCAGGTGCCGCACAGGCTTCCCAGCCGCCGTTTGTGCTCGTCCTGCTTCTTGTGGCAGGCATAGCACTCCCCTTCGGTTTTCACGTAGCGCCGGTCCAGGTGGCACTCCTCGCACGGGGTGACCGCGTGCTGGCCGATGAGCGGAAACGGCGTCAGGTCGTGGTCAAAGCGCACCTGATCCCGCCATCCGGTTTCCCGGTGGCACTGGGCACAGTTTTCGCCCTGGCGCCCGTCGTGCACGTCGTCCCCCTTGTGGCAGGCATAGCAGTCGGTCTTGAGCTCCTCCTTGTACAGCACCCCCTTGTGACAGGACCGGCAACGGGCCTTTTCGTGGGCGCCCTTCAGGCGGAAATCGGTGTCCTTGTCGTGGTCGAAGATCACCCGGTCCCACGCCCTGGGCGTGTGGCAGGAGTCGCATTTCTCCCCGTAGCGCCCCTTGTGCTCGTCGTCGTTCTTGTGGCAACTGTGGCAATCGGTCTTGAGTTCGTCCTTGTACAGGTCGCCGGTATGGCACGCTTTGCAGGTGACCTCCTTGTGGCTGCCCTTCAAGGGAAAATCGGTGTCCTTGTCGTGGTCAAACCGCACCCGGTCCCACTTGTCCGGGGTGTGGCAATCCTCGCACTTGTCGCCGTTGGCGCCCCGATGCACGTCGTTGATCTTGTGGCAGGCGACGCAGGTGTCGGGCACCCCCTTGTACTTCTCTCCCGGGTGACACATGGCGCAGGCCACGTCCATATGGGAGTCCCTGAGGGGGAAGTCGGTCTTGTCGTGGTCGAAGGCGGTTTTCTTCCAGCCGGCGGTGGAGTGGCAGTCCTCGCACTTTTCCCCCAGCCGCCCGTCGTGGGCATCGTCTTCCTTGTGGCAGGCAAGACAGGTGGCGGGGGCATCGCGGAACTTCTTGTCCGGCTTGTGGCAGCCGTCACAACGCACGCGCTGATGGCGTCCCTTCAGGCGGTAATCGGTCTGGTTGTGATCGAAGGTTTCGCGGTTCAGGCCCACGACATCGGCACTCCGGCCCACGTGATCGGTGTGGCAGACCTGACACTCCTGATTCGCCACCTGGGGGGAACGGCCGTGAAACCCGCGTTTTTTACCCACGTCGGACGCCACATCCTTGTGGCAGTCCAGGCACAGGTTGTTCTGCACCCCCTTGCTGAACCGTTTGTGGCAGTTGGTGCAGGTGTCCTCGTACTTGGCGTGCCCGGAAATCAACTCGCCGGGCATTACCAGCCGCTCAAGCGGACCGGCGAGGGCGCTATGGGGAAACGTCAGCACAGCCATGATAAAAAGCGCCAGCGCCGCTACCAGGGCGCGCCGGACGAAAAAATGCCGGTGCGGCATCAGTACATGTGTACCGCGAGCACGTGGATCAGCGCCGTAAACACCATCATCAGGAACAGGGGAAAGTGCAACAGGTGCCACAGGCCAAAAATCCGTTCGTAAAAGCCGAACTCCGCCACCGAATGCACGGAGCGGTAGTATTCCTTAAAATGCTTGCGCAACGCCTTGCGATGGCGCGACAACGTCTTGCGGTCCCACCCGTCCTGCTCGGCGCGCTGCTTCAGGGCCACCCGCGCCACGCGCCGGATGCGCAGCCGGGTCCAGATGGTCCGAGGGCGCACGGTGAGCAGCCGCCAGGTGCGGCCAATCACCCCGGTGGGGGCGTTCAGCCACTTTTCCAGCCGCAGCAACCGCTCATTCATCTCTTCGGGAAATTCGATGTCCCCCTCCAGTGTACCGTGCGCGGATTTCAAACCCATGCGCATTTCGGCGGCGGTGGCGCGGCGCCCATACAGGCCGTGATGGATCTTGGTGTACATGAATCGCCCGAACAGGCCGCTGAAGGCCACCACCAGCATGGTGAACAGGGCGATCTGGCTGTTCAGGGAACCCAGGGCGAAATTGGAATGGAATACCACCAGCAGCGGCCCCACCACCCCCATGATCATGTGGGTCTGGAACCAGTACTTGACCGGTCCCATGCGGCGCATGAAATTCATTTTCTTGCGCATGGGGTAGAGCAGCAACAAGGCCATCATCACCGCCCCGGCAATGCCCAGGTAGTAACCGGTACCGGTTTCGGCGGACAGGTAGCCGGTCTCGCGCTGGGTCCATCCATACAGGGTGGCGCCGAACACGGCAAACATGAACAGCCCCCACCCCAGACCGGAGGAAGCATCCGGAACGGCGGGGTCGTTGGCCGGGCGCGGTTCGGGAACCGGAATCGGACTGGCCTTGGCGGCCGGAACCGCAGCGGCCTTCTTGGCCTTCGGCGCACCATCCTGGCCACCCCCACCGGAACGGCCGGACGGCACGTGCGGGCGGCCGGGGCCACCGGACTTGCGCGCCGGGGTCGAGGCACATTGCTGGACCTGCGGGGCCGGGTCCGCCGCCGGAGCCGACACGGGCACCACCTGGCTGGCGGCTTCCTTGGAACGCACTGCGGACACCGTCGCGGCCACCTGAGCGGCCAGGGAGTCCTGGGGTGCAACCTGAGGCACGGCAGCGGGTGTCACCTGCGGCGCGGGCGTGGAAATTTTGGGAATGGCCACCCTGGGAGTGGCCTGGGGCGCCGGGGCGGGCACGGTCTGGGCGGCGGGCTTCACCGTCACCACCGCAGCCGCACGGGCAGCGGGAAGTTCACCCGGATTGCGGGCCGCATCGATAATCGCCTTTAACGCAGCCGCGTTGCGGTCCGGCGCCTCCGCCGGGGTACGGGCAGCCGCCACCAGTTTACGGACTGCGGCTTCACGCCCGGCCTCCTGAGTGGACTGGGGGGTGGCCGCCTTCGAGATCGCGGCGGTCGATGTCGGTTTCGGAACGGCCATCTTGGGGGCAGCGGCCTGCGGGGCAGCCATCTTGGGGGCAGCCGCCTGCGGAGCAGCCATCTTGGGGGCAGCGGCCTGCGGAGCAGTCATCTTGGGGGCAGCCACATTATCGCCCAGCGTCATTGCCACCAGGCGGGCCATTGCCTCGCGCCGGATCGCCTGACGCGCGGCGGTTGATTGGGTATCTTCTATGGCGGTATCCGCCGGGGCCTGGGCAGCGGTTTGTGCCTGCACCGCGTCCATGATGCGTTCGGCTTCATCTCCAAACGCCACCGACAGCAGCATGGCCAGTTGCTCGCGGGTGGAGCGGGAACGTTGCGGCAACGGAGGCGCCGGCTGAGGCGCGGCGCCGGAACCAATCGGACCCTGAATGTGGCCGCCAGGCGGCGGCCCGATCAAGCCCGACGGGGTTCCCGAACCGCTCCCAACCCGACGCGCGATTTCCGAAGCGTGCTCGCCAAAGGCCAGTGACAGAAGGGATTCCAGCTCCGCACCGGATACCGGCTCCCCTTTCAACGGACGCGATTCCACATCCAGACCAAAGAAATCGCCCTTCATCGGACCGGCATCGTCCAGGCTGCCCCAGCCTCCCGGGTGAACCCGGGAACCGGTGCGGTCAGACGACGGATCAAAGGATTCCAGTGCGTCCATATCCATGCCGGAAAAATCTTCCATTTCACCTCCCGAAGTCCTCGCAAACGGCGGTCCCTGCCCAATCCCGGTTTAGTAAGCAAGGAATATGCCATGCATCGGATCTCAAGCAAAGGTGTCTTTTTTTCAACACCTTGTGCCCCTCCCCCCCTGCCCGTTTCTGGCGTCCACTCAACGGGAAATGGTGCATTTCTACGCGGAGGGAAGTCAATTTTTGCACACGGTGTTCAAAATCGAACGAACTCCCCGCACCCCGCCCCGAATTGTACACGCCATCCACCCACGTACTTGGTTGGACGATCCGGATGACCGAAAAGTTCCCGGTACCGGGCCAGCGGGGAGTCATCTCCGTTCCCGAATGGCAAAAAATATGCAGAGGACTTCCAAGCCGCCGACCGGTGCGGTTACCATCTAGATGGAGTCCGAACGGGGGAGGCGGAGAGGAGAACTTTGGAAAAACTGCCGATTGGTCCGGAAATTCTGGGCAAGCTGCCCTTCGACCCGGAATTGCTGATCTATATCGTCCCGCTGGTGGTGATCTTTCTTTTTTATGCAGGTCGCCGCTCCAGCGCCCACAAAAAAAGCAGCCGGGTCCTGCGCGAAAACCTGGAGGCGGGCCTCACCGAACCCGCATCGTTGCATCCGCTCATCGACGAGTCTCGTTGCATCGGTTGCGCCTCATGCGTCACCGCCTGCCCGGAGAGCAAATACGAGGTGCTGGGCATCGTGCACGGCAAGGCGGAACTGATCAACCCCACCGCCTGCATCGGCCACGGCGCCTGCAAGACCGCCTGCCCGGTGGATGCCATCACCCTGGTGTTCGGTACTGAAAAACGCGGGCTGGACATCCCCAACGTCAAACCCAACTTCGAAACCAACATCCCCGGACTGTTCATTGCGGGGGAACTGGGTGGCATGGGCCTCATCGGCAATGCCGTGGAGCAGGGCCGCCAGGCCATGGACAACATTGCCAAACTGTCCGGCATGGGCAAGGGCGACGGGTACGACGTGGTGATCGTGGGGGCCGGACCATCGGGCTTTTCCGCCACCCTGGGCGCCATGGAAAAGAAGCTGCGCTACCTGACCGTGGAGCAGGATTCCCTGGGCGGCACCGTATACAACTTTCCACGCGGCAAACTGGTCATGACCCGGCCGGTGGACCTGCCCATCGTGGGCAAGGTCAGGTTCACGGAAACCACCAAGGAAAAATTGCTCGAGTTCTGGACCGACGTGGAAAAAAAGACGGGGGTCAAAATCAGTTACAAGGAACGGGTGGACGACATCACCCCCTCCGGCAAGGGGTTCGTGGTCAAAACCAGCAAGGGCACGTACAAGACCCGTGCGGTGCTGCTGGCCATTGGCCGCCGGGGCACCCCGCGCAAGCTTGATGTGCCGGGCGAGGAAACTCCCAAGGTCACCTACCGGCTGATCGACCCGGAGCAGTACACGGGCCAGCATGTGCTGGTGGTGGGCGGCGGCGACAGTGCCCTGGAGGCCGCCACCAGCATCGCCGATCAGGCCGGTACCACGGTAACCCTGTCCTATCGCAGCGACGCCTTCGGGCGCGCCAAGGGCAAGAACCGGGAGCGGGTGGACGCCGCCGTGGCAGCCGGGCGCCTGAATGTGATGCTCAAAAGCACGGTCAAGGAAATCACCCCGGACAAGGTGGTGATCGACCACGACGGCACCCTGCACACGCTCAGCAACGACGCCATCATCGTGTGCGCCGGCGGCATCCTGCCCACCGGATTCCTGAAACAGATCGGCATTCAGGTGGACACCAAATATGGCACCGCCTGACGCCGCACCCCCTTCCCGGCGCTGGTGGCCCGTCGCCGTCCTTTTGCTGCTGATGCTGCCCCTGTCCCTGCCCGCCCCGGCGCTGGCGGACCCCATGGATGACGTGAAGGCCGCCGTGCGCCTGCGCGACTATCCACGTGCCATCCGGCTGCTGACCCCCATTGCGGAAAAGGGCGATGCCGAGGCCCAGTACCAGCTCGGCTCCCTGTACCGCTCCGGACGCGCCGGGGACAATCCGAAGGCCGCGTTCCGCTGGCTGCTGGCCGCCGCCCAGCAGGGGCACGCCAAGGCGCAGTATTCGGTCGGCACCCTCTATGAAACGGGCACGGGGGTGGAGCAGAGCGCCGACCGTGCCCTGGTGTGGTATCAGAAGGCTTCCGCCCAGGGACACGACGGGGCCCAGACCCGCGCCGAAGCCCTCCAGGGTACCCTCGGAAGTAAAAAGGACCGTCCCAGCCGTCAGGAATTGACCGCGGCCCTTCTGGCCGCCGCCGAGAGCGGGGATGACCGCGAAGTGCGCAGGCTCCTGAAACAGGGGGGCGACGCCAACGCCACCGACGCCGCCGGGCACTCCGCGCTGATGAACGCCGCCGCCCAGGGGCATCTCAAGGTGGTGCGGATTCTGCTCAAGGCGGGCGCCAAGCCCAACCTGGCGGACAAATACGGGGATACCGCCGTCACCCTGGCCGCCCGCCACGGGCGTCCGCGCACCCTGGTCGCCCTGCTGGACGCCGGGGGCGATGTCAACGCCACCGACGGCAACGGCAACACCCCCCTGATCCTGGCGGCGCTGCACGATCACGCCAAGACCACCGAGTTGCTGATCAAGGCCCGCGCCCGGCTCAATACCCGGAACAAGAACGGAGAAACCGCCCTCGACGTGGCCGTGCGCAAGGAGCACCGCAAGCTGGTCGCCCAGTTGGAAGCGGCGGGTGCCACCCGCACCGCACAGGCGGCGGAACCCGCCATACCTCAGTCCGTGGAGGCGCTGGAGGCGTTGCAGGCCGGCGGCGACGACGCCCTTTACGCGGGGTGGTCCACCCTGGCGGTGGCCGCCTGGCGTGGTCAGGCGGAGGCCATGAAAAAGCTGCTGGCCCAGGGCGCCAGGGTGGACGCCCGCGACCCGGAGGGGCACACCCCTCTGAGCCGCGCCGCGTGGCAGGGCCACCTGGAAGCGGTCAACCTGTTGCTGGCCCGCAAGGCCAACCCCAATGCCTACCAGAAAGACGGCCGGAGCCCCATCCTGTGGGCAGCGGAAAACGGTCACACCGAGGTGGTGACCGCCCTGCTCAAGGCCGGTGCCCGCGCTGGAGAGCGGCAGGGCAAGGATGGCGACAGCGCCTTGATGCTGGCGGTGCAGAAGGGCAGCGCCGAAACCGTGGAGGTGCTGCTGAAGGCCGGAGCCGATCCCAACATGGCCCTGCCCGACGGCGAAACCGCGCTGCTGCGCGCCGCCGCCCGCGGCAGCCTGGGAATCGTCCGCCAATTGCTGGCTGCGGGGGCCCAGGTGAATCATCGGGACCAGGATGGCCGTACCGCCCTCTGGTTCGCCGCCAATGCCGGCGCGGTCAAGACCTGCGGCGTGCTGCTGGGCGCCAGGGCCAATGTGGCCTACGTGGATGCCTCCGGTCACACGGCCCTGTCGCGGGCCGCCCTCGGTGGACACTCCGGGGTAATCGCCGCGCTGCTGAAACAGGGAGCCCAGCCCGACACACGCACCCGGGAGGGAAACACACCCCTGTTGCTGGCCGCCTCCGAAGGGCACCTGGAGACGATCCAGCGCCTGCTGGAAGCAGGCGCCAAGGTGAACACCCAGAACGAGGCCGGAGACACCGCCCTGATCCGCGCCGTCATCGGTCGCCATCCGCGCGTGGTAGGCTTGTTGCTCAATCAGGGGGCCGATCCGAAGATTCGCAACAAGAAGCGGCAAACCGCCCGCTCGCTGGCAGAGGAATCCGGGGACGAAAACCTGATCCGCGTGTTCGAAAAGCCGGAAGGCAAAAACCTGCTCGACCTGTTTTGACCGGACGGGGGTAGAATCACTCCCGGTATCGTTCCCTATAAGGTTGACCGGAAACTTGCCGATACGGCAGATACGCCCGGCCAAACCGGGGACCACTGTTTTTTTGCCCGCGCCACGCCGGGCGGTTACACGGACGTTCATGAAAGCCAGGGAGTTGGTCATGATCAAGCGCTTGAGCCCGATTCTGTTTATTGTTCTGCTGGCCGCCTGCCAGCCCAAGGAAGGCGCCAAACCCGCGGATTCGGCCGGTGCCGGCCCGCAGTCCTCCCCCAGCGCCGAATCACGCCCGGCAGGCAGCGCCGAAGCGGAAGTGGCGAACTACATCCGTACCCACATGATGGTCAAGGAAGTGCGCATCGGCGAGGGACGCCAGGGCGCCGACGGCGGCGAGACGATCCGCGCCCTGTACGGCGTGGTGGCCAACGGTGGCACCCGCGACCTGAAAAAAGTGGTTATCCAGGCGGATCTGCTGGATGCGAACGGAAAACCGGTGGCAGCCGCCGAGTTCGTGCCGGTGATCGCCACCCGCGACGGAGCGGTGGACGAGGCGGGGCTGCTCAAGGGCCATTCGGAACGGGCCTTCGGGTATTCCATCGAGCATCTGGTTCCCAAAGAGTGGAAGGGGACCGCACGGGTGATCGTGACCGGCCTTGAATTCCACGGTTGAGGGCCATCCCTCCGACCGGTCCTCATCCATGTTCCCTTCCGGCCGCCTGAACGCCCGGTGGCACACGCCGCTGCACCTGCTTTTACTGGCGCTGGTGTGTCTGGGGGTGTACGCCAACGGCTACCATCACGTATTCCAGCTGGACAGTTCCCACGTTCTGGAGGACAACCCCAGCGTCCGCAGCCTGGGCAACATCCCGTCCTATTTCACCGATCCGGGCACCTTTTCGGTGCTGTATGCCAATGTGGACTACCGGCCGGTGCTACAGGTCACCTATGCCCTGAATTACTGGCTGGGCGGCTACCACATGCCGTGGTGGCACTTCACCCAGATCCTGCTGCACTTCCTGTGCGCCGTGGGGATCTACCTGCTGTGCCGCCGGGTGATAGCGCTTTCCGAACCGGAACACTCCGACGGGGCCTGGATCCCACTGGCCGCGGGATTGTTGTTTGCCCTGCACCCCACCGCGTCCGGGGTGGTCAATTACCTGTCCGCCCGCTCGTCGTTGTTGACCGCCGCATTTTTACTGCCGTCCATCCTGCTGTACATGGACTCCCTGGAGGGTCCGCATAACCGCCTTCGGCGGGCGATGGCCGCGCTCCTGTACACGCTGGCCCTGTTCTCAAAAATCGAGGCCGTGGGGTGTCTGGCGGTCTACTTCATGTTCGAGATGTGGCACACTGCGCGCACCGGGGGCCACCGGAACGGATTTTTTCGGGATCTGGCCGCAACCCTCACCCCGTCGGTGTTACGGCGTCTGGCGCCGTTTCTGGCGGCTACCGCCGCCTATCTGGCCATTCGCGCCCCGCTCATGGCGCGTTTTCCGTTCGGTGATTCCCGCGAGGGCACCGGCATTGGCAACCTGGACTACCTGTACACCCAGTTGGTGGTGTGGTGGGCCTATGTGGGCAAGTGGTTCGCCCCGGTGGACCTGGTAGCCGACCAGGGCAACTATCCGGTTTACCGCAGCCTGCTGGAGCCCACGGTGCTGGTGGCGGCGGGCGGCTGGGCGTTGGTCACCGCGCTGCTGATCACCGGGTGGCAAAAACGGCCCCATCAGGCGGTGCTGGCTATCTCGGCACTGGCCCTGCTCAGCCCCACCTCGTCCATTCTGCCGCTGGCGGAAATGCTCAACGAACACCGCCCCTATCTGCCCATCGGGATTCTGTCGCTGGTGTGGATCATCCCCGCCGCCCGGGCCGCCGAACGCATGGCCTCGGAAAGCCGTGGCTTCCCCCTGTATGTGCCGGGGCTGGTGGCGCTGTTGTGCGGGCTGGGCGCCCTCACCTTCGACCGCAACCGGGTGTTTCTGACCACCGAGAGCTACTGGCTGGACGTAATAGAAAAAGCCCCCTCCGCCCGCGCCTATGTGAACTACGGTCTGACCCGCATGACCGCAGGCGAGATAGAGACCGCCCAGGAGTATTTTTTAAAGGCCCAGGAGATGTCGCCCAACTGGCATATCGTGCACATCAACCTGGCGGTCACCTACCGGGAACAGGGGCGGCTCGATCTGGCCGAGCAGTATTACAACCGCGCGGTGGAGAGCGATACCTTCACCGGCGGCTCCCTCTCCTGGCGGGGCGAATACCGGCTTACCCGCGGTCGCTATGCGGAAGCCCTGGCCGACTTTCTGGCCAGCCAGCCGAAAAGCCTGGAGCACTACCGCAACGCCAAGGGGGCGGCGACGGCCTTCGCCGGACTGGGCGATGCGCAAAACGCGTTTGTGCACACGGCCCGTTGCCTGAAACTGAACGCGGAGCAGACCGGACGCGACATCGTGGTCATTGCCGAGCCGTTCTTCACCCTTCCCTCCGGGGCCGCTCCCGGTCTGGCCTATTTCCAGAAACTGGCTGAACGTCTGCCGGACACCTGGTGGGTGCATGCCAACATCAGCACCCTGGCCTTCCGCCTCGGCCAGAATGAACTGGGACAGCAGGCCGACGCCCGCGCCCAGGCGCTCAAGGGGTAGCCCCGCCCCGACCGGCCCGGGAAGCCCCCCCTTCCCGAATCCAGATTTCCTGAACAAAAAAGGCCCGGACGAATCGTCCGGGCCTTTTTTGATTTAACCCCGGCGGCACGTGGCTGCCGAGGGAGATTCGGGTGGGTCGTCTACGGGTGACCCGGGCACGGTTTGCCCGGCACGCAGATCATGATCACCGCCAGCATGCCGCCCGGTCCCACACCCTCGTTCTGCAACTCGATCTCGAAGTGCGAGTGGAACGGAACGTACATCTCGCCCATGGCGTTCAGGTTGATCGGTGCGTCGGCACCCAGGTCCACCTTGTGGCCCAGATAGGCCGTACCGCTGAACAACTGGCCAAAACCCACGTTGATGTTCACCGAGTTGTGCTCCGGCGGCACGATCACCGGCACCGGCTGGGTTACGTCTCCGCCATACACGTCGAACCCGAAGTTCATGGGCGGATCCCAGGTGAAGATGCCGTCCTGGGTGTCTCCCGGATGCATGGTCTGGGTGTACTCCTCAATGGCCAGGTCGCCGTTCACGCCGTCGGAACTGAGCGGGCGGCCGTTGCGGGCCAGCACCATCAGATGGTTGCCGTGGCTGTGCAACGGATGCATGTCACGATCGAAGGTCACCATGCGCACCAGCAGCCGCTCCTTGGGATACAGCGCCAGCAACGCGCCCATGGGCTGGTTGGGCAGATACGAAACCGTGTCCGGCGCGATGGTGTCCGGGAATGCCCGCCCGTTGACGAACCAGTACTGGGGCAGATAGGCGGAGTTCTGATACGGCAGACCCGCCTTGATCCGCTTGTGCTGATCCGGGTCCACCGCGCTGTAGAACTGCACAACTTCATAGTCGTAGTTGCTGCCGGTGGTGAAGTAGGCCTGGTTGGGCAGCCCGGTGCGCACGATGATCGCGCCCACCAGTCCCATATCCACATGCTTGTGCGGATAGGTACCGCTGTAATAGGTGTAGGTGCCCGGCTTGGCCGCCACAAATCGATAGGACACGGTCTGTCCTGGAGCCGCCTCGCCCGCCAGGGAGCGCAGGGATTCCTTGCTGCCGCCGGTGGTGTAGGCCGGGCCGGTGGGCGCCCAGGTCACACCGCCGTCGGACGAGAACTCCACGTTCTCGTGCCCGGGAAACAGCAGCGACACCGCATCGGCGCTCATGGGGCCGCTGGGGCCGTCCATGTCCGGCAGCGCGTTGGTCAGGTTGACCGTTACCGTGTCACCCACCAGCACGTCGAGCACCGGGCCCGGGTAGCGGAAACCGCCCGCGCTGTCGCGGAAGCTCCACATGTAGATCTGGGCGCCGTCCGGCATCGAGATCTCACCCGCGTCGGCCGTCAGGTTGAATACCGCCGCACTGGCCGGGGTAAAGGCCATCAGAAGCATCCCGACGGACACCCCTGCCGCCGTCAGCATGCGTTTCATTACGCCGCGCATAGGTCCATCTCCGCGATAGTTGGCAAACGATGTCTGCCGGTCAAGCCGTTCATATCCACTCCTGGCACCCTGCCTTCCCGGTTAGTTCAACCGGATCTCGGTGATCATGCCACCCCTGTTGTCCACTCCCAGGCCTGCCTGGCGATCGGCCAGAGACAGGTTTGCCTGGGTGTCCAGTTCGCGCCCGTACAGAAAATACGTTCCCGGAGCCAGCCCCGTGGTGTCCAGAATCACGTCCATCTCTTCCCCCCCGGCCAGCGCCAGGGCTGAACGATGGTAGGAAAGGTCGGTGCCCGGAACGCCACCCGGGCCGTCCGGTCCGCGCAGGATCTTGGCATCCTTGCCCACCACGTGCATGGGAATGCCCGGGATGACCAGCGAGTGCGAACGGTAGGTCAGGTTGTTGAGGCGCAGCAGGATGCGCTGCCCCACATTGGCCGTAATCAGCGACGAATACGGCTGGGCGATATAGTCTTCCTTGTAGGCGGAAGCGCCGTTCAGCATGACGTTGGCAGCCGGATCCGGCGCCGCCGGGAGTAATGTCTCCGGATAGGCACGACCGTTGAAGGTGTAGTAGTTGGCCTTGAACTCGGCCCACACGTTGCGCCCTTCCGCCACGGTCTCCAGATTATGGTGCTTGTCCGCGTCCAGGTCGTGCATGTGAATCACCTGGGCCACGTCATACCGGGTGTTGGGCGCGGCGCCGCCATCGTTGTAGGCGAAGAACTGCCCGGCGGCCGGGTTGTTCTGGGCCGGATTGACGATAATCGTGCCCACCATGCCCAGGGCGATGTGCTCCGTCGGCTCCACGTGGCAGTGGTAGCCGTAGGTGCCCGGATCGTTCAACTTGTAGAAATAGGTAAAGTTGCTCGAAGGTGGAACCGCAACCGACATCTCTGGCACCCCGTCAAACGCCGAAACCGCGTGTGCATACCCGTGGAAGTGGACCGTATGCGGGTCCGCCAGGTCGGGGCGCACCAACAGCCCGAGGTTGGTGATCGTCAGATAGAGGGACTGTCCCTCGTCCACTTCAATATCGGGTGCCGGAAGCGTAGCCTTGAATTTATAGTCGATCAGGTCTGCCTCGGGCACTCCCGTCAGGTCCATGAATCCGAAAATGAACAGGTTGCTGCCGTCCGGCATCTTCACATAGCCGTCGGTGGTGCCCACCCGACGGCATACCGCCGTGGGGTCGATGGGCAGGCCACTCTTGTGGTTGTACGCGCCGTCGCCGTTCCAGTCGATGTCCTCGGCACCCGGGGTTGCGCTGTAGCCCGGAGCGGCGGGGTCCAGGGACCAGTCGTACGGCATGTTGTCAATATCGTTGGGGCACTGCATGCCCGTGCCCAGGGAAACCGGAGCGGTAACGGCCCAGGAGTCGGTGGCTCCGGCCAGCCCGGTGGCGGCCATGGCCAGCCCGAGGATCATGGTTTTGGCCAGATTCCATTTGTTGGAGCGCCGCGGCTTCATCTCAAATTCTCCCCGCATCAGGTCGATCTTGCGGGTGGCCGGGCACAGGTTCAGATTCCCGGTGTTCTCTGCTTTTGAATCTTGTTTCATACTCAGTCCAACCCTTGGTCACACAAAAAAGAGGGGGTGGGGGTGGCCGAAGCCACCCCCACCCGTTGGGGTTAGTTCGCGATCACGCAGATGGCGTATACCGTGAGGGTGCTATCCGAGATTTCACCCGTGGTGTCCACCTTCACGCGCCAGCCGGTGGGGTTGAGCCCGCCGTCGGGCAGGTTCTCCACCAGACGCAGGGCCGGGCCGGAGAGGCCGAGTCCCACGTGGCCGGTGTAGCCACCGCCGACCGGCTTCTTGCCGACCGGGCAGGTCGCCGCGCCACCCGCCGCCGCCTGTGCGGGCGGTACGGTCACGGTGGAGCTGATCACCTGGTAGCCGGAGACACCGTTGATGCCGTCGGCACCCGCGGCGCCGGTGGCACCCGTGGAGCCGGTGGCACCCTGCGGACCCGTGGCACCCTGCAGGCCCGTGGGGCCCTGGATACCCGTGGCACCCGTGGCACCCACAGCGCCGGTGGCACCGGTGGCACCCACAGGACCCTGGGCACCGGTGGCACCCGTGGAGCCGGTGGCACCCTGCGGACCTACGTTACCCTGCGGACCCTGGGAGCCCTGCGGACCCGTGGCACCCTGGATACCCTGCGGACCAGCCGGGCCGGTAGCGCCCTGCGCACCCTGCGCACCCACAGCACCCTGCGGACCGGTGTTACCGGTGGCGCCCTGCGGACCCTGCGGTCCGGCAACGCCCTGGAGGCCTTGTGCGCCCTGCGGGCCGGTATCACCCTTGGCACCGGTGGCACCGGTGGCACCTTGGGCACCCTGCGGACCAGTGTCACCGGTGGCGCCCTTCGGACCAGCCGGTCCTGTCAGACCGGTATCACCGGTGGCACCCGTGGCACCCGTGGCGCCAGTAGCGCCGGCAGCGCCCTGCGGACCAGCCGGTCCGGTCAGACCGGTATCACCGGTGGCACCCGTGGCACCCGTGGCGCCGGCAGCGCCCTGCGGACCTACATTACCCTGCGGACCCTGGTTGCCCTGCAGGCCCTGCGGACCAATCGGACCCTGGTCACCCTTCAAGCCCTGCGGACCCTGCGGGCCCTGCGGACCCACGGCACCCTGCGGACCGGTGTTACCGGTGGCGCCCTGCGGACCCTGCGGTCCGGCAACGCCCTGGAGGCCTTGTGCGCCCTGCGGGCCGGTGTCACCCTTGGCACCGGTGGCACCTTGGGCACCCTGCGGACCAGTGTCACCGGTGGCGCCCTTCGGACCAGCCGGTCCGGTCAGACCGGTATCACCGGTGGCACCCGTGGCACCCGTGGCGCCGGCAGCGCCCTGCGGACCCACGTTACCCTGCGGACCCTGGTTGCCCTGCAGGCCCTGCGGACCAATCGGACCCTGGTCGCCCTTCAGGCCCTGCGGACCCTGCGGACCGGTATCACCCTTCGCGCCGGTCGGGCCAACCGGGCCCATCGGGCCAACATCACCCGTGGCGCCGGTGGCACCCTGCGGACCCACGTTACCCTGCGGACCCTGGTTGCCCTGCAGGCCCTGCGGACCAATCGGACCTTGGTCACCCTTCAGGCCCTGTGGGCCCTGGGCACCGGTGGCACCCTGCGGACCAGCCGGTCCGGTCAGACCGGTATCACCGGTGGCACCCTTGGCGCCCGTGGCGCCGGTGGCACCCTGCGGACCCACGTTACCCTGCGCACCCTGGGAGCCCTGCGGACCCGTGGCACCCTGGATACCCTGCGGACCAGCCGGTCCGGTAGCACCCTGCGCACCCTGCGGACCCACGGCACCCTGAGAACCGGTGTTACCGGTGGCGCCCTGCGGACCCTGCGGTCCGGCAACGCCCTGGAGGCCTTGTGCGCCCTGCGGGCCGGTATCACCCTTGGCACCGGTGGCGCCCTGGGCACCCTGCGGACCTACGTTACCCTGCGGACCCTGGTTGCCCTGCAGGCCCTGCGGACCAATCGGACCCTGGTCACCCTTCAGGCCCTGCGGACCCTGCGGACCGGTATCACCCTTCGCGCCGGTCGGGCCAACCGGGCCCATCGGGCCAACATCACCCGTGGCGCCGGTGGCACCCTTCGGACCAATATCACCCTGCGGACCCTGCGATCCCTTCGGACCGGTGGGGCCATCCAGGCCCTGCGGACCCACGGAACCGGTGACGCCGGTCGGTCCAACCGGACCCACCGGACCCTGGGCACCGATGGCACCCTGCGGACCCTGCGGACCCTGCGGTCCCGGGGTCAGGGAGGTATAGGCATACGGAACACTCCCGAACGGACGCGGAGGCGTCAGCTCCTGGAATGCAACGTTAAAGGGGTCGGGGCTGAACCACACCCGCAGCAACGCTTCCGAGGTTCCGAAGGCGGTGGCCGGGATGGGGTTCATCCCCGCCGCGCCGAGATCCACGTGAAAATCGCCGTAGACGACCGGAGCCGCCTGGGAACCGGCGGGCACTTCCACAATCTGGTTGCTCTCCACCGAACCGTCGTTCGACCACAGGGTGGCATACCCCGCCGTCGCATTCCCGGTCACGATGGTGAATTTGAAATATCCGGTACCGGTGAACGGAACACCGCTGGCGTCAAGCTTCCCCGAATAGGGAACGACCTCCGGAATAAGGGATTGCTGCGCCCACACAGGTACCTGCCCAAAGGCAAGCATGGTGGCCGCGACATACACAAGCAGTCTCGACTTTTTCATCTTAATACTCCCACTGTTCACAGAACGACACATCCTTGTTGTTCATTTAAATCAGTACAATCTGTAATCGGCGCTGGTGCTCTCACCGGTCACCGGACCATCACGCCCGGTCATGCTGCCCATCACGTCCACCAGGACGTAGCCGGCGGCACTGCGGCGGTTACTTACTGTCGGAAACGAACCCGAATCAAACGGCAGGGACCCCAACGCCAGTTCCATCAGATCGGTAAAGCCGTCCTGATCGCTGTTGGTGAACTGAATCTCCCCCGCGGTCAGCACCACGGTGGCCAATAGCGGATCGGTCCAGTTCAGATTGGCGGTGGTCCGGCCCACCACGGTGCGGGTGGAGCCATCATCGATCAGAAACACGATGTCCAGGGCCAGCGTGGGTCCGCTATGGCGGATGCTGTCCTGAACGGCCCCGGTGGCGGGATCGATATTCAGTTCCACCACACTTCCATTGGCAAGGTGTGCCTCGGCCACCAGCGTCCCGCCTGGAACCTGATGGTGTACCAGTTGGGAAGGAAGATCGATCTTGAAATCCTTCGCCGCCGAAGCACCGCCGCCCTCGGGGCCACCCGTTGCACCGCACCCCGCAGTCACGAGCATCATCGAGACTCCGAGGAACAGCCACCGGAACCTTGCGCCGGTTTTTGTCATTGATCTAAAACACACGGTTATTTAACTCCTGCCTTCTGTCGCCAGACCGGTATTTTCCGGCCGATTCGACCTGTGCTGGATCCGGGTTACTCAAACACCTTAACAACCCGTCCCCATCCGGAGACTTGATCCCATCCATGGGCACTCCACAAACACAGTTCCATTCGTGTCTGCACAATATCAGTGCACCAGACGATTGCAGGTTCTTTGCCAATCGTCCCGCTTTTCGTAAACATGATTATCTTACAGTCACTTATGATCGACTCGCACTGAGCACTCGTCAATTCACAACCAAACACTTTCTATTGCTGGGAAAAAGTTTAGGACTTTCCGACAAAATATTGACGAAACTCTTTCCCTTTGGAAATGAGTACATTTACATAGCACTTTTGAGGGGGGTGGGGGTTCCGCAAGGGGATAGCGGAACACGGAGGCGGTTATCCGGAAACCGGAAGTTCAAGAGGGAGGAATTGAGGCCAGATTTTCGGCACCGCGCGGGAGGCGCGCGGGGGGAAGGATAATCAGTTACCCAGATCGGTTCCCGAGGTCGCGGTGACGCGGTCCGGAAGCACCGTTCCGTCCACCCCGATAAAGGTGGTGCCATCCCAGACCAGAGCCCCGTTGTTGCCGGTTCCCGAAAGGTCAAAACGGAGGGTTCCCAGCGTTCCTTCCGAAACCCCTTCCAGGGCCACCAGCAAACGGCCCGGATCACTGGTCAACGGCAGCATCCGTGCCGCGCCAAGGAGGGGATTGGCGGTGAAGCCGGAAAACGTCATCCATGTGGGATCGAACAGGATTTCGGCCGAAATGCCGCCCACCCCGGCCAGGTTCAACGTGGGGTCCAGGTTGGACAGGGACAGGGTCACGTCCGCGCGGGTTGCGGTGGAGCCGGGTAACAGGGTGAGTGACAGGAGATTTTCACTGGCACCATGCCCGCCGCCCGGAACGACCGGGTCACCCCCACCCACGCCACCTCCACCACAGGCGGCAAGCAGCACGCAGACCAGTGCGGCGCAAAGAGGCGCTGATATCCAGTGGCCACGGGTCATGGAAGCCCCCTTTTCGAACCAAACAGGGACTCCAGCAGCAGCCGGTCGGCGCCGTCCAGAACCCCGTCGCCGTTCAGGTCGAAGCGGGGGTGCGGACTGGGGGAGGTCATCGCCGTGGTCAGGCTGACCAGGTCGAATGCGTCCACCCGCCCGTCCGTGGCCACGGCGCCACGGTTTACATCGCCCGGCATGGCCTCCGCCGGGGCGCTGCGCAAGGACGGATTTCCGCCGTCCACCGCTTCCACGGTATAGATGTCCCCCGGACCGAAGGCCCGTCCGGAATCGGTCAGTTCCAGTCCGGTGGTGGTTCCCAGCGCAAACCCGTTTCGGGATACCGCATAGGCAATCCCCGCGCCCCGGCCGGGCACCGCGTCCCACCGGACGCTCACCCCGGTGCCGGTTTCGGCCAGCCAGAGGTCCGGAACACGTGCCACCTTCGGAGCCAGTCCCCATCCAGCGTTGCCGGCCAGCAGCTGGTTGAAGGCTGCGGTGATGTCAATCAGGCCGAACCCGTACTGGTTGTTCGGTGTGGCACCCCCATCCAGCGGGATGGCGGTCAATGCCAGCGCGGCCTCCACCTCATCCACGGTCAGATCCGGAAATGCCGACAGCAAGAGCGCCACCGCGCCGGTCACGTGGGCAGCGGCAATGGAGGTGCCGTTGAAATACTGATAGTTGGCCACGCCGCCATTGCTGAAGGTGGCGGTGTAGACCTCCTGGCCGGGGGCCACCACATCTGGATACTGGGGGCGGCCGGCACAGGTGGTGGGTCCCTGCCCGCTGCTCTGCCCGGCAAAATTCCACAAAGCCCCCTGCGGGTTGGTGGCTCCCACCGCGATCACCTCCGGATACCCGGCGGGAAGGTGCGGCTTGCCGTCGTTGCCGGCCGAGGCCACCAGCACCACACCGGCGGCACGCAGGTTTTGCATGGCCACTTGCAGGTCGGTGTAGGTGTTGCAGGATTTTCCCGGTTCCACGGTGGATTGCAGCGACCAGCTCATGTTGATCACGTCCGGCGGAGTGGTTTCCAGCAACCACTGCAACGCACCCAACGCGGCGGCCACGTCGGAAGTACCGTTGGCATTGATAATGCGTGCGGCGGCCCACGATGCATCCGGGGCCAGGCCAATCCCCTGTCCGGAAGCGGCATGCCCCAGAATGGTGCCCATCACACCGGTTCCGTGCCCGGAATAGGCGGAACTGGAGGGGTGATCGGCAGGGACCGGGGAGCCGGGACACGGCCCGGCACCGGTGCCGGTGGTATCGCACCAGCCACGAGCCCCGGCGCGATAGCGGCTGGGAACCAGATCCGGGTGACGTGGGTCCACACCGGTATCGGTGGTGGCCACCACAACCTCTCCTCCGGTGTAGCCCATGGCCCACACCGGAGCGGCATTGACCTCGGTCAGGTTCCATCCCTCCGGGGCCACTCCGCCCCCGCCACCCCCAGCCTGGGGAACCAGCGGCACGCTGACCGGTGCGTTTTCAATGATGCGCGCCTCGGGAAACTGGGCGGCAAGTTGACGGATGGTTTCGGGAGTGGCATCCAGGGCCACGGCGTTGATCAGCCACAGGGGGCGCATACGCGTGGCGCGCCCGGCCCGCACATGTTGTTGCAACTGGGGCAATGCGGTCTGTTGGGTCGCCTCGGCGGCCCGGCGCAGACCGGAAATCATCCCCTGCCGGCGCATTATGCGCGGCTTTCCGGCCACGGACGGGCGCAGTGCCGGATCGTCGGGAAATACCAGAATCACCGGCACCAGGTCGCCGGACCCGGCGGCGGCCATGCGCCCCTTCAGGGTGGCGTCAATGGTGCCGGCGGATACCTCGGGGGAGTCGCTCCACTGCATGGCCAGCGCCAGCAGGAACAGGGCAAAGGCAAACCCCGCGCCGATGGCGGCGGGGGTGCCGTAATTGCCTGATTTTCCGGAGGGAATGCGCACGCCGTGGGGAGTCCCCTAGTTCACCTTCCAGCCATCCACCACCACCTCGCCGAAGTGGAGTTCCACCGGATCACCCGGCTCGAACACCATATCCGGGTTCTTGAACAGGGAGTAATAGATGCGCTCCGGACGGGTGCGGGTGGCCTTGGTGCGCAACAGGCCGAGCATGGTGTGCGGAATCTCCGCCACCTGACCGCTGGCCGGCTCCACCAGATACATGGGGATGTCGGAGGCCGCGCGCAGCAGCTTGCTGGCCTGCTCCGGGTTCACCACCCGGAAACGCAGGTCCAGCATATGCCCTCCGGCGGTGGTGCGCAGGCTGACCAGTTCGATACCGATCTCCCGGGCCAGCCGCTCCTCGGAGGGCGACTTTTTGCTGAGCATCGCCGCCGGACCGTGGGCGCAGGCCCCCAATCCGAGCAGCCCCGCGGAAAGCACCAGCGCCGACAGCATTCCGGTCCACTTCATGCCATTCCCCCTGCCTGCCGTTCGATTAATTTGCAACACGGTTCCGCTCCCACAATCCCAGGTCGTTCATCTTGACGCAGCCGTCACCGCTCAGATCGGCCGCGGGGTTGAAGCCCGCGTTACCGGTGCACAGTCCCAGCTGCTCCATCAGCACCAGATAGTCGGCGTCGTCCACCTGACCGTCTCCGTTGATGTCGCCCGACACCGTTCCCGGTGAAATCGGAGTGACGGTGACCACCACCAGGTCGGTGGTGGCCGCGCCATCCGGGTCGGTCACGGTGAGGGTCGCGTTGTAGGTACCCGCCGCGATGTAGCTGTGCTGGGTCGGAGCGTCCAAAGTGGTCCGTCCGGTGCCGTCACCGAAGTTCCACAGATAGGTCAGCCCCGCCTGATCCAGCGGACTCGGGTCGGTGGCCGTGGCATTGAATACCGCGGGGGTTCCGACTCCGACCGTGAGATCCGGCCCGGCGTTCACCACCGGCGCCACGTTGGCCACATCGGCGTAGAAGGCCGCCTGCTGCACCAGCCCGTCGAGAATCAGCGTCAGGGTGGCGATGTAGGTGCCGCTGTCGGCATAGACGTGGTTGAAGATCACCGGTCCGGTGCCACTCACCGCCGTGGTCCCGTCACCGTAGTTCCAGGTCCACGACCCGGCCCCCAGTTCGGAGATCGGCTGGGTGATGGCGATGCCCTCGAACCCGGCCAGACGGAACCCGGCGATATTCGCCAGCGCCTCCGGACAGGTGTGCACCGCCATGGTCGCCGTCATCTCGTCGGCGCCGGCGTCCATGCAGAACTGCAACGGACGCGGGTCCCCGTCGAAGTCCGCCACCGGCAGGATGATTCCCTGCGCGGCCAGGTCGGTAATACCGGCCTGCAGGGCGGGCGATCCGTCCATGATGTGGTAGTCGCCCTGGGGCAGCAGCGGGCCGAAGTCCACCGCCACCGGCACCGCCAGCGGGTTGATGGCCACCTCACCAGCGGCGCGTACCACCACACCGGTCAGCCAGTTGTCATACGGGGCCTTGAACAGCGGCCAGTTGGCGCCGCTGCCCACATAGTTCAGGGTCGGCTGAGCCACCGGAAGGGCGCGCACCAGCGACTGGTCCGAGAACAGGTTATGGGTCGCCCGGGTCAGAGTTCCGGTCATCTGGTACAGGTCCAGATCGTAGGCCTGCGGCAGATCGAAGGTCGTGATCGGCTCGTTCCAGCGGTACGACAGGTTGTCCCAGAACACGTTGTTGTACAGGGCCGGGTTGCTGTGCACCGGTGATCCCGGAACCTGATACGGAACCGAGTTGCGGTACACCACCAGACCCGCCGAGTGGTGACCCGGATCCAGCAGCAGGGATCCCGCCGTGGAGGTGGTCACGTTCTTGGCGATGGTGTTGTGGGTGAGCACCACATCCAGGGCGTCGTGGACCTTGATGGCGCCCTGTCCGGCCGCCACGTTGTTCACGATCTGGTTGTTCGTCACCTCGATGCGATGGGCACCGGTCTGGGTGAAGGAAATCGCCGAACCGTCCTCGGTGGAGAAGTTCCCCTGCAACCGGTTGTTGAGAATCCGCACCTGGCCGGAGCCGGTGGACGCCACGCCCACCGCGCCCGGAGGCGGACCCTTCACGCTGATGCCGCCACCGTCCACCAATGACCAGTTGAACAGCACTTCGTTGTGCTCGATGACGTTCACCCCGCCGGCCGTGGCCAGATGCGAGATGCCGCCACCACTGGTGTTGGAGCCGTTGGCGCACACCAGGTTATGGTCGATGCGGTAGTTGCTCACCCCCTGGTAGACGCCGATACCACCGGCCTCACCCGGGGTACCGTTGTTCAGCACCAGGTTGTGATGCACGCGGGCACCGTCGATGAAGTTGTCCGGATATCCGGCGAAGCCGATGGCGATACCGCCGGTCAGCATGCCGAAGTTGTTGATCACCTTGCTGTTGGACACCACGGTGCCGTGGGCGAACACGTTCACGTGCACGCCACCGCCCAGGCGGCCGCCCTCGATCTGCAAGCCGTCGACGCGCACGCCCGGATCGGGATCCAGCGGCGTTCCAACGGGCAGCGGGTTGATGGACAGATCCCGCGCCAGCACGGTCAGCGTGGACAGGGCACCGGCGGTCGGATGAATCTGCTCCAGCAGGTTCGCGTCGCGGTTGATGTTCACGATCTGGTCCAGCTTTTGCCGCCAGAGCTGCTTGGACAGCGGCGTGACCGTCTCGCTCACGATCTGGGTGGCACCGGGGCCGAAGCCCTGAAGAGTGATGCCCTTGTAGACGATCGGGCTTTCCGGGTAGCGCACCGGGAGGTTCACGTTACCCGGCACCAGCAACAGGGTGCCATACGGAGAGCGGTCGATGGCGTCCTGAATGGTCTCGTTCGGGAACAGCGCCAGGCCCGAGCCGCCCACCGTCTCGATGTGCGGGTTATAGGCCACGCCGAGCTTGTGGATGGTCATGCCCGAAGGGGTCACCTTCAGATTGTCGGCGGTCACCAGCAACTGGTGCGGACCGTCGGCAATCGCGGTCACCCCGTCGGCGGCGGCGATCTGCACGGTAATGGCGGTATCACTCCAGGTGGTCACCGCCAGGGGGATGCCATCCAGGGTCACCTTGCCCAGCCCCTGCAGGGCGCCGAAGCCGGTACCAAAGATGTTCAGCACGCCGCCGGTGGCCAGCGGGTCATCCACCCCCGCGATCTGCGGGGTGCGGGTGGCCGGCTGGGCCGGATCGTCGATCAGGCACACCACGTTTTTGCTGGCAAAGAAGCCGTTCACCGGGGTCAGCGCCATGTCGGCGTAAGAGGTCTTGCCCGGATACAGCTCGAACTGCATGCGCAAGGTGTCGTAGTCCGGATTGAAGGCCGGATCGATCTGACCGCCGTAGCCCGGATGGTTGGCGTACACCGCCACCATGTTGGGCACCATGCCGGACGGGGACGGGGCGTTCACCCGGCTGGTGGACGGCAACAGCACCTCGAAGTAGCCGTTCTCGTCGGTATAGGTGTGCACGACCTCGACACCCTTGTAGTCCTGGACCGAAACCGGCACGAACGCCACGCCGCGCTTGTCGCCGAAGTTGGTCACGGTGCCGCGGGTTTCCAGGTTCAGGTTGTCGTTTACAAACCCGCGCAGACGCGCCGGGGTCGGCACCTCGGTAAACAGGTGGAAGTCCGACGCCGCGTTGTTGGCGTTGGTGACCGTCACCACCTTGAGGCCGCAGTCGTGCACCCGGGTCCCCAGGAACGGGTTGGGCGGATCGTTCAACTGCGTCACGTCATACATTGGACCCACGCAGCCGCTGGGCGCCAGCATGGCCGCCACCGGTTCCGCATAGGGGTTGGCGCCAAAGGTATCGCCCTGGGTGAAGGCGTTGACGTCGTTGGAGGTCATCAGCTTGTACGGTTCCGGAACATGCACCTCCACCAGGTACTTGCCCGGGGCAAGCGGTCCGCACAGGCCGCTTTCCGGGTCGAACAACGCGTTCGGGTCGGTGCTGGTATCGTCACGGCAGTCCTCGAAGAACTGATACCCGCCGTCAAACACCGCCGGTTTGATCTGGTTCCAGGTCTGCAACACGTCCCGGCACTCCAGGTCCACGTGCTGGGTGACGGTGCCGTCCGGCTGCAGCTTCTGCACGGTGCAGTTGGCGGGCGGAGCGGCGTTGTAATGGTCGGTCTGCACGGTGCCGATCAGGCGCCCCTTGCGGGCCGCGCCGGCACTCGGGTCCGGATTGGGGATCATGACTCCCGGGTTTGTGGGGTCCTCGATCATATCCGGGACCGTCACCAGGGCGCCGGTGACCGGGTCGATCACCGCTTCGTGCAGGTGCAGGGTGATGTTGGGGATACCCGGCTCCCACGGCTCCGGCCCTTCCAGACTGACGTCGTAGTTGGCGCGGGTGGTGTTGTACCAGACCACGCCGGACACGCCACCGTTGATGGCCACATAGTCATTGCCCGCGGCCGCGTTGCCCACGGTCGGATACGGCTTTTTACCCCAGTCGATGCGGTTGGTGCCACCTTCCAGCATGAAGGTACCCATGGTCAGCACCGGACCCACGTCGGTACGCACCTCCAACGGTGGCTCACCCAGGTTGGTCAGGCCGATAGCCGCGGTAATGGTGGCGCCGGTGGCGGCCATGTTGGTGTAGCCCACCGCCGGAACCATCCAGTGACCGAACGGGAAGAAGTGACGCAGATGGTATTCGCCGGCACCGTTGGTGACGGTGGCATACAGGGCGCTGCCGTCCCGGTGGCGGACCTCCACGGCCTCGCCGGAAAGGCCCTGCTCACCAGCATCCTGGATGCCGTTCTCGTTCCAGTCCAGGAACACGCTGCCTTTGAGCTGACCCCACCAGTCGGGGATCAACAGGGAACGCTGGGCCCCGGCGCCAAAGCGCGGATCGAACACCTCCACATCGCGGGACTCGATGCCGTTGGCCAGCAGTTGCGGCATGGACACCGTGTAGGTGGCCATGATGAAGTCCAACGCGTCGTCGAACGCCACCAGACTGTAGTTGCCGTCGGGCACGCCGGTGATGGCGAAATTACCGTCCGCATCGCCGCGCACCAGCGCAATCTGCTTGCCGTTGGCGTCATTAAGGGCCAACCAGGGGAAAGGCACCGGGCCACTGATGCCGTCCGGTACCGTGAACGGCGGCCGCGACGGCTCCACCTTGGACAACTTGCCCCAGAAGCGGCCGGTGCCCGGCGCCATCAGGCCCGAGTTGCAGGAGCCGACCGCGCACGGCTGCACAAAGCCGTGGAAGATCAGCGCCGCGGTCTCCACCGGGAACACGCCCTCGTTGCCTTCGAGCACAAAGGCGTCGATGACCTTGCTGCCCTCGATGGTGGTGGTCTGAATCCAACCGGAACCCTGCGGAGGCAGGGCCAGCACCTCGTACTTGCCGGCCGGGATGTTCTCAATGGAAACAAAGCCGTTGCCGTCGGTCCAGCAGGTACCGCCGGTGCCAGCAATCAGATTGCCCGCGGGATCATATTTGGAGCAGATCGGATTGCCGTAGTAGTCCTCGGTCATCATTCCGCCGGCATCGTTGATCACGATCCTGAACGGCTGCACGGTGCCGGAACCCTGGATGTACTCGCCGGAGTTCAGGTCGTACTGGCGGCCCAGGGTGGGGGCGGTCTCGGTCTGCCAATCCCAGGTGCCGTTCAGGGGCGAGGTGTCCTCGAACACCTGCACCACGATACGCGACAGCGGGGTGGGTCCGAAATGCACCGGCACGGTTACCGTAACCGGCGCCGCATCGACGGTAAAGGCGCGCCCGTCCATCTTGTGCAGTCCGCCGTCCAGGGCGGCCTGATCGGCGACGGTGCCATCGTTGGTGATGACGCTCACGAAGTAACGGCCCGGCAGCAGGTTGACCGTGCCCCCCACACCGCCGACCACCGTGCCCGCCGCAACCGGCGGGGTGTTGCTCTGATACTGCTTGTGGGACGGGCAGTCATCCGCCACGCCGTTGCCGTTCAGGTCCGCGCACCCCAGAAGGGACGGGTCCACGATCGGCGTGTTGTCCACGTTGATCATGAACTTGAAGTTGGGGATCGACGTCGGCAGGCTGGTCAGCGGGTCGATGGTGTCTTCCTGCACCAGTACGGTGACCGGAACGGTGCCGGTGGGCGGCGGGTTGGTCCAGTCCACATGGGCGGTGGACTGCACCTGCAGGGTGATGGCGGCCAGCGCCACACCCCCGTTGCCGTCCTCCGCCTGCACCTGCAGGGTCACGTCGTAGTTTCCACCGGTAGCGGAGTTGCTGATGTTGGGCCAGCTGACCGCGCCGGTGATGTTGTCGATGGTGGCACCGGGAGGCGGGCTGAGCAGGTAATAGGTGATGGTGTCGGTCACGTTCACGTCGCTGGCGACCACGGTGGCCGAAAACGAGGTGCCAGCGGTAATGGGCACGGTGCCGGTGATCGGCGTGACGCCGTTCAGCAACACCTGGTCAATTACCGGGTTCATGTTGACCGTGAGGGGAATCGCCTGGGTCACCGTGGTGGTGGCCATATTCAGCACCATGTGGCTGACGCCGGCCTCCAGGTTCATGGTATACGGTCCGGCATAGCCCAGCGGCACATCCCAGGAAATGCGCCCGGTGGCCGGGTCGATCAGCATGCCCGCAGGGGGCGCATCCACACCGATCGGGGCAGGCCCGGTAAAGCCGTATTGCAGGGTGGCGTCCAGATCGTCGGCCATCACACCCACCATGTCGTAGGTGTACAACTGCCCCTCGGTCGCCTGGGTGGGGGGCGTGGAAACGATGGACAAGCCGGTGGCGGCGGCGTCCTGCACCCGGATCATGGTGATCATGCCGCCCGGGAAGCGATCGCCGTTGGTAATGTCCATGGCGCGGTCGAACAGGGAATGCATCCCGGCGGCGGTCGGGGTAACGGTCAGGTCGCGGGTCTCACCCGGGGTGGTGACCGCCGAGTGGGTTTCGCGCGGGAAGTTCTCGGGGAAGCCGTCGGTGGCGATCGCGGTCTGCTCCAGGTTGTCGATCACGATGACGTGATCCTGGGAGCTGGCGTTGACGTAGCGCAGCAGAATGGTGCCACCGGCGTGGCCCAGGATTTCCCGGGTTTCCGGATAGGCCTTGCCGTTGATCAGCCAGTAGTATGGCTTGAAATAAAGGGGGTTGTAGGAGCCGGTATGGGTTCCACCGGCATACACGGCGTTGTGCCATACCGGGTCGATGTCGCTCAGCACGATCACCGCCTCCCGGTCGTTGGCGCCGCCCCCCGCATAGGCGATGCGGTTGGTAACCGGATCGTAGCCGGCGGGGCGCACGATCAGCGCGCCGTGCAGACCCATCTGCACCTGCTTGGACTGGTTGGTGGCGCTCTCATACAGGAAGGTGCCGGCACGGGGCGCCAGCACGGAAAACGATCCGCTGGTTCCGGGGGCGATCTCGGTGGTATAGGAACGCTTGGCGGCGGCCGAGGCGTCGGTGCTCGGCACGATGCTCAACCCCGGCACCATGAACGAGGTGGCTTCCGGCAGATCATTCTTGATGTTCACGGTCAGGCCCATGCCGGGGGAAACCTCCAGCACCGGGCCGGGAAGGGTCGGTGCGGGTGCGGCGGCGCAGGTGGGGTCGGCGCCGCAGTCGGCATATCCCCAAATGGGCACCGTCACCCCGTCCGGCATGGTCACCGTGCCGGTGGCCGCCCGCAGGTTATAGGTTTCCGCCCAGGCGTTTCCAGACCATCCGGCGCCCAGCAGGAGCGCCAGCATTGCCGTGAAAAGAATGCTCTTGTAACAGCGGCTAACCATGTTCACCACCTCGTTCCTCACCGGAGTCATATTCATATTCCTTGCCCCCGAAATCCTCTGGGTACGGCTTTGCAGCCCGTCACGCCGGTCACACATACCATTCCGATCCATGACTACTGCCCCACCGGATTAAGGGTTACAAACACATCGAGCACCGCGTTCAGGTCGCCGGACACCAGGTTGTCCGCGAGGGACTCGAACACCGCGTATCGTCCATCGCCGCTGAGTGCCGAGCGCATACTGGAGGCGTTGCCCTCCAGTCCGTCAAAGTTGACGGACAGCCGGGCGATCTCACCGGTCAGCATGTCTTTCACGAAGGCATCCGGCGCGGCGTTGGTGTCTCCCGCCACCAGGTTGGTGGCATCCGACCAGAACACCACGAAGCGGCCGTTGCTGGAAATCACCGGGTTGTAGCTGGCACCGTTGCCCTCCACTCCCGCGGCGCTTTCGGAAGCGCGCGCCACCTGGCCGGTAAACAGGTTTTTCACGAAGATGTCCGTCTCCACATTGGTATCGGACGGCACCAGGTTGCTGGCCAGCGAGGCAAACGCCACGATCGTGCCGTCCGCGTTCAGGGACGCCGAACCGCTGCCGTTGTTGCCTCCCGCGCCCGCGGCGTTCTCGGAGGCGCGGAACATCTGCCCGGTGGACAGGTCGGCCACCAGCACGTCGGCAATCAGGTTGCCGTCCATCAGGTCCAGGTTGCCGGCAGTGGTCTCGAACGCCACCCGGGTACCGTCGGCACTGAGCGACGGTTTGTCGCTGTCGCCGTTACCCTCCACACCGGAGCCCCCTTCCTGGGTGATGCGCACCAGACCATTGGTGACCAGATCCTTCACGAACACGTCCCTGCGGCCGTTCTCGTCGCCCGGCACCAGGTTGTTGGCCAGCGAGGCGAAGGCCACGGTTCGGCCAGCCGCGCTGATCACCGGGGAGAAGCTGTGGTAATTGGCCTCGACGCCGGAACCCGTGGCCGACACCCGCATGATCGAGCCGGACACGGTGTCCTTGACGAACACGTCGGCATACCCGTTGGTGTCTCCCGCCACCAGGCTGTCCTGATAGGAGATGAAGGCCACATAGCGCCCCGATCCGCTGATGGAGGGGAACTGGCTGCCCAGCACGTGGTTGGTTCCACCCACCGCCGGGTCCTCCACGGACACGCGGGTGATCACGCCGGACAGGCGGTCCTTGACATAGACGTCGTAGGTTCCGTTGCCGTCACCCGGGTCCAGGTTGGTGGCCGTCGTATGGAAGGCCACAAAACGCCCGTCGCTGCTGGCCGACACCGCGAAACTGCGGGCATTGGCCTGCACTTCCAGGCTGTCGGTGCTGACCGGTTCATAATCGACGCCGTACAGGGTCGGCCGGAAGATGATGCCACCCTGATCGTACAGGGCCACATCGGCCATCAGGTCGCCGGAGGAAGGTGCGGCGCTGGTGTGGAACACAGTGCCGTTCTTCTTGTAGACCACGGTATTGCCCACCCGCTCCACCCGCAGCACGTCATCGGTGCGGTAGGCGCCGAAGCGTCCCTGGGAAATGCCGCTCTCCAGCACCTCCAGGTTGCCGTCACCACGCAGCCAGATGGCAAAGTCGATGGTGTCGTAGTTGGCGGACCCGTTCACGTTGGACAGACCGGCGAAGCGCCACCGGGCGGTGGTGTCGGCGGTGAACTCAAAGGCGCCGTCGCGCGGGATCACCTGCAGCGAAGCCGCGCCGCCGTTGCCATAGGCACTGGCCGCGGTCTTGGTGAGCACGCCGAACGGCTCGCCGACTCCGACCAGATCCGTCCACGCCACCGGCACCCCACGGGGCACCGAGGCCAGGGTGGTGAAGCTGCCTCCCGGCATCACGGTGACGTTGAACGCCGCGTCCCGGCTCTTGGCGTCGAACTGATAGGTGGAGGTGGGCTGAAGCCCCTTGATCACCACCGAATGGGTGGTGGACAGGTTGGTGTTTTCCGGGGTGCTGGCTTCAGCGGTGGACGCAATGCCGTACAGCACCTGAGAGGTGGCCGGCTCGTTGGTCTGCCACTCGATGATGGCGCTGCCGACCCCCACGTGGCGGATGATCACATCGGTGAACACCGGCGGCACGGTATCGGCACCGGCGCCGTAGATCAGCGCGTTGACGATCTCGCCGCCCTGGTCGTACAGGGCCACGTCAACCACCAGGCTGCCGTTGGAGGGGACCGTGCTGGTGTAGAACGGCACGCCGTTCTTCAGATAGGTGATGACCGTGCCGCTGCGCTGCACGCGCAGGGCGTCGCCGATCTGGTAATAGCCGAAGGAGCCCTTGCTCACACCGCCCTCAAACACCTGCAGGGTGCGGTCCCCGCGTGCCCATATGGCATAGCCGATGGTGTTCCAGTTGGCGGACGTATTGGTATTGGAGAGGCCCACGAAGCGCCAGGTGGTGGTGTTGTCGGCGGTGAACTCGATGCCGCCGTCGGCCAGAATCGACTGGGCGGAGGCCGCGCCGCCGTTCCCCCAGCCACTGGCCGCGGTTTTCACCAGCTTGCCCTGGTTGATGGTGGTGCCGGTCAATTCAACCCATTGCACCGCGGCCACGTTGGAACCGGAGGCGGCGGTGGTGAAGCTGCCGTCGGCGGGGGTGGTGCCGGTGTTGCCACTGGCGTCGGTGCTGTGCACCCGGAACAGATAGGTGGTCAGCGGGCTCAACCCGGACACGGTCACCTGATGGGCGGTTACGCCGGCGGTATCCAGCGGAGTGGCAAAGTCGGCGGAGGTTACCGGGCCATAGGTGACCTGGGAACTGGAGACCTCGTCGGTGGTCCACGAAATCCGGACGCTGTCGGCGCCGATGCCGCTTACAGTCACCGCGCTGATCACCGGCGGGGCCACATCCAGGGTGGTGATGAAGGTGCCGTCCAGGCTGGTGGCCACGTTGCCCGGGGTGTCCACGCTTTCCACCCGGAACAGGAAGGAGGTGGAGACGGCCAGGCCAGTGACGGTCACGCTGTGACTGGTGCTCATGGCCAGGTCCTTCGCCGAGGAGAAGTCGGAGGAGGTGGTGGTGCCGTAAAACAGTTGCGAGGTGGCCGGTTCGTCGGTCTGCCAGGTGACGTTCACGTTGCCGGAACCGAACACGGTGGCGGTAACGCCGCTGATGACCGGAGCGGCGGTGTCCGGCAGGGCGCCGATCACCGAGCCGTCGACAATCTGGGAACCGTTCTCATACAGGGACACGTCCGCGCGCAGGCTGCCGGTGGACGGGGTGGCGCTGGTATACAGCACGGCGCCGTTCTTCATGTAGGACACGGTGCCGAGGGTGCGCTGCACGCGCAGCACGTCGCCGATCTGGTAGGTGCCCAGCTCGCCGATCAGGCTGCCGTTCTCGAACACGCTCAGGGCGCCGTCGCCGCGCACCCAGATGGCGTAGCCGATGGTGTCCCAACTGGCGGAGGCATTGGTGTTGGAGAGGCCCACAAAGCGCCAGGTGGTGGTGTTCTGTACCGTGAACTGGAAGGCCCCGTCGCCGGGGATGATCTGGTAGGAGGCCGCGCCGCCGTTATCCCATCCGGACGGGGCGATTTTGGTGAGGGCGTTGCCCACGAAGGTGGTGCCCACCAGGTCGGTCCATACCGCCGCCTCGCCGCCCACGGCCAGGGTGGTGGTGGTAAAGGTACCGTCCGCCGCACTGGTGGTGGTGTTGCCCGCGTTGTCGGCACTGCGCACCCGGAACACGTAACTGGTGGCCGGGGTCAGGCCGCTCACGGTAATGCTGTGATTGACCAGCAGCGCGGTGTCCAGCGCGGAAGCCGACTCGGTGTAGGCCGCCAGCCCATACAGTACCTGGCCGGTGGCCGGCTCGTCGGTCTGCCAGCTGATGCGCACCCGATCGGCGCCGATCACCATGGCGGAAACCCCCGAGATCACCGGCGGGATGGCATCCGGAGTGCCCGCTCCCAGATCGTAAATGGTACCGCCGGTCACCTGCGCACCCAGGTCGTACAGGGACACGTCGGCCACCAGATTGCCGGTGGACGGAGTCACGCTGGTATAAAAGGTTGTGCCGTTGTGCTGATAGAACACCGTGTTCCCGGCCCGCTCCACCCGGAACAGGTCGCCGGAGGCATAGGTGCCGAACTCGCCGATGTTGCCACCGCCTTCCAGCACGCTGAACGCCCCGTCCCCACGCAACCAGATGCCGTAATGAATGGTATCCCAGCCCGCCGACAGGTTGCCGTTGGACAGGCCGACAATCCGCCAGGTGTTGTTCTGCACGGCGGTGAACTCCACCGCGCCGTCCGCCGCCAGCGACTGCACCGATGCGGCCCCGGCGTTGGTCCACCCGGCCGGAGCCGTCTTGGTGAGCGTCCCGCCGGTGTCGGAAACACCGGACAGGTCGGTCCAGACAATCGCTTGACCGGCGGCTCCCTGCGCGAACGCGGGCACGTGCCATCCGGTCAGGACGAGCGCAAACAATACAAACAGGATACGAGTCATTTTATTGCTCTGGGTGCGGGTCATTGCTTTTCTGATCCCCATGAAAATTCCCCTACGCAGAAGTTCATATCGAACAAACGCATTCTGGCGATTAGGGGTAAGCGGACAAAAATTCTGCCGGTGCGCACCGAAATCGGTGCTGAATCTGCGGTAAGTGTGCATAAAACGGATGGATTTCCCGCGCGCCGATTATTTTGGTGCCGGCCCCCGGAAGCGGCCCGGCAGACCACGCCGCCTGCGGGGCGGCCATGTGGCCATCGGGCTGCGGATTCCCTTCCGTTGTCCATCCACTCCTCCCGTTGTTCCCCCTCCCGACCTCGGGGTGGGTGCGCCACACACAGGCGCCAACGACAAACAAACCGGCCTTTCCTGCCGGGGTTCCCCGCAAGGGCGGGACATCACACAGTTCAGCGGTATTTCCCTTCGGATACGTTCCCGTGAACTTACTGCCAAACGAGTATGCATTTGCTTTGCCATCCGTGCGGAACTCGCTGTTCACCTGTCCCGATGAGCACTTGTGACGCACCCCCCCTCAAAGGAGGGAGGTCGTTCATGGGAAAAAAACTTCCGAAAAACGTCACACGAGTGACTTTCGGTTTCCTTTTGTTTTCTTACGCATATATGCGTATCGTCGTATTTTCGACATTTCGCAGCGTTCGGAACCTGCCCCGGCCTTCCCGGATCCGTGTGCCATTCACGCCAGTTCCCGGCGACTTTTTTGTTTATTTCCCGGCCACTGATCGCTATATTCGGCGTGGCGTGGGTGGGGGCCAAGGGACACGTCCAGAGAGGGGACGGATGGGGTTTTCAGCACGGCTGGCGGCGGTTTTCTGCGCGATTTTTCTCGTGGGGTGCGGCCAGTTACCAACAGAACAACAGGGCGCGGGGCAGCGTCCGGGTCCGGCCGGCGTCTACACCGACACGACTCTGGCGGAATATCTGGAGGTGCGCTTCGGGCAGGTGAAGACCTGCTCCGGCCTGACGGAAGGCCACTTCCAGGAACTGAGCGTGGTGATGATGGCGCCCGTATTCACCTGCCCCTGGTACGCGGACGGGTGCGACGGGGAGTTCGTGCCGCCCAACATCATCAAACTGGGCCACCCCTACAGTTGGGATCACGAGGTGATCCACTACCTGTTGTTCGTCAATACCGGCAGTGCCGATTCCGGGCACAGCAGCGAATTGTTCACCCGCTTCTGCCCATCCTGACTTTCCCGCGCGGCGGGCCAGAATGCACGCCGGACCTCACCCCACAGCGGCCAACCCCACGGCGATCCCCATCAGCCCTTGCCGCGGGTGCCCGTGCGGTGGGGGCGCGCGGTTTTTTCCGCAAAGGCGATGATCATCCCGGCCACATCCTTGCCGGTGGCGTCCTCGATGCCGCGCAGGCCGGGGGAGGAATTGACCTCCAGCACCAGCGGGCCGCGATCGGAACGCAGAATGTCCACACCGGCCACGTTCAGGCCGATGACCCTGGCGGCACGCACGGCGGTTTCCCGTTCCTTGGGGGAAATGCGCACCAGTTCCGCCGAACCGCCCCGGTGCAGGTTGGAGCGGAATTCCCCTTTCTGCGCCTGACGCTTCATGGCGGCGATCACCTTGCCGCCCACCACAAGACAGCGGATATCGGTGCCGGAGGACTCCTTGACGAACTCCTGCAGCAGGATGTTGCTCTTCAACCCCCAGAAGGCCTCGATCACGCTCTCGGCGGCCTTCCGCGTCTCGGTCAGCACCACGCCAATGCCCTGGGTGCCCTCCAGCAGCTTGATCACCAGCGGCGCGCCGCCAACGGTTTCGATCAGATCCTTGATGTCGTCCGGCGAATGGGCGAATCCGGTCACCGGCAGCCCCACCCCCTTGCGGGACAGCAGTTGCAGCGCGCGCAATTTGTCACGGGAACGGCTGATGGCCACCGACTCGTTGACCGGAAACACCCCCATCATCTCGAACTGGCGCAGCACGGCGGTACCGTAAAAAGTAACCGACGCGCCGATGCGCGGGATCACCGCGTCAAACCCCTCCAGCAGCTTGCCCCGGTAGTGGATGGCGGGCTTGTCCGAGGTCACGTTCATGTAGCAGCGCAGGGTATCGATCACGTGCATGTCGTGCCCGCGCGCGGTCCCCGCCTCCACCAACCGGCGCGTGGAATACAGGCGTGGGTTGCGCGACAGAATCGCGATCTTCATCGGACTGGATGCGGTCATCGTGGTCTCCGGTCACGGCGGGGCTCTCCGCCGGTGAGGCAGGAAGCGGAAGGATCGACAATCAGCCGCCGCTCCATGGCGGTGCGTCCCAGCAGCATCCGGAACCCCATTTCATCCCGATTGGTCAATGTCACTTCAATGTCCCAGGAAGTGCCGCCAAGGCGCAGGGTGGTGCGCACCACCGGACGCCGCTCCCGGTGGCCACCGGAATTGGTGACCACCCGTTCGTCCACCAGGGGCGCGGTGCAGCGGACCACCACATCGTCCCGGCGCTGCAGGGGGTGGATCGCAAAACGCGCCATGGGGGTGCCGTTTTCCTGATACCGTTCCACGTCGAAGGCATGCAGGGCGGAAGTGCGCGCTCCCGTGTCCACCTTGGCCTTGATGTGGCTGACGCCCAAACCGGGCAGTGCCACCCACTCGTTCCAGCCTACCAGCAGCACCCAGCCGCGCCCTTTTGAAAACATACTGCTCACGGCGCAATCGTAGGAGGGAACCACCATTTCAGCAAGGGGATTTATTGCCCTCTCTCCCCGCCCCGCGTGGCCTGCGGGGGTGGCGCATACGGAGAAGGAACCGGTTACCCGATCCGCACCGCCTTTTCCGCCATGCGCAGCACCGACGGCTCGTCACTCACGGCGGCCAGCCCGGACACCGGAAACCAGCGCAGCGCGTGGGATTCGTGGGAGCGGGCCAGCGGGGTTTCCGGGTCGGCGGAGAAGCAGAAGCGCACATCCAGATGCAGGTGCGCCGCCTCTTTCGGGTTGGCCGGAATGGGGTGGATGTCCAGATCGAAGATGGCTTCCGAGAGCAGCGTGGCCTGATGCGGAGCCAGCCCCGATTCCTCGGCCAGTTCCCGCCGGGCGGCTTCCAGAGGGGTTTTGTCGCCGTCGATATGGCCGCCAAACTGGAGCCACCGGTCCAGTTTCCTGTGGTGATGCAGCAGCACCTGGGTACGGTCGGCGCTCACCACCCAGGCGGAGGCCACCACGTGCCCCGCGGACAGGGTCCGGTCGGCACAATTTTCGTGGCTGCGCACGAACGCCGCAAGCCGGTCCCGGCGGGCGGCGTCGGCGGCATCCTGCGGCCGGTAGGCATCCAGGCGGGTCAGCAGCCAGGACCGGTCCATGATCGAAAACTCCGTGGGGTGAAAAGCGCGCCCCCAGTGTAACAGCCCGTGAATCCGCGCGCCCCCTGCCGGCGGACAACCGCCGCGGGCACCGCCGCCAGGTGTTGATCCCCGGCGGCGGGAGCTAGTATGGAATCATGGCCACCCCGCTGTTTCATCCCGCGCTGGTCAACGACCCGTTTGGTGACCCGGCGCTGTACGTGCCGTTCCAGTTTGAACGGCGTGCCCTGCTGTTCGACCTGGGCGACCTGTCCCCGCTCGCGCCACGCCACCTGCTGCGCATTTCCCACGTGTTTGTCTCCCACACCCACATGGATCACTTCACCGGGTTCGACCGCCTGCTGCGCGTCCGGCTGGGAAGGGGCGGCGCCCTGCGCCTGTTCGGTCCGCCCGGCTTCCGCGACCGGGTGGCGGCCAAGCTCAACGCCTACACCTGGAACCTGGTGGATAACTACGGCGACTTCACCATTCTGGCCACTGAATACCATCCGGACGGCCGCTATCAGACCGCCCGCTTCCTCCTGCGAGAGCGGTTCACCCGCGAGGACGGCTGGGACGGAGAGACGCCCCGCGGCATGCTGGTGGAAGAGCCCCTGTTTACCGTGCGCGCCGTGCATCTGGACCACAAGGTGCCGTGTCTGGCCTTCGCCCTGGAGGAACAACGCCACGTCAACGTGTGGAAAAGCCGCCTGGATGCTATGCAACTGCCCACCGGTCCATGGCTTCAGCAGGTGAAACAGGCCGTGTTGCACGATCTTCCCGACGCCACCTCGTTTTCCGTCGGCGGGCCCAATGGCCCGCACCCGGCGCGCCGGGTAACACTCGGGGAACTGCGTGCCGGCGCCCTGTCCATCGGGCCGGGCATGAAAATCGCCTATGTGGTGGACGCGGGCGCCACGGCGGACAACATCACCCGCATCGTGCAGTTGGCCAAAGGGGCCCATCACCTGTTCTGCGAAGCGGTGTTCACGGAGGCGGACGCCGATCGCGCCCGCGCCACCTTTCACCTGACCGCCCGCCAGTGCGGCGAGATCGCCCGTGCCGCCGGAGTGAAGCGCCTCACCCCGTTCCACCACTCCACCCGCTACGGACACCAGGGCGGTATTTTGGCCCAGGAAGCGTTCACCGCCTTCGGCACGGCCGCCCCGGCGGAAGAAAACCCGCATCGGGGACGGGCCGCACAATAAAGCGGTGCATATTTCCTCTACAATCGCTTTATGTGTAACATATTCACCGGTCACGGACTGGTCGTGTTCCGCGCGGGTGTGGGTCCAGCGGATACGGTGGGGAGGAATCTTGGGAAAACCAAAAAAAAACGGCGGCGCGGAGGACCCCTCCCGCCGGGACGGAATGGTGCCGGTTCCCGGTGACGGAATCCTCCCGCCCGCTTTCCACGGTGCCGACGACGCGGCCCTGTGGCTTGATGGCCAGTTGCGGGTGGTGCGCTTCACCCCACCCAGCGCCGACCTGCTGGGGCTGACCGAACGGCACACCGGACGCCTGATTACCGACATCCCGTCCACCTTGGACGACCCGAACCTGAAGGCCGCCTGCTTTGCAGCGCTGGCCCTTGGCACCCGCTCCAACCATCAGGTGGCGGATGGCGACGGCCGCCACTACCAGCGCCGCGTGGAGACCACCCGACTGGATGACGGTGCGGACGGCGTGCTGATCACCCACGTGAGCATCAGCCTCCCCATCCCCGCCGTGGACCGGGTGCGCCAGCTCAACCGGCTGCTCAACACCATCACCGCCATCGACACCGCCATGGTGCGCCTGCGCGACCCGGATGCCCTGCTCTCCGAAACCTGCCGCATCCTGGTGGAGCGGGGTGAATATGTCATGGCCTGGGTAGCCATGGCCGACTTTTCCACCGGCGAGGTCCATCCGGCGGCCCGGGCCGGGCACGGGGTGGATTACCTGGATACCATCACCATCCGCTGCGACAACTCCCCGGCCGGAGCGGGCCCCACCGGCAGCGCCATCCGCACCGGCCATTTCGTGATCAACAACAACGCGGAGCGCAATCCGCGCTTCGCCCCGTGGCGCGAAAAGGCGCGCGCCGTGGGCTACCGCTCCTCCGCCGCATTCCCGCTGCGGATCGATGACCGGGTAGCCGGCGCCATCAACGTCTATGCCAGCGAGCCGGATGCCTTCGGCCCGGAGGAAATCCGCAACCTGTCGGAACTGACCGACAACATCGGTTTCGCCCTGCGCGCCATGGAACTGGACGCGGCGCGCATCGCCGCCGAGGCGGAACGCCACGCCGCCTTCGAGGCGCTGGAGCAGCGGGTTCTCGAACGCACCGCCGAACTGGCCCGCGCCAAGGGCGAGGCCGAGGCCGCAAGCCGCGCCAAAAGCGAGTTCCTGTCGCGCATGAGCCACGAGTTGCGCACCCCGCTGAACGCCATTCTCGGCTTCTCCCAACTGCTGGAGCTGGACGCCCGTCTGGACCGGGTGTCCATGCAGCATGTGCGCAACATCGAGGCCGCCGGCAATCACCTGCTCATGCTGATCAGCGACGTGCTCGATCTGGCGCGGGTGGACGCCGGACACGTGGAACTGTCCATCCGCCCCGTGGATACCGGCCACCTGCTGGCCGAATGCGTGCAGATGATCGGCCCCATCGCCGATGCCGCGCGGGTGGGCATCGACGGCGACTGGGATGCGGCCCCCCAGGTGCGCGCCGATCCGTTCCGCCTGCGTCAGGTGCTGATGAACCTGCTGGCCAATGCGGTCAAATACAACCGTTCCCGGGGGCGCGTCTCGGTGAGCGCCGCCCGGGAAGGTGAGGCCATCCGCATCGACATCCACGACACCGGCCCCGGCATCGATCCCGCCGACCGGCAGCGCGTGTTTGAGCCGTTCACGCGGCTGGCGTCCGCCTCCGGGGTGGAGGGCAACGGCATGGGGCTGGCGGTCAGCCGCAAGCTGGTGGAACTGATGAACGGCGCCATCGGCGTGGAGGACAGCCCCCACGGCGGCGCGGCGTTCTGGATCACCCTGCCCGCCGGGACCGGAACCGGCACCGCCGACCGCAACGCCCCGCCCCCGGACCCGGCCCTTCCCGGTCATCGCCCCACCGGCACGGTGGTGTGCGTGGAGGACAACCCGGCCAACATGACCCTGATCAAGGCCATGCTGAAACGCGCCACCGACTGCCGCGTGCTGTGCGCCGAAACCGGCGAGGAAGGCCTGAGCCTGATCCGCGCCGAAAAACCGAACCTGGTGCTGATGGACATCAACCTGCCCGGCATCAGCGGCAACGACGCCCTGCGCGTGCTAAAGGCCGACCGGGACACGGCCCACATCCCGGTGGTGGCCCTTACCGGCAATGCCCTGCCGGATCAGGTGGAGAGCGGCCTGGCGGCGGGTTTTTCGGAATACCTCACCAAGCCGTTCCGCATGGAAACCCTGCTCGCCACCCTGCAACGGATGCTGCCCACCCCCAGGGACAAGAAACGTTGACCCTTCCGCGCCACTGGCTACACTGCCCGGCATGAGCATCCGTACCCGGATCCCCCCCGTCCTGCTGGCACTGCTTTTGTGCCCGCTGCTGTGGCTGCCCGCCCCGGCGGCGGCGCAAGACACTTTCCGCTGGCAGCGCGACACCCTGTTTGAAGGGCTGGAAGCCGCCTTCCACGCCGCCCGCGCCCAGCCCTCCGCCCAGGTCGCCGCCCATCTGGCCGCCCTGACCGGGCAGATGGACCACCTGCTGGAGGCCATCGCCCGCGCCGGGGCCGACGTGCCGTTTGACGCCCTGGCCCGCCTGGAGCCACTCCTGTTTCAGGCCGCCGCCCAGGCCGCCGCCCATCCGGACCTGTTGCCGGACCTGCAATCCACCGTCAACCGGGTGCGCGGGACCGTGTCGGATGCCTCGCGCCTGTGGCCGGTCAAAAATCCCCAGGTACACGAGGCCATCTACCGGGTTCTGTACGGCGGGCGCGCGGCGCTGGAGGAGGCGTTGATCCAGAACGGCACCGCCTCCCTGCCCTCTCTGGTGGTCCACCCGGAAGTACCGTCGGTCACTCCGTCCATTCAGGTGGAAGGGGTGACCATTCACAGTGGCGACATTCTCCTGTCCCGCGGCGGTGCGCCCACTTCGGCGCTGATCGCGCGCGGTTCCCCCTTCCCCGGCAATTTTTCCCATGTGGCGCTGGCCCACGTGGACATCCAGACCGGTGTGGGTACGGTGATCGAATCGCTGATCGAAACCGGCACCAAAACCACCACCGTGGCCGACTACCTGAAGGACAAAAAGCTGCGCGTGCTGGTGCTGCGCGTGCGCCCCGACCATCCGCAGATCGCGGCCAACCCCATGTACCCCCATCAGGTGGCGGAAACCATGTTGCGGCGGGTGCGCGCCCACAACATCCCCTACGATTTCGCCCACTGGTGGCAGGACGAAACGGAAATGTTCTGCGCCGAGGTGGTGTATCACGCCTATCGCGGAGTGGGCATCGGCCTGTGGCGCTGGCGCCCCACCCTCACCGCGCCCGGACTGCGCCGCTGGCTGGGCGACATGGGGGTGGAGAATTTCGAGATGCTGGTCCCCTCCGATCTGGAATACGACCCGCAACTGACCCCGGTGGCCGAATGGCGCAGCCCCCAGGGCCTGTGGCAGGACCGCCTGGACAATGTGGTGCTGGATGTGCTGCTGGAACAGGCGGACGCGGGCAAGCGCCTGGAGTATGCCCTGTGGAAGGTGCCCCTCGGATGGGCCACCAAGCTGATCGCACCGTTCATGCGCACCCCGATCATCCCCCCCGGCATGGGAGTGACCGCAGCCTTGCGCGCGCAAACCCTGGTGGAGGAACTGCACCCCGCCCGCTACAAGCGGCTGGAGGATTTTGCCGTGGAGTTCTATAAGGAAAACGGGTATCAGGCGCCGGTGTGGGAGTTGATCCGGGTGGCAAGGGGGGAGTGAGGCGGTATCTAAAGAATCGTGTGAAGTCCAGGGAGCTGTGCCACGTTTTGTATGGCGCCATCACCCCTCAATAGCACAGCATAGAAGACCCGGGCATTTATACCCCGGTGCGGCAAGACATGCCATTTTGTTGCTCGCGCTTGGGTGGAAACGGCCGCGTAAAACGCGCGCCCCTTTCCCTCGGGGAGCTCTCAACCACTCCCCGAGGGAATCCAGCGTCTGATTACGGGGCGCCGTAAATCACGGCATCGCCGATTGAGGTGCCAAAGTGGTAAAGGCTCGCATCGGCTACCAGGGGAGTGTCTATGAGAAGGGATGAAGGGATGGCAGCCCCCACTTGTTGGCGTTGGGATAGATAGAGGTGGCCCCGATTGTTTGAACAGGTTGGCCCGTTTGGATAAGTGGATTTCCTGCGGGTTTATGCTGCCTCGGGCCGGGGCAGTTGCTTGAAGTAATACTGGGCTGGGGT
>Ga0224496_10000069_pt1 | contig 76268 bp, 64 predicted proteins | sample SF_Jul11_sed_USG_2_FD_168127 | JGI IMG/M metagenome (GOLD analysis project Ga0224496, IMG submission 168127) | Sediment microbial communities from San Francisco Bay, California, United States - SF_Jul11_sed_USGS_8_1 | ecosystem: Environmental > Aquatic > Marine > Sediment | place: USA...
CATGGACCCCGCAGACAGCAAGCGCAAAAAACATCAACTCCCGCCAGACGATGCATCCCTCCATGGATAATCAGCACTAGCCGAGCCAACCAATCTACTCCATGCTATATTTCTTCAACTTCCGCCACAATGACACCCGATCTATACCCAGAATCTCGGCGGCCTTGGTCCGATTGCCCTCGGTTTTTTCCAGAACCCATTCAATATAGGTCCGCTCCTGTTCCTCCAGGGAAGGCATGGTGCTTTTCCGTGCCCGGAATGTCTGAATCCCCATTTCCGGCAGATGCTCGGGCTCGATGCTCTCGCCGGGCGCCAGAACCACGGCCCGCTCGATAATATTCTCGAGTTCACGGATATTGCCGGGATAATCATAGCCCATCAGCAAAGTCATGGCATCGGGCGACGCCTGGCGAATATTTTTGTTCATCGCCCGGCTGAATTTGTTGATGAAAAACTGAACCAGTAACGGAATATCGCGCCGCCGTTCCGCCAGGGGCGGCAGGTGGATATTCATCACATTGACCCGAAAATAAAGATCCTGCCGAAAACGGCCGTCGCGCACCATTTTCAGGATATCACGATTGGTGGAGGCGATGAACCGCACGTCAATCTTCACCGGTTTGGTTGACCCCACCGGTTGCACCTCCTTCTCCTGCAGGACCCGAAGAAGCTTCACCTGCATGGCCGTCGACATCTCGGTAATCTCATCAAGCAGCAGGGTGCCGCCCTGGGCCGCCTCGATCAGCCCCTTCTTGCTGCTGTCGGCCCCGGTGAAGGCACCTTTCTCGTGTCCAAACAATTCATTGGCCAGCAAATCTTCGGTAAAGACCCCGCAGTTCACCCCGAGAAACGGTCCTTTGGCCCGGGGACTGTTCTCATGCAAAAACCGACTCATTAACTCCTTACCGGTACCAGATTCACCGGTGATCAACACACTGACATCTCCCTGGGCGATCTGCCTGGCGGTGCGGAGAAGGTCTTTCATCTTCGGATCTTCGCTGAGAATGGTCGCGCCGTGGGCCTTGGCCAAGGTGTTCTTCAACTGCCGGTTTTCCAACTTGAGATGCCGTTTTTCCAGGGCCTCGCGGACCACCCGCCTGACCTCTTCAAGCTTATAGGGCTTGGCGACATAATGATAGGCGCCGGACTTCATGGCCTCCAAGGCCGAATTAACCGTGGCATAACCGGTAATCATCACCACCTCGGTATCGGGGAAGAGACTTTTGGACAACTCCAGAATCTCCATGCCATCCACCCCGGGCATGCGCAGATCGGTCAGGACCAGATCCAACTCATCCGCCACCATCCCTTTCAGGATCTTCACCGCCTGGGCGCCGCTCTCGGCCATCTCTACCTCGTGTCCATCCTTGACCAGGATGTGACGCAGGTTGCGCAGGGCTATCTTTTCATCATCAACAATCAGAATTTTAGCTTTTTCCATTGGACTGCTCCAAAAAACCAGATTTTTCCACGGGCAGCATTATGGTAAAGACGGTACCGCCTTCATCCGGACAACTGACCTTAATCTCGCCGCCGTGCTTGGTGATAATCTCGCGGGTTACCGCCAAACCAAGCCCTGATCCCTCACCAACATCCTTGGTGGTGAAAAAAGGATCGAAAATTTTATTAACTATCTCATCAGGAATCCCGGGCCCATTGTCCCTGACCTCGATCTTGACCTTGCCGGTATCGTCATCAAAGCCGCCGCAAAGTTCTATCCGGCCGAAATCGCCCAAGGCATGAAAAGCGTTTAACAGCAGATTAACCAGCCCCTGCTGCAAGCGCTGCTTGTCCGCCCAGAAAAAAACATCCTCGCTGATCAGCAATCTGGTTTCCACGTTAGTGGGGATCTCCCCCCGCACCAAATCCATGGTTTGATGCAACACATCGCTTACCAGCAGCTGCTCGGGGCGCACCTCACGCTCCCGTGAAAATTCCAGCAGCGAGCGGACAATGGTCCGGGCCCGGTCGGTCTGCTCGGTGATCTGCTCAAGCATTTCCAATTGAAACTTCCTGGGAACATCCTCGTTTTCCCGCATCTCCTCCAGGAGAATCTCCGCCGAAGTCCCGGCATTGGAAAGGGGATTATTCAGTTCATGGGCAACCCCGGCCACCAGGGTCCCGACCGCGGCCAACTTTTCTTTCTGAATGATCAACTCCTCGCGATTTTCGATCTTATGCAGCATATATTGGATGGCCTGCATCACCGCTTTGATCTCGGCCAGGTTGACAACCTCGGCAAAGTCGGTGCAGGGCGCGGTCTCGCCCGAGGCGATTTTGCCGGTGCAGTGAACAATCTGCCGCAAGGGGCGCACCACCGAGGTGGCGAGATTACGAGCAAAAAACATGGCGGTTAAGGTAAAAATCAGCAGCAACAAAACACCGCTGGCATGGACCGAGCTCAAGGTGGAATTAATCGAACTACGGGTCGAATCATTGAGATCGTCGGCCAGATCCACCAGATACTTGCCCTTCTCCCTTATGGTCTCGAGCATCTTGTGGGATTTCCCGGCGTGCAGCAGTTCTGCCTCCCGCTCCATCAAATCCTCATATTCACCGAGGATCATCTTGATATTCTTTAACTTTTTATAGGTTTCCTTGCCCAGATTATCCGAACCGTCCAATTCCTCAATCAAGGCAAAAGCATTGGCCACCATGGTGTGATTGATCGCCAGGTCATCCTCCAGTCCATATAAAATCCAGTTTTTCTCATAGCGCCTGATCTCCAGCACTGTATCGAGAAGCTTGGTAACCTTCTCCAGCACAATGACCCGGGACTGCACCCGGGATAACGTCCCGCCTGAGAAAAAAAGGCCGGCCATTACCATGGCGATCATAATGTAAAAACCCCACTGTATTCTCTGGGCGATGCTATTTGTCCAAGGCCAGTTCATAACCACCACCTTCCAAGTTTAATTTTGCCGACAACGCCGCTTGCACTCAGCGCAGCACATGCTCAACAATCTCCTCGACCGTGGCCGCGCAGAATATCTGCAAATCCCTTTTGATTTCCGGCGGAAGTTCGAGAAGATCAGGCTCGTTCAGGCTCGGGAAAATCACCTTCTTAATTCCGGCCCGCCGCGCGGCCATCACCTTTTCCCTGACCCCGCCCACCGGCAACAGCCTACCGCTTAACGTCAACTCGCCGCTTAAGGCCACGTCCTTCCTGGCCGCCCGGTTGGTCAACAGGGAAAGCAGGGCCAAGGCGATGGCCAATCCGGCCGAAGGCCCATCCTTGGGAATGGCGCCGGCCGGCAGATGGATATGGATGTCATGACCCAAGAAAAAATCATCCGCCACCTGAAAACGGGCCGCATTGCTGCGGATATAGCTCAACGCCGCTTGGGCCGATTCCTTCATCACCTCTCCGAGGGAACCGGTAAGCAAGAGATTCTCCTTGCCCTTCATGATGGTGGCTTCCAGAAACATAATCTGTCCGCCGGACTCGGTCCAGGCCAGGCCGGTAACCACCCCGACCTGCTCCCGCACTGCGGCCAGATCGAAATAAAACTTTCGCGGCCCCAGCAGCTCATCCACCTTCTCCGGGGTGATCACCATATAATCACCGCCGACACCGTTTTGATCGGCAAGAACCTTGCGGGCGATTTTCCGGCAGATGGCGGCAATCTGCCGCTGCAGATTACGCAACCCCGCCTCCCGGGTATGGTCACGGATTATCTTCTCGATCGCCTCCTTGGTGAATTCCAAGGGATGACCGGCAAGCCCGGCCTCATCGACTTCCCGAGGGACCAGATGCTTGACCGCGATCACCTCCTTCTCCTCCTCGGTATAGCCGGGCAGAGAGAGGATTTCCAGCCGGTCAAGCAGCGGGGCCGGAATATTGGCCGTGCTATTGGCGGTGGCAATAAATATCACCCAGGAAAGATCAAAGGGCACATCCAGGTAATGATCAAGAAAATGGTGATTCTGACTATGATCCAGCACCTCGAGCAGGGCGGCGGCGGTATTGCCCCGGCCCTCGTGGTCAAGCTTGTCTATCTCGTCAAGCATTATTACCGGATTTTTGGAACCGGCCCGGTTTATCTCCTGAATGATTCGACCAGGCAAGGCGCCGACATAGCTGCGCCGATGGCCGCGGATCTCGGCCTCATCCTTGACCCCGGCCAAGGAAATCCTGATAAATTTGCGGCCCAGGCTCTTGGCAATGGAGCGCTGCAGCGAGGTCTTGCCGGTGCCGGGAGGGCCGACAAAACAAAGCAGGGGCCCCCTGGAACCGAGGTTGGCCGTTTTTTTCAAAAGAAGATCTTTAATTGTTTTCCTGAGCAGATCGAGCTGCAACGGCTTGGCCAAAAAATGAAACGCCCCTCGGGTGATGGCTTCCACCGCTGCCGGAGGAGTGGCATAGCCGGTTACCATGATCACCCCGATATCGGGAGAGACGGCCACCGCCTTCTCCACCACCTGCAGGCCGTCGACCTTGTCCATCTTAAGATCGGTCACCAGCACGTCAAAGGTTTTCGCGGAAAGCAACGCCAAGGCCTCGGCGCCGCCGGCGGCGAGTTGAACCTCGTAGCCTTCCTTGCCAAGCACATGCGCCAAATTGCGCCGTGCCGTCTTATCATCATCAACCACCAGGATCGCCGGCTTCCGGCTCAACTTGAGGATCTTCACCGCCAGGTGTTCGAGGATCCGCTCCTTGACATCATCCAGCCCGTGATGCTCATCGTCAAGAATCGTTGCCGCCCGCCGCATATCGAGATTGTCCACGGTCTCGCTATGCCAGGGCAGCCCTTTAAGATAGCCGAGATAATTAACGCCGATGGTGTACTCGGCCGAAGAAGTGTCGGCCTTGCTCAACCTGGTTAATTCATCAAGGGCAACCTTCTCCACCTCCTGCGGCATTGCCGCCTCCAGGATGGCTTTTTGCAAATCATCCAATTCCGACCGAGGCTTCATACTTTCGCGTTCATCATCCCCAGGTCCGCTAAAAAATCCCATGCCGCATCGGCCTCATCATTATTTTTTTAATATGATCATGGAGTGGTGGTTCCTGACAATGCTTTCGCTCCCCCGATGTTGAATATTGTAACACGGTGAAACGTTTTTGCAACAACTGCGAAAATCTTTGTAAACAAAGGAGGTAAGATTAAAGTCACCCAAGCCGCCGATGCAAAGTGCAACATGTTGATATTTTTTTCCTTCCCCCCACGAGCGAACCAACAAAACAAATAAAATCCACAAAATCAATAAGTTAGTTTTTTTATGCTGAGTTGGCACGCCTATTGCTTTATACACCAATCAAAACGAACGGTTTAAATTGATTACCGGGAAGATCAGAGAAACATGATACTGACGACAACCGGGTAAAAATTACTTAACAACTTTATTTAAAGGAGAGAAGTTAAAATGAATACTCGAATCAATGCTTGGGATCGGATGATGGGTGCTGTTACTTTTGCCGAGGCTGGTGAAGCTGGAACCGCCAAGGCCATACTGGCACAAAAAAGCGTGCGCCAACAACCCACCTTGAATCTGTGGGACCGGATGATGGCAGCGGTAACCTTTGCCGAGGCTGGTGAAACTGAAACCGCCTTGCAGATTATGAACCGCAAAAGCCTTCAGGACCAGGCCCATGTTCGCAAACAAGCCGACAACCGTCCGCGGCTGCAGGCTTAAGCCACTGACCCATCACAGGAAGAGAAGATGCAAAAAGTTTTACTGGTCATTAACGGGCTTACCCCCAATCAAAAGGCTCTTGATTATGCGTTGCAGTTATGCGAGCGGATCAAGGCTGAGTTGAAAATTTTGCTGGTGGTCAAGCCCGAGGTTGACGCTAACTGGCTGAGTTCTTTGAAAAAAAAGGCTCGCCTGGCCAAAAACATCTGGGAGGAAGCCATGATGGCCGCCGCCTTTGCCGAGGCTGACGTCCACGAAGCCGCCGACGAATTAATGGACCAGGCCCTGGCAAACATAAAAAAACTGCTTTCCGCTTCAAAAGCGGCGGGCATCCCTTGCCAGCTGATCGTTGAAAAAGGGGAGGCGGAGAAAAAAACAGCCGAGTTTGTCGAAGAAAACAGCCGGGTTGTCGTCACGGTCTACGATGCACCCGAGGCCGGCCAAGGGAAAAGGGGACCAGGCCAGAGTTTACAGAAGATATTACCGATCCCGGTAGTAATGCTTCAGACCGCAGGCCAAGAAACCTGAATATAAAATTGCGTATCAAATTCTTTATATTTTTAATTGTGCCTTCAATAAAGGGCACCTTGCAGGAGAGTGCAACATGGCATTTTTAGACTTTTTCAAAGGCAAAAAAAACAAACAGGAAGTAAAGGTCACCGAACACAAACACTCAACCGTTCAGAATGCCGCAGTAGCGGCGGCCTTTGCCGAGGCCGGCGAGCATGAAACCGCCCGCAGCATGATAACCACCCCGGCCGGCAAACGGTCGCTTCTGGTTATCGGCCGGGAGGACAGCTTTTCCAGCATTTTGACCGATTATGCCGTGAACATGGCCAAAAGAATGAATGCCGAAATGATCTCCCTTAATTTTTCCGAGGAGCCGTTGGCCCAGGCCGATTCCGAACAGACGGCCGCCGTTGAGAATTTCCGCATAAACAGCGAGGCCAATGTTGCCACCTTAAAAACCAAAGCGGAACAGGCCGGCATCGCCTTTTCCCATCTGGTGGAAATCGGCGACGAAAAGAGCGTTTTGAAAAAAATGCATGCAAAGTTTCCCCAAGTACGCTATGTGCTAACCGAGCCTGACGTCGAGGCGGTTCAAGAAGCCAAAGGCTTGGTAACCGTGCCCGTATGCGACATGGCCACTTTCGTGTCAGCATAATGCGGGGCATAAAATGCGGTAAAACGCGTTAAAAAAAATAGATAGACAAGGAATAATTCCCGCCGGATGCGGGAGGCTCCTTCATTCACCCTGGCCGCATTTCGCGGTCGGGGTGAACTAGTATAACCCATTATATTTTTTACATTTTTTTTCAAACCCGGAGGAAGTAGAAATAATGACCCCAGAAATAATGATCGTAATGGCCGTTTTAGTCGTAGCCATTCTCCTGTTTATATTTGAATGGGTTAGGGTGGACGTGGTAGGCATCATCATGATGGTTGCACTACCCCTGCTCGGACTCGTAACCCCCAAGGAAGCAATAAGCGGCCTGTCCAGTAACGCCGTGGTTTCCATTATCGCGGTAATAATTATCGGCGCCGGCCTTGATAAAACAGGGGCCATGAACTCGCTGGCCCGGCTGATTTTAAAATTTGCCGGCAAAAGTGAAAGCCGGATCGTGACCCTGATCGCCTCCACCGTGGCCTTCATCTCGAGCTTTATGCAGAACATCGGCGCCGCAGCCCTGTTCATGCCGGCAGCCAAACGTATCGGCCGGCAGACCGGCATCCCGGTTTCCAAGATTCTGATACCCATGGGATACTGCGCCATCATCGGCGGCTGTATCACCCTGATCGGCTCCAGCCCCCTGATCCTCTTGAACGACGTGATGAAGATCACCAACCCCAATGTCGAGCCCTTCGGGCTGTTCTCGGTAACCCCGGTGGGCTTGGCTCTAACCATCGCGGCCCTGCTTTACTTCATCTTTTTTGGCAAGTTTGTCCTGCCTTCGGCCCAGGGCGAGGAAACCTCCGGCCCGATGTCGGCCATCCTCCAGAACACTTACCGGGACATGGGAACCGTGTTTGAACTTCACATTCCCGAAAACTACAACGGTCCGACCCTGATGGAAGAATTAAACATCAGGCCCCATTACTTCACCACGGTGGTGGCCCTGGCCCAAAATCAGCTGAAGAAAAAGCTGTTCGCCCCAAAACGCGACAACCATATTGCCGCCGGCGATGATATTGCCGTGGTCGGCACCCGTGAATTCGTGGAAAACCTGGCCCGAGATTTCGGCTGGACCCTGCGCAATGAACTCTCCACCTTTGCCGAGGATCTTTCGCCCAACAACGCCGGCATCCTCGAGGCGATCATTACCCCCCGGTCGGAACTGGCGAGCAAGGCGATGCGCGCTTTTGAATTCCGGAAAAAATACCAGGTCAACCCCCTGGCAATTTTCCGCGGCGACAAGGTCTTCGTGGCCGGAATCTCCGACATTATCATGCAGCCCGGCGACGCCCTGCTGCTCCAAGGCCGCTGGGAAAAATTCCATAACCTGAAAAACAAACCGGATCTGGTCTTCACCGAAGAGGTCCAAGGTGAGATCATCCGGGAAGACAAGGTGAAAATCGCCGTCGGCTGCCTGATATTTTCCCTGATCATGATCCTCGGTTTCAACGTCCAGCTTTCCATCGCCCTGTTGGCCGGCGCCCTGGGCATGGTGCTGACCAAGGTAATGACCATCGACGAGGCCTACAACTCGGTAGACTGGATGACCGTTTTCCTGTTGGGGGGCCTGATTCCCCTGGGTATCGCCTTTGAAAAAACCGGGGCGGCCAACTTCATCGCCAACACGATCATGACTACCATCGGCACGGTATCACCCCTGGTGCTTTTAACGGTTATCGGCCTGTTGACCTCCTTCTTCACCCTGGTGGCCTCCAACGTCGGCGCCACCGTTCTCATGGTGCCCCTGGCCATGAACATGGCCGGAGCAGCCGGCGCCGACCCACGGATGGCGGCCTTGGTTGTGGCAGTGGCCTGTTCCAACACCTTTGTCCTGCCCACCCATCAGGTCAACGCCCTGATCATGCGGCCGGGCGGTTACAAGACCATCGACTACTTCAGAGCGGGCAGCGGCATGACCGTGCTTTTTATGGTGGTAATGATGAGCATGCTTTACTTCTTCTACGGCATTTAAGGTGTTCACATCCTGCCGGATATTCGCCCCTTGCCCAGCCTCCCCGGCTGGCGAGGGGCTATTCTTATTTATAAGGGACAACAACCATGAATAACCTGATATCGATAAGCTTCGCACTTTGTTCCGTGCTATTTTTAGCCGGCCCGGCCTGGGCAAGCGGCCACGGGGGAGGTTCAACCCTCACCGACCTGACCCATACCGCCATGGGCTACGCGGCAGTGGCATTTTTTGTCTGCGCCTATGCGCTGGTCATCTTCGAAGAGCAGCTCCACCTGCGCAAATCCAAGCCGGTGATGTTCGCGGCCGGGGTGATCTGGGTGCTGGTCGCCGTAGCCTTTCATCAGCTGGGTAAGCCCGAGGCAGCCCATGATGCGATCATGCACAATATTTTAGAATACGCCGAGCTGATGCTGTTTCTGCTGGCGGCGATGACCTACATCAACTCCATGGAAGAACGCAATGTCTTCCAGGCCTTAAGGGCTTGGCTGGTCAACCGTGGTTTCTCCCTGCGCTTGGTTTTCTGGATTACCGGCTTGCTGGCCTTTGTCATCTCGCCGATTGCCGACAACCTGACCACCGCCCTGTTGATGGGCGCCGTGGTAATGGCGGTGGGCGGCGACAACACGAAATTCGTCGCCCTGGCCTGCATCAACATCGTGGTCGGCGCCAATGCCGGCGGCGCCTTTTCCCCCTTTGGCGACATCACCACCCTGATGGTCTGGCAAAAGGGGATAGTCCAGTTTGGCGAATTTTTCTACCTCTTCATCCCCTCCCTGGTCAACTGGCTGATTCCCGCCTTTATCATGAACCTGGCCGTGGGCAAACTTTACCCGGCTCCGATGAAAGAAGAAGTATTCATGAAACTGGGGGCCAGGCGGATAATCTTCCTCTTCCTCATGACCATCACCACCGCGGTTTGTTTTCACAATTACCTGCATCTGCCGCCCGCGGCCGGCATGATGTTCGGCCTTTCCTATCTCGGCTTCTTTTCCTATTACATCAAGAAAAAGGAACAGAGACAGCTTGAGTACGACAACCCCCTTGGGATCAGGCCCAACGGCGACAAACCCGCCACCTTCGACCTGTTCCGCAAGATCGCCCGGGCCGAGTGGGACACCCTGCTCTTTTTCTATGGGGTAATCCTTTGCGTGGGCGGCCTTTCCCAGTTCGGTTACCTGGCCATGGTTTCCAACCAGATGTACCACGGGCTCGGCGCCACCTATGCCAACGCCCTGGTCGGCGTTCTTTCCGCGATTGTCGATAACATCCCGGTCATGTTTGCCGTTCTCACCATGAATCCGGACATGTCCATGGGGCAGTGGCTGCTGGTAACCCTCACCGCCGGAGTTGGCGGCAGTATGCTCTCCATCGGCTCGGCCGCCGGCGTCGGCCTGATGGGTACGGCCCGCGGCGTTTACACCTTCGGCGCCCACCTTAAATGGATGCCGGTCATCGCCTTGGGTTACGCAGCCAGTATCGTCTGCCACCTCTATGTGAACAGCAATCTATTTTAATAGTGGTTGTGCAAAGTATAAAAAAAGCCTCATTCTTTTCCTGAATGAGGCTTTTTTTATGTTCAATCTCTGCTCTCTCACATGTGAGCATCATGACCAAAAACCGGCTCCTCCTGTTGTAACTTCGGAGCGGGTAACCTGCATCAGGGATTTTTGCCAAAAAGCAAACTCATGTCCCAGAAGAATTGCAGCAATTTGGCCACTGTCCGTGTCACAATACTCCACCCCACGGAACTAATCGATATATAAGGGGTTTTGCCAGAACGCCTTATGGCGACACCGGGGCCTCCGCGCCATTTATATTGATCAACGATGATGTTTAATAAAAAAAATGACGCCGTGACCGTTATGCTACTATAATGACAAACATAGGTAGAAAAGATTTGCGGGGACGGGATAAACTAAAAATTAAAAATTTCGGATTTGCTTGACAGGACAAAAGACCCCGTATTATTGAAATACCCTTAATAATTAAGAAACCATTTTCCGGTAAAATTTAAGAGAAAAATCAAGCATCCAGCTTAAGGAGGAAAGCAAGTGACAGGCAAACTGTTTGCTATAATTCTGACCACAATCGGCGTCGCCATCCCCGGCATGGCGCTGGCCTCGGCGGCCCCGGGCGAAACCATCAACCTGACCGCAGCCGGCGTCGGCTATACCTGCCTGGCAATTTTCGTGCTGGCCTACCTGCTGGTGATGGGCGAAGAGTTCACCCATATGCGCAAATCCAAGCCGGTGTTGCTCGCGGCCGGATTGATCTGGGGAATCATCGCCTATGTCTACGCCAGCCACGGCCTTACCCATGCGGCGGAGATCGCGGTGCGCCATAATATCCTGGAATATGCCGAACTCTTTCTCTTCTTGCTGGTGGCGATGACTTATATCAACGCCATGGAAGAAAGACAGATCTTTGAAGCGCTGCGCTCCAAGCTGGTAAGCGCGGGCTTCTCCTTCCGCAAAATATTCTGGATTACCGGCCTGCTGGCCTTTTTCATCTCGCCGATTGCCGACAACCTGACCACCGCCCTCTTGATGTGTGCCGTGGTCATGGCCATCGGCAAGGGCAACGCCAAATTCATCGGCCTGGCCTGCATTAACATCGTGGTGGCGGCCAATGCCGGCGGCGCTTTTTCTCCCTTCGGCGACATCACCACCCTGATGGTCTGGCAGAAAGGAATCATCCAATTCTGGGACTTTTTCTCCCTTTTCGTGCCTTCGGTGGTCAACTGGCTGGTGCCGGCCTTTATCATGAGCCTGGCAGTTCCCAATCTGCAGCCGGACGCCAACGAAAGGGAAGTGAGCATGAAGCGGGGCGCCGTGGTGGTTATGGGGCTTTTTCTGGCGACCATCTGCACGGCGGTCAGCTTTCATAACTTTCTGCACCTGCCGCCGATGATGGGGATGATGACCGGGCTGGCCTACCTCAAACTGTATGGCTACTACCTGAAAAAAACCCATAAAAAGGTGGGCGAGGAGCCCAGAAGGCGGCGCGGGGATGAAGGCCAGGAAATCGGCGACACCGTTCCCTTTGATATCTTCAACAGCATCGCCCGGGCCGAGTGGGATACCCTGATGTTCTTCTACGGGGTCATACTCTGCGTGGGCGGCCTCGGCTTCATCGGCTATCTGGCCATGGTTTCCAACACCATGTATACCGGCTGGGGCGCCACCCCGGCCAACGTGATGGTGGGAATCCTTTCAGCCATTGTCGATAACATCCCGGTAATGTTCGCGGTCCTCACCATGAATCCGGAGATGTCCCAGGGCCAGTGGCTGCTGGTCACCCTCACCGCCGGGGTCGGCGGCAGCATGCTCTCCATCGGCTCGGCGGCCGGGGTCGCCCTCATGGGCCAGGCGAGAGGCAACTACACCTTTTTCGGCCATCTCAAATGGACCCCGGTCATCGCCTTGGGTTACGCGGCCAGCATTTACGTCCACTTTCTGATAAATGCCGCCAAATTTTAAGATCTTTCCCCACTAAACAAAAAAGCGGTCAGCCGATTTTTTCGGCTGACCGCTTTTTTATCCCATCTCCCCAAAACGGCCGACTTCGCCGATACCCCTTTTGCTTGCATATGGATGTAAGACAACTTAATTAAATTCCTGCCATTCTCATCGAGAAGATATCCAGCGCAAAGCCACGGCGCCCCTTTATCCTTGACAGATTCAGCCAGGCCGTTGTAATCAAAAATATGAAAAAATTTCAGCGAAACAAAAAACAGCAAGGCTTTTCATTGATTGAACTTCTGATCGTCATGGTGATCCTTGGCCTGATTGCCTCCTTGGTCGGCCCCAAGCTCTTCGGCAAACTGGGCAAGGCCCAGCAGAAAACAGCCAAGACCCAGATCGAGATGCTGATGGCAACCCTGGACGCCTTTCGGCTCGATATCGGCCGCTACCCGAGCCAGCAGGAAGGGCTGGACGCCCTGTTCACCGACCCCGGCCTTGACAAATGGGAAGGGCCCTATCTAAAAAAAGCGGTGCCCACCGACCCCTGGGGCAATCCCTACCATTACAAAAATCCCGGCGAGCATGGCGAGGTTGATATTTTCAGCTACGGCCAGGACAATCAGCCGGACGGCGATAAAGAAAACAGTGATGTGGGCAGCTGGCAATAGTTTGTTCTGTATTTTCCCAGACAATCCACCGACAACCAACCGACCCTAACCCCGGGCCAAATCAGTGTGCCGCCTTTCCGGCACCAGACGGCGCTCAATCCCCATGGCATTCCAGGCGGCGGAAACATAGAGGCCGCAATAGCAGCTGCCATATTCCTCGACATCAGGTTCCCGGTAAAGACAGGGGCAGATGATATCTCTGTCTTTTTCCCGCTCCCCCGCCGCCAGGCGGCAGGGGCAACTCATATAGCCGTAGCGATCCCTGTTGGTAAACAGCGCCCGGAGCAGAGCAAAGGTCAACTCCTTATCATTATTAAAAAAATAGCCCCTCGGCTCCTGGGTGAGCCGTAATCTGTCGTACAGGCGATCAACCTCGGTAATAATGCCCAGCGCCTCTTTAAGCTCCTGCTCGCGATAGCCGGTGATAACCTGATCACCGACCACGGTGGTGGGAAAGGTTTGCTTCGGATTAAATTGTGCGAGTTCAGCCAGAGCCTGCGCCTTTTCGTCCCCGCTGAGCAGGTCCAGCTCGAGCAATCGATAATCTACCCCATGCAGATCCAGCATTTGCTTGAGATTACGGCAATAGGTACAGGTGGTTAAACTGAAAACAATCACATTTTTTGCGCTCAAAACATCACCTATAAAAAATATTTATCTCTGATCAACTTATTTTATCTGAACCAGATATTTTTTGTATATTTCTATTTTTTTTTAAGGCCGATATAGCGCTGGCTTGACGGACCCATCCCGAAAAAACCCTGCTGGGACAAGCCTTTTCACTCCCAGACTGTAACTTGCCGAAAATACTAGATATTGTAGGATAGCAAACTACGTGCCACTACATGTGGGGTCTTTTCCCTTTGCCTTACCCCCATTCTTTTAGTAAAATATACTATAATTACAGACTAGCGAGGGGGCGGGGAAACCATTACTTGCTGGGTGAAAACATGAATAGATTTCAAAGAGAAGGACTGCTTATCGGGTTCAGAAAAGAGAAGATGGCATTGCCGACCGGCCACTACCTCCCGTACAACCATCGGAAAGAAACACCATCGGCCAAGGAGCAGCGGTTGGAAGTTATAAAAACAATGTCGCAAAATCTCCACGGCTGGCTCACTCGGGTATTTTAACCGGGTGTCACCCTTATTGGGTGATACCCGGCCCACAAAAACCGGCCCTTGAACACCCCTCCACCACCCTTGGCAAGGCCAACGGTTGGGGCGAATCATTTAAATTCGCCCCAAGTGAGCCCCAACCGCCAAGGCCTGCGCCATTCACAGCATCCTTGGTCCCGGCCGCCCGGCCGAGATCATAAGAGATCCTTTCGGCGGCCAGTGTTCCATATTCGCTGCCCAGGATTTTTTTAAGCTGAACGCCGAAAGTAGCGGCCCGCGCCAAGATGTACCTTTCCCCGTTAATGGCAATCTCCCCTTTTTCAGGGCAGCGTTCCATCCCGGCAAAAAATCGGAAATCGATTTTTCCGATTGGCGAAATAAATCCGCAAAAGCCGGCGGACATTTAACGTATTTCAGACTTGATTCAGACACATATTCCCTTTTATCAAGGTGGCCGAATTGTTAGGGGGTAAAGGCCTTTCTCCCCATGCCGTAACACCAGAAACAGACCGCCTGCACGGTTTGACTCTTAACAAAGAATGACACTCCAATCGTCTTCAGCCTACGTGAAAGTTTGCGAAAAAGTCAAATAAAACTGGCAGATAAGTATTACCATCAAGGGGCGCGCCGCAATGGATATTCTTGACAAAAAGAGCAATAAAGCCTTTACATTAAAGAGTCGCCTGCTAATTTTTGCTCTCAAGATCAAACCAGGAGAATGCGGATTTCATCGAGGTCATGAACCAAACGGTTTTTTTTCATAAAAAAGATAAACTGGGCGCCATCCTGCTCCAAGCCGGCAAGCTCCAGGCCGGGCTCCTCGACCGCGCCCTGGCCCATCAGGAAACGGTATCGCACCGGCTCGGCGAGATCCTGATCTCACTCGGCTATATCAGCGAGGAGGATCTGGCCGCCGCTCTGGCCGAGCAGCTTGATCTTGCCCTTTATTGCCAGGCGGCCGGCGAGGAGGTGCTCACCCCACCGCTGTCCCAGCCCTTTCTCCGCGACCACCCCTTTCTGCTGATCCGGCGCGAGGCGGAGGGCAACCTCCTCATCACCAGCGATCCTTTGGACAGCGCGATCCTGGCCGCGGCCGAGGTCTGTTTTACCGCAGCCTATACCGTCCAGCTTGCCGCCGAAGCCCAGCTCAAAAAAATGGTGCGCGAACATTACAACCTGGCCCAGCAGGAAAACGACGGGGCAACCCTGCTCATCGACGAGGCGGATATCGACAAGCTCAAGGACATGGCCTCGGAAGCGCCGGTCATCAAGTATGTCAACAACCTGATCGATACCGCCGTAAGTCGCCGGGCCAGCGACATCCATATGGAGCCGTTTGCGGACGGCCTCTCGATCCGGTTCCGGATCGACGGCATTCTTCATGATTTTGAGATGCCGCCCCACGCCATGCAACCGGCGATCATCTCCCGGACCAAGCTGCTGGCCGGCCTCGATATCGCCGAGCGCCGCCTGCCCCAGGACGGCAAAATAGCGATGCGGGTCTCGGGCAAGGAGATCGATCTGCGGGTTTCCACCCTGCCCACGGTTTTCGGCGAGGGGGTGGTCATCCGCATCCTGGAAAAGGGCTCGATCATTCTTGATCTGGCCAGCCTGGGGATGAGCCGCGAGATCGAAACCATGTTCCGCAAAATCATCGCGGTGCCGGACGGCTTCTTTCTGGTCACCGGCCCAACCGGCAGCGGCAAAACCACCACCCTCTACTGTGCGCTGAACCATATCAACACCGGGGACAACAAGATCATCACCGTGGAAGACCCGGTGGAATATCAGCTGCACGGCATCAACCAGATCCAGGTCCGCTCCGAGATCGGCCTCACCTTTGCCTCGGGGCTGCGCTCCATTGTCCGCCAGGATCCGGACGTGATCATGATCGGCGAGATCAGGGATCTGGAAACCGCGGAAATCGCGGTACAATCCTCCCTCACCGGCCATCTGGTTTTCAGCACCCTGCACACCAACGACGCTATTTCCGCGGTGATCCGCATGATCGACCTCGGGGTGGAGCGCTTTCTCATCTCCTCATCCCTGCGCGGCGTTCTCGCCCAGCGCCTGGTCCGCTGCATCTGCCCCCATTGCAAGCGGGAAAAGGGGATGATCAGCGAGTTCGGCTATCGGGCCAATGGCGACGATTTTGCCATTTACGAGGGCGCCGGCTGCAACCATTGCTCGGGCACCGGCTATTCCGGTCGGATCGGCCTCTATGAGCTGCTGGTGATCAATGACACCATCACCCGCGGTATCTCCAAGGGCCTTGACTTAATCGAGCTCAGACAGATTGCCGAAGAGGAAGGATTCAAGCCCATGTTCAACGACGGAATGACCAAGGTCCGCCAGGGAGTCACCACCTTTGCCGAGGTGGTGCGGGTCTGCAGGGGAACGGAGAATGGCCAGTTTTAAATACAGCGCCCTGGATCATGACAATGTCCTGCGCAACGGCATCCTGGAAGCGATCGACCGCGATAGCGCGGCCAAGACCCTGGTCCGCCAGGGGCTGCGGCCGGTGGATATCCGCCGGCAACCACAGACGGCCGCCGGCGGCCTGGGGCTGAAGTTCCGCTTCGGCCGGCAAAAACTTAAGCGAAACGATATCGATTTTTTCACCAACCAGATCGGCCTGCTCCTCAAAAGCGGCCTCTCCCTGGACGCGGCCCTCAGGGTGATGAAAAATCACAGCGCCAAGCCCGAATTCCAGGAGTTTGTCGCGGAACTGGGGCAGAAGATCAAGGAGGGCAAATCCTTTTCCCAGGCCCTGAGCGAATACCCCTATTTCTCGCCGATGTACATCAACATCGTCCGGGCCGGGGAGGAGGGGGGGATCCTGCCCGCCATGCTCAGCCGGATCGCCGGTTACCAGGCGACCTTTCAGGAGCTCAGCCAATACATCATTTCCGCTTCGATCTACCCGCTTTTCCTGTTAGCCGTGGGCCTGGTGGCCATTGTTATTCTCTTGACCACCATCCTCCCGCGCTTTGAGATCCTCTTTGCAGGCATGGGCCAACAGCTGCCCGGCCATGTCGCCATGCTGATGGCCACGGCCAAGACCATCGGCGCCCATCCTCTGTTAGCTTTGCTGCTGCTGACCGGCCCCCCCGCCGCGTTAATCTGCTATTTCAAGACCCCGGAGGGCCGGGAACGCTTTGATTACTTATCGCTCAAGATACCGGTGATCGCCGGCTTTGTCCGCAGCCTGGAAACCACCCGAATCTTCAGAACCATCGAGGTGCTGGTCAACAACGGCGTACACCTGGCCATGGCCCTCAAGATCAGCAGCGGGGTGGCCGGCAACATCGAGTACCGCCGGCTACTCAACCAGGCGACCCAGGCCCTGAAAGAGGGTAAACGGATCGGCGGCAAACTCGGCGAGGCCCGGCTCTTCCCCGAGCTGGCCACCGAGTTGCTGGCCATCGGCGAGGAGTCGGGGCGGGTGGGGGAGATGTGCGGCCAGATCGCCGACCATTTTGAAGGCGAACTCAAGCTTAAGATCAAAAGGCTCACCGCCCTGGTGGAACCGATCTTCATTCTGCTCATCGCCCTGGTCGCCGGCTACGTGGTCATCTCCATGCTGAGCGTCATCCTCAGCATCAACGATATTGCCGGGTGAGCCGATGACTGAGAGCTTTGCGGCCGAAGGGGCCGGCCGGGACCACGGGTTTTCGCTGTTCGAGCTGCTCATCGTCCTGGTACTGCTCGCCATGATCGCCGGGGTGGCGGCCCCGGCCACCGGTCGGATTATGGACAACTTAAGCTTTCGGCGACAAAACCAAAACCTGCTGGCCGTCCTCAACTATGCCCGCCTGACCGCGATCAGCAAGGGCAGGCCGGTTAAAATGACCCTCGGCGCTCAACCCGGCACCATCCTGCTCAGCGGCGCTATTGACGAAAAGAGATCACTGGAGCTTGCCGACACGGCCACCATTGTCCTTGAGCCCGATTATCTCGTTTTCTCCCCGGCCGGGCAGGCCACTCCGACCCAGCTGGTGTCTATGCTCGGCCCCCGAAGCCAATCCTACCGGCTTGATTCGCTCAGCGGGCGGCCGGTGGCAAAAAATCGGAGCCCGGCGCCATGAAAGCAAGCCGCCCGAGATCCAGCCGATCACAAACCGACAAGCAAGCCGGGGTTACCCTTTTTGAACTGCTGGTGGCCGTATTGCTGCTGGCCATGGTCAGCACCATGATCTATTCGGTGCTCAAAGCCGGAATCGATTTCAACGGCAAGGGGGAAGATAAACTGCAGCGCCTGGCCCAGGAGCAGGGGCTGGTCGGCCTGCTGCGGCGTCAGGTACGCGGCGCCATCTACGACCAGCAACAGAGACGGCCCATGATCAGCGCCGGCCCGGACACCTTGCGGCTGGTGACCAATCAATCCCTTTTGGCCGGGGAGTCGAACACGGTCCTGGCGGTATACCGATATAACGAAGCGGATTCCGCCCTTTATTACCTGGAAAAAAAGGATTTTTACAACAGCGACTATGATGAGGATTTTCAGCCGAATGTTGAGGAGATGACCCGGCTCTTGACCACCAGCTTTCCCCTTGCCCTCGGTTATGAACAGGAATCCGGCCAGGTAACTCTTGAATATAATGAGCGCCAATACCTTTTTGCCCCCAAAGCCCGGCCTGTCGCCGCAAATATCATCCTCAGCCGCTTGGTGCAGCCATGAATCGCGACAAAACAGGGGCAGGGCGAGATAAACCGGCAAACAATCAGGGCTTTACCCTGCTCGAAGTCCTGGTCGCCACCGTAATCCTGAGCCTGGCCTATGTGGCGGTGCTGGAAAACTTCTCGCAATCAATGGCCCATATCTTCCGGCTGGAGCAAAGCCAGGCCAAAACCATTGCCGCCGGCCTCGCCTTTGAGGGCAGGCTGCGGGAGAGTTCAGCTTCCGCGGCAACCGGGGAGATCCTCACCGAGGGGAGCAAATTCAGGTTAATCAAAATAAGCAGTGAAGACGGCGAGTTAATCTCCGTCAAACTTGAAAAGCGCTGATGACTATGATACCAAGTAACAACTCCGGCGCCGATGATCGCGGCTTTGCCCTGCTGGTGGTCATCGTGGTGATGCTGATGGTGAGCTTTTTGGCCTCACAACTCATCTTGGCGCTGCGCACCGAACAGCAGATCGCCTACAACCTCAAACAACGGGATCGCGCGCTGTTCTTGGCCGAGGCCGGGGTCAACCTCGCCCTGTTCCGGCTGCTGGATAAGGCGCCGACCGAAGAGGAAAATGAAGAATTCGGCCCCATGCTCGCCGGCTACGATTATACAACCTTGCTGGAAAACGGTCGGATCAGCTACTCTATGACCAGCGAATCTGGTAAGATGGATCTGAACAACGTGCCCCTCGGCCTGCTGGAACTTTTTCTTAGCCATCAGGGCCTGACGGAAGAAGAGATCGCCATCATCAGCGACTCGTTGCTGGACTGGCGGGATGCCGACAACCTGCACCGATTAAACGGCGCTGAGCAGGAATTTTATATGGATTTGCACGACCCATACCTCCCGAGAAACGGCAGAATCAAAGAGCCGGACGAATTTTTTCTGATCAACGGCACCGCTGCCGTGACCGGCAAATTTACCGCCGATGCGGCCTTTACCGTTCATAATCCGCAGAAAACCATCAACTTCAACAGCCTGACCCCGGTTATGCTCGACTTTGTCATGGCCGGCGACAACGACCGCAAACAAGCCTACCGCGAAGCCCAGGATGTGTACACCACCCTCAACAAGGCCATGGCCCGGCAGATTATCGGCGATGAACGCTTTGCCCTGCTTGAGCCCTATCTGAGCTACAACCAAGGCACCAACCGCTACTACACCATCAGCGCCACCGGCCGGGCCGGGGCCGACCCGCAAGGAGAATCCCCGCCAAACCGGCCGGGCCTGACGGTCAAGGCCCTGGTAAGGCTGCTCACCGATAATTATCAGATAATAGCCTGGAAGGAGCACCTTTCATGAGGGGGCCGGAGGCAATCATCACCGGCGCCGGGATTACCTATTGCCCGCCAACCGGGCCCGGCGAGGCAATCCCCGCCCTTTTAGCCCGGCTCGGCATCAGCAGTGCGGAAAACTCGGCAACCACCGTCTACGTGGCCGAGGAGCTTTTATTCTACACCACCTTTGAATTGCCGGCCAAAACCGCGAGTATCAAGGATGCCGTCCATTATCAGCTGGGGATGCTGGTTCCTTTCCCGGAAGACACCTATTTGTACAGCTTTTCCAGCAAGCGCCGGGACGAGGCCATTGTCGTCACCGTCTATGCCCTGGCCAAGGATAAAATCGAAGAGCCCCTGGCGGAAATTGCCGCCAACAGCTCAACCATTGCCGGACTTTTCCCCCTCGGCCAGCGTTACCTCACCCGCAGCAACCGCAAGGAAAAATGGGCATTGCTGCTGCCCGGCCCGCTGCCAAAGCTGCTGATTTTTGATCATGGCCGGACCAGTGGCCGCTTGCTCTGCCCCAACGATGCAGACCTGACCGCGGCCAGGGAACTGGCCGATTGCCAAGCGATTTACCAGCCGGCGCCCACCCCGGACAGCGGTTTTCTCGATCCAGCCCCACTGCTGGCCGAGTCTCCCCTGGCCGCGGAATTCGACCTGCTGCCCGCCGGTTTCCGGCGCCCCGATTACTTCAAGATGGTCATCACCGCCCTGGTCGGCCTCAACCTCATCGCGCTGCTGCTGCTGATCGGCATAAAAGAGTACAGCTTCCATCGGCTCAGCAACCGGCTTGATAGCGAAATTGCCGCCCTGCAACCGCAGATCATGGCCCTCAATAAAGAGAGCGGCAACGAAGTTGAGCAACGAAAAATAATCGAACAGATGGAGCGCCTGGGTAAAAATCCTGATCTCATCAAATTTTTCAACGAACTGAGCCGGAAGCTGCCCCCCTCATCCTACCTGGATCAAATCCGCTTGGATAAAAAAAGCGAGGCCATTTTCATTCATGGCTACAGCGATGATATCAGCGAATTAACCAACAGCCTGCAAAGCCTGGGCGAGGTGCGGCTCAACTCAACCAGCCGCCGGCAAAACAAAAATTATTTTCAGCTGGAGATCAGCCTGCAGTGACCATGCTCCTTGACCAGATAAACCGTTTTGACCGCCGCCACCTGCTGCTGGGCGTGGCCGCGTTGCTGTTGCTGCTCAATCTCGGCCGCCTGGGCGCAAATTTTCTTGATGCGCGACAACAGGAGCTTGGCGACCGGCTTGAACTGCTGAGCCGATACCGGGAGTCGGTGCTCAAGCTGCCCCAGGTGCAACAAAGGGTGAGCCGCCTCCAAAAAAGAACGCAGTATCTCGAATCATTTCTCTTTACCGGCGATTCCGAAGAACAAATCGCCTCGGCCATGCAGATCAAACTGCAATCGGAAATCAGTCAGGCCGGGCTGTCGCCGGAGTTTATCCAACCCCTCCGCAACCGGGACAATAATGGGACGCCGGGGGTCAACGACATCGGGATCAAGATAAGAATGTCGGGCAGCCTCAACAACTTTGCCGCCTTTATCAAGGCCATCTACTCCGGCAAACAGCTTTTCAAAATCGAAAGCTTGACCATCAAGCCTTTTAAAAAAGATGAGCTCAAGATCTTTCTGGAGGTGCGGGGAGTTTACCGGCTCACCCCAAGCGGGGGTGAATCATCATGATCTCCCGATTGATTATCATCCTCCTCCTGGCTCTCGGCCTGCTTGCCCAGGGGCTGAGCATGGTTACCACCTTGCAGGATGACCCGTTGCGCGAAACATCGCGCCCAGCCGCGGCCCCCAAAACAACCAGGCCGCCGGCCATGGATAAAATGAGCGCATTTTACCCCAGCCCCCCGGCCCGGCTCCCGGACCTGAACGAGGGCTACATCTTCAATGAGCAGCGCTCCCTGACCGAAGCCGGCAAGGAGGGCAAAGAGCAAAGCCTGGAGGATGTGGACATCAACACCGTCCAGTACAGCGGCTCTATTATAACCGGCGCCACCACCAAGGCTCTGTTAAGTTATGCCTTACGAATCAGGCCGACCCGGAAAAATTCCATTGCCGGCCACCAGAATGATGGTCATCTGCAGGTTACGGTCGGGGACACGGTTGACGGCTACAAAATTACCGAGATTTTGCCGGAAAAGATTGTTTTTTTAAAGGGCAACGATAAGATAGAAAAGTATCTCTACGACCAGGACAAAAAACGGCTTGAACTGAAACAGCCGGTTCCGGCAAGGCCGCAAAGCACGAAAACACCGCCTCCTGTCCCCCCCCGGACCCCGGGCATGCCGCCGGAGATACCGCCGGAAATGCCGCCGGAAATGCCGCCGCTACACCAGATGGAGCGGCAACCGCTGGACAATAGCCCCCTGCCGCTACCGATCCCCGGCAATAGGCCGACATCAGGCATGAGACGGATGATCTAAGAGGAAAAGATGCTTAACCCAAGAGCCAAGGGATATTTTACAATGAGTTACAAAAGCTTGCTGACAATGATCATCATTGGGTTGCTGCTCTGCAACACCAGCTGCGCCACCCAGGAAAAAACCAGGCCCTGGGTGGACCTGGCCAAAATCAATGCCCAGGTGGAAAAGGCCAAAAGCCAAAACCCGGTGCTGGACGCGGCCGACCAAGAGCAAGCCAAGGGGGAGCGGGTTAAGGATATGAGCAGCAGCGAACCGGTGGCCAACGACTTTCTTGCCGGCCAACCAACCGCCGCCCAGCTCCAGGCCGAAGAACCCAAGGACGGCATCCTGCTCAACTTTGACAATACCGACATCTACGAATTTGTTCAGATCATCGCCCAAACCCTTGAGATAAACTATATTGTCGACCCCAAGGTCAAGGGGGTGGTCAATATCCGCTCCGGCCGCAAGGTCGGCAAGGACAAGCTCTTTGACGTCTTCCGCAAAATCCTCCATATCAACGGCCTGGATGTGCGCAGCGAAGGGGATTATTATTACATCTACCCCGCCAAAGGGGCCACCCCGCAGAAACTGTTGGGGCCCGAGCAGATCGACAGCCTGAAGGACTCCTCCCGGATGGTTTTGCAGATCATCCCGGTGGTACACCTGGCCTCAAGTGAAGCGGAAAAACTGATCACCCCCTATCTCTCCGAGGCCGGAGCGATCCATAACCTGAGCAACCAGAACACCCTGATCGTCCACGACTTTGAAAGCAAGATCATTGATGCGGTCACCATGTTGGCCAAGCTTGACATCTCGCCCCTGGCCGCCTTGAAAATAAGATTGGTCCGGGTTGAAAACGCGCCGCTTTTCGACCTGCGCGACGAACTGCAGGAAATCCTGGGGGCGCTCGGGGTCAACCCCAAAGACCATGAAGCCGTATCGCTGATTCCCCTGGAACGAGTCAACTCGCTGCTCATGGTCAGCAAGAGCGAACAACTCCTCGACAATACCGACCGCTGGATCAAGGAACTCGACGTGGTGCCCTCCGAGGGCCGCGACAATATCTTTTTCTATAACGTCCGCAACTCGGTGGCCTCGGAACTGGCCGCCCTGGTTTCCGCGCTCATCGACGGCGATGTCACCCCGCTCACCAACCAGACCAAAAGCCCGGTTAAAAAAGCAGCAGGCGATGATCCAAAAACGATGGCCGCCATACCAGCCGCCGGCAACCGGCTCACCAACACCGCTCCCAGCACCTCGACCCTGCGCTTTGCCGGCAAGCCCGTGCTCATGGCCGATGACAGCCGTAATATCATCCTGCTCCGGGCGCTGATGCCTGACTACTCCCGGTTGGTCAAGCTGCTGGAGCGGCTGGACAACATGCCGCGCCAGGTGCTGATCGAGGTGCTGGTGGCCGAGGTCAAACTCACCGACACCTGGGAGTTCGGGGTGGAGTGGGCGCTGAAAAACAACCAACTCAACTTTAACAACTCCAACTATAAACAGACCGTCGGCACCAACTTCACAGCGGTGGCCAACAACGCGGTGGGCGGCCTCACCTATGCGGTGTTCAACAGCGCCAGCGATGTAATCGGCCTGATCAACGCCCTGGCCTCGGAAACCGATGTCAGCCTCCTCTCTTCGCCCCAGGTCCTGGTGCTCAACAATGAACAGGCCACGGTCAATGTCGGCGACCAGGTGCCCATTGTCACCACCGAGACCCAACAAACCGGCGAATCAACCGCGGTGGACAAAACCGTGCAGTACAAAGACACCGGCACCATCCTCACCGTTACCCCCCGAATCAACTACAACGGGGTGATCATCCTCGATATCGACCAGCAGGTGAGCCAGGCCACCGAAACCACCTCGTCCACCATCAACTCGCCGACCATCTCCACCCGCAAGCTTAAAACCAAACTGGCGGTAAAAGACGGCCAGACTATTCTCATGGGCGGCCTGATCTCCAAGAATCTCACCAAAAACCAGAACAGCGTACCGATCTTAGGCGATATCCCCATCCTGGGCTGGCTGTTCAAGTATGAAAAAGAGGTGGACACCAAAACCGAGCTGCTGGTGATGATCACCCCTTACGTCATCGAGTCGGAGGATGTGCTCGACCAGTACATCAAAAAATTCAAGGCCAAGATGGATGGAATCAGGCAGGAGCTGGTGGAGAAAAGATAAGTGCGGAAGGGGGCTTGATGGGGATAGTTGCTGGTCGCGGATTCTTCGCGAAAAAATTCCTTACGACGATCAAGCGGTAGGGCGGATAGCCAGCCAAGATTCGCGGCTGAAGCCGCTCCCACCCAACTCTACACTCTACGCAAGTCAGCTGAAACTCGCTGCTGATCAGGTGGTTTTCATCCTGTGCCAGCTCTGGCTAACTTATTTGCCGGTTGCGTCCTTCTCCTTATCATCCCGGAGCAATGAAGCAACCGTCGCCTCCAGCAGGGGATTTAAGGTAAAGCTTGAAGCCCGCACATAAAACGGGGAGGCCGATGACTTGATCACCAGGGTCTTGCTTTCGCTATCCAGGGCGCCGACCGCCAGCACCACCTTTTCATCCTTGCCGACCAACGTCAACACGGCGACTGGGTCGAGCAGATCGTATTGCTCCTTATCATCCCGGCCCAGATACTCGGTGAGATTAAGCTGGTCCAACTTGTTGACCAGCTCCTGAACCTTGCCGGGATCGGCTGTCTTCCCCGCCGGCACCTGATCGAGCTGCCAACCGTTATCCTGACCCTTGCGCAGCACCAGCTCACCGTGGCGATTCACAACACGCACCTCGCTAAGGGTCTCTTCAGCCAGATCAAGATAGCGGCTCTGCCACCAGCCCGACTCCTCGAGGGGCACCTGCCAGGTGGAAAAATCTTTGACCAGATAAACCAGATCATCGCCGGCAGCTCGGACATGCACCGATTTATAGGAAGGGGAAGTGCCCAGAAACAGGCTCTTTTTGCCGCCGTCGGCCAGGAGCAGGGTCACCTGTTGATTAAACCTGTTCACCCCAACCTGGAAACGGTTATGGCTGGCCGGGGTCCGGGTCACCAGATGATCGGAGGCCAGGGCGGTGAGTTTGCCGAGGGCCTGCTTCATTTTTTGCGGATCAACCGGCAGGTGGTCGGCGGAAGCGATGGTCCAGCCCTGCTCGCCTTTGTTCAGGATGATACTCCGCCCATCCGAGCCGAGCATCGACAGCCCGGTGATCTGCTCGACTTTGACGCCTTCCCAAAACGCAACCCGGGCCGGCGCCGAATTGATGCCGGGCCGATTGATAAAGCCGATAACAACAACCTGCAGCAAAAGCAGGAGCAACAAGGCAAGATTACGTTTACTCATCATTGTTCCTCTTAGCTCTCAACATCATCCAGGGGCATAGGCCGTTCCCGGTGCCGCCGCCGGTAACCATACCAGCTGACCAGCGCCAGGGCGAGCAGGGCCAGCCCGTAATTTAACCACTCCCAGAAGGCCTGCTCGCGACTGCTCAACGGATAGAGCAGACGGGCATGGGTGCCCCGGGAACGGATGGCAAGCAACCCCTCATCCTCCACCGACCAATCAATGAGGTTCTGCAAAAATTCCAGACTGTTCAAAATCCGATCCTGGCCCATGGACTGGCCGATGGAAATCACCGTATCACTGATAAACTCGGAGCTGCCCACCACCACCAACCGGGAGGAATCAGGGGATTTTTCAAGCAGGGGGCTCAGGGCCAACTCCTTGCTATGGTCATGGCTCCCAGCGCCTTGCACATCATGCCCCTCATCGGAATGCTCCCCTTCCGCCAGCCGGGGATCGGCTTTGCCTTTAAAAAAGCTGGGCAAGGAACCCTTGAGAGCCACGGCCAGGGTCCGGCTTTGCCTCTCTTCGCCAAGCTCAAAACCCCGGGCCGGGAAGCGATCAAAATCCGGCTGGATGTCGATGTCCGAGGCCAGCCAGGAATCCGGACTTGAGCGGAGCAGGGCGACCGGGGCCAACCCTTGAGTTTTATCCCCATCCACCGTCAGAGGGGAGACCCAGTTCATGGTCACCGTGGGCAGATTGGCCACCGGCGGGCTATCCTTGGCCATCCCGTCCGGCCGCACGTCGACAAAGAAGGGGTAGTCGAGCTGCTTGATCTCCTGGATGACAAAGCCGCCGAGATCCCGGGCCACCGGCACCGGGAACGGCTCGTTCTGCAGATCCATGACCAGGGCCTTGTCCACCGTTACCCCGTAATGGCTCAACAACTCGCCGAGCCCCTCGGTGAGTTCCGATAATTTCAAGGACTGGGCGCCGGGGGCCAGATCGAGCACATAGCTGCCGGCAAGGGCGACCACACTGCCGCCGTGCATCAGATACTGATCAACGGCCAATCGCTCGATATCGGTCAACTGTTGGGAAGCGACCAGCAGCAACACATCCACCTCGGCGGAAACATGGCCGCTTTTAAGATCGACCTGCGCCAGGTTATAGTTTTCCCGCAGCACCTGCTGAAAAAAATTATACTGCTGGCCGCCCTGCATCCCTTGCATGCCGCCCATGGGAGAAGCCGGCGCCGGAGTCCAGATCCCCACCGTTTTCAAAAAGCCGGAGGAGGTCCGCTTGAGCACCGCTTCGATCTCCCGGCGCATTTCCGCCGCGCCCATCTCGCTGCCGATATAGATCCGCTCGCTCTGTTCACCAACGGTCAGCACGAGGTGCAGATAAAAAGTATCCTTGGCAAAAAGGGCGGCGGTCAGGGGTTGGATCTGAAAGCGGCGGTCCACCTCCGCCCGATCAAGCTTTGCCCCCGGCGCATCGGGATCAAGCAGCTGAAAAACCAGCTTGCCGTCAGCCTCCTCGGCCAGGGCCTCGCCCATCTCCTTTATGGTCTGCACCAGCCCGTCCAGCTGGGGGGGCAGGGAGTCGGGGGTAACCACCGCCGTAAGTTCCATGGGCTGGGTCGCCCGGCTGAAAATAGTATCCAGGCCCTGGAAGCCGTAAACCGTCTTTTTTATGGACTTGGTCAGATCATACTCCAGGTTGCGCAACCCCACCTCGAGCTGGCCGTCGGGCCGGGTGCGGACCTCGATCAGGTCATTGAAGCCCAGGGTCACATGCTGGTCGCCGTACTTGATCAGAATATTGAAATAGGAGTTAATCACCGAGGCCTCGTAGCGGCCGGCGACCTGAAAGGGCACCGGCTTGATGCCGTACTGCTGGTTGGCCTCGATCTCGGCGGCCTCATCATGTTTGGGATCGACAAAATCCACCTTGACCCGGCCGGAGGAGGCCACCTGATACTCCTCCATGAAATCGCGGATCCTCGGCACCAGGGGGGCGAGCAAGGGATGGGTTTTTTCACTGAAATAGCCGCGCAGCACTAACGGCTCGGGCAGGTTTTCGATCAGATCCCGGGTGGGCTGGGAGATGGAGAACTCATGGTTCTCGGTAAGATCCAGCCGCAAAAAGTGCACCGAGCCGAGCCAGATGTTGAGGGCCAGCAGGTTGAGGGCCACCAGGACCAGGGCCAGCTTCAGATTGAACCGATGACGGGCGGTTTGCCGGCCGCGGCTCCAGCGTTTACTTTCAAGGGAAACCCCGTTCATCAACAGAAAAAAGAGGGTCAACGAGCTGTAATAAACCAGATCCCGCAGGTCGATGACCCCGCGCTCAATACTGGCAAAGCGGCTGCCGGTCCCCAGGCTGCGCAACAGTTCTCCTGCGTCATTGCCGACCAGGGCCACGATATTGGCCGCTCCCAAGATATAAAAGAACCCGCTCACCAGCACGGTGAGGATCAGGGCGATAATCTGGTTATCGGTCCTCGAGGAAACAAAGAGGCCGATGGCGATATAGGCGGCGGCCAGGAGCATGGCGCCCAGATAGCCGGCCAGCACCACTCCCCAGTCGATATCGCCCAGCATGGCGACGGTGAGGGGCAGCACCAGGGTCAGGCTCAGCGCCAAGCCGACCAGAGCCAACACCGCCAGAAACTTGCCGCTTACCAGCCGGCTGAGCCGCACCGGCAGGGTGAGCAGCACCTCCAGGGTGCCCATCTTCTGCTCCTCGCTCCACTGCCGCATGGTGAGCGCGGCACAGAGAAAGATCATCAGCAGGGGCATCCAGCGAAACAGCGGCCGGATGTCGGCGATGTTTCTGGCAAAAAAGGTTTCCACCCAGAAAAAAGAAAACAGCACGGTAAGCAGAAAGGCGCCGATAAAGATCGCGGCCATGGGCGAGCCGAAATAGGCCTTGAGCTCCTTCTTGGCAAGGGACATGGTCTGGTTCATTGCACACCTCCCTCGGCGGCGGCCAGTTCGTTAAAAACCGCCTCCAGGGTCCGGACTTCCTTGCGCAACTCGCACAGGGTCCAGTCGTTCCGGCGGGCCAGTTGATAGATCTCCGGGCAGAGATCGCGGTCGGTGGCGCCGTGGACCCGGTAATTGATCCGGCCCGCCTCCTGGCCCAGGATCTCCACATGCTGCACATCATCCATCGCGGCAAGGCTGGCCAGCGCCTCTTGCTCCCGGCCGGTGTCGGCCAGGGTGAACAGGGCGTCGGTGGTGGCGGCCAGCGTCGAAAGCCTAGCATCGGCCTTGACCTGGCCCCGCATGATGATAATGGCCCGGTCACAGGTGGCCTCCACCTCGGAGAGGATATGGGTGGAGAGCAGCACCGTGCTGTTTGCCGCCAGTTTTTTGATAAGATGGCGCACCTCGACGATCTGGGTCGGATCGAGGCCATTGGTGGGCTCATCGAGAATAAGCAGCTTGGGCCGATGGAGGATGGCCTGGGCCAGGCCGACCCTTTGCCGGTAGCCCTTGCTCAGGGTGGCGATCGGCCGCACCAGTCGCTCCTCAAGACCCACGGCATGGATGGCCGCGGACAACCTGGCCCGCTGCCGGGCCTTGGGGATGGAGCGCAGATCGGCGATCATCTGCAGATAGGACTGAACGGTGAGCTCCGGATAAAGCGGCGCATTTTCAGGCAGATAACCGATCTTCGCCTGCACCTCTTCCGTGTGATCCATGACCTCGAGGCCGTCCACCGTTACGCTGCCCGAGGTTTGATGCAGATAACCGGTCAGAATCTTCATGATCGTGGTTTTGCCGGCGCCGTTGGGGCCGAGCAGCCCGATGATCTCGCCGGGCTGCACGTTGAACGATACCCCGCGCAGAGCCTCTACATCGTCATAGGATTTACACAGCTCCTCGACATGGATCATGGTTAATCACCTATCCGCTTAGAACATGGTCTGATTAGTTAGCTATGATATATAATGAAGTTACCAAGAAAATCGGTCAGGCGATTAACACCGCCTGACCGATTAAGAGTTATACGCCTGAAGCTGACTCTTTTCAAGACTGATTTTGCACCAGGCGGCTCAAAATCTTATAGGTGCGCTCCACCATTGTCCGCGGCTCAACCATGAGACCGGCCTGGATCATGGCATTGTCAAAGATCTGCTCCACCACACTCTTGGCCAACGCCTCGTCCTTTTCCTTGAGCCCGGCCAGGCCTTTGATCAACTCGTGGCCGGTATTGACCTCCAGATTTTTGGCGCCAAAGGGCTGCAGGCCATCCTGGCCCGAGGCCCGCATCAACCGCTCCATGCTGGCGGTGACAAAACCGTCCGGATTAACGACAATGGCCGGGCTGTCGGTCAGGCGCTTGGAGGCGACCACCTCCTTGACCCTCTCACCCAGCGCCTCTTTCATCCACTTGGTCAGGCTGTCGGAATCCTCGGTTGCCATAACCTCTTTCGGCGTTTCTTCCTTGGCCGCCTCTTTGGCCGCCTCGGTTTCCGGCAATTCCAGATCACCGCGGTCGGCGGAGAGCAGCTTCTTCTCGTCAAACCGGGCCAGATGGCTCATGGCGAAATCATCAATGGGATCAAGGGTGAAGATCACCTCGATATTGCGTTTTCTAAAGGCCTCGAGATAGGGGCCGTTCTCGATCGCCTCCCGGCTGGGCCCGTTGATATAATAAATGTCATTCTGCTCGGCGGGCATCCGTTCGACATACTCGGCCAAGGAGGTGAGCTTGCCGCTGTCGGTCTTGGAGGATTCAAAACGCAGGAGCTTGCCGAGCTCCTCCCGGTAAGCAAAGTCGGAGATCACCCCTTCCTTCAAAAATACGCCGAAGGTCTTCCACAGCTCGACATAGGTTTCCGGTTCTTTCTGGGCCAACTCGCCGAGATGTTTAAGGAAACGCTTGGTAACCACCTTGTTGATCTTGGCCACCAGGCTGTTATCCTGCAGGGCCTGCCGGGAGATATTGAGCGGCAGATCCTCACTGTCGATCACCCCTTTGAGAAAACGGAGCCACTCGGGCAGGATGGTCTTGCTGTGCTGCTCGATGAGCACCTTGCGGCAGTAAAGGCTGACTCCGGGATCAATCCGGCCGAGGCCCATGGTCTCGAAATTATCCTTGGGCACAAAGAGCAGGGCCTTGATCGACAGGGGCGCTTCCGCGGAAAAATGGAGCTTGGCCAGGGGCTCATCCATGGCATTGCCGATAAACTTATAAAAATCGGTGTACTCCTCATCCTTGATCTCGTTCTTGCTGCGGGTCCAGAGGGCCTGCACCGTGTTGATCGCCTCATCCTTTACCTTGATGGGGAAGGGAACGAAATTAGAATACTGTTTGATGATCCGCTTGATAGTGTGCTCGTTGGCGTAATCCTTGGCCTGCTCTTTGAGTTCGAGGATAATGCTGGTGCCGCGCCGGATACCGGGACACATGGCAATGGTATAGGTGCCCGCCCCGTCCGAGACCCACTCATGGCCCATGTCATCCATCCGATAGGAGCGCGATTTGACCCGCACCTTGTCGGCGACCATGAAGGCCGCATAAAAACCTACGCCGAACTGGCCGATCAGGTTGACGTCCTGCCGTTCCTTCTCATTGAGCTTGGTGAAAAAGGTCTTGGAGCCGGAATGGGCAATGGTGCCCAGATTGGCTTCCAGCTCCCCGCGATCCATGCCGATCCCGGTATCGGTGATGGTGAGGGTATTCTTTTCCTCATCGAGGTCGATGGTGATTTCAAGGGGCACCTGGCTGTCAAACACCTCTTGCTCCATGATGGACTGATGCCGGAATTTCTCCAGGGCATCGGCGGAGTTTGAGATCAGCTCCCGCAGGAAAATATCCTTCTCGGTATAAAGCGAGTGGATCACGATATCGAGCATCTTTTTAACTTCGGCCTGAAACTCCTTGGTTTCCGACTGGACAGTATTCTTTTCCGAACTCATAAACTACTCCCTCGTTCAATATTTTTTTGATGCGTTAAACCAGATATACTCAGTTATTATGTGCCGCGATAACACATAATGCATGCGGCATCGGCCCGCTCACCGCTGTATCACCGAATTTTCGGTGGCCGCTCCATTTTGGCCGAAAAAATAAGCATCTCTCTTTTGCTGTCAACCCTCTAAAATAAAACCAAAATATTTACATCACGGAGAGGTTGTGCCATAATTCAAATAGTAGTGATTTTTTATACTGATTACCGCGGACTTGCAGCCGGGATAACACCGCCTGCAATCTGCAACTTTAGTTGGAAGGTCTTTGCGGGGAGCGAAGTTATTCACAAAAAAATTACCAGGGCTCTTAGCCAGCCATTATCCGAGGCGAAAGCCGCTCCCAGCGACTTTCCTTGATCCGGCTCAAACTCGGGGGTAATCGAATTTTGATATGATTAAAATTAAGGGGCAGGGCGATTAGGCAAGCATAACAACCAACATCAACCAATATGCGGTAAGCCATGGACGTAGCAAGAGAATATATCAAGAATATCGACAAGATCGCGCCATGCCCGGAAGTGGCCCTGGATGTTCTGTCCATTGCCCACGAATCAGACTGTTCCATCCCGAAATTGGCGGAAAAAATCGAACAGGACCCGGGCCTGACCGCGAATATGCTGCAGATGGCCAACTCCGCCTACTTCGGCCATATCAAAAAAATCACCTCGATCAGGGACATTATCGTCCGCCTCGGCCTGGAAACCGTTAAAATCATCGCCATCACCAGCGCATCGGTGGGCCTGCTCAATACCCCGCAAAAAGGCTATGCATTAGGCCGCGGGGAACTATGGCATCATTCATACGGGGTGGCCACCCTGGCTAACATCATCGGCCGCTACGCCAAGGTCCGCGACAACGCGGCAATCTACACCGCAGCCCTGCTCCATGACGTGGGCAAGATCATCCTCGACCGGCCGTTACAGCTTGAAAGCTATAACCGCGATAACCAAAACCCGCCCCTGACCATGATCGAACGGGAAAGAAATCTGCTGCACACCGATCATGCGGAGGTGGGGATGGCCCTGCTGGAAAAATGGGGCCTGCCCGAATCGATTTGCGTGCCGGTCGGCCTGCACCACGACATGAGCCAGCCCCGCGCCAAAAGACTAGGGGTCAAGATCGTCCACTTGGCCGACTTTCTGGCGCACATCACCGAGTATGATCCGGAAAAACCGGAAGACATGTTTTTTGACGCCTTGGCCTATGAGGACCACAAGGAAAACCTGCCCGAGGTGCCCCATTTTGAAAAAAACATGCGGCTGATCATCGATGAGTATATCGATAAATTCACCGAAACCGTATCGGTGTTCGAGCTTTAAACGAGCTTCGCGGCTTGCCGCGGCAAATTACCCGGCCTAAAATTCCCCGCCCAGCTGCACCGCATCCCGGGTGTGCATCAGACGATCGATATCGAGCAGGATGGTAACGCCTTCCTTCATCTTCGCCATGCCCAGCAGACATTCGGTCTCCACCCGGCCGCCCAAAGCAGGCGCATCCTCCACCTCCTCTTCTTTGATGAAGGCCACCTCGGACACCGAATCAACCACCACCCCCATGAGTTGCGAGCCGGTTTTACCGGATATTTCGACGATGATAATACAGGTCCGTTCATTATAATCCACTTCCGCCATGTCGAATTTACTGCGCATGTCCATGACCGGAATCACCTTGTCACGCAAATTGACCACCCCCCGGAAAAAGGGCGGCATGTTGGGCAACTCATGGATTGCGATGAGACCGATGATTTCACGCACATCAAGAATTCCCAACCCGTAACGCTCCGAGCCCAGGGTAAAGATCAGATACTTGCCCTCCCGGGTCGCCAGGGCTTCCACCTGCTCAAACCCGGGTTTTCGCGGGGCTTGCGACTCGGTCCGGGCAGCCCCGGCGGCCTTATCCTTGCAGGCGATATCGGCAAACCGGGTATCGACGAAGCCGTGCAGGTCGATCCGCCGGCCGATCTCCATCTTGGCGGTCATATAATCCTGGATGGTTTCCAGATCTTCGATCACCGGATAAAGGTTGTCGGTGGTAATGCCCAGAGGATCGGACAAGACCTTGCGGAGCAGCTCCGGCTCCAGGCCGATCTTCTTCTCCGGGTCTAAAAACGACACCGCGATGTCGGCGGCCTGATCGATGTTATTCTTAATGAAGATTCCGGCCTCCACCAGCATGTTGGTGAACTCCTGCAAGGCCTCGGGATACTTGTTGATAATCTCCTCGCGAAAAACCACCACGCAGCAGGGATGATCCTGCCAGATCTCGCTGGAAACGAACTGCTGCTCGGCGATCCCGGCGGCAATGGCCCGGGAGCCGATGGGCTCGGCGACCAGGAAGCCGGAGCAATCAGGGTTTTCCTTCATGAATTCCGGCATGGCAATGGGCGGCACCACGTCGAAAAGAACGTTGACCGCCTCCTTGCCGGCCACCCCGGGCCGCAACCCCATCTTGGTAAAATACATATGGGCAAGCATGTTGTGGATCGACATCTTGTGGGGGATATAAAAGGTTTTATGCTTAAAAAACTGCTGATAGGGCTTGTTGTATTTGCCGGCCTTGTTGCGCACACAGATGCTGCCGTTGCGGTGGGCAAACAGCACCAGCCGGATGGGCACCTCATAGCTGAAAAGATCCATGGCCATGGGCGCCAGGATAAAGGCCCCATCGACCTCCCCATTTTCCAGGGCTTTCTGCACCGGGTTCCAGCCGGGCATGCACAAGGTTTCCAGGGTGAAATTCTCCGGCTGCTGCCGGCCGCTATCCACCATATTTTTCAACACGCCCAAAGCAAGATGATCGGTGATCTGGATATGGGCCATCTTGAGATGCACCCGGCCTTCGGCGCTTACCTTGGGCCCTTCATCAACCTTGGCCTCCACCGCCCGGGCCACCCCGAAAATATCATCGATCAGCAGTTTGAGCTCATCCGCGGTAAAGGGCTTGGCCACCACCCCGTTGGCCCCACCAGCCTTGGCCTTGGCCACATATTCCTTGTCGCCGTGGCCGGTGGCCATGATAAAGGGAATATCCTTAAAATCATCTTCCCGGCGCACCCATTGCACCAGCTCATAGCCATCCATATTGGGCATGGACCAGTCGCTGATAATCAGGGCGATATCGGGCTGGGCCTTGAGCTGGTCCATGGCATCATTGCCATCAACCGCTTCAATTATATTGGTAAAGCCGACCTGATTGAGGATCCGGGCTTCCATCTTCCGCATGGTGCCGGCGTCTTCGACAAGCAATATTTTCATCTGTGGATCAATGGCCATTGTTACTACCTCCTTGACTTACTATAGATGAACTTTTCCGAATGCTCAAGAAATGAGCAAAAACTTTATTTGCCCCACAATATCGGCCGGTTAAAGATTATAAAAGCGAAAAAATGCCGCAAGTTCCCGACTGTGCCAGACAAAAAGATCTGGATGTTTGCCTAGCCGGCCGGGTATCCTGAACCAAGAATCCCCGGCCTAAAAAAATACCAGCAATAGACGGCAACTCATGACTAAAAAAATTCTTTACCCACCCCAGGAGGTGAACAGCCTGATCGCCCAGCACGCTGTTCTGCTCATCGATATCCGGGACAATGAGAGCTATGCCGAGGCCCATATCCCGGGGGCGGTCAATGTGCCCGAGGTCTTCACCTTTTTAAGCACCAGCAGCCCGGCAGGCCTTGCCGAACTGCAGGCCACGTTCAGCCACAGCTTTGCCAGGGCCGGGGTTACCTCGGACCGCAGGGTTATTTTTTATGAAGACAGCCTCGACAGCCGCTACGGCGCCTCCTGCCGGGGCTACTGGCTGGCGGGCTATCTCGGCCACCGGGATTGCGGCATCCTGGATGGCGGTTTTTTCGCATGGCAGAACTTGGGCCTCAGGGAAGAAACCACGCCAGCCACCCCGGCCCCTTCAAATTTTAGCGCCCAGCCCGATGCGCAACTCATGGCTACCCGCGATGACGTGCTGGCCGCGATCGGCGACCCCTCCGTTATTCTGCTTGATAACCGTGACGCGGCCGAATGGCTGGGCAAGTCATCTTCCCCCTATGGCGTCGACTTTGCGCCGCGCCGGGGCCGGATTCCCGGCGCCCGCTGGATCGAATGGTACAGCTTCATGGACCGCAAGCCCATACCCGCCTTCAGGCCGGTGGAGGAAATCCGCGCCCTCTGCGCCACCCATCACATTTATCCCGAGAGCGACATCATCATTTACTGTTTTAAAGGATCACGGGCCGCCCACACCTACGTTGCCCTGAAGCTGGCCGGCTTTAAAAAATTACGGGTTTATTTCGCCTCATGGAATGAGTGGGCCCGCGACCCGCGGCTGCCGGTGGAATGCGGCGAGGCGCAAAATCCGGTCCCCTGCGACAATGGAGATTAACCAATGGGCTGCTGCTATGACACCCCGCCCTGGGCCGCAAAAAAATCAAAGGCCAGGCTGCCGGCCTCGCTCATCGGCTTCGCCCGGCTGCTGGCGGCCGCCATTTCTTTTACCGTCTCCGGTTATGCCATTATCAATTTTGATGAGTTGACCACGATCAAGATCCTGATCATGGTTATCTTCATGGCCCTGGCCTGGGCCATTCATTCCGACTCCAGGCGGAGTGCGGCCTGGCACGACCGCGAGAACAAGCAAGCAAAGGCAGCCCAGTTAAAAACAGCGGGGAAAATGGTTTAACCTTGTCAACCAAAGAGAAAAATGGTCAATTCAGCGCAAAATTTTTGACCGTTTTTTCCGACCACCGCCTCTGCCATGCTGATATCTTATGGAATTTACGACAATACTCCTCATTGCAATCGCCCTGGCCGTAGACGCCTTTGCCGTGGCCCTGGCCGCCGGGGTAAATCTCTGCCAGGTCAACCTGCGGCAAACCCTGCGCCTGGCTCTGCATTTCGGCCTGTTCCAGGGGGGGATGAACATCATCGGCTGGGCTTCCGGCTTGACGGTGCGTTCGCTGATCGAGAGTGTCGACCACTGGATAGCCTTCGGCCTGCTGGCCGTGGTCGGCGTCAGAATGATCATCGAGGCGCTCAAGGAAGAACGGGAAGAAGCCGAAGGGATTGACCCCACTCGGGGCCGCATGCTGGTCTTTTTGTCGGTGGCCACCAGCATCGACGCCCTCGCCGTCGGCTTGAGCTTTGCGGTGCTCAAAATAAGCGTCTGGCTGCCGGCCCTGATTATCGCCCTGGTCGCGGCGATCCTCACCGCGGTGGGCCTCCGGCTGGGTTGTCTGCTCGGGGCCGCCTCCCGGCTCGGACCCCGCACCGAAATCGGCGGCGGCCTGGTCCTGCTGGCCATCGGCCTCAAAATCCTTGCCGAACATGGAGTTTTCTAAGCTCCGGCCGCCTCGTCGCTTTTGCATTGCATTCTTATAGCGCCGCTGGTATGTTTTCGAGTTTCAATTCATAGATATTTTACTTTTTTTACGAAACATTCGGCGGCGCGCAGTTATTGCAATCAGCCGCTTATCGGAGATAGCTTAATGAGCATCAGAGAAGACGCCATCAACAACAAAGTTACCCCAATCTTTGAAAACTGTGCCAAAAACGAAGGAATAACCACCGAAACCCTGATCAAGGGGGTGGCCGACGGCACCATCTGCATCCCCAAGAACAAAAACCATAATTTTGAAAAAATAATCGCGGTGGGCAAGGGACTCTCCACCAAGGTCAACGCCAACATCGGCGCCTCCAAGGATTATCCCACCGTTGAGCAGGAAATGCAGAAGCTCTGCGTCTGCCTCAAGGCCGGCACCGATACGATCATGGACCTGTCCATGGGCGGCGAGCTTAACCACATCCGCCAGGAAATCCTCAAGGCCTGTCCCATCCCCCTGGGCACCGTGCCCATCTATCAGGCCATTTCCGATACCGTGGAAAAACAGAAAAAGAAAATCGGCGAAGTAACGGTTGATGAGATGTTCAAGGTGGTAGAACAGCAGGCTAGAGAGGGCGTCGACTTCATGACCCTGCACTGCGGCATCACCCGGAGCACGGTTGAGCGGATCCAGAACCACAAACGGCTGATGGGCGTAGTCAGCCGCGGCGGCTCCTTTACCATCGAGTGGATGAGCTACAACAACAAAGAAAACCCCATGTACGAGCAGTTTGACGATCTGCTGGCCATCCTCAAGGAACACGAGGTCACCCTGAGTCTGGGCGACGGCATCCGGCCCGGCTGCCTGGCCGACGCCACCGACCGCGGCCAGGTCCAGGAATTAATTCATCTGGGGGAACTGACCCAGCGCGCGTGGGAGGCCGGAGTCCAGGTCATGGTTGAAGGTCCGGGCCATATGCCGCTCAACCAGATCGAAGCCAATATCATGTTGCAGAAACGCCTCTGTCATGGCGCGCCGTTTTACGTACTCGGCCCGCTGGTCACCGATATCGCCCCGGGCTACGACCACATCACCGGCGCCATAGGCGGGGCGATCGCCGCGTCAGCCGGCGCCGACTTCCTCTGCTACGTCACCCCGGCCGAGCACCTGAAACTGCCCAGTCCGGAGGATGTCCATGAGGGGATCATGGCCTCGCGCATTGCCGCCCATGCCGCAGATATCGTCAAGGGAGTGCCCGGCGCCTTTGAAAAAGATCTGGCCATGGCCAAGTGCCGCAACAATCTCGACTGGAAAGGACAGATCGACCTATCCGTCGACCCGGAAAAAGCCAGACGATACCGGGAAGAAGGAAATACCTACAAAGGTGATGCCTGTAGTATGTGTGGTTCTTACTGTGCCATTAAAGTATACAAACAGGCCACTTCGGAAAAACGGCTGCAGAAATAAATACCACCTGGGGGGAGGTAGCATATGCTTGAATTTTTAAGTTCAGTAGTCGATTTTATCAACAACACCAACGTACCCGCACAAATCCGCGAGGTCGACGCCAAGGGCTTATTCACCAATGCCTGGTTCCTGGTGCCTTTTATCGGTTACCTCTGTTACAACCTGTATAAACAGGCATCCAATACCCTGGTCATGACCGGCCTGGGCATCGGCCTCTGGCTCTTTACCGGCAGCCGGTATATGGAAGGACTCATCGTCAACGGCGAAATGCAGGCCGGCAAAGTCCTGCCGGTGGCCGGCGTCTTTATCGTCGCCCTTGCCATTGCCATCTACTTTCTCTTCATGCGCTCCGACTGATCTTGATTGCCGTGGCCAATCGCATCCAACAGCTCTACGACACCTTATTAGCTCATTTCGGCCCCCAGCACTGGTGGCCCGGCGACACCCCTTTCGAGGTGATGATCGGGGCGGTCTTAACCCAGAACACCAACTGGCTAAACGTCAGCCGCGCCCTGGACAACCTTAAGGCCCAGGGCCTACTTTCTTTTGAGAGGCTGGAAAGCCTGCCCGTGGAAAGCCTGGCGGAAAACATCAGACCCTCGGGGTACTACAATCAGAAGGCCAAACGGCTCAAGGGGCTGCTTGCCGCCATCCGTGCCGACAGCGGCGACCTTGAAACCTTTTTTGCGCAAGACCCCGCCACCTTACGGGACAAGCTGCTGCAGGTCAAAGGGATAGGCCCGGAAACCGCCGACTCCATTCTTCTCTATGCAGCGGAAAAACAAGCCTTTGTGGTTGACGCCTACACCCATCGGATCCTCTGCCGCCATAATCTCATTGCCGAAGAAAGCGACTACCACGAAATTCAAGAGGTTTTTGTCGAGGCCCTGCCGGCAGAGATCGCCACCTACAACGAGTACCATGCCCTCCTGGTTCGCCTGGGCAAGGACTACTGCAAAAAAACAAATCCGCTCTGCAAAACTTGCCCCCTGGCCGACTTTTAAATCTGCTCCCGCCCCCCATCCTAACAATCACAGTTGTCAAAATTACATGAGGCTTCATGTGCGGATAATTTTAACAACCACAAGCTCGCCGATTGCTGACACCTTCAATGTATAGCTAATAGGCTGAAATTACTTGTAAAAATTACTTGCACGGAGTGGATTAAATGCCTATACTCAAAATAGGGAAGCCTAATATAGACAGAAGGGAGGAGCGCATGAAAAAATATGGCCTGTTGACAAAACAAAAAGTAGAAACCTCCATCCTGGTCACCGACGGCATCGGTACCGATATCATGCAAGGCGCTGCGGTTGGGGTCGCGGCAATGGCGGTCGGCCTGATCGGCGCGTGGTCACTCAGTTGTCTGGTGGCCGGAGTTATCACGGCGGGCGGACCAATGGCGCTGGTCAGCAGCTGGTTTAACGCCGTAAGCGGATTCTAAGCAGACCTCCTGCCGACTTGCCAAAAAAATGCGCTGATCAGCCAAAACACCGGCAACCGATCCTCAAATAAAACAGCGACTGCTTAAGCATCAGTCGCTGTTTTACGTTGCTGTGCACGGTCCCAGATAAACTGCTTACAAAGCCCCCTGATCACCCGGGCCTCCTTGGTCCGCAGGCCGACCCGGCCGAAAAACTGCCTGATATTATTCATCCAATACTCATAATCCGTATCCTTCAAATAACCGATGGTGCGCAAAACCTGCTCAAGCCGGTCATAGGTCGCTTCCAGTTCCCGGCTTTCCACCTGCTTGGGAACAAAATCGGTATACCCGGTCGCCACCGCATTGAGTAATGCAAAATGAAGCTCATGGCAAAGAATGGCCACGGCCTGGGCCAGATTCAACGATGAAAAATCAGCGGTCGGGATAGTGGTTATCTGGTTGCAGTACTGAAGATCTTCATTGGTAAGGCCGCGATCCTCCGGGCCGAATAGCAGGGCCACCTTATTGTTGCCGATAAGGGGCAGCAACTCATCCATTACCTGGCGCGGGCTGTTAAAAGCCACCCTTCGCCGGCCTTGGCGGGCCGAGGTGCCGACCACCCAGCCAAAGGGGGCCACCGCCTCCTTGACCGAATCATAACGCTTGATCTTGTCAATGATATGGCCGGCATTATGGGTGGCCATCTTCCGCATCCGCTCATCATCAGGCAACTCATTACGAACCAGAATGATTTGCGAGATGCCCATGTTCATTGCCGCCCGGGCCGCTGCCCCGACGTTTTCCGGGTACTTGGGGGCAACCAGCACGATGGCGACATTGTCAAGAAGCTCTTTAACCTTTAGATGCGCTGCCTGACCCATCACACACTCTCAATGCCGTCAAGGTTTTCGGCAATTTTGAAATTGATCCGCCGGCGCGCCACCTCAACCCCGGTCAAGGTTACCCGGATCAAATTTCCCAACTGGTAGATATTACCGCGCCGCTCGCCCACCAACCGGTGACGCTCCTCATCATGGTGATAGTAATCATCGCTCATATCGGTGATCGCCACCGCGCCACTGATAAAAACATCGATCAACTCCACAAAAAGACCGAAGGAGGTCACCCCGGAAACAACCGCCTCAAAGCTCTCGCCGATTTTGTCCGCCATGAACCTGACCTGAAGCCTGGCCACCATCTCACGGTCGGCATCCACCGCTACCCGTTCACGCTTTGACAAAAACAGTCCCGCTTCCTCGGTGTCGGCATATTCCACCCCCTTTTCCGGAGCCCGACCAAGCAGATTAGCGGCCAGGGCCCGATGCACCATCAAATCCGGATAGCGCCGGATCGGGGAGGTGAAATGGGTGTAATGGGTGGCGGCCAGACCGAAATGGCCTAAATTTTCAGCGGTATAGCGGGCCTGCTTCATGGTCCGCAACAGCAGATTACTGACGATATACTCCTGGGGGCTGTCGGCCGTAAGCTCGAGAACCTTGCCAAACCACTGGGGCGAGCCGCCGCCCTCGGGCAACTTGATGCCCATGCCGGAGATGAATTCGACAAACTCGGTCACCTTAAGGGGGTCTGGGGTTTCATGGACCCGGTAAAGGCTGTCGATCTTCCGTTGCGCCATGGCCTCGGCCACCGCCTCATTGGCCGCCAACATGAACTCCTCGATAAGCTTGTGGGCCCGATTACGCTCGGCCCGCACCACATTTTCGACCTTATCATCAGGGCTCAGCACCACCACTGGCTCCGGAATCTCAAAGCCGATGCTGCCGCGCTGCATGCGCCTAGCCTCAAGCAATAGGGCCAGCTCGCCCATCAGCTCGATATCAGGGAGGATATCCGCATATTTAGCCAGCTGGGCCTCGGCCCGGTCAACCAACATCTCCTTGACAATGGTATAGGTCAAACGGTGCCGACTCTTGATGATGCTTTTCATGAAATTCTTGCCGACCATCTTGCCGGTTTTATCAAAGTCAAGCACCGCGGTAAAGGTATAGCGAGCCTCATTGGGGACCAGACTGCACAGATTGTTGGACAACCGCTCCGGCAGCATGGGCAACACCCTGGTCGGAAAATAAACGCTGGTGCCCCGGGCATAAGCCTCCTGGTCAACCGGCGTGCCGGGCCGCACATAATGGCTGACATCGGCAATGGAGACATAAAGCCGATAACCCTTGGGCAGGGATTCGACCGCCACCGCATCATCAAAATCCCGGGCCGTTTCCCCGTCGATGGTTACATGCGCCACATCGCGCAGATCGGTGCGTTCCGCAGTAAGGGTAACCTGCGGATCAAGGGCGGCCACCTGCTGCTCCACCCGCTGATCAAAGACATGGGGCAGCTGGAATTTCCGGATAACCATCTCGGTCTGCACCTGGATATCATCGGGATTGCCGAGCACCTCGATAATCTTGCCGTCGAGATTGCGCTGGCCGCTCTCAAAGGAGATAACCTCGGCCAACACCGCGTCGCCGTTTTTGGCGCCGCAACTGTACTCCCGCCGAATCACCAGATTATAGGGAAAGCGATCATCCTCGGGAATAACCAACCCGGTACTGCCGCCGGCCGTATAAACCCCGACCAGCATGGTCGTGGCCCGGCTTAAGACCTTGATGACCCTCGCCTCAAAACGGCCACGGTTTTTGCCGATAATCTGCAGCAACACCCGGTCTTCATGGGCCGCACTGCCCAACATTCCCGGGGGCACGAAAATATCCTGCTCAATGGTTAAATGGGGCGGGGGATTTTCCACGGTCACAAACCCGAAGCCGCGGGGATTAACCGACAAGCCCCCCTCGACCAAATCATTCTTGGCGGGCAACTTATAGGTGCCCTTGCGGCAGGTGACAAGATGCCGCCGACAAAGATGCTCAAGCACCACCTGCAACTCATGCCGATATTTCCGAGCCAGATCCAGCTCCTTGAAAATATCCTTGTCCGACCGCGGTTGCCCGGCCTGATATAAAAGCGCTAAAATATCACTTTCCAGGCGATGGGCGGCGCCTTGGCCCGGCTTCTGGACCGGTTTAACCTCACGCCGCCGGGGAGCTTGTCGTCCTATGCGGCTCTTGCTAGCTCGTCTACGTGCCAAAATTGTCTCTCCTTCAACTTAACTTCAACTGCCGATTAGCAAGCTTTAATCCGAATTATCCGCGAAAAACGGTTGCATAAATACCCATGATGGGCAAATGTCTCTTATGGATATTTTTCCAAAAATAAAAAACATACATTTGACCAATGATACTACTTAATTGTACATTAATTACCCAAGCAGATCACCTCTTTTAGAGTATACAAACCGACAAGAAAATAACCATGCCTCCCACTAATCATTTTAACATAGCCGAATATTGCGAACGCATGGAACAGCATCTTGGCGGCCAGGAAGGGCCGGCCAAGGTCTTCTGGAAGGCGCTCTCCTTTGCCGTTGCCGCCCACCAGGACCAAAAAAGAAAATCAGGGGAAGCCTATATCAGCCACCCCCTCATGGTTGCCCAGATCCTGGTGGAAGAGCTGGAAATCACTGATCCGGAAATCCTGGCGGCCGCGGTCTTACACGACACCGTGGAAGACGTGGAAGAGGTTACCAATGAAGTGCTCGGCGAGGTTTTCGGTAAAAGAATCGAAACCATTGTCGAGGCCTGTACCAAAATCACCCATTTTTCCGGCGACAAACAAACCTTTTACAAGCTGGTTCACCGCAAACTCTTCTCCGGCGCCGCCTCCCAGCTCGAGGTCATGCTGATCAAGCTCGCCGACCGGCTCCATAATCTGCGCACCATGCAATCGATGCCCAAACATAAACGGCAGAAGATTGCGGAAGAAACCCTTGATGTCTACGCGCCCCTGGCCCAGGTCATGGGGCTCAACGCCATGAAGCGCGAGCTGTACAACCTGGCCCTGCTTTACAAGTTCCCGCGCCAGGGGCAGAAGGTGCTGTCCAATATCGACAAAATCCTCAACAGCGAAGAAGTCCTGGACATCAAGAAAACCCTTGAGGCGAAAATGAAGGAGGTGTGGCTCACCTGCGAGATCCGCATCAACCCCAAGGGCCTCTGGTCTTATTTTGATAAAAAGAACAAGGTTCTTTACAAATCAATCGAAAGGCCCATCGAGTTCATCATCATCACCGACGATATCCAGACCTGTTACCGGATCCTGGGCATTCTCAACCAGAACTACCCGCCCATCCCCCGCACCATCAGGGATTTTATCGCCAACCCCAAGGCGACCGGCTACCAGAGTCTCCATGTCCGCGCCAACATCCGGGGCCGCAGCTATCTCTTTAAAATAAGAACCAAAGAGATGACCACCTCTTCGCGCACCGGACTGGTTCGCACCTGGTTCACCAATAAAAAAATGCCCAGCAACTTCGAGATGGAACTGAGCGAAATGCTCGGTATTCTCGGCACGGACGAGGCCCTTTCCTACCGGGATATGATCGCGGCCAGCGGCAAAAAAACCATTTACACCTATACCCCCAAGGGCGATTCCATCGAATTGCCCAAACAGAGCAATATCCTGGATTTTGCGTTCAAGGTCCACACCGAGGTGGGTAAACGGTGCATCAGCGCCAAGATCGGCCACCACAAGGTAAAACCGGATGCCATCCTGCACGATGGCAATCAGGTGGAAATCCTCTGCCAGAAAGACCCGGTCCGCTTTGAGCCGGATATCCAAAATCTTTGCCAGACCCCCAAGGCCCGGGCCGAACTCTCCAAGATGTTCCGCCACAGACGCCAGACCCTGGCCCACAACATCGGCCACTCGATCATCAAACAGGAATTCAAACGCTACGGCCTGCCCATCGATCTTCTTGACAAACCGGGCATGGCGGACATCCTGCTCTATTTTGGCCTGCCCGACCTTGATAAACTATTCTTATCAGTGGGCGAGGGGCACCTGCGCTTGCGCGAACTGATCTTTGAGGTCAAAAACGGCCTGTATGTGGGCATGGAAACCCTGGAACCGCCCACCGGCAGCCTCAACCGCATCGATCTTGCCACCTTGGACCCGGCCTGCATCAAATTCTCCCGTTGCTGCAATCCGTTACCCACCGAAAAACGGCTCTACGGCCTGCGGAGCGAAAGGGGGCTCTCGGTCCATCAAAAGGATTGCGAAACCATCTCCTCGCTTAAGGTCCAACGGGAAGATGTCATTGAGGTTTACTGGCGGCTGAAGGAGACCAGGGTCCGCAAGCCCCAGTCGATTTTGATTTTGGATGCCCCGTCCCGCAACCGCCTGCTGATGATGCTGGCCGTTGCCCCGGAAGAGATGAAGATCAGCGAAATCGAACTCCTCTCCCGGATCCCGGCCCAGACCTCGGCCTGGCAGATCATCTTTCAGGTGGAAACCCTCCAGGATCTGAAAAACGTGCTGAACCACTTCAATAAAACCAATTTCACCTATGAGTTCGGCCTGGAACAATAACCGCTATTTCAAGCGGGTTTCCCCGGCCGACAACTCCTCAAGGCCGTCCCGGTCGAGAATAGTAATCACCGGTCCGTCGATATTGAGCAAGCCCTGTTTACTCAATTTGGTCAAGATCCGGGACAGGGTCTCGGGAATAGTGCCCAACAGGCTGGCCAGTTGCGCCTTGCCGATATTGAGCCGCACCGACTCCCGGTCCTCCTGCTGCTCGCTCAGGTAGAGAATATGCGCGGCCAGGCGGCCGGGCACCTCCTTTAAAGAGAGATCCTCGATCATATGGGTAAATTTCTTGAGCCGCATGGAAAGTGCGGCCAGCATATTCATGGCCAGGGACGGATTTGCCTCAATCATCTTAATAAAAGAGGCGCGGGGCACAAAAATAATCCGGCTCTTTTCAAGGGCCAGGGCGTGGGCCGGGAAGCGTGAGCCGGTGAAAACCGCCGCCTCGGCAAAGGGCTCGCCCGGACCAAAAATATGCAGGATCTGCTCCTTGCCGTCCATGGACAATTTATAGATTTTAACCAACCCCTCCATGACCAGATAAAAGCCGTTGCCCTCATCGCCTTCGGCAAAGATCGGCTGCCCGCGCTTATATTCCTGCATGGTCACGATCATGGCCAATTCGTCGTACTGCTCCCGGGTCAGGCCGCTGAACAAAGAGACCGTTGACAAAAAATCCATAAATTCCATTCTGTTACTCCATTTGGTTGAAATCAAGCCGGGTAAGGGCCAGCAGGTAATCATCCTCGGCCACCGCCAGCACCTCCACCCGACACGGCCCGTCATTGCCCCGCCGGCAAAAAAGTTGCATGGCGATGGGCGCACCGGGGGTCCCGGCGCCCCTGATTTCGGCAAGGGCCATTTCGTTAAAGCCGAGCAGCGGCTCAAGGGCGATCATTTTTCTGACCGCCTCCTTGGCCGACCACAACAGGGCCAACCGCCTAGCCGCAGGCCAGGCCGAGCCGAGATAGGCGGCGAGCAGTTCTCGCTCTTGTTGATCGGCAAAACGATCCGCGACCCGGATCAAGGTTTGCCTTACCTCCTGCACATCAATCCCGCAAGGCGAATCTGCCGCCATGGCCACAGCCAGTGAGCCGCTGTGGGATACCGAGATATCGGGCATTGCGTCGCGGCCGCCGACCACATAGGGCCTGCCGCCGGGCTCGGCCAGGATCTCAAGAGTCCGGGCCGCCCACTCGCCCTCGCCCAGGCAAGCGGCCACCGCCGCCTTGGCGGCCAGCCGCCCGCCCAGCCATTCCAAGCGCCTTTTTTCCGAGGAAAAACCTCGCAACCTGATCAATTCGGCCTTGCCCAAGAATCGAGCGGCAAGCGCCTCCAAACCGCCGCCGGTCAAATGGTGGGCCAGATGCGGCAAAAAAACATGGGCGAGCTGAAAAGGGCCCACCTTTTTTATTTGAACCAACGATTCAACAGGCAATGATTTCATCCGGTCACCTGTGGCGCAAAAGGGAAAACACTTGCCCTCGGGCAAAAGTTTAGGTATGGCTGATGAAGTAACATATTCATTTCACCCGGACAATCATCATGACATATACATATCTGGACGGCATCTTTATCGTTATCATCCTTATTTTTCTGATTCGCGGCATCTGGGTCGGCCTGATCCGGCAACTTGCCTCCATCATGGCCCTGGCCCTCGGCTTCATCATCGCCGGCAGCTACTACGAACAGTTCAGCCCCCAACTCAACAACCTCATCGACTCACCCCGGATCAGCTTTCTCGTCACCTACGCCGTTATCTTCCTGGCGGTTTTCATAACGATCATGGCTCTGGGCTTTCTTCTGAAAAAGGTGGTGACCATTTCGCTGCTGGGCTGGTTCGACCGGCTGCTGGGCGGCATTTTCGGCCTGGCCAAGGCAATCATCATCAGCACCATTTTTTTCATGGTGCTCTCAGGCATAATGGCCGGTTCAAACCCGGTGCTGACCAAATCGTTTTTCACCCCATATCTCACCAAAAGCTCGGGGTTTTTCCTGGTTTTCATCAAAAACCAGGAACTGCACCCTTATTTCATCCCCCAAAAACCGGCAATCTCATTGCCTGATCTTCTCCTTCTCATACCAGACAGCAAGACGAAAGGGTGAAACCCCCAAAAAATAGCCAAGTAGCAGCACCTGATTGACCAGCGTCGTTTTAAGCAACCCCAGATGCCGCCAACGGCGGGCCGAGGTCACCACCTTCGCGGCGGCCGTCACCAGCCTGCCCTTGCGCCCCAATCGGCGCACCAGATCGACATCCTCAAACAGAGGAATTTCCGAATAGCCCCCGATCCGGTCAAACATGGCCGCATCCAAAAACAAAGCCTGATCACCGTAGGGCAACCTTAAAAATCGCGACCTGAGATTAACAAAAAATTCAAGCAGGCGAAAGCCGACTTGCCCGCCATCAACGCCGAAAGAAAAGGCCCCGCCGACAACGCCGGGTCGAGCCAGAATACCGATGATCGCCGCCGCAAAATTTTTGGGCAACCTGGTATCGGCATGGAGAAACAATAAGATCCTCCCCCTGGCAATGGCGGCCCCCCGGTTGAGCTGGCCGCCCCGGCCGGCCGGCGCCATGACGATCCTGGCCCCCAGAGCGGCGGCCACGCGGACGGTCTCATCCGTACTGCCGCCATCCGCGACAATCACTTCCACCCCGCTCTCTCCGGCAAGAGCAGCCATTACCGCACCGATCACCCCCTCCTCATTGAGAGTAGGGATAATCACCGAAATGTCGCAGGTCTTCGGGTCGATCGACATCGGCTAGTTGCTCCAGACAATGGGTTGATAGTTGCAGAAGGTCCGCACGGGACCGGGTTGTCTCAAAAACCTCGCTCCCCCCCCAGGGGATCTCCCTGAAAAGATAGGGCTGGGGCGCGGCAAGGCCGATCAGGTAATAACCGCCGTCCGTGGCCGGGCCGAGGACCAGATCATGGCGCGCCAAGGCGGCAAAGGCCCGGGCGAAGATGGCCGGATTAAGGCCGGGGCAGTCGGAGCCGACAATCACCACCCGGCCGACGCCCTCGGCAAAAGCGGTCCGAAAGGCTAGCTCCAGCCGCTCGCCAAGAGAACCAGCACCCTGGGGAAGGCAGGGCAGGTCAACAGCCAGCCAGTCCCGGAGCAAAAGCTCATTGCCGCCTTCATAACAGATTTGCGCGGCAACCTCTTGTGTGGCCAAAAATTTCTTTATCTGGCCGACCGCCTGCTCGGTCATCCGTTTTTGCAACTCGGCCGCCCCTTGCGGGCCAAGGGCAGGAATCAACCTGGTTTTGGCCTTCCCTGCCTGAGGATAACGGGTAAAGAGAATAAGCAGGTCCCGGCCCGAATTATTTTCCACGATTCTACTCCAGTCGACTAGCCGGCAACAAGCCTTGCCGAAGGCAACACTCTCAGATATAATGCGCCCACCATGATAATTCCACTAACAATACCAGTCTGCCCGTGACCGTCAAAACAAAAAAGAAAAAACCGGCGCCGGCCTCCTATCAAGACCGAAGCTACCGCCGGCTGGCCGAGTTAGGCAACCTCACGCCCTTTGAGGTACGGGTCAAGGAAACCGATCTGCAGATCATGGCCGATTGCAATCTGGCCGGGGCGGCCACCGATCTGGTTATCCAGTTCCGCAGCCAGCTGGAGGGCTACATTGCCGGCCATCCCGCCTTTTTAACTTCGCTCACCCCGCTGCCGGATGACAAACTGGCCCCCCCCATCGTCAAAGCGATGCTCGCCGCCGGCCGCGCCGCCGGAGTCGGGCCGATGGCGGCGGTGGCCGGCGCCATCGCCGAATTTGTCGGCAAGGCTCTTTGCCCGAAACAGACCAGGGAAATAATCGTTGAAAACGGCGGGGATATCTATCTCGATCGCCGGCAAGACAGCACCATCGCCATCTTTGCCGGCACCTCACCCCTGAGCAACAAGGTCGGCATCAAAATCCCTCTCTCGGCCATGCCGCTGGGCATCTGCACCTCATCCGGCACCGTGGGCCACTCGCTGAGCCTGGGCGAAGCCGACTCGGTCACCGTTCTCGCCCGCGACACCGCGCTGGCCGATAGTGTCGCCACCCGCCTGGGCAACGAGGTGATCGCCGGCCGGGATATCAACCAGGCCCTGGCTGTCGGCCAAACCATCCCCGAAATCAGCGGCCTGGTCATTATCCGCGACGATCAACTCGGGGCCTGGGGCGAGGTTGAGCTGGTGCCCATCCCCAACAACCACTAAATTTATTCCCCCAATCTCATCATCAAATTTCAAGTTTGCTTCCCGCCTGGTCGATAACTACTCATAACCATTAGATTGCACGGAAGGGACCATGAAAATTCAACAAGCGGCAACCAACCTCACCAGCCAACACCAGCTGCGGGAAGAACATATCCGCGAGGAATCCCTGCACCTCTGGGTCGGCGAGCAGCGCCCCCTATTTGCCGACGAGGCAATGCCACCGGCCACCCCGCTTGACGACTCGACCCTGGTCGAGCTATCCGCGCAGGCCAAGGCCCGCGCCCAGGCGATCCACCGGCCACCGTCCGCAACGGCCGAACCGGTTGATGAGCCGGCAGGGAAGGAAGATCCTAAACTCAGGACCATGCGCCTGATTCTCGAGGCCCTCACCGGCAAAAAAATCGAGCTCGCCCGGTTCAGCGCCCACGACCCGGCCCAGACCCCGGCCACGCTGAATCGTGGTAATAACGGGGATGAAAACGGCCCGGCCGGACAAGGGTGGGGCATGGAGTATGATTATTTTGCCGGCTACCACGAAGAAGAGACCATGCGCTTCAACGCCACAGGTGTGATCAGAACCGCCGATGCCCGGGAAATAAACTTTGAGCTCGAACTTATCCTGGCCCGCGAATTCAGCGAATCAACCTCGATCAGCCTCCGGGCGGGAGACGCCCGGCTGGTTGATCCCCTGGTGATCAATTTTGACGGCAAAGCCATCGAACTGACCGAGATGAAGTTCGACTTTGACCTTGCCGCCAACGGCCATCAAGAAAAAATCCCGTTTGTCGGCCCCGGCCAGGGCTTTCTCTTTCTTGATCGCAACAACGACGGGGTGGTCAACAACGGTCTTGAGCTGTTCGGGCCGGCCAGCGGCAACGGCTTTAACGAGCTTAGACAGCTTGATGAGGATGGCAACGGCTGGCTGGATGAAAACGACCCGCTTTTTGCAAAACTTCAGGCCTGGATGAAGGATAAAAACGGCAATGATTATTTTTTAAATCTGGCGACACAAAAGATCGGCGCCATCCTCCTGGCCCCGGCCGCCACCCCCTTTGCCATGAAAGACGGCGGCAACGCGCTGGTCGGCCAACTAAGGGAAAGCTCGATCTTCGTCAAGGAAAACGGCACGGTGGGCGCCATCCACGAAATAGACCTGGCGGTTTAGGCCGCCGGCAGCAGAAAGGTAAACTCCGAACCCTCATCAATAGCGGATTTCACCGAAATTTCACCATTATGGGCCGTGGCCACGGTTTGACTCAAACTTAAGCCGAGGCCGACCCCGGAAACCTTACCCTGCATCGAGCCGGGAGCGGCCTGGGCCCCCTTGGTCGTAAAAAAAGGATCAAAGATCTTTTTCTGATAACCGTCGGGAATGCCGCAGCCATTGTCAATTACCTTCACATAAACATGATCATCCCGCCGCCCGGTTTCCACCATAATTTTGCGAGGCACCCGGCCGAGGGTGGCATGCTGGGCATTGGTAATAAAATTTACAATCATCTGCTTCACCAACCCGTAATTGATCACGGCGTCACAGGTCTCGGCAAATCTGGTTTCTACCTCGACGCCATCGGCGGCGAGGGCTTTAGCGCAGACGGCCAGGGCATCCATCGCCGTTTCGCTCAGGCAGACCGAGGTAAAACCCCACTGTTTGCTCTGATCGCTGAACGCGGCAAGCTCCTTGACTATTTCACTGCCCCGTTTGGTAAAAAGCTTCACGTTTTCCAGGTGATCACGGACTTCGGCAGGTAACGCCTTGTTGGCCAATGACATCTGGACATAGCCGAAGACCCCGACGTTTATATTATTGAATTGATGGGAAATACCGGCAACCAGGCTCCCCAGGGCCGACAATCTTTCCGATCGATCGAACAGCTCACGGGCCTTGCGCTGTGCGGCCAAGGCATCATAAAACTGCCCCGCGTTGCGTACGGCCAGGATCAACTCCCGGCTATCCTGCCAGGGCTTGACGATATAGCGCCAGATCGCATCATCGCCCACCGCCCCCATAATGCTGTCCACCTCAAGATAAGCGGTGAAAATCATGCCGATAAAAGAAGAATTGATCCGTCGAGCCCGGCGCAAAAATTCCAGCCCATCCATGCCCGACATCCGCAGGTCGCTGACAATAACCTGGGGCGCCTCCGCCGAAATCATGGTCAAGGCTTGTTCGCCGCTGCCGGCATAGAGGATATTATAATCTTCCCCGGCAAAGGCCAAGGCAATGGTTTTAAGGATCACCGGGTTATCATCAACGAACAAAACGGTATGCGCCATAACCAAAGCTCTCACTGCTATACAACGTTAGATATCCCGAACCCATGGGATATACGGAATAATCACGACTCCATCAATGCCCACAGGGTGCGGATGAGGGCAATAAAGGGGGCAACGAGAACGGTGACGACAATCAGCGCCTGCTTCTGCACCCAGGGGTTACGCACCAGCTCGATGATGCCCGCCGCCTTGGTCCCGGCCAGCCAGAAGGCGACAATCGGCACCACCACCGCCCCAATGACAAGCAAGGCAATCTCGGTGGCCACCAGTTTCCGGCCGAAAAGTTTAAGCCCATCGAAAAAAATCTTCAGCCAGGCCATCTTCTTGGCCAAAACATTCAGGGCCAGCAAGCCCTCATCCAATCCGTCCAACATTTCGACACTCTGTCGATAAAGCCCGCCATACATATTTTTTTCAGCAGTAACGCCGACCTTATCAAGGGTCTCCTTGCCGGCCACCAAGATCTCATGGAATTCTTTGAAAAATGACTTATAGGGGTATGGCTTCCAGTAATTACGGTGGATCTCCCATGACTTGCTCGCCTTTTTAATGGCGTCATGCAACTCATCAAGCTTTTTCTCCTGGAGCCGATAGCAGAACTCCAACATCCCCTGCGCCTTACCGGCCACCTCAAGGTTGTCATAGTAACTGCCGCGCTCAAACTGCTGCTCAAGGCCGGCCAGATCAGCCAAGGTCGGGGTCAAGGTCTCGTCATCGCTTGCAAACCAGGTGGCAACATCCTGTACCATCTCCCGGACCTGCCTGATTTTGCCCTCCGCCTCCTGCCGCTGAACCTCCAGACGGTTGAGCAGCACCTCTTCAACCGGCCCGGCAATCGCGGCGAGCTGCGGATCCATCAGGGCGGCGATAAACAACTCCTTATGATCACCGACCAGCCGCCGCAGCTGCCGAATTCCCTTCTCGTCAATCCCGTCCCTGGCCATGAGCTGAACCTGCAGATAAAGCGCATCGGCACAATCCGAATCTACGGCAATAACATTGTCCAGGGTATGCTCCGCCTTCCACGAGTTATCCTGCAGGCCGTAAAAACGAGCCAGGAGCAGAGAAATATAAATCTTCTCCTTTTCCGGACCGGCCAAGGCAGCGGCGCTTTCTAAAAAATGACCCATATCGCTCTCTCTTTCCAACTCGAGAGCGATAAAGGCACGGCCGATGGTCGCATGAAACTGCCTCCCTTTCGGACGCCGACTTTCATCGACAAACAACTCTTCGGCCTGGCCATATTGCCCGACCCTCAGGCAATCAAGGGCCAGATGCAGACTATGGCTGTCAACCGTTACCGTTTCCGGCTTGAGCAGATCTTTCCATTTGGAGTAACCGGAGAATGCATTATTCCACAAAAAGCGGGGTTGAAAAATTCTGTTCAGATCAAAATAGGCGACATAAACCTGCAATAGCAGTTGTTGGCGAATCTGGAAGGAGGTCAGCCCGGTTTCAAGGATATTGTCGAGTTTGATCTGACTGGCAAAGGCCTTGGCAAAAAGATCACCGATGGTCTCCACCGGCAGATACCCGACATGGGGGATGCCCTGGGTGGCCATGGTCAACATCTTGCTCGGACAATCGGCAGGCCTGTGGGTGGTCATCCCGCAATAAAAACAGGGGGGCAGCTTGCCGGAAAGGGGGAGGGTTCTCGGGGGGAAAAGCTTGATGGATCTTACCGCGCCAAGGTCGGCGAGCTTGAGAAGATATAGGCCCATGCCGACATCTTCAAACTGATGGGCCGGCATTTTCTCGACTAATTTAAGCTGCTCCCATTGCAACTTCAGAGCCCGGCTCACATAGGGTTCTTCATAGCGCAACAAATCCCACAGAGAAGCCTTCACATCACGCAGGGGGGTGGGGAGATCCCCCGGCTTTTCCAAGTGAAAAACGATCTGCAGCGGCAACGGACCCAGACTTTCCTGCCACTCATATTGGATCTTTAACCGGGCCAGATTTTCCAAAACCGAGGTGAAAGCGGTAAAGGGCAGCTCAAAACCAACAAGCAAAAGCTCATCGCTGCCGGCCTGATCGACAATCCCTTTTTCATGCAAAGCCTTTTTCAGATCCCGGAAAAGATTATCCCAGTTTTCGCCAAGAATTTCCTTGCCCTGATAATTAAGAGCATGGATGGCCACCAGTATGGAATAGTTATCTGCCATGGCTTATCGGAGTGTACGCTACCATTCTCTCAAACTAGAGACACTGGTTCATAATATCGCGAGCTTCTTTATGGCCGGGATCAATCCGGACGATTTTCGTCGCCCATTTATCGGCCCGCATCTTCATCTTCATCTTAAAATAAGCACGGGACAGGGCCAGCATCACCTCGATATCTTCCGTGAACTTATCCGCCGCCTTTTCAAGGGATTTGACCGCTTCATTTAAATCTTCCATCAACATCTGGGTCAAACCGATCTTCTTGTTTAGATAATAACGCTCCGGATCAAGCTTGAGCACCTCCCGATAGGTTTTTACGGCAAGGTCATATATACCGAAGTCACGGCAGGAATCGGCAATATCCTCTTTAAAATCAGCGTCATTTGCCTTGGTTTTCAACACCAACCGCAACACCTTTTCCGCCTCTTTCAACAGGTTTTTCTTCATCAGCAGCTTGGCGAAATTAAGAGCCCGATCCGAATGGCGCGGGCTGATATCCATGGCCCGCGAAAAATTTTCCATGGCCTTGTCCACCTTGCCCTGCCGAAAATAAATCTGGCCCAGGGCATGGTAGGAGCTGACATCCAAGCGATTGATATCAGTGGCCTTTTCAAAACAGATCTGCCCTTTGGGCAGGTCGCCTTTTTTGACAAAGAGGCGGCCTAATTCCCGATATGGCCGCGAGGATTGGCCATTAAGTTGCGATGCTTTTTTAGCCGCATCAATGGCGCCGTCGATATCGCCGGCCTCCTCCAAGGTTCGGCTCACGAGCAACAATTTGGTGAACTCATTGGGATTATTGATCTGACCCAAAAGCTCATTGACCTTCTGCTCCAGGGTGGCGGTAACAAAAGGCTTGGTCATATAAGCATCGACATCATGCTCCGCCGCCTCGGCGACAATATCCATATTCGCCTCGGCGGTGATCATCAGAAAAGGAATATCCCGCAGTTTTTTGGAGCCCCGAATCAGGTTCAACAACTCGGTGCCGGACACATAAGGCATGTTGTAGTCACTGACGATAAAATCGATGGCAACATTTTCATCCTGGAGAATCTGCCAGGCATCACGGCCATTGGCTGCCTCATAAAACGATTTTCCGTAATGAATCAACTTCAACATGGCCTTCACCGAACGCCGCATATTATCGACATCGTCCACGATGAGAAAATTCATATCTTTGGGTGATTTAAGCTTCATGCTCACTATTCAATCCATTAAACTCGCTTCAAAATTAACATTAACACGGCAGAGTAAAGAAAAACCGCGCACCCTGGCCGGACTCACTGACAACACCTATATTACCCTTGTGCATATCAACCGCCAGCCTACAAAAATACAGGCCCAGGCCGGTGCCGATCAAGGCATCTTTGCGGTCGGAAATAATGGCATACTTGTTAAAAATCTCCTTCTGCCTCTCCGCGGGGATACCCGGTCCTTGATCCTGCACATAAAACTCCACCTGCTTTTTCTCGGGCAGGGAATTACAACCGAAACAAATGGTCGTCCCGGGGGTGGAATAGCCCAGGGCATTGGTGAGCAGGTTCTGCAACACCCGCAAAATAAGGATGCGATCAAGCCTGACCTGGGGCAGATCAGGGTTGGCATCAAGAAGCAGATTGACGTTTTTAATCTTGGCCATGCCCTTGATGCTGCTCAGGCTTTCGGCCAACACGGCACCAAGATCGGCAACCTCTTCAATGGGCTTGAGCTTGCCGTCTTCGATCTTGCCGATGGTCACCAGATTGGATACCATGCGCACCGCCCGGTCACAGCCCATCTGGGCCGCCTCGAGAAACTCCCGGATTTCTTCAGGGGCGGAGTAGGACATGATATCGAGGTTGGCCACCACCTCGGAGAGCGGCCCCTTGAGATCATGGATCAACATCCGGGACAATTCATTGCGCAAGGTTTCCTGCCTGCGCAACTCAGTGTTTCTCTTACGCAGGGTCTGCTGCTGTTTTTTAAGCTCAATCTGCATATTTTCCTGAACCAACAGCGAAAGAATAATGCTGCTGAAATCAAAGAGGCGGGTGATGTCATCCTTGAGCAGATCACGTTCGCCGATCTTGTCGGTTACATTGATCACGCCCAATACCTGGCCCTTATGGAGGATGGGCACGGATAACAGCGAATTTTTCTTGTAACCGCCCCGGAAACTGTTGCCGAACCGATCATCCTTGCTGATATCCCTGATGAAGAGCGGCTCCTGATTAATCGCCACCCAGGCCGCCACCGACGGCTCCTGGGCCTGGATGTTTACCCGGTGCCCGATGATCTCTTTTTTGCTGGCCGCCCTGACCACCAGATATTTTTTCTTTTCCAAAACCATGAGCGAGCCCTGCTCCACGCCGAGATATTCCAAAATCACCAACAGAACACCTTCGATGCGTTTTTCATAAGTTAAGCCCTTGGCGTTGATTACCTCGGCAATCCGGGAAAAACATCCAAGTAGCCGATTGGCCATCTCCAGGTCAGTCAAATCTTTTTTTGCACCTTGCAACGCTGCACCTTTATTCAACAAATTTTATCTGTTATCTGCTGGGAAATTGAATTGCGACTCTAAAATAATACCACAAAAAAAATCAGAGAATGACAAAATATCATTGTAAATGACCTAAGGAAAAAACAGGGGCGGAAAATAGGCGATGGCCATTAAAAAAAAATCGGCTGGAAAACACCTTCAGCGCTTGTCGTCGTCACAGGCGTAGAGGTGGATATCCTGGGCCTCTCGGCGGTTCTGGTTCTGACGGTTGACCGCAACCCGGAACTCGAAGATATTGGCCGGATTGCTAAAAAGCTGGGGGTCCAATTCGCCCTGGGATTTTGAGTAGTGAAAAAAGACGCTTTCACTGGTAAGGCCGTCGGGGGACAGGCGGTAATAACGCATAAAGCCGAAGCCGCGGCCGGGGTTATAGTTGATGGGCACCCCCCGGAACCACTCATCACCGTTGGCCTTGGCCCCGATGGGCAACAGGCCGGGAACAAGGAAGCCGGAAAGGTAAAGATCGGCCGCCTCCCGCAGCTCGGCGCTGACGTTATTGAAACCGATCACCTCAACCCGGCAGCCCTTGTTCTGCAAGGCGGTTACCAGCCGGACAAAATCACCGTCGCCGGTGAGCAGAATGATCCGGTCGAGATTGCGCGACTGCAACAAGGCATCAATGGCCAGGTCCATATCGGCATTGGCCTTGGTGGTCACCTCGCCCTCTTCGTCGACAAAAAACTTCACATACTTCTTGATCAGCTTAAAGCCGCAGTTACGCAGGATATCGAAATAATTATAGACCTTCTGCCGGTATTCAGGATCTTCCCGGGTCCGCTTCTGGTCTTCGACCACATAGGAGTTGGCCCGCAGCAAGACCGAAGGCCTGACATTGGCCAACTGGGCCAGCACGTCATAACGCATGCCGTACCCGCCGCACAGGCGAATATTTTCCGCATCAACATAGATCCCGGTCTTGAGCATGGCCGTCTTTTATTCCCACTCAATGGTGCCGGGGGGCTTACCGGTGATATCATAGACCACCCGGGAGACGCCGCGCACCTCATTGACAATGCGCCGGCAGACATGGTCGAGAAAATCATAGGGCAGATGGGCCCAGCGGGCGGTCATGAAATCCACCGTTTCCACGGCGCGCAGGGCGACGACATGGGCATACTGCCGGTTATCGCCGACCACCCCCACCGATTTTACCGGCAGAAAAACGGTAAAAGCCTGGGAGGTTTTGTCGTAAAGATCATGCTTGAACAGCTCTTCAATAAAGATATGATCAGCCAGCCGCAGGGTGTCGGCATACTCCTTGTGCACCTCGCCCAAAATCCGCACCCCGAGGCCGGGGCCGGGGAAGGGATGCCGGTTGACCATCTCCGAGGGCAAGCCCAGTTCGACCCCGATCTTGCGCACTTCGTCCTTAAACAGCTCGCGCAGGGGCTCAACCAGGCCGAGCTTCATATAGTCGGGCAGGCCGCCGACATTATGGTGCGATTTGATCACCTTGGCCTTGCCGGTCTTGGCGCCGGCCGATTCGATCACATCCGGATAGATGGTGCCCTGGGCCAGCCATTTGACGTTGGTCAGCTTTTCCGACTCCTCCTCAAAAACATCAATAAAGGTATTGCCGATGATCTTGCGTTTTTTCTCAGGATCTGCAACCCCTCGCAGGTTATCGAGAAAACGCTTTTCCGCATCGACCCGGATCACCTTGACCCCCATGTGCTTGGCAAAGGTGGTCATCACCTGGTCACCCTCGTTGAGCCGCAACAGGCCGTTATCGACAAAAACACAGGTCAGCTGTGTGCCGATCGCCCGATGGAGCAGGGCGGCGACCACCGACGAATCAACGCCGCCGGAAAGGCCGAGCAGCACCTCGTCATCCCCCACCTGGGTCCGAATCCGCGCAATGGATTCCTCAATAATATTGGCCGGGGTCCACAGCCGGTCGCAGCCGCAGATCTCATGGAGAAAGCGTTCGAGGATCCGCCCGCCCTGTTTGGTATGGGTGACCTCGGGGTGAAACTGCACCCCGTAGAATTTACGGCTTTCGTCAGCCATGCCGGCAAGCGGCGCGTTGTCGGTTTCACAGATGGCGACAAAACCGGCGGGCATCCGGTTGACCCGGTCGCCGTGACTCATCCACACATCAAGCAGCCCGTATCCTTCCGGGCTGGCATGGTCTTCGATATCCCGCAGCAGCTGCGAATGATTCCGGGCCCGGACCTGGGCATAACCATACTCCCGATGGCTGGCCGATTCCACCTCGCCGCCGAGCTGGGCGGCCATGGTCTGCATCCCGTAGCAGATGCCGAGCACCGGCACGCCAAGCGCAAATACCACCTCGGCCGCCCGGGGGGTTTCGGCCTCGTGCACCGACTGGGGGCCGCCGGAGAGAATAATGCCGCTGGGGGCAAAGTTCCGAATGGCCTCGTCATCGAGATCCCAGGGGAAAAGTTCGCAATAGACCCCGGCCTCCCGGACCCGCCGGGCAATGAGCTGGGTGTACTGGGAGCCGAAATCAAGAATAAGTATCTTGCCGCTATGGATATCCATGCTGAATCCTTCTTTATTTTTTCAATCAGTTAAAGCAAAAACCATTAACCAAGGCGATAATTGGGCGCCTCTTTGGTGATGATCACGTCATGCACATGACTCTCTTTAAGGCCGGCCGCGGTGATCTTGACAAAGCGCGCCTTCTGCCGGAGCTCTTCGATGCTGGACGCCCCCAGATAACCCATGCCGGAGCGCAACCCGCCCATCAACTGATAGATCATCGAGGAAAGGGGCCCACGGTAGGGAACCTTACCCTCGATCCCCTCGGGGACGAACTTGGACTGGGACTCGACATTGTCCTGGAAATAACGGTCGCTGCTGCCCTTTTTCATGGCCCCCAGCGAGCCCATGCCGCGGTAGCCCTTGTAGGTCCGCCCCTGGTAAAGAAAGGTCTCGCCCGGCGACTCATCGGTGCCGGCAAAGAGGCTGCCGATCATGACCACCCTGGCCCCGATGCCGATGGCCTTGGTGATCTCGCCGGAAAACTTGATCCCGCCGTCGGCAATCACCGGTATCCCGTATTTTTCCGCCATCTTGGCGCTGTTGTAAATGGCGCTCATCTGCGGCACCCCGACTCCGGCGACGATCCGGGTCGTACAGATCGAGCCGGGCCCGACTCCGACCTTGACACAGCTGGCCCCGGCCTTGATCAGGGCTTCGGTCCCTTCGGCGGTGGCCACGTTGCCGGCAATAATCTGCAGATCGGGAAAAGCGTCCCTGATCCGGATGAGGGCGTTGAGAATATTGCGGGAATGGCCGTGGGCCGAATCAAGCACCACCACGTCAACACCGACATTGATCAATTTTTCCACATGCTCCAGGCTGGTGTTCACCCCGATGGCGGCGCCCACCCGCAGGCGGCCCAGTTCATCCTTGGCGGCGTGGGGATACTTTCTAACCTTTTCAATATCCTTGATGGTGATCATCCCCTGCAGGTTGTTGTCATCATCCACCACCAGCAATTTTTCGATCCGATGCTCATGGAGCAGGGCCTTGGACTGTTCCAAGGTGATCCCGGGCTTGGCGGTCACCAGGTTCTTACTGGTCATTACATCCTGAACCAGCAGATCCTCATCGGTGACAAACCTGAGATCGCGGTTGGTGACGATCCCGACCAGCTTTTTGCCGCTTAAGACGGGTACCCCGGAGATCCGGTAATTATTCATGATCTTATTCACGTCCCGCACGGTCTGCCCTTCTTCCACGGTGATCGGGTCGATAATCATGCCGGATTCCGACTTTTTAACCCGTTTCACCTCGCGAACCTGCTCGTCAATGGTCATGTTTTTATGAATAATCCCGATCCCGCCTTCCCGGGCCATGGTGATCGCGGCCCGGTGCTCGGTGACCGAATCCATCGCCGCGCTGACCAGGGGAATATTGAGCTTGATGGTCTTGGTCAACTGGGTGGCCAGGCTCACTTCATTGGGCAAAACCTCGGAAGCGGCAGGCACTAACAACAGATCGTCAAAGGTATAGGCATGTTCTATTTTATCGAGTGACATATGGGGACTCCCTAAAAAAATATTGCTGGGAAAAAACGCTTCAAATTAAAAAACTGCAACAAGCAGGAAAACACTTCAAACTTCTTTTATAAAAAACTTAAGGGCTCCCGGTCAATGATCAGTTTATCAAGCCGACGGCCGCCACAACATAAAGATGACCTTACAAACCAGCCGCGCTCGGCAGAGAGCTCAGTAAAATACCCTCCAGCAGCCCCCCGTCGCTTACCACGATTTCGTCGCAGGCCAAGAGCTGCAACAGTTCCCGGTAAATAACCGCCCCGGCCACAATGATCCGGCCGCGGCCTTCACCCAGACCGGGCAAGGCCAGCCGCTGCTCACTAGAAAGAGCGGTGAGTACTGCAAAAATATTTTCCAGCCGCCCTTGGCCGAGAACATGGTTCTGGACCAGATTTTCATCATAGACGGCAAGCCCTAAATCCAGGGCGCCAAGGCTGGTGGCGGTGCCGCCGGAACCGACAACCCGGCAGCCGGCAGCCGGCAGCGCCAGATCAGTCAAACCCTCCTTGAGCCTCGCCCGCACATGACCGGCCATCGCGGCAAGGGCTAAGCTCTCCGGAGCGATCTCAGCAAAAGCTTCGGTAAGATTGACCGCGCCGATGGGCAGACTCCGTATCATTGGCGGCGCGCCATGCTCAGCAAGCCAGATCATTTCGGTGCTGCCGCCGCCGACATCAACCAGCAGCAGGGGAGGCTCAAGCGCCCCTTTGCCCGTAAAAAGCGCGCCGCGCAAGGACAGGGCCGCCTCTTCCGCACCATCGACCACCTCAACCGCAAAGCCGAGCGCGGAGTGCGCCCTCGCGAGGAAAAGGTCCCGGTTGGCGGCCAGGCGCAGGGCATGGGTCCCGCAGGCCCGGATATAACGGGGCTGATAATGATCAATCATCCCGGCAAATTGAGCCAGAGCGGCGATGCCGCGCTCAATGGCACCGGGCTGCAACAGATGATCCGCCCCAAGCCCTTCACCCAGGCGGACGGTGTTGAGTTCCTTGCAGCTGGGGACAAATTTTCCCGGGCCGAGATCGGCAATTAAAAGTCGAAAACTGTTGGTGCCGATATCGATGCCGGCCGCCCTGACCATTGCTTTGTCATTGCCTCCAAACCCGTAATGCATTAAAATATAATTGTTATAAGCAGTTACGCGCTATAAAACGACCATCGCCAAAAGGAGCAACCACCGTGATCCTGAACATCAACCCGCAAAATCCGCAAGCACGCCTGATCAAACAGGCCGCCGACGCCATGCGCAAGGGCGCGGTCATCTGCTACCCGACGGACACCGTTTACGGCATCGGTTGCGATATGTTCAACCAAAAGGCGGTTAAACGCATCCATCAAATAAAAAAGAGGCCGACACATAAACCGTTCAGTTTCATGTGCTCAAACCTCAAAAACGTCAGCGACTATTGCCATATTTCCAACACGAGCTACCGGATCATCAAAAAACACCTGCCGGGCCCTTACACCTTTATTCTCCAAGCGACCAAGCTGGTCCCGAAAATCATGATCACCAATCAGAAAACCGTGGGGATCAGGGTGCCGGATAACCCGATCTCCCTGGCGCTGATCGAAGCCCTCGGCAATCCCATTGTCAACAGCAGCGTAATCTTGAACCCTGACGAGCAGCCGATTACCGAAGCATACGAAATCGAGGAGCGGCTGGGTAACCAGATCGACATCATCATTGATGGGGGACCGGTCTACCCTGAGCCCTCCAGCGTAATTTCCCTTATTTCCGATGTTCCGGAAATTATCCGAGCAGGAAAAGGCGATATCAGCAGCTTCTGAGCCACCCGGTAAAGCCGGGTGGATTGCCGCCGACCGCTTACAAACTTATTTGCCTTTCTGGATCAAGGCATCTTTGAGGGACTTGCTCATGGTGAAATGAAGATTCTTGCGGGCCGGAATCTCCATGATTTTACCGGTCCTCGGATTTTTGGTTGTCCGGGACTTGCGCTCCCGAACGGAAAAACTGCCGAACCCACGAATCTCCACCCGCCGATCTTCGGACAAAGCGTCGACGATGGTGTCAAGCATGATATCAATTGCCTGACCGACGTCCTTTTTCAGATAATCACCCATTTCACCTGACACCGCATTTACCAAATCACGTTTCAACATCTTGCTCTACACTCCCTATCGCATATTCCCCAGCCACTCATAGGCGAGGATCGGACCAGACACCGTGGCCTGATTTAACAATGATTTACTGTTTTTGCCGGTCATCAATCGCAGCAGAGAATAGTCATCCTCCTCCGGATAGATCAACAACGGCACCCCCTCAGACTTATACCCGGCCAAACTTGCGGCCAGCAAAACCGCATCGGTAAAATTGCCGAGCTCATCGACCAGGCCGTACTCCTTGGCCTGGGCTCCGGAAAAAATCCGGCCATCGGCAATCTTCCGCACCTCTATTTCCGGCAAAGAACGACTGGTCGCGGCGGCCGCGACAAATTGATCATAAACCGTGTCAATCAGCGCCTGCAACACCTGGCGCTCCTCATCGGTGATCGGCCGGGAAGAAGAGCCGATATCCTTGAGCCGGCCGCTTTTGACCACCTCACTCTTATAACCTATTTTCTCAAAAAGTCCCTCAAGATTGGCAAACTTAAGGATCACCCCCATGCTGCCGGTCAAGGTGCCGGGGTTGGCCATGATCTTGGCGGCGCCCAAAGAGACGTACAATCCGCCGGAAGCGGCCACCGAGGACAACGAGGCCACCACCGGCTTGACCTTGTTGGTCCGCCGCACCTCGTCGTAAATCTCCTGGGAAGCGCCAACCGTGCCCCCCGGGCTGTCAACCCGCAGGACAATGGCCTTCACCTTGGCATCCTCCCGGAAGGCGATCAGATTGGCAATCACCTCTTCGGGTTCGACAATAACCCCCTTAACCTCGACAATGCCGACCCCTTCCCGTTTAAACAGCTCCGCCTGGGAGGGATTGATCAGGCTGGAAATAAAAAAGGTTATTCCGGTCCAAAAAAACAGCATGATTGCCCCCAGGATCAGAAGTCCTGTGAAAACCGGATGCTTTTGGCGGAATAACCTTTTTGTCATATCAGACTCGGACTGAAAATTTACCCGGAAATTACTCCTGTGATTCTCCTTCCTTGCCCTTGTTCTTCATCTCGGTTTTCAAAAGATCACCGATGGTGGAAGGACCGCTGGCAGCCTGCTTCTGCTTGTAATCCTCATAGGAGCCTTCACCGGAATCATCGGTAAGCGCCTTGATGGACAGACCGATCTTCCGGTCCTTGGCGGAAACATTGATCACCTTGGTTTCAAGGGTATCGCCGACATTGTACATCCCAACCGGAGTGGTGATCTTCTCCTTGCTGATCTCGGAGACATGAACCAGACCTTCGATTCCCTCTTCAACCTCAACAAACACGCCGAACTCGGTCACGTTGGTGATCTTGCCTTCAACGGTAGCGCCGACCGGGTATTTGGCAATGGTTGCCTCCCAAGGATCGGGCTCAAGCTGCTTGACGCCTAAAGAGAACCGCTCGTTCTCGCGATCGATCTTAAGCACAACGGCTTGAATGGTCTCGCCTTTGGCATATTTTTCCGAAGGATGCTTGATCCGCTCGGTCCAGGAAAGATCGGAGACATGAATCAGGCCGTCGATGCCCTCCTCAATACCGATGAACACACCAAAGTCGGTGATGTTCTTGATCTTGCCTTCGATGATCGAACCGGCAGGGTAGTTCTCGCTGACCAGATCCCAGGGGTTGGGCTGCAGCTGTTTCATGCCGAGCGAGATCCGCTTGGCATCGACATCGATGTTGAGGATCACGATCTCGACCTCATCGCCGACGGCCACGATCTTGGAAGGATGGCGGGTCTTTTTGGACCAGGACATCTCGGAAACGTGGATCAGGCCTTCAACGCCCTCTTCCAACTCGGCAAAAACGCCATAATCGGTGATGCTCACCACCTTACCGGTGGTCTTGGAACCAACGGGGTAACGATCCTGAACCGTAGCCCAAGGATCCTCTTTGAGCTGCTTGACGCCAAGGGAAACCTTGTCGTTGTCGCGGTCATACTTGAGGATCTTGACCTCGATCTCCTCGCCGACCTTGAACAGCTTGGAGGGATGCGAAACGCGGCCCCAAGAAAGATCGGTGATATGACAGAGGCCGTCCATGCCGCCCAGGTCGATGAAAACACCGTAATCGGTGATATTGGTGATGCAGCCCTTGACAACCTGACCTTCTTCCAGGTTGGACTGCATATCTTCCCGCAGTTTTTTCCTGGCGTCTTCAAGAATTGCCCGCCGAGAAATCACAACGTTGTTGCGCTTGCGATTATATTTAAGGACCTTGAAGTCAAAGGTCTGGCCGATAAGGTTATCCAGATCCTTGACAGGCCTAAGATCAATCTGTGAATAGGGCAGAAAGGCCGGAACGCCGATGTCGACGGAAAGTCCGCCTTTGACCCGGTTGTCGATGCGGCCGGCAATAACGCCGTCATCTTCCTGGATCTTGGCAATCTCTTCCCAGACCTTGATGCCGATGGCTTTCTCGCGGGAAAGCCGTAAGCCGCCTTCGGCCTCGCGTTTTTCCACGAAAACATCGAAAACGTCACCGACTTTGACTTCGATCTCACCGTTTTCGTTTTTGAATTCGGAAATCGAAATCTCGCTCTCCGATTTATCGCCAATATCAACAACGACATAATCGTTGGATTTGGTCATGGCGATTACGGTACCGACTACGACTTCGCCGACTGCCGCTACCTGGAGACTTTCCTCAAACATCTGAGCAAAACTCATTTCACCTGCGTCACTACTTACTGCTGTTTTGGTTGTTGTTGTGCTGTTTCCCATGAAAGACAATCCTCCTTACGATAATAGATCGAGCTTATATACCAGAGATTATGCGCAAATACAAACTTTTTTACAGAATTTAAAGAAGAGGGGAGAAGGCGGCGGATTATGATCGATGCTGAATTCTTATCTTTTTTAAAAAACAGCGGACGGATTTGAGGAACACTGGAAAAATCAAGGCCCCGGCCCAGAGGCAGGGCGGCGCTTATGATTTTTTTTACGAAGAGGGCTCAATCTGCGGGAAGGATGAATCACAGACAATCTGCCCGCCGCCGCCATCTTTACCATTATACATGGCCCTGTCGGCCCGGCTCACCAAATCATCAATATCTTCCGCCCAGGAGCGGCCCGGATGACGAACAAAACGGGCCAGGCCGATACTGAGACTGGTGTCGGCATAGCCCGCCTCCAGATAGCGCTCCAGGATGCGCTCCGCCACCTGGCCGACCTGGTCCATCGAGGCGTACGGAATAATCACGGCAAACTCGTCGCCGCCAAAGCGAAAACACCAGTCCACATTCTCCCTGGTGCTCTTCAATAAAATCCGGCCGATATTCTGGAGAATCTTGTCGCCTTCCTGATGGCCGAAATTATCATTATATTTCTTGAACCTGTCGACATCGATGAGCAGCAAAAAAACGGGATAACCTTGGCGGTGGGCCCTGGGTACCTCCTCCTGCAGCTTCATGTCGAAACAGCGCCGGTTGAAAATATCGGTGAGCACATCACACATCGAAAGCTTCTCGAGCTTTGAGATCAGCTTTTGCTCCCGAATAACCCGCCGCAATTTTGCCTCGAGCTCATCAACACTGAAAGGCTTGGCCAGAAAATCACTGGCCCCGGCCTTGATCACCTCGGTATAGGTAAACTCATCGGTATAACCGGTAACAACTATGACCTCGATGGCGGGCAGGTTTTCCTTGATATACTTCAACAGCTGCATGCCGTCAAAACGCGGCATGGTCATATCGGTTATCACAATGGAAAATTCGGCTTTTTCCAGTTTTTCGATCGCCTCGGCCCCGTCTTCGGCAACCTCACAGGTATAGCCGAAGCTCTCCACCGAGGTCCGCAACAGATCTCGAATGAAGGCATCGTCATCCACCAGCAAAAGGTGTGGTTTCTGCTCAACAGCAGGTTCATCTGCCAGAAAAATAGCCATTCAGAATTTCCCTATGGTCAAAAACTAAATCAGGCAACTCATCTTCCCTGAAAATTCGCGCCTCAAGGGCGTCATCACCGGCCGTCGGCACCCCATCGGCCGCAGCGACAAAAACGGTGCTAATGGTGTGCAGCCGTGCATCGCGCCGGGGATCGGAATAGGTGTGGAGCTGCTTTATCAGTCGCACCGCCAAGCCGGTTTCCTCGGCGGCCTCCCGCCTGGCCGCCTCCTCCAATGACTCGCCGTAATCGACGAAGCCGCCGGGCAGAGCCCAGCCATGGGGCGGATTTTTTCTTTTAATCAACACAATGCCGCCGCCGATTTCGATGATGATATCGACGGTTGGCACCGGATTTCTGTAGCCCGTCCACCGCTGACCGCAATTGGGACATTGCATGAATATGCCTCTTATTTACCCCAGAGTTCCGAATGAAATCAAGGGCCAAAGCACAGGCCACGGATGGCCGCCCAGTTTTCCACGGCCGGCAACTCATGCTTGCCTTGATTCCAGAACTGATGGTAGACAATGGGATTTATCCCCTCGGCGGAAAGCTGAATACAGGTTTGCGCCCGGTCATCCACAAAATATTTAAGCCCCAAATCCCTGATGTGATCGACCTTGCCGTCATGCTCCCCGGTGGCGACCAGCCGCGCCCGGTCATAAACCGCGCCGCCCAACTGTTCGGCCAGCCAATCAGCAATGGGTTCTCGCTGGGGCCGGGCGGTAATAAAGGTTAAGGGACCATATTCGGCAAATTCGGTGAGCACGTCTTTGGCGCCGGCCATAAGCCGCAGGCCGCTTTTGCCGGGCTCGACGAGCAGGCGGCAAAAAATCTCATCCACGATCAGCGGATCAAGATCAAGGCAATCTTCCACCTGAAACTCGGTAATCTCTTCCGGGGCCACCACTGTTTCATACTCTTCAAAGGCCAGCCGGATAAAAGCCTCCATGGTGTCGGCCACCACGCCGTCAATGTCAAAACCGATATACTTGGGATGTATCTTCAACCTCAACTCCGGAGCAAGATGATTTTCCTGCGTTTAGACGGAAAAAAACTATGCAAAAAAGCAATACTTTATTATGAGTTTAACAAAGGGTTGCTCCAGCTTACCAACAAAAAGGCTCTTCATCATCAAAAGAAGGTTTGCTTGACAAAAAAAAGGAAAAAAAGCATAGTAGCTGCTTCAATTTTAATAATTCTCGGAGTAAAATATACACATGAAATTACCCCCGCTTAAAATCGGTAGATTCACGGCCCCGGTGCCCCTCGTCCAAGGAGGCATGTCAATCCGTGTTTCCACATCCGCATTAGCCATCCCCGTTGCCGACTGTGGCGGCATCGGTACCATCGGCGGGTCGGCAATCCCTATTGACGAGCTGAAGGCGGACATCAGAAAAGCCAAGGCTGCCACCAAGGGGATTGTTGCGGTGAACATCATGTTCGCCATGAAGAATTTTTATGAATTGGTAATGGGCTCCATTGATGCCGGGGTCGATATGATCGTCACCGGCGCCGGATTTTCCCGCGATATCTTCAAGATCGGCAAGGAGACCAACACCCCCATTGTCTCCATCGTCTCCTCCCCCGCCTTTGCCAAGCTCGCCGAAAAACTGGGCGCGGCGGCCATTGTCGTTGAAGCCAAGGAGGCCGGCGGCCACCTGGGGACCGACATCGCCCTGCGCGATCTTTTTCCCGAGATCCGCAAGGTGGTGACCAAGGTTCCCCTCATTGCGGCGGGCGGCATGACCAACGGCTATGAAATGGCGGAAATGATGGACAAATACGGCGCCGACGGCATCCAGATCGCCACCCGCTTTGTCATGACCAAGGAATGCTCGGTTTCCGACAACTTCAAACAGGCCATGCTCAATGCCACCAAAGATGACATCAAGCTGATCAAGTCGCCGGTCGGTCTGCCCGGCCGCGCTCTGAACACCCCCTTTGTCCAGAAGTTGAAGCACCATGAATCTGATCTCAAGGCAAAGGAATGCAAATACAAGTGCCTGAAAAAATGCGACCACGTCTACTGCATCAGCGAAAGACTGATGGCCGCCTGCGACGGCGATATTGAAGAAGGCCTGTTCTTCTCCGGCGAAAATGTCTTCAAACTCAAGGACATCCTGACCGTGCGCGAGGTGTTTGACCAGTTCGTCTCCCAGGCCGAATCAATGTACAAGGAGCCGACCGCTGTCTACTAACGGCAGCGGCCTCCATAATCAGCCAACCTGCCCCGATCGGTCTATGCCAGATTCTGCTGACAATTTACCAGAACCGCTGATTCTCCAGCGGGCCCAACACCCGATCTCCCGCAACGACATTGACCGGGAAGCGCTCAAGGTGCTTTACCGGCTGCGGGATGCTGGCTACACCGCCTATCTGGTCGGCGGCGGGGTGCGCGATCTCTACCTGGGCAAAAAACCCAAGGACTTCGACATCAGCACCAACGCCCGGCCCGGCCAGCTGCGCAAACTCTTTAGAAACAGCCGGATCATCGGCAAACGTTTCCGGCTGGTCCAGGTCTTTTTCCACGGCAACAAGATCATCGAGGTTTCCACCCTGCGCTGCCGCAGCGAATTCGACCCCAAGGAAGAAGAAGAACAGGTGCTGGCCTCCAACAACACCTTCGGCAGCGAGGCCGAGGACGCCTTTCGCCGGGATCTTACCATCAACGCCCTTTTTTACGAGATCGAAAACTTCACCATCATCGATTATGTGGGCGGCATCAATGATCTCAACGATAAAATCATCCGCATCGTCGGCGATCCGGAACGGCGCATTACCCGTGACCCGGTCAGAATCATGCGCGCCCTGCGCCATGCGGCCAGAAACGGCTTCACCATTGAAGAGAACACCTGGCGGGCAATCTTAAATAATATCGACAAACTGCACCTCTGCCCGGTCTCCCGCATCCGGGACGAACTGTTCCGCGATCTGCACGGCAACGGGGTCGCCCCCTGGTGCCGCCTGGCTATTAGCAGCGGCCTGTTGCCGGAACTGCTGCCCTTCTACCGCGATATCATCAAGGCCGAAGAGATGGAGGCCGAGGAGCGGCTCAACCCGACCCGGTTCCTGCTTTCCCTGATGACGGTGGCCGACCGCCTGCACAACGAAGGCCAACCCCTGCCGGACCATCTCCTGATCGCCTGCCTGATGCTGCCCTGGGCCCAAACCAAATTCAACCTCATCAACCTCCGATTCAAAGGGCAGGAAGCCTATGCCTTTTCCCGAGATCTGCGGGACCATTTGGACAAGCTGCTTGAACACCTCAGCATCAACCGGGCCACCAGGGAGACGATCACCTCACTGCTGGCCAACCTGCCGATTTTCATCCAGTACGCCGATGAGCGGGACTGGCCGAAATGGCTGAGCCGTAAAAGCTATTTTGAAAACGGACGGCTCTTTCTCCAGATTTTCCAGGAATCCCAAGGCGGTTCGGCGGCCAACATCCAGCTGGTTGAAAAACTGCCCGAGCGTAAAAGCAAACCCCGCAAACGTTCAGGCCGCCGCGGCAGCCGCAATGCCACCTTTACCAGCAAAAAAGGCGGGATCTTCGGACTTAAAGGCCACTAAGCCGTTGCCTTTTCGATCTTTTTCGATTACAAGCAATTATTATGTATAAATTCCCCGCCGACATAACCGCCCTGATGGCGCTGCCCCTGGCCGAGCTCATGCAGCGCGGGCTGGCCGCCAAACTCGCCAACCGCGGCACCGCGTTTTCATTCTGCAGCATCATCAACGCCAAATCTGGCAAATGCAGCGAGAACTGCCGGTTCTGCGTGCAGTCGGCCCATTACCGGACCGATGCCCCGGTTTACCCCTTAAAAAACAAGGAAGAGATCCTGGCGGCCGCCCAAGAGGCCAAAGAGATCGGGGCCAGCCGCTTTTCCCTGGTCACCAGCGGCAAGGGATTGCCGGCCGCCGAGCTCCCGGTGGTTGCCGAGATTATCGCCGAGATCAGGAACAAGGTCGGAATCAAGGTCTGCGGCTCATTGGGCATCCTGAGCCGGGAAGAGCTCGGCCTGCTCAAAGAGGCGGGGATGAGCCGGTACCACCACAACCTGGAGGCCTCCAGGGAGTACTTCCCCAAGGTTTGCACCACCCACAGCTTTGACGACCGGATTAATTGCATCAAGGCGGCCCAGGCCGTCGGCCTCTCGGTCTGCAGCGGCGGGATCTTCGGCATGGGCGAAAGCGAGAACGACCGGATCTCCATGGCCCTGACCCTTAAGGAGTGCGGGGTCGATTCGGTGCCGCTCAACATGCTGATCCCGCTGCCCGGCACCCCTTTCGCCGAAATGCCCAGGCTGGATCTCTCCGAGATGCTCCGGGCCATCGCCCTTTATCGGCTGATCATGCCGGAAATTCCCCTGCGGCTGGCCGCGGGCCGGGAAACCGCCCTGGCCGATTTTTTAAGCTCCGCCTTCCTGGCCGGGGCCGACGCGATGATGATCGGCGGCTACCTGACCCAGGGCGGCCGCCTGCCCGAAGACGACCATAAATTTGCCCAAGAAATGCAGAAAATATGGGCGATCTGAAAGGCTGGCTGCAAACCCGGCGGGCGCAAGGGCAACTGCGCAGCCTGAGCCCTCTGCACAAGGGGACGGCGGGCCATATCCGCCTGACCGACGAGCCGGGCGAGCTGATTGATTTTTCTTCCAACGACTACCTGGGCCTGAGCAGCCACCCGGCCTTGATCGCCGCGGCCACCGAGGCCATCAGCCGTTACGGCACCGGCTCCGGCGCGGCCCGGCTGATGAGCGGCAACCTCGCCATCCATCAGGAACTGGAGACGGCCATCGCCCAGCTCAAGGGCAAGGAAGCAGGCCTTACCTTCGGTTCCGGCTACATGGCCAACACCGGCATCATTCCGGCCCTGGTCGGCCGCCATGACCTGATCTTTTCCGATCGCCTCAACCATGCCAGCATCCATGACGGCTGCAGGCTCTCCGGGGCGAAAACCATCCGTTTCCGGCACAACGACCCGGCCCACCTCGAATCCCTGCTCAAGAAAAAACAAGAGAACCAGACCGCGCTGATCGTGGTGGAGTCGATCTACAGCATGGACGGCGATCGCTGTCCGCTCCCCGCGCTGGTCGAACTCAAGAACCGCTACCACTGCCTGTTAATGGTGGATGAGGCCCATGCCACCGGGGTATACGGCGCCAACGGCGGCGGAATTATCGAAGAGGATGGGGTGGGGGCCGGGGTGGATCTGGCCATGGGCACCTTCGGCAAGGCCCTGGGCAGCTACGGCGCCTATGTGGCCGCATCAAAGGAGATGATCGATTACCTGATCAACCGGGCCCGGAGCTTTATTTTTTCAACCGCTCTGCCGCCGGCGGTGGCGGCGGCCTCCCTGGCCGCGGTCAAGCTGATCCGGCAGGAGCCCGAGCTGCGGCGCGAACTGCATGACAAGGTGCGGTTTTTCAAGGAAGCACTTACAAAAGGCGGGATCAGCGCCGAGCTCGGCCCGTCCCAGATCATTCCCATCCTGATCGGCGACAGTAAAAAGGCGGTGGCCATTGCCCAAGAGTTACGCACCCTCGGCCTGTTTGTCACCGCAGTCCGGCCGCCCACCGTGCCGGAAGGCACCGCCCGCCTGCGCTTCACCATCACCCGCCTGCACCAGGAGGATGATCTCGCCCTGGCCGCCAGGCTGGTTTGCGAAAAATTATCTACTAATTAAGAAATAGCCTCTTCCGGTTCATAAATCCCACCACCCAGAAACCGGCTTTCGTCATCAATTATTTTAACCGAATCAATTATTTTAACCGATAATCCCCGTCTCACCCCCGGCCGCTTCTTCCTTCTTGCCCCCTTCCAGCAAACAATGGATATCGTCGAGCACCACATAAAGGGTGGGGATCAGGAGCAGGGTGATGCCGGTGGCGAACATGATGCCGAAGCCGAGGCTGATGGCCATGGGGATCAGAAACTGGGCCTGGACGCTGGTTTCAAAGATCATCGGCATCAGCCCGAAAAAGGTGGTCAGCGAAGTGAGCAGGATGGGCCGGAACCTTCTTTCCCCGGCGATTTTCACCGCCTCAACCATTGGCTTGCCATCCCGGCGGTGGCCATTGACATAATCGATCAGCAGCAGCGAATCATTGACCACCACCCCGGAAAGGGCGACGATGCCGAACAGACTCAGCATACTCAGGGAAAAGCCCATCACCAGATGGCCGAGCACCGCGCCGACCATGCCGAAGGGGATGGCGGTCATGATCAACAACGGCTGACTGTAGCTGCGGAAGGGGATGGCGAGCAGGCCATAGATCACAAACAGGGCCAGCACAAAACCGCGCAGCATGCTGCCCATGGAGTCACGCCGCTCCTTGGCCTCACCCTCCATCGAGTAGGTCAGCCCCGGATAATCATGGACCAGCTCCCGCAACACACTCTCTTTGAGCTCGGAGAGGATCTCTTCGCTGTTGGCCTTGTTGCTGTCGACCTTGGCGGTGATATTGATCACCCGCTTGCGATTGTTGCGATTGATCGCGCTGTAGCTGCGCCCTTCGGCGACCTGGGCGGCAATGAGCAGGGGGACCTCGCCGCCGCCTGGGGTTCTGATCCGCATATTGTTGAAATCCCAGACATTTTGCCGCTGAGCCTCGGGATAGCGGACCATGACCTTGACCTCGTTGCGGCCCCGCTGCAACCGCAAGGCCTCGGCCCCGTAGAAGGCGCTGCGCACCTGGCGGGCCAGCCCCTCCTCGGTGATGCCCAAGGTGCGGGCGGCCGGGGTCAGCTGCAATTTATACTCCCGTTTACCCTGGGGGAAGTTATCGGCAATATCACTGACCCCGGGATATTCGGTCAGCGCCTTTTTAAGACGCTGCATGGCGCCGATTACCATCTCTTCATCATCATGGGCCAGTTGCACATCGATATTGGCCCCCATATGGACCAGGTTGGCGGAAAAGGTCAGGGCCTGGACCCCGGGGATCTCCCCCACCTTTTCCCGCCAGCGCGCCTCGATCTCGGAGGATTTGACCTTGCGGATCTCGCTGGGCTTTAAAATCATGGCAATGGAGCTGAGGTTGGCGCCGCTGACGCCCCCGCCTTCCATGGGCCCCGAGGCATCAAGCCGGCCGCCGACCATGGCGTAGATATGCCGGAGCACGGTATCCCCGGCCGGCCGCTGACTGTCGTACTCGGCCACCACCTCCTGCCCGGCTTTGACGATCATCTCGGCAATCTCAGCGGTTCTACCCACCAGGGTCCCGGTGGGCATCTCCAGGTTGGCGGTAATAAAATCGGCGTCCACCACCGGCATGAAATTGAATTTGACCAACCCGCCCTTGACCAATCCCACGCTCAACATCAAAAAGACCAGGGCCAGGGCCAGAGAGGCATAGCGGTTTTTCAGACACCAGTTAAGCTGCCAACGGTACGGTCCCTGGATAAAACGGGCAAGACCGGCGGCCACCCTGGCCCGCACCCGGTCCAGCCAGGCGATAAAACCGGTGGCGGCCGGTGGCCGCTTGCCGCCGAAACTGAGATGGGCCGGCAGGACAAAAAGCGACTCGATCAGGGAGACCGCAATAATCGCGATAACCACCAGGGGGATCACCTTGATGAATTTGCCGAGCACCCCCTCGACAAAAATCAGCGGGGTGAAGGCGGTAATGGTGGTGAGCACCGAAAAGGTAACCGGGCGGGCCACTTCCCGGGCGCCGTCAACCGCGGCCTGCATATAGCTCTTGCCCATCTGCCGATGCTCGAAGATATTCTCCCCCACGACAATGGCATCGTCCACCACGATGCCCAGGGCCATGATAAAGGCGAAAAGGGTGATCATGTTAATGGAAACCCCAAAGAAAGGCATCAAGAGCACGGCACCGAAAAAGGAGATGGGGATCCCGAGCATGACCCAGAGGGCCAGGCGAATCTGCAGAAAAAGGCTTAGGATGATGAAAACCAGGATCAGGCCCAGGGCCGCATTTTTAATGAGCAGATTCATCCGGCTTTTAAAAAGCTCGGTGGTATCGTTCCAGCTGGCAATCTTGATCGAGTCCGGCAGCGCCGCCTGCTTCTTCTTGACGTACTCATTGACCAGCCTGGAGATCACCAGCGGCTTCTGGCTGCCCACCCGAAAAACCTTGACCAGGGCGGCGGGTTGGCCGTCAAAGGTGGAGGAGAGATCGGTCTCTTCAAAGGTATCCCGGACCTCGGCCAGCTCGTGCAGGCGAAGAATCGAGCCGTCGCCGTTAACCTTGACGATGATATTGTCATAGGCGGCCTTGTCGTAGCGCCGCTCCTTGGTGCGGACCAGAATCTCGCCGCCCTGGGCCTTGATCGCGCCGCCGGGCAGATCCAGGGAGGCCTGGCGGACGAGCTGCGCCACCTGCTCCAGGGTCAGATTGTAGCGGCGGAGGTTGTTCTCATCGATATCAATGGAAATTTCATAGGGGCGGACCCCGGCCAAATCGGCCTGGGTGATCTCATCATGGGCCAGCAACTCGTCCCGGATAATCTCGGCCCATTCCCTTAAGGAGCGCTCCGGACAATTGCCGTAAACCACCAGGGAGACAACCTCCATCCGGTTGGTGAGCTTGGCGGTCACCGGTTTTTCGGCCTCTTCGGGGAAGGTGGTGATCCGGTCCACCTCGCTTTTGATATCCTGCACCACCCGGTCGGCATCCTCGCCGAGGTGGAGCAGGGCGGTGACCGTGCCGGACCCCTCAACCGCCCGGGCGCTGACCTCCTTGATCCCGTCAATGCCGCTGATCGCCTCTTCAATCTTGAGGATAATACCCTCTTCGACCTCCTCGGGGCTGGCCCCGGGGTAGCGGACTTCCACCGACACCTTATCCAGCAGGATCTCGGGAAACACCTCCTGTTTAAGGGAATAGCCCAGGACCAGGCCGCCAATGATAAACATAAACATTAAAAGATTGGCGGCCACATGGTTGTGGGCCATCCAGCTGACCGGACCCTTTAATTTCATGGTTTAGTCTCCACCACCGTGGCCAGCCGCAGCAACATGCCGTCCGCCGCCCCGGCCAGACTGGTGAGCACGATCCTCTCCCCGGCGGCCAGGCCGCCGTTGACATAGATATAATCCCGGGATTTGCGGATGACGCTGACCGGTTTGATCCGCAGCCGGTCAGCCGAGTCCATCACCCAGACCGAGCTCTCGTCGCGCAGAGCCCCATGGGGGATGGCCACCACCCGGGGGATGGTTTTGCCGGCCAGCTCAACCTTGACAAAGAGACCGGTGGCAAGGCCCATGGCATGCTCCGGGCCGTAGGGGTTGGCCACCGCCACCACCACCCTGGCCAGGCGGCTTGCCTGATCCACCTCGCCCAGGGAACGCACCACCCGGCCGGGCCAGGCAAAAGAACCATCCGCCAACGCCAACCGGGCCACGGCTGATGATCCTACTTCCTGGCTGCCGGCCAGGGGAACCTGAAGCCAGCCAAGCTCGCCAAGGGAAAGGGGAACCACGATCTCGGCCAGATCGGTGTCGGCCAGCACCCCCACCGTGTCACCGCTCTTGAGCACCTTGCCCAGGTTCACGGATTCGGAACGGATCCGGCAGTTGAAAGGGGCCAGGATCCGGGTCCGGTCAAGATTGAGTTCGGCCAGGGCGTAGGCCGCCTTGGCGGCGGCCAGATTAGCCGCCGCTTCTTTCAGCTGCGGTTCATGGAGGACCAGGGGAGAGGGCTGACCATGATCGCATTTGAGAT
>Ga0224496_10000070_pt1 | contig 76237 bp, 67 predicted proteins | sample SF_Jul11_sed_USG_2_FD_168127 | JGI IMG/M metagenome (GOLD analysis project Ga0224496, IMG submission 168127) | Sediment microbial communities from San Francisco Bay, California, United States - SF_Jul11_sed_USGS_8_1 | ecosystem: Environmental > Aquatic > Marine > Sediment | place: USA...
CCCTACGAGGTGTTCGTGAAAGGGCTGCCGAAGCCCGAAGTCGAGGAGAAGGCAGCGGCGAAGAAGAAAGCCGCTTAAACCAACACCCGCCAGGGGGCGGGTGTCAGGTAATTACTGTCACTGTACAAACATTCTGCCAATGGCCCAGGTTGAAAGGCACTTTCACAAGTGTGGCGTTGGTAACTTTTAGACTCTGATCAACCTGCCTTACCACCTCGTTGTATTCGGAGGAAGAACAAAAGCACCAGATGGCGGGAAGGTTTGCCTCGTCTTTCGGGACAATAACTGCGACATTCTGGTGAAAGCGCTCTTTCCCATAATGGTAGGCGAACAATGTTCCCATTCGGTGGATTGCAACACCGGGTCTACCGACGGCCTTTAGGCCTTTTGTTGGATAGGCTGTTGGGAGGGAAAGTAGCAGTCCGTTTCCCTGCTCCCATTTAACCAGCCACGACCACCCGTCAAACCCATGAAACCTGTCGGGCGTTGCTTGCAGGAATTCCCAGGTAGCCTTGTCAACGCTTCCCTGCTCCCAAAAGGCTTCGACAAACATGGGGTCGTCGCTGGTTTGCATCCCAACTAGCCCATCAGCATATTTACTCAGGGTAGACTGCTCCGCAGTTTCCTCAAGCGCAATCCGCGCATCTGGATTCCCTAACTGACCCCGCTGCCCCACCGCCACCACCTTGTCAGCGATCAGCTTTGCAGCCTTCTCTCTCGCCGTGCGCGGTTCACTCACATCCAGGCCGTGTATTTGCTGCCCGGTGTCGGGCCGAGCATGGGTGAGGGTAAGCAACTGGACGTTGAAGTCCCACATTGGAGTTTGAAACCCTTTTGCACCCAAGCGCACCAGCAGGTTCCATGTCTCTCGAGTCAGGAGACGCTCACGCTGCTTCTTATAGCTGGTGAGGAACAGCCAATTCTGGGGCATTACGATCTGGGTGACGCCCCCCTCACTGCACATTTCTAGCAAGCGCTCCAGGAATACGTTGGCCAAGTCGTTCTTGGCGTTGGCGTAGCGCTTGGCGCAGAACTCCTTGAGCGCATCCGTCTGCTTGCCCCTCGCCAGATATGGCACGTTGGTGATGACCAAGTGGTAACGCTGGCCCAACAGGTGCGCAGCCACGGCCAAACCCTTGGCGGCAATGGCCGTCTCCTCGAACTCCACCTCTCCCTGGTGTTCCGTGAGGGCGATTTCCAATGTCTTCTGAAGCTCGTCGAAACCGGCCGTGAACAGGTTCTCCCGCACCGCCCGGCGGGGATCGATGAGGCTGCCCAAGAGTGGCGCCTCGCGGAACGTGTCGTACAGGTCCATCATACCGGTGCGCAGGTCCTCGTCCCCGCCGGCCAACTCCAGCCACGCCTCCCGTTTGCCCGTCACTGGCTGACCGCACCAGGCCAGGTTCAGGGACGGCAGCGGGCGGTACTCGCCGGCACCGGGGTAGCGCCACGCCTCCAGGGCCAGGGCGAAGGCGGCGATTTCCACGCAGCGCCGGTCAATCTCCAGGCCGTGGAGGTTGTCCCGCAGCACGGCGTCCACCGCCTCCCGCGCCGCAACCCCCTCCAGTGCCATGCGCATGGGCACCAGCAGGTGGAACGCCGCCACCAGGAAGTGCCCCGACCCGCAGCACGGATCGAGCAGCTTGAATTCGGTCAGGTCGTCCGGCCACGCGGGGAAGGTCCCCGCCGCCGGTGTGCCGTCCTCCAGCGTGCGCAGGTAGGTGAGCTTCACCGGGCAGGCACTGTCGGGATGCCGGCTAACCCACCACGCCCCCAGGGAGTTGTGCAGGAGGAACCGCACCATGTAAGGCTCGGTGAAAAGCTGGGTGACCGCCGGCAGCTCGTCCGCACCGATCTTCACCTCCGAGGCGTTGACCTCCTCCTTCCGCTTGCTCTGCCAGAACTGGTAAACCCACCCCAGGGCGTCCGTCGCCTCGAAAGTCTCGGCGGGGAGCCCCTCCAGCAGCTTTTCCAGCTTGATCCGGTGTTCGCGCGCGAAGGTGACCCCGAAGGCCGGGTGACCGGCGCGGAAAACCTGGGGCAGCATCCGCTGGGCGAAGCGGCCAGCGAGGGTCCACGGGTCGGTGCTCTGCTCCTTGGCGAGGTGCTCACACTCCTCCAGGGTGATTGCGACCCCCAGCTCTGGCTCCATCAGTAGGTGGTTCTCGGCCAGGAACCGGGCGAATAGCATCCGGTGCCAGTGCTCATAGGCACACTCCTGCACCAGGTGGCCGATTCCTTGCGTGCCTGCCTTGGGGTCACGCGGATCTCCGAGTTGCCGGCCATGTGCCCGCAAGCGGTTCCGTAGCGTGCGCTGGTCCACCCCCATGTGGCCGTAGGGCTCGTGGTGGTGGACCGCCAGCGCCTCCAGGGCGGCCCGTGCCCCCTCCTCGGCCACGTCCCGGGCCTGAACGATCACGCGGGAGAGTTGGCTACGAAGCTCTGAGGACAGGACTGGCATAAGTTCCCCCTTACGAAATCACCACCGGACCGTCTTTGAGCTTGCCGGCCAGCGCCTTACGGGTCTCGTCCAGCCAGGCTTCGACATCCTCCTGGGTGCGCAGGGTGCCGCTGGTCAGCTTCATGCGCTGGATCTTGGGCTCCAGCAGCCTCTCCGCCTCCAGTCGGGCATCGGCGAACTGTTATGGCAAAGCCTGGGTCTTGGTCACCCAGCCGTCCAGGGGAATGCGATCAAGCGACTCCAACACCTGCTGGTCGGCACCCAGCGCGCCCTTGTCCAGCTTGGTCACGCCCACCCGAGCAAGGATGGCGACGCGGTCACCCTCCTTGATCTTCTGCCAGCACTCCGCGCCCTCCAATGCCGCCATCTCGGCGTCGAAGGTCTTCTCATACACCGCATGTCTGGCGGTAACCTCCTGCCGCAGCCCGTCCACAAGCGCCTTGGTCAGGTTCGGCACCGGATCAGACTCGTCCAGCAGGCTGCGCTCGGAGAGCACGGCGTCGTACTGCGGCTGGATCTCACCCCCAAACACCTGACCCTCCGCGTGCCCCATGAAGGCAGACAGGCGCTGAAAGGCAGGCAGGCGTTTCTCGGCCAGGGCCCTGGCCTTTGTCCACTGCTCCAGGTTGGCCGTAAGGTCGGCCTGCTTCTCGACGATGGCTAGCAACTGCTCGTTACCGGCCAGAGAACGCAGTTCGGTCAGGTGCCCGGTGCCGGGCCGCTGCGGCAAGGGCGGCTCGCCTCCGGCCCCGCTGGCAAGCTCCAAAAGTCTGTCCAGCAAGGGAGCTGCCGCGGCTCCCTCCTCGTTGGGCTTGCACGGAATGCCCGCCTGCTGGTAAAGCTTACGCAACGCCAGGCGCTGGTGGGTGGTGACGGTCGCCGACTCGACCCGGAAATCCGTCTGGGAGACCTTGGCCTGGTCGAGTCCTCTCGGCTGCAATGCCACGCCGCCGCTGGCGGCACGGAGGTGCCCCCCGGCAAACAGGCTGATCAGAGCGGCGTCAACCGCGTCCCGTGGCCAACCGTAGGGCGCCTCGGAAAAATGCGCGCGCACGTCCTTGCCCTTCTTGCCGGATCCAATGAAGGAACGCACCGCCGAGCAAACGGAATGGTCCTCGGTCTTGCCGTTGAAGTCGATCGCCTCCAGAGGATGCTCGGCACCCTCCCTGGCCCGCTCGATCACCTTCGGCCAGTTCTTGTGGTCGGCCTGGGCAAATTCGTGGAACAGACGGTCCAGCGACGCCTCGGCAGTAGCCTGTATTTTCTCGACCAGGGTGGTTTCAAAGCGCTCGTTGCCGCCACCCTGGATCACCTTGGCGCCATCGATGACGCTGGCAATCAGCGTCTTGCGGGTGCGCTCGGCTTCCAGCAGGCGGGTCCGCATGGCCTCCTGGGCCTCTTCCCCTTCCTTGGTGCCGGGGACTCCCTTGAAGTCCAGGGTCTCCTTGGCCGCCGTCTCCTCGGCGATCGCCTTGCGGAGCGAGTCGGATTGCGCCTTGGGGATGAACACCGAAATGACCGGACTGTCCGGACCCGCCGCACGGGCATCGGCGACCACCGACTTAGCCTCGGTCGACCATTCGTCCCGGATCCACACAGGGATGTCGTGTCCGGTGGGGGCTGGGGCCTCCGAACCAAAGTAAAGGGAAAGCTTGCGTGGTTCCTTGCATTTGCCGTGCGTGAGCTTGAGCGAGCCAACCGCCACCTGGACTGCCCCCGTGAGGTGCTGGCCTCGTTTGCTGCCCATCCGCGCCGTGTCGTTTGACAACGTGTCGCGTCGGTTGCGGAACTCCTGCTCCCATTCACTGCTCTCGCGCGTTTGCAGGCTGAACTCGTTGTCCACCTTGATCAGTGTGCCGGTCTGGACCAAGGCGTCGAGCAGTTGCGGTACCTTGGCGCGCAACGCCGAGCTTCGGCCCGCAAGGTCGGATACCAGCAGGTCCGAAAGGGTTTCAGCCGTGGCCCGGACGCCGATGTCGACGCCCGGATCACGCGGGATCTTGCGGATCAGGAACACCAACGCGCACATGCGCGACCTGAGCTTGCCATCCTCGGTGCCGTCGTCCTGCCGCCGGATGATCTCGTGGATTTCCCGCAGGAGGACGCCGGATTGCAGCAGGTTCGCGGCGAGTTCATCAAACAGGAAGTCAGCCGGGACCACCGTGCCCAAAGGGGCGTCGGCGGTCTGCCGGATGGCGTCATACACGATGCGCAACTGGGTCCGCAGCTGCCCGGCCGTGCCGGCCTTGTCCACGGCCCGCAACACGTGTTCCCAGAACCGGCGCCGGACCGGCAGGAGCGGGTAGTCGTCCACGACAACCGCCTTGTCCTCCGTCCGGGGACCGATCTTGGTTCCGGTAAGCTGGCGGTCGATTTCACCGGAGTTGGCTTCGAGGACCGACTTTACCGCCGTGATCCGGTCGGGGCGTTTGGCGAGAACCACGCGGCGGGTCACGGTTTCCACATCGTGGTCCGATAGCTCCACGTTGACCGTGAAGCGGCCTTGCAACCGCTGGAGCGCCGGCGTTCCGGACAAGGCCGTCTGTCCCGTACCGACGAACAACAGGCGGTCTCCAAAGCGCTTGCTGCAGGCCTCCACCACCTCCTGCACCACATAGGACCGCGCCGTATCCTCGCCGATGTACTGCTGGACCTCGTCGAGAATGACCACCGTACAGGGCATTTCCATACCTGCCGGGGCGAGCACGTCCTGCATGGCGCCCACGAACTCATCGTTGGTGATGTCCTTCGGCTTGGGGAACTGGGCCCGCAAGCTCGTCTTGGCTTCGCGCTCGTCTGCCGCAAAGGCGGGGTCCGCCGCGAGTAAGGCCTTGGCGATCAGCGGGCTGACATAGAGGTCGTTCAGTTCCCGGCGGAAGTCGCGTCCCGCTTCCTCCACCTCCGCACAGACCTGGTCGTACATCCCGTTTTTCTTGAGCCACAGGCAGAAGCGAGCCTGGGGGTAGCTCTCTGGCAGCTCGGCCGACTTGAACACGATGCCGAGGAGCGCGAGCCGCACACTCTCACCCGATCCAGACCCGAGGGTGCCCGCTGCGGCGCGTAGACCTCCGTAGCGCTTGCCCAAGGTGGACATCTCCTTGAGCAGGTCCAACACATCATCGGGCAGCCGCGCCAGACCGCGGGCGGTTGCGCCGTCTTCCAGAAAGGTGTAGTCGACCCACAGGTAGCGGAGCATCTTCACGAGGTGCGATTTGCCGCTGCCAAAGAACCCGCTCACCCACGCTGCCGGCTGTTCCGGCTGCCCAATATTGGTGGTGTAGGACTCGAGAATCCTGACCAACCCCCGCTGGTACTCGCCTTCACAGACAAAGTGCTCCAGCTCGAACCGGAGGGTAAGACGTTCCTCATCCGTCAGGACGTCGGTAACGGCCGCCACGCCGTTATTCAACAGCGCGATCGAATCCGGGTCGCGCTGGTAGATTTCACGATTGTTCATGGGGCGTGCACTCCGTCATGTGCCGTGATCGGAACCGCAAGGTAATTCCAGCCATCACGTGCGTCCAGCAAACGATAATTGTTGTTTTCGTAATCACCTGGAAAGAAAACGACGATCCGACCCCGGATATCGTTCTCAACGTCTTTCATAAGGTCGGAAACATGCGCAAACCCAAGAAGTGACGCCAGGCCAAACACGGCCACCACGGTCTGTTCATCCGCATCGTCAGCGGTGAGTTGCCGCCGGACCCGCTCTGCAACGTGCTCCCGAAACTCCTCTTCCAGTTTTAGGCCGAGATCTTCCGGGTAGTTGAAGTACTCCTCTTGGTATTCGGTAGCCCCCATCCATTCCGGGAAAGCGGGGGTAAGATCGCATTCCTTCCAGGGGTGGCCGGATTCCTCTGTGGCCAATGCAAATAGCTCCCTCCGCGAGCGCAACCGCCTCTCGTCCGTTTTGTCATAGACCACAAATACGGCCTTCTGAGCGCCGGCCAAGTCCTTCTGCCACGGCAGTGATATGTAGCTCTTGTAGCTCTCGACAAGCTTCTCGATACGCCCCATACCTGCTAACCCTCCAACCGTCCGAGCAACTCGGGGAAAGACACGTCAACAATCGACCCGGACTGTTTTAACTCCAGTAGCCCCAGCCGTTTGGCGTCAGCGGCGAGGTTGATCAGTTCCGCCGGCGGCGTGTCCAGAACAGCAGCCCAAGGCGTCTCGAAAAGCAGGGGCCCGCGCCGCCCGAGCAGGTAGCCGAGCGCCAAGGCGAACGCGCATGCCGCCGGCGTAGGTTGCACCCGCTGGCGAATCTTTCGGACACGCCCAGACAGATGGCCGGCCTGCGCCCAGGAGGAAGCCGCGTTTCGGGCCACCTTATCGATGATCGATTCATTCATCCGGTGGCCGATTGTGCGCACAAGGTCGTCTGTCAGGCGTTTTCTCGACAACTCCTCGCCAACCGGCGTCCCCAAGATGGTGGGGGCACTGGCCCTCAGTAGGGGATCACGCGCCAGCGCTGTAAGCAGGGCGAGGAGGGGTCGGCTTGACTCGTGGTGCCCCCAGATATCCCGCAGGATGCGGAAGAGGGGAACCGCTGGATCGAGGCCATACAGCTCGCTCAATCTCTGTAGCGAGAGTTTTCGGGTGGCCGAAGTGCGCTTGGCGAGGCAGTTGCCTTCCAGGACAGCATGGGCATAGTCAGCTCGCCCCGCCTGGCCCGGAACAACGTCAAGAAGCATGGTGAGCTCCTTGAGCATGATGGTTCGGCTGGTATGGGTACCCTTGTCGCCGAGCCGGAAGCCCCAACGCTCCGTAATCACGGCTGACCCCGGGCCGAATGCCCCCTGAAAATCAATGCTGGCCAATCTCGTCATAAAGTGGGTTATAGCGGCCAGAATCGGACTGTCAATTTTCGCCGGCAAACTTGCCGGCATGAAAATCTAGTTATTCGGTTCGTGCTGGCGCATCTCGGCTCTCCGAGCAATTACCAGCTCACTTGATTGTCACCTTACCCGTACGATGGCCCTCCTCAACCGCACGGCCGATCGGCGACCAAGGCAGTGGCTACGCTGGTCGAGACTGGCTCGTTTACCGAACCCCCCTGCAAGCGGCCCGGCCCCGCGAGTGTTTTGCGGCGCACCTCGAACTGCCTCAAGCGGGCACATCGAATCGTGCTGGGTGTTGCGAGGCCCAGCTCCACTACGGAAAGGCGGGCCAGTTGGCCCACCCTCCGACGGAAATAGGATTCCAGTCGGTTTCCGTTTTTTAGCCAGCCGCAGCCATGGTGAGAACACCGCCAAGCCCTTTAAACAAGGGCTACTTCGCCATTCCGACTGGATTCAAGGGCGGAAGGAAATCCGACTTTTTGTTTCTCTCTCTGGTGGAACTTCGCGGCTACGCGACCGCGCAGGGATTTGCCGTGAAGGTACCTTACGCCGCCGGTGGATCATTCAACGCGTAGCTGGTACTGCGCCCACCCGCTTCGGACTTGCGCAATGCGCCGTGGGCCAGCAGTTCGTTGATGTCGCGTAACGCGGTATCCGGCGAGCACTTGGCGATGGCCGCCCACTTGCTGGTCGTGAGCTTGCCCTCGAAGCCGTCGAGCAGCCGGTTGAGCAGCTTTACCTGCCGTGGGTTCATCGGTGTGCCGGCAAAGTGCTGCCAGAAGCGCGCCTTCGCCAGGACCGCATCGAGGGCGTGCTGTGCCTGATCGACCGCGCGGCGCAAGGTGTCGAGGAACCAGGCGAGCCATTCGGTGACGTCAAGTGTTCCCTTCTGGGTGCGCTCCAGGATGCCATAGTAGGCCTTGCGTTCACGCTGGATCTGCGCCGAAAGGCTGTAGAAACGTTGCGGACTGCCGTCAGCGCGCGCCAGCAGCAGGTCACCGATGGCGCGGGCGATGCGGCCGTTGCCGTCGTCGAACGGGTGCAGGGTGACGAACCATAAATGGGCGAGCCCCGCCTTGATGAGGGACGGTTCACCCGTCTCGCCATTGATCCAGCCGAGAAAACGGTCCACCTCCGATTCGATGTACGCCGCCGGCGGTGCCTCGAAATGCACGCGCTGGCGGCCAACAGGCCCCGACACCACCTGCATCGGGCCGCTGGCATCGTCCCGCCAACCGCCGACCGTGATCCGGCCAAGGCCGGAGTAGCCAGTGGGAAAGAGCGCCGCATGCCAACCGAACAACCGCTCCCGCGTCATCGGGTCATCCCGATTGGCCGTGGCATCGAGCACCATCTCAACCACGCCTTCGACATGCCGGTCCACTGGTGCCACGGCACCGATGTCCACTCCCAGACGGCGGGCGATGGACGAGCGCACGGACTCGGCGTCGAGCCGCTCACCCTCGATCTCGCTGGTCTTGACCACGTCCTCGGTGAGCGCCGAGAGGCTCGCCTGATCGCGCAAGGCCATGCCGACATCGGCCAGGCGTCCCATGAGCAGACCCTGGGCACGGCTGACCTCGGCCAGGAGGCCGGCAAGCGCGCCCAGGTCGAAACGCCAGGCGGGCCAATCGTCAGCCTGCCAAATGTAAGCATAATCACCGCGATTCATGCGGTGATTATAAGCGCCATTCTCCGCATAAGCAATCTAATCACCGCATTAAAGGCGGAGAATAGGCGCCCTATTCTCCACTCTGCCGGCCGCACAAGCCCATGAATCCGCGACATGGGATTCCAGGACATTTCGTTATTCCGCCCTTTTTTCGAACACCCTGGCGGTGCCCCCTTACCCGAGAGCCACACGGATTTCCCGCGCTCCGATTACTCCGGGAAACCGAAACGAAATCGGTTTGCCAGCCCTGGCGCTGGCGGAATCCCGCGCCGCCGCGCACCCGCGAGCAAAGTGGCAGGGAAGTACCTTAAACCCACGCCGCCGCAGATCAACCGCGACGGCGTGGGTCACCAGGTCGCTACCCCTTGCCGCGCCTCCACCCTTTCCGGGCGACCCACTTACCCGGGCTCTTGTGTGTCTCACAACGCCGGTTGAGGTCACGCACCGTCAGGCTGCTCGTGGCGATGAACGGCGCGTTGCAGTCCGGGCAGTGGGTATGCCAGTGCAACAGCGTGGAGTCTTTGCCATCCTTTCGTTGGTACGGCTCCATCGAGATGAGGTCGTAACGCTGCGGGCCCACCAGGAGGATGGTGCCCAGGGGCGGCGGCTCGGGGAATTGCAGGGCCATGTTCATGTCACGCCCCCTCCCCTCTGCCCGGCAAAGCCCATGCCGGCCTGCGGCGGTCGGCGGGCTCCCGAGCCTCATCGGTGCTGACCGCAATGCCGGAGATGTGACCGCTGCCATTTTTCCCCAGCGACCCGGTGGAAACCGATTTAACCGATGAAACCGATTCCGCCTGCCACGCCTCCGCCGAGCGGCTCCCCCCGGCGCGGACGAATTTGAGGCCGTCCACGATCCGCCCCTCGTGGCGCTTGATCCACCGGCCCAGGCGGCGCCGGTTGATGTTGCCGCGCTCGTCGGCGATGTCGTGCAGCACCTCCTTCAACTCGGCGTTCTCGTCACCGTACCCCAAGGCCCGGTTCACCGCCTCCCGCACCATCGCAGGACGGTTGTAGAAGGCCTGGCGCCACGCGGTGAGCAGCCGCCCCAGGGTTTCCCGGTCCGGATCCTCGCCCATGGCCTCGAACACCGAGGTCGCCGGGTCCTCCATTCCCAGCCACAGCAGCGGCTGCCGGCACAGGTCGGACCAGAGCCCGTAGGTCGCCAGGGACCGGCATTCAGTTTTCGGCCGCCCTGCCTCGATCCACGCCCGCACAATGGTGAGCGCCGCCGACACATACCGGCCCCGGTCCTTCAGCACCTCCCGCACCAGATCGGGCCGATTGAAGGTCCGGGCTGCCGGCACCTCGCAGGCCGGGTCCAGGTTGATGGTGATGCAGCGCCGGGTCATGTCTTGGATCGGCCCCACGTTGTTGCCGCTGGACAGGAACAGGGCGCGGGTGCTGACGGTCGCCGTCTTGGAGACCCCCAGGATACGGCCGCTCATGTGCTCCGAGGTCAGCGCCGTGCACAGGCTCTTGTGAGCCAACAGGTCGCCGGTGAGGTTGTCGAACTCCACCACCGCCGGCGCTCTCAGAAGTTCCGCCAGGATCAGCTTGCGGCACTCCTCGTCGTCCGCCGGGAAGGTAGTGGGTGTGCCCCGCTGCGGCGTGGCGAAGGCGGTCACCAGCTCGCAATGGTATGACTTGCCCGAGCCCAGCGTGTGCGCCCGCATATGGATCATGGGGGCGGTGGGCAGGCTGGGACGGGTAGATGCGGTGAGCATCGCCGATACCGATGCCGCCAGGTCCATCGGTGTGGCGAAAGCGAACTCGCGGACCAGGTCCAGCAGTACCGCCAGTGCAACCTCCGCTTCCTCCCGGGTGGGATGGTCCGGAACGGAGAAGTGCCGGGCGTCGAACACCCCGAACATCCCCGAGTCCGGGTCGTAACCCGCCTCCATCATCAGGGAGCCGTCCTCCCGCAAGTACGGCTGCCGGGTCAGGCCGTTCAGCACCGGCAGGTGGGCGTAGCCGGTGGCGTCGTACAGCACCGCCACGTGGCGGTCCGGCGGGTCGACCCGATACCACTCGTCGTCCCGTTTGCTGTACTTCTCCCACGTGGCCACCCCGGCTAGGTCACGCACCAGGGCCGGCTTGCTGACCTCCTGCACCCGCGTCTCCCGGGTGCCGGGGTCCGTCACCACGGTGACCACCAGACCGCCCCGCTGGTAGTGGCGCCGGGATTGGGAAAGCTCCCGTTCCGCCGCGTCCACCACCCGGTGGATGTCGCCGGAGATCAGCCGGATGGTCGGCTTCATCCGCGCCGCGCTGACCTCCACCGCCAGGAAGCCCAGCAGGTCGCGGATGTGCCGGTTGGTACAGTGGGCATGCTGGCACTTGAACCCGCCGATGGGCCACTTGTCATCCGGCTCGAAGTAGGCGGTCCCGCCGTCCGTTCCCCCGGTGTGCTCCGCCACCCAGGGGCAGGTGATGTCGTGCTTGCACTCGCCGAGGGGCGCCTTGTACAGCCCCCGCGCCCGCAGGGTGGTGATCACCGCATTTTCCTGCGGACGAGGGATCCAGACCGAATCCTCCTGGAAGGACCGCTCCTGCTCCGGGGAGCGTTCGCGCTTGGCTTTGGTCCGCACCGCCAGATCCACCTGGAGGCCGTCCACGATCTCCTTTACGTTGTAGCGGAGGTCCGGTTCCCACACCGCCATCCGACAGGGGAACGGCGGGTCGTGCTTACCATTGATGGCCTCCGGCAACCGGGCGAGCCGGGCGCGAGGGCCGTTCGCCCCCGGGTCGCACAGGCCGGCGGCCACGATGGCGGCCATGAGCTTATCCGCCGTATCGCCGTGGGTGAGCCCTTTCTGCAACAGGTAGCCCGCCTGGTAGTTGCCCTCGGAGGTTTCCAGCAGCCAGGAGGGAGGCAGGGTCAGCCGCTCTATCTCCACCTTGGTGCCCACGTCATCCAGCATCACCGCGTGAAGGGCGCGGAAGTGGGTCTTGCGCCGCCGGTAGGTGCCCGCCTCATCCGGCCGGAACACCGACAGGGAGAAGTAGTTGTTGGCATCCGCCGGCAGCGGATCGTCCCCCTCCTGCCACGGCCTGCCGGACCAGGCACCACCCGAAACATCCGCCGGGCTGCCCTTGAAGCTGACCACCATCGGCCGCGCGTCGCCGGTGTCGCCGAACACCGCCTGGAGGAAGTCCTCGTTGCTGATGTTGTCGGTTACATCGGTTTTCTCGGTTTCCTCCAGGCCGGTGGGCAAATTTGGCGTGTCCGTGCCCTCGGGCCCCGTTGCCCCTTTAATTGTGGTAGGATCGTTTTCGAGTTTGGTTTCGTCACCCGACTCACCCCGAGCCCCGGTTGCCGCCGGGGCTTTTTCTTTTCCTGCCATCGTCACGCCTCCACCCGCAAGGCCACGCGCGGACGCGAGACGATCCAGTCGTCAATCTCGGCTTCCCACCAGCCGACCCGGCGGCCGCCGAGGGAGACGGGGGCGGGGAAGTCCCCGACCGAAATCTTCTGGTAGATGGTGGAGCGGCTCAGGCCGACGCGGGTGCTGACCTCCCGCAGGCGGATGATCCGTTTGGGTTTGTGGTGTGTGCTTTCGTCCATTCTCGCCTCCATTGGATGGGCCCGGGACATCCGGGCTGAGGTGAGAATGGCCGAGGAAATCGATGGCGTAAAAAAACCAAGATTCCGCTATTTAGGATGAAAAAACCTTGGTTTTTCAGTCCACCCAGTAGCGGCGTCGATTCTTGGTGCGAAGCTCGGTTACGTGGTTCGGCGTGAGCTCATCAGCGCCGTGAAGCCCCAGCATGATGTTGGTGGCGATTGCGGTTTCGGTGTTGGGTGCGCGGCCGGGGCTTTTCTTGGTGGTGCCGTCCTCGTATTCGATCATGGGATTGACCCATCCATCCAGGACATCGAACACATGGAGCGCCACAAAGGTACGGAGCGCAGTTTCGGCCCGCTTCTTGGTCGGGACGTACTTGCGCGTCGCCTCGTCAAACGCGTTGGGCCAATCCCCGTACCTCAGGCATTCGGCCAGACCGGTAAGGTATTCCGCCAGCGTTGGAACGGCATATTCGCCTGTAAATGGGCCGTTCCGAATGGTCACATGGTGGCGAGTGGGGTGTTCTCCGGGGACCCTTGCCAAAAACAGCGGTGTGATATCCACCCCCTCTTCCGCCAAGGTCTTTAGGTCGGCCGTTCGGGCATAGGAGTCAACCAGAACGTCCCCATCCAAAATGGTGACCGGAGCAACGTCCATATCGTCCGCCAACTCCCGCGCCAACGCACCGACTTTTTCGGCCAGGATCTCTAGACGCTCTTTCCGGTCCTGGGTCCGCTCGTCTTTCATGGACTCCCACTTTCCGGGAATCTCGGTCAGGCTCTTGATGAAGAAGGTGGCCGTGGCCGCCCATTCCTCATCTTCCTCATCGGAGGCCCTTTGGCGTAGCCGCTGGAGCAACTCGGGGGTCCGCTCGTCCCTATCCAGGAGGGCGAAATACGGATTGGACTCCCGCCAGCCTTCGTAGTCAGCCTCTTCAGACCAACCCTCCCCGAACAGGGGACGCAGATGACCGTCGGCGGGCTCGCTCTCCATCACGCCTCCCGCCGTAGCGGCACGATCTCCGCACCGTTCTTCAGCCGCTCCAGGTAGTCCGCCCACTGCTGCATCATGGCGCGGCGCTCCTTGAGGAACTTGGTGCGGTTGTAGGCGGTGCCGAGGATGTCCGGTACCTTGTGGGCGAGCTGGTGCTCGATCACCTCCGGCTTCACGTGCAGTTCCTCTGCGATGATGGTGCGGGCCATGGCGCGGAAGCCGTGGCCGGTGATGTCGGTCTTGGTGTCGTAGCCCAGGCGGCGCAGGGCCGCGTTCACCGCAGCCTCGCTCATGGGTTGTTTGGGATCCCGGCCGGGGAAAACGAAGCGCCCCTCCCCGCTCAAGGGGTACAGCTCCCTCAGGACGGCCACCGCCTGTCGGGCCAGGGGGACCAGGTGCTCGGTGCGGGTCTTGGTGGCGGTGAAACGCCACTCGGCCCGGTCCAGGTCGATCTGGCTCCATTCCGCCTTGCGCAACTCGCCGGGGCGGACGAAGAACAGAGGGGACAGGCGCAGGGCGCATTGCACCACGAAGGTGCCCTTGAAGCCGTCGATGGCCCGCAGCAACTCACCCACCATCTTGGGATCGGTGATGGAGGCGAAGTGTGTGCTCCGCGCCGGCGGCAGGGCGTCCTTCAGGTCGGCGGAGGGATCCCGCTCCGCCCGGCCGGTGGCGATGGCGTAGCGAAAGATCTGGCCGCAGGTCTGCTTGGCCTGGTGGGCGGTGTTGATGGCGCCCCGGTCCTCGATGCGCTGCAGCACCTTCAAGAGTTCCGGCGGGGTGATTTCTCCCACCGGACGGTCGCCGAGCCAGGGGAACAGGTCCACCTCCAGCCGGCGGGCTACCTTCTTACTATAGGAAGAGGCCCACCCCTTGCGAGACGACATCTTCGGCAGCCACTCCAGGGCCACCGACTTGAAGCTGCTGGTGACCACCTCCTCCTCTTCCCGCCTGGCCGCCTGGCGGTGGGCACTGGGGTCGATGCCATTGGCCACCAGCCTTCGCGCCTCGTTGAGCCGGATGCGGGCGTCCTTCAATGAGATATCGGGATAGACCCCCAGGGAGATGGTCTTCTCCTTGCCATCGAAGCGGTATCGGAAGCGCCACCACTTGCCTCCGCCGGGGCTGACCAAAAGGGACAGGCCCCGCCCGTCCGTCAATTTGTACTGTTTTTCCCGAGGCTTGGCGTTTCGAACAGCGGTGTCGGTGAGGGGCATGCGGGTAACTCATTTTGTGGGCAACCGAGTTACCCGCATGGTTACCCGCACACGCCCCGGATGTCAACGGATTGAGCCAGACACCCCCAGACACCAAAAAGCCCGCACAACCTTTGGTTATGCGGGCTTCACGGTCATTCCCGGACGGTGCCGGAAATCGAAATGGTGCCGAGACACAGAATCGAACTGTGGACACGAGGCTTTTCAGGCCTCTGCTCTACCGACTGAGCTATCTCGGCGGGGACGAACAAAGTATCGTTTTGGAAGCCCTCGTGTCAACTGTTAACACGGAATCGCTTGCAATTGCAGTGGCACCCCCCGTACTATATTTGGGATAATTTGTCTGCGCGTTACGAGTCGGCGGGCGAGCAGGCCCGCCGTTGTCGTTTAAAGAGAGTCCGAACGGGGTGGATGACACGCTGAAACAACGGATTCTGGAGCTGGCCGCGCCCGTACTGGATGAGCGCGGGCTGGAAGTGTGGGATATTGAGCGGGTCGGTCAGGTCCTGAAGGTGACCCTTGATCGACTCGACGATGCGGTCGGAATCGAAGACTGCGCGGCGGTGAGCCGGTTTTTGTCCCACGCACTGGACGTGGAGGATCCGATCCCCGGTGCATACCGCCTGGAGGTTTCCTCACCAGGAATGGACCGCCGCCTGAGGGGGCTGGACGATTTTCGTCGATTCTCCGGGAAGTTGTGCCGCATCAAGCTTCGGCACGCCGAGAACGGGGACTACCTGGCGATCGGTCGGATCCACGGCGCGGACGATGAACGAATTACCCTGGAGGGCCCAAAGGGGGCGCTCCGGGATGTTGATATTGACAACATGGCCGAGGCCCGGCTGGAAGTGGAATTCTAAACCCCTTCCCGCTGCGGCAGTGGTCGATTGCAGGTGCCTCGCGGGCCCTGCCCAAAGTTGTTTTAAGGAGTTGCGAGACCATGAGTCGCGAAATGATGTCCGCCATTGAGCAGATCAGCCGCGAAAAGGGCATCGACCAGGCCAAGATCATTTCCGCCGTCGAAACGGCGATGGAAACGGCTGCCCAGAAGCGCTACCCGAACGAGGGGAACATCCAGGCCACCATCGACACCGAAACCGGTGAAGTGGAGATCGTCTCGTTCAAAGCGGTGGTGGAGGAGGTCCTCGACCCGATGGTGGAGATCGGCCTGGAGGAGGCACTGGATGCCGATCCAGACGCCCAGATCGGCGACGAGGTGGGCTTTCTGCTTGAGATGGATGGCTTCGGCCGCATCGCCGCGCAAGCCGCAAAGCAGGTGATCTTCCAGCAGGTTCGCGCGGCCGAATGGGAGGCCATTTACGGTGAGTACCTCGGTCGCGAGGGGCATCTGGTCACCGGCATGATCCTGGGCCAGGAACGCCGCAACTACATCGTCGAGCTTGGCCGCACCGAGGCGTTGCTTCCTTACTCCGAGCAGATCCCGCGCGAAACCTACCGCCGCGGCGACCGGGTTCGCGCACTGCTTCTGGAGGTGCGCACGACGCCCCGCGGTCCGCAGTTGATCCTTTCCCGCAACCACCCGACGTTCGTGCAGAAACTGTTCGAAATGGAGGTTCCGGAAATCGCCGAGGGCATCGTGACCATTCAGGCCATCGCACGCGACGCGGGCGACCGCACCAAGATGGCCGTTTGGTCCAAGGAGCGCGGCGTGGACCCGGTTGGTGCCTGCGTGGGAATGAAGGGCTCCCGCGTTCAAGCAGTCGTACGGGAACTGCACGGTGAAAAAATCGACATCATCGCCTGGACCGAGGATCCCCAGCGGTTCATTGCCGAGGCCCTGTCCCCGGCTGAAATCGACCGGGTGGGCATCACGGAGGAAGAGGGGTCGGCCATCGTCATTGTGCGCGACGACCAACTCTCCCTGGCAATCGGGAAGAAGGGGCAGAACGTGCGTCTGGCAAGCCGCCTGACCGGCTGGAACCTGGACATCCTGTCGGAGAACGAGTACCGCGAGGACGCGTTTGAAGGCAAGGACGGCGAGTTGGAGGCGGCACTGTTAGACCATGCCCGTTCCAAGGCCCAGGGCCTGACTGACGCCGAGGCACTGTTCTCGGGGTTTCCGGAGCGCCTGGAGGATGACGGTGAGGCCGCGACACCGGAGGCCGGGGCGGCCGACTCCGAAGCGTCCACCGAGGAGAATGCTCCGGAAAAGGCGCATGCAGATGCTGAAAAGCAGGACGTGGCCCAGGCAGAGGCCGGAGCCACGTCGCAGGAAGGAACCCCGGAAGCAAAGGGGTAACACCCGGGCAGGAAACGCCGTGTTCGGCGAAATCGCCCGGGAGTATAATCACGTTCGGAAACACCGGACGGAAGACGAGGCGCAAAGGAGCGCAGAGAATCGCAAATGAGGGTTTTTGAACTGGCGCGAGACCTAAGGGTAACCAGCCGGGAATTGCTGGCTGCTCTCGGAAAAATGGGCGTATCGGTGGAAGACCACGCGTCACGCCTGTCCGACGACGATGTCGAGAAGGTCCGCCAGAAACTGGGCAAGGCCGCTTCGGCACCCAAGAAGAAAGTTGTGAAAAAAGCCGCCGCCAAACCGGTGGAAGACACAACAGTGCACACTCCCGCAGCCAAGGCCCGCGTGGTGGTAAAGCGCCGCCGGGCTGCCGAGCCGGAGGCTCCGGCCCCGATTGTCGATGCCCCTGCGCCTATCGCGGAACCGACGGAATCTCCTGTAAAATTAGATACTTCGCAGCCGGTTGCACGGAAACCGTCGGTAAAGAGTGTGGCCGCCCATGAGGCGCCCACTCCTCCCGGCCTCACGCCACACATGGTGCCGGGGGAGGAAAACGCACCCGCGCAACGCAAGCGCGTGGTGATTGACCTGGAGGCCCATAAGCCGAAAAAGGTCGTGCCTCAGGCCAAGGCCCCGGAAGCGGCGCCGACTCCGGAACCAGCGCCAGCACCAAGAAAACCGGTCTCTTTGCCGTCCGCCGGGGACCGGGTGCGCACCGCGCGTACTGGGGAAATTGCCACGCCCGAAGGGCTCACGCCCCATGTCGGTACCCACCCTGGGGAAAAAAGGGAGCGGGTAGTCATTGACCTGCCGCAAGCCGCCCCCCCCGCTTCCAAGGTCAAGCCCGAAAAACGCGAGCGCAAGAAGCGTGACGGCGCGGCCCCCGCGGATGCCGCGACAACCGAAGCGCAGCGCCCCGGCAGCCCGCCCCGCCCCGCGGCATTGCCCGCCCACAAGCGCAAATGGCAAAGCTTCAAGGGGAAAAAGGGCAAAGGGCGTGGCCGCGATGAGTTTGACGACCAGTTTTCCCGCCCCAACCGCAAACAGGCGATGGCCGCGGAAGGCTCCCGTCCGCGCGTCAAGGCGATCCGCATCCAGGAGGGAACAACCGTCAAGGAGTTCGCTGACGCCTTGGGCATCAAGGTCTCGGCAATCATCGGCGAGTTGATGAAAATGGGGGCCATGGCCACCCTGAACGACCCCATCGACATGGACGCCGCACAGTTGATCGCCACCGACCTGGGGGTCAACATGGAGGTCGTGCTCGACAAGACCGAGGACGAACTGCTGGACGTCGTGGTGGACGACCCCGGGTCGCTCAAGGAACGGGCCCCGGTGGTCACCATCATGGGCCACGTGGACCACGGCAAAACCTCACTGTTGGATGCCATCCGCGCTTCGCGGGTGGCGGCCAAGGAGGCTGGCGGTATCACCCAGCACATCGGCGCCTACGCGGTGGAAACCGATCGCGGCCAAGTGGTGTTTCTGGATACCCCGGGCCACGAGGCGTTTACCGCGATGCGTGCCCGTGGCGCCCAGGTCACGGACATTGTGGTGCTGGTGGTGGCGGCCGATGACGGCGTCATGCCGCAGACGGTAGAAGCCATCAACCACGCCAAAGAAGCGAAGGTGCCCATAATCGTGGCGATCACCAAGGTCGACCGTCCGGAAGCCAATCCGGACCGCGTCACCCAGATGATCACCGAGCACGGCCTGGTGCCCGAGGAATGGGGCGGCGACGTCATGTTCCAGAAGGTATCCGCCCATACCCGTGAAGGCCTTGACGCGCTGCTGGAAAAGATACTGTTGCAGGCCGAGGTCATGGAGCTCAAGGCCAACCCGGACAAACCGGCCATCGGCCACGTGGTGGAAGCGCGCCTGGATCGTGGCCGCGGCCCGGTGGCCACTGTGCTGATCCAGGCCGGAACGCTCAAGGTTGGCGATTTCTTTGTGGTCGGCCCGCACACCGGGCGCGTGCGTGCCATGCAGGATGACCTGGGCAGCCGGGTGGAAACGGCAGGCCCCAGCTACCCGGTGGAAATCATCGGACTCGAGGGTGTTCCCGGCGCCGGAGACCCGTTTAACGCGGTGGTCAACGAAAAGGCCGCCAAGGAAGTCGCCCAGTCACGCGGCGCCCTGGAGCGTAGCCGGGAACTGGCGCGCGAAAAGAAAATGTCCCTCGACGACCTGTTCTCCAAAATGCAGGAAGTCGAAGTCCTGGAGCTTCCGCTGGTGCTGCGCGCCGACGTGCAGGGGAGCGTGGAGGCGATTCAGGACGGGCTGCTCAAACAGTCCACGGACCAGGTCAAGGTAAAGGTGCTGCACACCGGCGTGGGCGGCATCACCGAAACCGACGTGATGCTGGCCTCGGCCTCCAACGCGATCATCCTCGGGTTCTCGGTACGCCCGGAGCCGAAAGCGGCCCGTCTGGCGGAACAGGAAGGGGTAGACATTCGCCTGTACAGCGTGATCTACAACCTGCTGGACGACGTTCACTCCGCCATGGAGGGGCTGCTTGCTCCGGAGTTCAAGGAAAAATCCCTGGGCCGCGCCGAAGTGCGCGAGGTGTTCCAGGTCCCCAAGGTGGGTGCGGTGGCTGGCTGCTCCGTGGTGGATGGTGTCATCCTGCGGAACTGCGCGGGCTTGCGCGTGATCCGCGACAACATCGTGGTCCACGAGGGAAGCCTTGCCCAGTTGCGTCGTTTCAAGGAGGACGTGAAGGAGGTCAAGCAAGGCTACGAGTGCGGCATCTCCTTTGAGCGCTTCAACGATATCAAGGTGGGTGACATCATCGAGGCGTATGCCTTGGAAGAGTTTGCCGCAAAGCTGTAGCGGCCGGGTAATTATGGTTTACGCCACGGGGCATGCGATGACATCGGGACACGGCGCGGATTACCTGCGCAAGAAAGGCTACCGGCGCCACACGCGGGTGGCCGATACCCTGCGCGAGGTGATCGCCGAGGCCGTGGAGCGCCGTCTCGACGTGCTCGGTGACGGCCTGGTCACCATCACCGGTGTGGACGCCGCGCCAGATCTCAAGACCGCCCGCGTCAGCGTCAGCGTTTTGGGGGGTGACATTGACGCCGCCGTGAAGGGTTTGAACGAGGCCGCTCCGCGCATCCAGAGTGAAATTGCCAATACCATGCGCATGAAGTGGACCCCTCGCCTGACGTTCACCGGTGACGACACGCCCGAGCGTGCCGACCGCATCGGTCGGTTGCTGTCCGACACCACCCCGGAGGAGGAGCATTGAACACCGTCATTGCCCCTCAAAAGCGGAAAATTGACCAAGGCCCGTCCGGCGTGCTGGTGATCGACAAACCCGAAGGGTGGACCAGCCACGACGTGGTGGCTCGGGTCCGCCGCATTCTGCACACCCGCAAAGTGGGCCACACCGGCACCCTGGACCCGCTGGGCACCGGGGTACTTCCGGTGTGTGTGGGCGACGCCACCAAGGTAGCCGGGTACGCCCAGACCGCCGACAAGGTGTATCGCGTCACCATGCAACTTGGAACGGCCACGGATACCCAGGACAGCACCGGTACCGTAACCGCAAGCCACCCGCTTACCCCCGGAGTGGACTGGGAAGCGCGCGCGCGTGCCGCCCTGGACGATGTCGTGGGAGATCAGTGGCAGACGCCGCCCATGTATGCCGCGGTAAAAGTGGACGGCGAAGCCCTCTACAAAAAGGCGCGCCGTGGCGAGACCGTAGAGCGCAAGGCGCGCCCGATCACGATTTTTGAAATTTGCGACGTGCAGGTGGCGCTTCCCGATGTCACCTTCACCATGCACTGCACCAAGGGCACCTATGTGCGCACAGTGGCCTCCGATATCGGAGAAACCCTGGGCGTGGGTGCCCACATGACCGCTTTGAACCGCCTGGCGTCCGGGCCGATTCGCATCGAAGATGCGATCACCCTGGAAGACCTGGCGCAGGCGGTCGATGAAGAGCGGCTTGCGGATATACTGCACACTGAGGATCACCTGCTGACCGACCAGCCGGTGGTGCAGGTGAGCGAGTTCACCGCCGGTCGCATGGTCCAGGGGATTGCTCCCCATGTTTCGGAAGTCCGTTTTACCGACGGACAAGGCGGACGGCCCGCCGGAACCATCGCACCCGCCACCCTGTGTCGTGTTTACGGGGAACAGCGAGGGTTTTTCGCGCTGGCGGAAACCCAAAGCGACCCGGTGCATCCGGTACGGATCCGTCGTATTATCAAACTACCTGGTCAATCGAACTGAGATTAGAGGAATCGACTGCATGTCCATCACCAAGGAACACAAGACCGAACTCATCGGCACCTACCGCAACCACGAGACCGACACCGGCTCGCCGGAGGTGCAGGTGGCAATCCTTTCCAAGCGGATCGCCCATCTGACCGAGCACTTCCGCTCGCACAAGAAGGACCACCACTCGCGTCGCGGGCTGCTGAAGATGGTTGCCCGCCGTCGCAAGTTGCTCGATTACGTGAAGAGCAAGGATGATGCGGGCTACCGCAAGCTGATCGGCGAACTGGGCATCCGCCGCTAATCCCCTCCCTCCCGGAAATTTGTTTTCCGGGAGGGGCAACCACCCCACGGCGCCCGACCACAAGGTGGACACACGACAGGCGTGCCATCCGCGCACCCCTTTCCTGTGGTCATCTTTGGTCGGCGCGCACCCACGGCCTGATGGAGAGAGATAGATGAAATTTGATGTAAAAACCGTTTCGGCCCCCTACGGGAGCGAGACACTGACCCTGGAGACCGGCCGCATGGCCAAGCAGGCCCACGGGTCTGTGCTGGCCACCTGGGGCGACGTGATGGTGCTGGCCACCGTCGTGTCCGACTATGCCCCCAAGCCGGGCACCGATTTTTTCCCCCTGATGGTGGATTACCGCGAGAAGTTCTACGCCGCCGGCAAGATTCCGGGCGGCTTCTTCAAGCGCGAAGGGCCTCCCACCGAGCGTGAGACCCTCACCTGCCGCCTGATTGACCGGCCCATCCGGCCGCTGTTCCCCAAGGGGTACTGGCACGAGACCATCGTGACCATCAACACCATCTCGGCGGACGACTCGGGACGTGCCGACGTGCTGGCCCTGATCGCTTCTTCCGCGGCCCTGTCCATTTCCGACATCCCTTTCGCCGGCCCGGTGGGTGGCGTGCGCGTGGGCCGGATCGACGGCAAGCTGGTGGCCAACCCCACCATCGCCCAGTTGCAGGACAGCGATATCGACATGCTGGTGGCGGGCACCGCCGAGGCCATCATGATGGTGGAAGGCGGCGCCAAGGAGGTGCCGGAGGCCGAGATGCTGGCGGCGCTGGACTTCGCCCACGACCAGATCAAGCAAAACGTGGCCATGCAGTCCGAACTGGTGGCGCAGGCGGGAGTGCCTACCCGCGAGCTTCCGGGCGCCCAGGACAGCTCGGAAATCGAAGCCCGGGTCGCCACCCTGGCCAAAGACAAGATGACCGCCGCCGTGCAGGTGGCCGAAAAAATGGAGCGCTACGCCGCCGTCAAGGCCGTGGCCCAGGAAACCCTGGAAGCCCTCGGCCTGGAAGAGGAAGAGGCCATCGACGAGGCCAAGGAGGCGATTCACGGCCTGGAAGCCAGCGTCATGCGCAATCTGGTGCTGGACAAAGGCGTGCGCGCCGATGGCCGCGACACCAAGACCGTGCGCCCGATCCTGATCGACGTGGGGCTGCTGCCCCGTTCCCACGGCTCCACCCTGTTCACCCGCGGTGAAACCCAGGCGCTGGTCACCACCACCCTGGGCACCAAGGAAGACAATCAGCGCATGGACAACCTGGAAGGCAACACCTTCCGCAACTTCCTGCTGCACTACAACTTCCCGCCGTTCTCGGTGGGTGAGGCTCGCGCGGGCCGCCCGCCGGGCCGTCGCGAAAAGGGTCACGGCGCACTCGCCCAGCGCGCCCTGGAACCGGTCATCCCGGATCACGCCGACTTCCCGTACACCATCCGCATCGTCTCCGACATTCTGGAGTCAAACGGTTCGTCTTCCATGGCCTCGGTCTGCGGCGGCGCGCTGTCTCTGATGGACGCCGGCGTCCCGATCAAGCGGCCGGTGGCGGGCATCGCCATGGGGCTGATCAAGGAAGGGGATCGCACCGCCATCCTGTCCGACATCCTCGGGGTGGAAGACCACCTGGGCGACATGGACTTCAAGGTGTGCGGCACTGATCAGGGCATCACCGCCCTGCAGATGGACATCAAGATCACCGGCATCACCGCCGAACTGATGGCCGAGGCGCTGGAGCAGGCCCGTCAGGGACGGCTGCACATCCTCGGCAAGATGGCCGAAGCCCTGTCCAGCCCGCGCACGGAAATGTCCGCTCACGCACCGCGCATTACCACCGTGAAGGTGCCTTCCGACAAGGTGCGGGAAGTGATCGGCGCCGGCGGCAAGGTGGTGCGGGGCATCGTGGAGGAGTGCGGCGTCAAGATCGACATCGAAGACGACGGAACCATCCATGTGGCCGCCACCGACGGCACCGCCGCCGAAAAGGCGATCAACATGATCAAGGCCATCGTTTCGGAGCCCGAGATCGGCACCATCTACGAGGGCACGGTTCGCAAGCTCATGGACTTCGGCGCCTTCGTGGAGTTCCTGCCCGGCAAGGACGGCCTGGTGCACATCTCGCAGCTGGCCGATTACCGGGTGGCTCAGGTCTCCGACGTGGTCAAGGAGGGCGACCGCATCTTCGTGAAGGTGCTGGAGGTGGACCGCCAGGGCAAGGTACGCCTTTCCAAGCGCGAGGCCGACGCCGACCGCGAGGCGCAGGCAGCCGGTTAGGGCTTCCCCCTTCGGGGACGCCACCCGTCGCCCCTTTCCCCTCGGGAAAGGGAACGAGCGAAAAACGGGGCCCGGACGCAGTCCGTCCGGGCCCCCCTTTTTTTAAGACCATGACCGACCCGATCCATACCCGCCTGCTGGACAACGGCATCCCGCTGATCACCGAGCCAATCCCGCAGTTGCGGTCGGCTTCGCTGGGCATCTGGGTGGATACCGGAACGCGCGACGAGTATCCGCACGAACACGGCATTTCCCACTTTCTTGAACATACCTTCTTCAAGGGAACCGACACCCGCACCGCGCGCGACATCGCCGAGCAGATAGACGCCCTGGGGGGGGACCTGAACGCCTTTACCGGCAGGGAGCAGACCGCCTTCTACGTGCGCTTCCTGTCCGACGGCATGCATGCCGCCGCCGACCTCCTGTTCGACGTGTTCACCCGCTCCACCTTCCCGGAAGAGGAACTGGCCCGGGAACGGCAGGTGGTGATCGAGGAGATCCGCATGGTGGAGGACGACCCGGAGGAGTGGGTTCACGACCTGCACGCCGGCAACATGTGGAACCCCACCAGTCCCCTGGGGCGCACGATTCTCGGCACCGAAGCATCCGTGAACGCCATGGACGGCGCCGCCATCCAGGCCTATCTCGCCCGCCGCTACACGTCGGCCAATATCGTGGTCAGCGCCGCCGGAAATCTGGACCCCGAGGCCCTTTACCGGCTGGCGAACACCACCATCGGCCAGATTTCCCGCCCGGAGGTGCCGGTGCCTGAAACCCCGCTCCCCGTGCGTGGGCCGGCGGGCAGTCACGTGCATCACCGCGCCCTCGAGCAGGTTCACCTGTGCGTCGGCGGCCAGGGCCTGGCCGCCGGGCACGAAGACCGCTTCGCCATGTACATCCTCAACGACCTGCTGGGCGGCGGCAGCAGCTCACGCCTGTTCCAGGAAATCCGCGAGCAGCGGGGATTGGCATACAGTGTCTATTCCGGTCACACCTCGTACCGGGATTGCGGTGAGGTCACCGTCTACGCCGGATGCAGCCCGGAATCGGCCCCCCAGGTGCTCGGACTGATCGACACAGAACTGGACCGGGTCTGCACGGAACCAGTGCCGGAACCTGAACTGGAACGGACCCGCGGTCACCTGAAAGGGTCTCTGATGCTGGGCATGGAAAGCACCTTCAACCGCATGAGCCGGCTGGCGCAGGATCAGTTCCTGTGGGGAGCACCGCAGCCGATCGAAATCCTGTTGAACGGCATCAATCAGGTGGATTCTGCCCAGGTGCTGCGCATGGCCCGCCTGGCATTCGACCCCTCCGGCCGTTGCGTGACCGCCCTGGGGGCTCTGGACGCCCTTCCGGAGTCCTCCCCTGCCCCGGGCTGAACCCGCCCCGAAAAACACATTCAGGAGCGTATTTCCCACGGATGAGGGGGTTTTGGCACCCCACATCAACCTTGACAGGTTTTTCGGTCTGCCCATATTCTTGGAAGTGGCGGTGTGTTGTCTCCGCCTTAAGGAGCACCACCGTCACGGCGCGGCACCCGCCGCCCTTTCACACGTCGTATTTTTCCGGCTGGAAAACACGGCCACGCAACAAGCCAGCCACGGCTGGCGGACGGAGGTCAAATGTTCGAACGGTTTACCGACCGGGGGCGCAAGATCATCATTCTCGCCCGCGAGGAATCGGAAAAACACCATAACGATTATCTGGGCACCGAACACCTGGTGCTCGCGTTTCTGCGGGAAAGCGACGGTATCGCGCTGGCCATCCTCAAGAAGATGGGCCTGTCGGCGGATCACATAAAGCTTGAAGTGGAGCGCAACCTGCCCTCCGGCGGTCAGAGCGTCACCTTCGGTGAGATCCCGTTCACCCCGCGGGTGAAAAAGGTCATCGAGTACGCCATTGAAGAAGCGCGTCTGCTGGGCCACAACTACATCGGCAGCGAGCATCTGCTGCTGGGTGTTCTGCGGGAGGAGGAGGGCATCGGCGGCAAGATTCTGCGCAGCCTGGGCGCCAACCTCCTTACCGCCCGCCAGTTGACCGTAAGTTTTTTGCGCAAGGCCGCCAACCGCGAAAAAGAGAAAAAGAGCAACACCCCGGCACTGGACGAGTTCGGGCGCGACCTGACCCAGATGGCCAGCGAGGGCTCCCTTGACCCAGTGATCGGCCGCGAGGACGAAGTGGAACGCCTGCTGCAAATCCTCTCCCGGCGCTCGAAAAACAACCCGGTTCTGGTGGGCGAGTCCGGCGTGGGCAAAACCGCCATCGTCGAGGGCCTGGCCCAGCGCATCGTCGGTAGCGAGGTTCCGGATAACCTGCTCAACCGGCGGGTGATTGCCCTGGACCTGGGCTCCCTGGTGGCCGGCACCAAATACCGTGGGCAGTTCGAGGAGCGCCTCAAGGTGATCATGAAGGAGATTTCCCAGGCCGGGAACATCATCATTTTCATCGACGAGTTGCACACGCTGGTGGGCGCCGGAGCCGCCGAGGGGTCCATCGACGCCTCCAACATGCTCAAGCCGGCCCTGTCCCGTGGCGAAATCCAGTGCATCGGCGCCACCACCCTGGACGAGTATCACAAGCACATTGAAAAGGACGGCGCACTGAAGCGCCGTTTCCAGACCATCCACGTGGCCCCGCCTTCGGTGGAGGACACCATCTCCATCCTCAGTTCCCTGCGGGAGCGGTACGAGGAACACCACCGGGTGGAAATTTCCGACGACGCCATCTCCGAGGCGGTGCGCCTGTCGGCCCGGTACATTACCGACCGTTTCCTGCCGGACAAGGCCATCGACGTCATCGACGAGGCGGGATCGCGGGCCAAACTGGAGTACTACTCCCTGCCCGAGTCCCTCAAGTCCATCAAGAGTGAACTGGCCCGGGTTTCCAAGGAAAAGGAGATGGCCATCACCCTGCAGAATTTCGAGCAGGCGGTCCGCTTCCGGGAGGAAGAAGAGCGCCTCAAGAAGCTGCTGGACGACGAGAAGGCCTCCTGGAAGCAACAGCAGGAAGAAAAAAAGCCCGTCATCGGAAAGGACGAGGTCGCCTATGTGATCTCCAAGATGACCGGCATCCCGCTGTACAAGATGGAGGAGGCGGAGACCCAGAAACTCATCCGCATGGCCGAAGAGCTGCACAAGCGCATTGTTGGTCAGGAGGAGGCCATTCAAGCCGTCAGCCAGGCCATCCGGCGTTCCCGCGCCGGCCTCAAGGACGCCAACAAGCCGATTGGAACCTTTATCTTCCTGGGACCCACTGGCGTCGGCAAAACCGAGCTGGCCCGCGGCCTTGCCGAGTTCCTGTTCGACGACGAGGATTCGCTGGTGCGCATCGACATGTCGGAGTATATGGAGCGCTTTTCGGGCAGCCGCCTGACCGGCGCCCCTCCCGGCTATGTGGGATACGAAGAGGGCGGCCAGTTGACCGAAAAAGTGCGCCGACGCCCCTATTCGGTCATCCTGTTCGACGAGATCGAAAAGGCTCACCCGGACATGTTCAACATGTTGTTGCAGGTGCTTGACGACGGCCAGCTTACGGATGGACTGGGCCGTAAGGTCGACTTCCGCAACACCATCATCATCATGACCTCCAACGTGGGTGCCCGTCAGATCGAGGGCGACACCCATGTGGGCTTCAAGCGGGAGAGTTCTGAAGATGTGTTCAAGCGCATCCAGGAGGATGTGTCCGGCGCCCTGAAGCGGACCTTCAATCCGGAATTCCTCAACCGCATCGACGAAATCGTCACCTTCCACCCGCTGGAGAAGGAGCACCTGATCCAGATCGTGGATATCCAGCTCGGGCGCCTCAACCTCCGGGTCAAGGAGCAGGGCCTGGATCTCGTGTTCGACGACACGATCCGGGACTGGATCACCGAAAAGGGCTTCGACCCGGCGTATGGTGCACGCCCCATGCGCCGCACCATTCAGAAATACATCGAAGCCCCCCTGTCGGACGAGATCATCAAGGGCACCTTCGGCACCGCCGAAAAAGTGCGGGTATACGTGGACAAGAAAGGCAACATCGCCTTCAAGGAGGAGCCCGCCCTGGCCGAGGTGTAACCCCGGCGGAACAAGCCATCCTCCCGGTCTTCCTTGCAAAGGGGGAACGGCCTGCGCAAATGCGCAGCCGTTCCCCCTTGACGTATGCGCCCATTTTTTTTAGCATGCATGTTCCTGTATCAGATTGTGGGCGGCCGGACCTGTGTAGGTTTTCCGGTCCGCAGCGTCGGAACCTGTTGTGGAGTGAGGCCCGAATGCTCGTCAGACAGATTAAATTGTGGGGAATGCTCGCCGTGATCGGACTGCTGGCGCTGCCGGAAACGGCACCGGCGCAGCAATTTGTGACCGAAAATCCGGACCCGCCCACCTATGCGGAAGTGGTGGTGGACAAGTTGAACGTGCGGGACAAAGGCTCCACGGACGCCACCGTGCTGATTCAGCTCAACAAGGGTGACCGGGTTCCGGTGAAGGCCGTCAAGGAAGGGTGGGCGCAACTCGCCTGGTCTTCGCAAAAGGCGTATGTATCCTTGCAGGGACTACGGATTCCGGAAGGCAAGCCAAACAAAAAACCACGCTATGAAGACATGCGCGAGGCATTCATTGCCCATGCACGCTCCCTGGATTCCACCATCCAGTGGCTGGAAGTACCCCGTCAAACGGGCATCCAGGTGCGCTTCCACTGGCGGGAGTACAAGGACAAACAGGCGCTGGTGGCCCGCTGCGAGGAACTGGCCCGCCTGTACTCGGTGATGACCACCGGCGACAAGGGTGTCGAGGTCGAGATCGTCAACGGAAACACCCCATGGGCCAAGGCGTTCTACTGACGCGCTAACGCCCGGGGGGTTGACCCGGAACACAAAAAAGGCCGCCCGTGCATACCATCAGCACGGGCGGCCTTTTTTGTGTTCCGGGGATCCGGAAGCTACGAGTCGATAAAGCTGAGCACCCCCACCAGAATTGGGTGCACCTCCTCGCTCAAATCCTTGAACTCGACACTGATCTTGTGCCGATTGCCCATGGGGGCCACCCGCTTGACCACCGCCTGGATAAACTCCACTGGAGAATCGTCGTCCTCCGACGCGTTTTCGTCCGCCACCACCGGATCAAAATGCACCGCCACGGTGACCTCGCTTCCCACGCGCATCTCGTGATCTGCTTCCAGTGCCAGCCCCCCCTGGCTCATATCCGTGGGATACCCCTCCAATGGTTCGCCGCCATCGGCGGGAAATATCTCGGTGTATGGGGCAAGGCTTTCGCGCCTGTGCTTGCGGCGTTCTTTCATCGGTTCCCTGTTTGTGTCTTAAACGGTCGATTTTCTGCGACCGGATTTTTTGGAGTGGGTCCCCTGTCCCCCATGGCCGTCGGACAGCCAGCACACCAGACCCAATTCGCGGGCCTGCACCAGTTCCGGGTGAACCGGGGTCACACGAACGGTCATAGTATACCGTCCGGAGTCCGGCGGGACGAACGCGCCTGAAAAACCCAACCAGCCGTCCTCCGCTTCGAGCCCGGAAGGCTGCAACGGAATGTAGAAATCCTCGGCCTCGTCCGCTTCATGCCAGGTGTCCTTCACACACGCCTCGACAACCACGTCCGAAGCCGGAATGTTTCCCAGGCGCACCTGAGCCCGCACCTCGATCTCCTCTCCAAACCGGACCACGCCGGGGGCGTCACCTTCCGGCGCCGATTCCCAGCGCACCGCAACCTCGTGCCAGTGGGTGCGCACAAAGTGCTTCCACCCGGCCAACTCCCGGGCCACGGTATACCCGTCCCGTTCCTGGAAGCGCCCCTTGGTAACTGCGGGGAAATAAAACCGGCGGGCATATTCACCGACCATGCGGTTGGTATTGAATACCGGAGGAACGGTCTTCATGGATGCCTTGGCCACCTGGATCCACCCCTCGGGGACACCATTGCTGTTGCGCTGGTAGTAGAGGGGAATAATCTGCTCCTCAAGCTGCTGATAAAGGTTGCGCGCATCCTGTTCCGCCTGCAACTCCTCATCTTCCGAGTCGCGCTCATTGCCGATCGACCATCCGTTCACGCCGTCCTTGGCGGCCTCGCACCACCAGCCATCCAGCACGCTGAAATTAATGGCGCCGTTCATGGCGGCCTTCATGCCGCTGGTGCCACTGGCTTCAAACGGACGGCGCGGTGTGTTCAGCCACACGTCAACGCCGGACACCAGGTAACGGGCAATGGCAATGTCGTACCCCTCCACCAGAATCACCCGCCCCTTGAACGGCCAGCGCTTGGAAATCTGATGGATTTCCTGCAGAAATTTTTGCCCCGGGATATCCGCCGGATGCGCCTTTCCGGCAAATACAAACTGCACCGGACGATCAACATCGGAAAGAATGCTGGTGAGGCGCTCCATGTCGTTGAACAGCAGAGTGGCCCGTTTGTACGTGGCAAACCGGCGCGCAAAACCGATGGTCAGGGTATCCGGGTCGAGCAGGTTTTCCAGGTCGTGCAATTCCGCCGCGCCCTCGCCGTTGCGTACCAACTGGGCTTCGATGCGCTCCCGAATCCGGCCGATCATGCGCCGCTTCAGCGACTGGTGCACTCCCCACAGCAAGTTATCCGGAATCTCGTCCACACGGTTCCAGAACGCCTCGTCGGTGATGTTGGCCCGCCACTCCTCTCCCAGTTGCTGATCGAACAGGTCGATCATTTCCGGAGCCAGCCAGCTGAGCGTGTGCACGCCGTTGGTCACATAGGTAAGTGGATTTTCCTCCGGCGGGGTGCCGGGCCACATATTTTCCCACATCTGGCTCGACACCTGGCCGTGCAACCGGCTGACCCCATTGCACCAGCCCGAAATATTCAGCGCCAACACCGTCAGTGAAAACACCTCATGCCCCTGCGGAACCGATTCCAGCCCCAACGCCATGAACTGGGTGCGGGACAGCCCCATGGATTCCCAGTACGACTTGAAATACTTGTCCTTCAGGTCCAGCGGAAAGGCATCGTGTCCGGCAGCCACCGGCGTATGGGTGGTGAATACCGTTGTCGGACGCACCACCTCCAGCGCTTCATAAAAGCTCAGGCCGTCCTTCTGCACCAGGGTGCGGATGCGCTCCAACCCGAGGAACACGGAGTGCCCTTCGTTCATGTGCCACACGGAAGGGCGCACACCCATGGCTTCCAGCGCGCGCACCCCGCCCATACCGAGGACAATCTCCTGACAGATGCGCATTTCCATGTCACCGCCATACAGCTGATGGGTGATCAGACGGTCGGAAAAGCTGTTTTGAGGAATGTCGGTGTCCAGCAGGTAGAGCGGGTTTCGGCCAATGCTGGCCTCCCACACCTTCACATGCACCGTGCGATCGGCCATTTCCACCGGCACCACCAGCGGATGCCCATCCCCATTGGGCACCTCGCGCACCGGCATTTCGCCGAAATCGTGGTCTTCATACAGGTCGTGCTGTCGGCCCATGGAATCGATGTGCTGGATGAAGTAGCCCTTGCGATACAGCAGACCGACGGCAACCAGCGGCAAACCCATGTCCGACGCGCTTTTAAGGTGGTCCCCGGCCAGCACCCCAAGCCCCCCGGAGAAAATCGGCAGGCTCTCGTGAATACCGAACTCAGCGGAAAAATAGGCGATGGTCCCCCGCGATTCCTCGCCGCATTCCTCCGCATACCAGGTGTGCTGATCCGACTTGTACACATCGAACCCGGCCATCACCCGGTTGTAGTGCTCCAGATAGGTGCGATCTTTTGCGGCCGCATTCAGTTTCTTCTGACTGATTGCGCGCAGGAACACGATCGGGTTGTGCCCCACCCGCCGCCACAGGGAGCGATCCAGCCGAAAAAACAGCGACCGGGCATCCGCATTCCACGAAAACCACAGGTTGCGTGACAGCTCTTCGAGCCGGGCGATCCGCTCCGGCAGCGCAGGGCGTACCTCAATCTTCTGCTGCACCGAAATTCCCTCTCATTTGTTTGTAACCCACGTGTCTCCCCGGTTCCAGGCGGTCGATCCGCCCCATTCCAAGGATTACGTCAGCTTCCAGGCGCTACCGCTTCGAACCTTTCGGCCACCCGCGGCACCGCCAATCCTTCAAGATACCTGAGGACAGGCAAAACAGCCAGCAATCCCGCCACATGGAGGGTACCCAATGCCGTCACCAGAATCACCGACAACAACGCAACCATCGAAGCCAGCAGGGGCCGTCCATCCCCCTCCATGACCGCCGCCCCCGTGATCGCCCCCGCGGCGAGCCCTCCCAACGGAAAATGCCACGCGGCGGACGGCGAAACCGGCAGCCAGATCAGTGCCGCAGCCAGCCCGGCTCCGGCTCCCAGCAGCGCACCAAGGGCTACCCGGGCGCTCCAGAAGTCCCGCGCCAACACCCCGGCATCCGCCTCCACCCAGCAACGCGGCCACCGGTCACAGGTCAGGGGAAAGACGGCAGCCGCAGCGGCCCACGCACCGATCGCGCCGCACAACAGCGCCGCCCGGGGGCGGGGAACCTCCCCGACAATTCCCGTGCAGGCGGCCACCGCCAGCAACGAAAGTGCACATCCGGCCAGCGCCACGCCCGCCCCCGGCACCCCGCCGCGCACCAGCAGGGTGAAATCCCGGCGAACATGCGACCGCACCCTTCCGGGCGTCAGCAACACCACCCCCGCCGTCACCCGGCCCACGCGACCGCGCCGAAGAGGATGGACGTCCACCATGCCCACGGGCACAATGCGCCCAAGGAGCGGGAAAAAAAGTGCCAGGGCAAGGACCCCCGACCACCGCATCAGGGTGCCCTCCGTAACCCCCACGACCACCGCCGCCACCAGCACAACCGGGGCCAGTCGCCCCATCGCGGAAAAATAGCCATCCAGACGCCGGGCGGTGCCTCCCAACGGCTGCAAACCGACCAGATCGACCCGTACCCGCGGCCCCACCCCACGGCGCACGGCCGCCAACGCCAACAGCACAGCGCATCCCCACGCCGCCGCTTCGGTACCATCCAGGATTCCCTTCAGGTCGGCACTGATCCGCGCCAACAGCACCAGCATGGTGCCGCCAATCAACGGCATCAGCACCAGCAGCGGCAATGCGTGCGCCTTTAATCGGCGCGCCATGGCGATGGACCGCAGCCGCAGCAGCCGCCAGGCGGGCGCTCTCCTCGTGCCGAGCCCGGATGGGGAACCGCCCGGAGAGCCGTTCATGCCGCTACCCTCCGGCCAGACCGAGAACGATGTCCCACTCCTGGTCGGATACCGGTTGCACGGAAAGTCGCTGCCCCTTCTGGATCACCTTCATCCCTTCCAGGCCGGGCACGGTTTTCAGTTCATCCAGCGGAATCAGGCGGGGAAAGCGGCGCACGAAGCGCACGTCCACCATGAACCAGCGCGGATTTCCCGGGTCCGATTTGGGATCGTAATACTTGCCGTGGGGATCAAAGGCCGTATGGTCCGGATACGCCGCACCGGCAATTTCCGCCACCCCGGCGATACCGGGAGGGGTGGCGTTGCTGTGGTAAAACAGCACGCCGTCACCGGGTTTCATCTCATCGCGCATGAAATTACGCGCCTGGTAGTTCCGCACCCCATCCCAGTGGTCGATCCCGTCCGGGCAGGCCGCCAGATCGTCGATGGAAAAGACGTTGGGCTCCGACTTCATCAGCCAGTAACGCCGCGTCCCGATTTCCTCCGCCACCGCTCCGGGTCAGCCGACCAGCGGGCCCGCGCCCCGGATTTCGTCGGTTACACCATCGGCGTACTGGGCAAAATTGTCGTGGAACAGCTTCGCCAGTTCCTTGGCCTTGGCATCGTAGGCCGACGGATCGGTCCAGGTATTGCGCGGATGCAGCACATCGGCCGGCACGCCAGCCACCGACTGGGGGATGGCCAAGCCAAAAATCGGATCTGCTTCCAACGCGACATTCTTCAACTTGCCGTCCAGCGCGGCGTGCACAATGGCACGGGTATAGCCGATGGAAATACGGTTGCCAACGCCATAGCCGCCCCCGGTCCAGCCGGTGTTGACCAGCCAGCAGTCGGCCCCGTGGCGCTCGATTTTCTCGCCCAGCAGCTTCGCATACACCCCCGGATGCAACGGCATGAACGGCGCTCCGAAACAGGTGGAGAAGGTGGCCCGCGGCTCCTTCACACCCGCCTCGGTGCCCGCCACCTTGGCCGTGTAACCGGACAGGAAGTGGTACATGGCCTGCTCCGGGGTCAGCCTGGAGATCGGAGGCATCACCCCGAAGGCATCGCAGGTCAGAAAAATGACGTTCTTCGGATGGCCACCCCGCCCGGAAGGAACCTGATTGGGGATGAAGTGGATCGGATAGGCGGCGCGGGTGTTTTCCGTGATGTGCGCCGCGTCCAGGTCCAGTTCCCGGGAGCCGTCGTCCATGACGACATTTTCGAGCACGGTGCCGAAACGGCGGGTGCAGGCATAAATCTCGGGTTCCGCCTTGGGCGAGAGGTTGATCACCTTCGCATAGCAGCCACCCTCGTAGTTGAACACACCGGTATCAGACCAACCGTGCTCATCGTCACCGATCAGGCCGCGCTCCGGATCCGCCGACAGGGTGGTCTTGCCGGTGCCGGAAAGGCCGAAGAACAGCGCGGTATCCCCATTGCCGCCAATATTGGCCGAGCAGTGCATGGACATCACACCCTGCAGCGGCAGCAGATAATTGAGGGAGGAAAAAATCGATTTTTTGATCTCGCCCGCGTAATGGGTACCGCCGATCAACACCAGGCGGCGCCCCAGATGCAGCATGACGAAGGTGCCGGACCGGGTGCCGTCCTCCTTCGGATCCGCCTCGAAGCCGGGGGCATGCAGCACCGTGAATTGCGGTTCGTGGCCCGCCTGCTCCTCGGCCGTGGTGCGTACAAACAGGTTGTTAGCAAACAGGTTGTGCCAGGCGGTCTGGTTGATCACCCGGATGGGCATCCGGAAACGCTCATCCTGCCCCGCGTACAGGTCCTGAACAAACGCCTCGCGATCCTGGTAGTAGGCACACACCTTGTCCAGCAGGCGGTCAAACACCTCCTCGGACACCGGTTTGTTCACCTCACCCCAATCCACGTGATCGCGGCTGGAGGGCTCATCGACGATGTACTTGTCGTTGGCGGCGCGGCCGGTGAAGGTGCCGGTACGCACCACCAGGGGGCCGTTGGCGGCCACCTGGCCTTCACCGCGACGGACGGCCTCTTCATAAAGGGCTGCGGGCGAAAGGTTCCAGTGGACCTCCCCCAACCCATGAAGCCCGAGAACCTCCAGTTGTTTCGCCCTGTCCATTACGTCTCCCCTGAAGAAACGCTGCTCCACCGCCGGAAAATTCTGGCGCCGGAAATCGTATGACCGCCACGCCTTCCCCCAACTAAAAAAGGCGCGCCTCAATGAAACCCTGTGCCCAGTACGTTAGGGGTTGACGCCGAACATTGTCAAGCCAAAATCGGCGGAATGGCGGCCGTTGAAGCGCACGCCCCGCGAGTCCACAAACCGGCCTCAATCCGGTATCCTATGGGCGATCGTCGCGGCACGCCCTCTGCCTTCAACCGGGAGAACCCGCCAGTCAATGCCCAATCTTTACGCACGTACTCGCGACCACACTCCGGAATGCTGCGTGGTGGTTCCAGCCGGGGGCCAGGGTACCCGGATGGGCAGCGGCATTCCCAAGCAGTTTCTTGAAATCGACGGGGTACCGATCCTGATCCATACCGTGCGCGCACTGATGCGCTGCCCCCTGGTTCGACACGTGATCCTGGTGGCTCCCGCGAGTGAACTGGAACGCACCCGGGAAATCCTTGCAACATACCGGATCCAGGGCGTCATCGGGCCGGTCGCCGGGGGCGCCACCCGGCTGGTTTCGGTGCGCAACGGCATCCGCCAGGTTCCGGAATCGGCGCGGGTCATCGCGGTGCACGATGCGGCCCGCCCGTTTCCGGACCCGGCCGTGCTGGAAGCCGCCATCCGCCGCGCAGATCAGGGAGTGGGCGTGGTGGTGGGACGCCCGGCGGCGGACACCATCAAGCAGGTAAACGGGAACGCAGTGACCGGCACCCCGGAACGCGCACAATTGTGGCAGGCTTTCACCCCCCAGGTGTTTCCCGCTAAGATGATCGCCGATGTGTACCGGAACACCGCCCCGGATACCGCCGCCACCGACGACGCGCAGCTGGTGGAGTGGGCTGGACACCCGGTTGAAATGATCGAAGGAACCACCGAATCCCTCAAGGTAACCACCCCCCGCGACCTGATCACCGCGCGGGCCTGGCTGCAGGCGGCAGGAACAGCGGAGGGGCAGTGAGAATCGGCATCGGATACGACATTCACCCGTTCGCCGGCGGTCGCAGTCTGATTCTGGGCGGGGTGGACATCCCGCACCCCCAGGGGCTGGCCGGCCATTCGGACGCCGACGCCCTGGCCCACGCCGTGGCCGACGCGGTACTCGGGGCCCTCGGGCTGGGCGACATCGGCCGCCACTTCCCGGATACGGATCCCGCCTGGGCGGGGGCGGACAGCATCGGCTTGCTGGCACGGGTAGCCGACCACATGCAGCAGGCGGGTTACCGCATCGGCAATGTGGACGCGGTCATCATCGCCCAGGCACCGAAAATGGCGCCCCACGTCGCGGCCATGCAGAATAACCTCGCGCAGACCCTCGGTTGTGCGCCCGAGCAGGTGAACGTCAAGGCCACCACCCACGAGCGGCTGGGCACCCTGGGGCGCGGTGAGGGCATCGCGGTGCAGGCGGTTTGCCTGCTGACGGAAAAGTAACGCCACCACCGGTCGCGCCTCGTGACCGGCGCATGAGAAACGGAACACCCGGATGGGAAGCCTGCTGAAAACCCTGCAAGCCGATTTTGCCGCCATCTTCGAACGCGACCCGGCGGCGGTCAGCCGCGTGGAAGTAATGCTGCTCTACAGCGGCTGGCACGCGATCCTGTCGCACCGCATCGCCCACGCCCTGAAAAACATTGGGCTACCCGTTCTGCCGCGCCTGCTCAGCCAGGCGGCCCGGCTGCTGACCGGGATCGAAATCCATCCCGGAGCCACCATCGGCCCGGCCTTCTTCATCGACCACGGCATGGGGGTGGTAATCGGCGAAACCGCCGAACTGGGCCATCACGTGACCCTGTATCAGGGGGTGACCCTGGGCGGCACCGGCAAGGAGCGGGGCAAGCGCCACCCGACGCTGGGCGATCACGTGGTGGTGGGCGCCGGAGCCAAGGTACTGGGCGGCATCGTCATTGGCAACAACGTCAAGATTGGCGCGAACAGCGTGGTGCTCAAGCCGGTCCCGGACAACTGCACGGTGGTGGGCATTCCGGGGCGAATCATCCACAAGGCCGAAATCGCGTTTCCCGAACAGACCCTGGATCACACGGAAATGCCCGATCCGACCATGGAGCGCATCCGCGCCCTGTATGACGAGGTCGAGGACCTGAAGATCGAGTTTCATGACGCCTGCGAAAAGGCCATGAGTTCGATTCAGAAGGTATCCGGAAAGACCACGCGAAAGACGCCGGCAAAGCCGAAAAAGGACGCCCTGGGCGAAAAACCGGCCACTACCCGCACCCGCAAAAAGCCGGAGCCGGACACCGGAGACGACTAGAACCCACACCCCGCCGCTCCGGGGGTAACCGTTTCGTAGCGGAACCGCCAGTTGGAAACGGGCCGCGGTCAGCCCCCGCGGCGGCGGCGCTCGGCCTCCAGGTCGATGTCGAGAATCTGCTTCAGATCCTGACGCAGCGCCTCGTTGTCGGCATTGAGCTTGTCCAGCTTTTCCAGCAGGTCCGCCAGCGCGTGGGCCGCATGGCGGTGGGTGGAGCGCGGGTGTTTTTTCAGCAGCTGATTCAGCACTTCGCGGGCACGCGGATAATCGGCCACCTCGGGGGAGGCGAGCACCATCCCCAGTTCAAGCAACAGCACATCTTCCGCGCCGGACTTTCTGGCCAACGCACGCTCCAGTTCCGCCACCGCGTCCTGGTGACGTCCTTTGGACACGAGGCTGCGGGCGCCATCCACCGCCGCCACCCGCACCGGGGGCGGCTGCACCGCGTTCGCCGTGGCCGGCACCGGCGCGGCCGTGTCCTGCCCGGCATCGCCGGCGGGGCGCGGTTGCAGCAAGGTACAGCCCGACAGGGTGACGGCAAGTGCCGTCACTGACAAAACATGAGCAACTTTTCGCAAACAAATCACGTACATCGATAACACCCTACACCTTAATGGTCCCTTCGCGCCACCCCTGTCAACCGGGCGGCCTCCACCACGGCCTCGGCCACGGCGGGAGCCACCTGCCGGTTGAAGGTGCTGGGGATAATGTAATCCTCGCTGAGCTCATCTTCCGGAATCACATCGGCGATGGCCCGGGCAGCGGCCAGTTTCATGGCCTCGTTCACCTCCCGCGCCCGGCAGTCCAGAGCGCCGCGAAAAATCCCGGGAAAGCAAAGGACGTTGTTGATCTGGTTCGGAAAGTCCGAGCGGCCGGTGGCGATGATCCGGGCCCGGCCCATCGCCTGCTCGGGCATGATTTCCGGCACCGGGTTGGCCAACGCGAATACGATCGGGTCCGACGCCATCCGGTCCAGCATCCACGGCTCAAGCAATCCGGCGGACGATACACCCAGAAACAGGTCCGCACCGACCAGCGCATCGCCCAGCCCGCCCCGGAGGCCATCCCGGTTGGTATTTTCCGCGTACCACTCCTTGAGCGGGTTCATGCCTTCCGTGCGGCCCCGATAGATGATACCGGTGCGATCCACGCCGATAAAATCCTCCACTCCGGCCAGCATCATGATCTTGGTGCAGGCCACCCCGGCGGCGCCGATGCCGCTGACCACCACCTTCAACTCGTTGATTGGCTTGGGCACGATTTTCAGGGCATTGTACAGAGCCGCCAGCACCACCACGGCGGTGCCGTGCTGGTCGTCGTGAAACACCGGAATATCAAGCCGGTCCTTCAGCCGCTGTTCGATCTCGAAGCAGCGCGGCGCCGAGATGTCCTCCAGGTTGATGCCGCCGAAAACCGGCGCGATCATCTCCACGGCGCGCACCACTTCATCCGGGTCCGTGGTGTCCAGGCAAATGGGGAACGCATCCACCCCGGCGAATTCCTTGAACAGCATGGCCTTGCCCTCCATCACCGGCAGGGCGGCGGCGGGGCCGATATCCCCCAGCCCGAGCACCGCGGTACCGTCGGTCACCACCGCCACGGTGTTGCGCTTGATGGTGAGGGTATACACCTCCTCCGGGTTCTTGTGAATGGCCTCACAGATGCGTGCCACCCCCGGAGTGTAGGCGCGGGAAAGATCTTCGCGGGTTTTGAGGGGGGTCTTGTTGGTGACCTCGATCTTGCCCCCCAGATGCATCAGAAAGGTGGGATCGGAAACGTGCACCACGCGCAGGTAATCAAGGGAGCCCAATCGCTCCATGACCCGGTCGCCGTGGGCCGCGTCCTCGGTTTCAACGGTGATGTCGCGGGTCACGTGGCCGTCCTTGACGGCCACCAGATCCATGCCGAGCACGGTAGCGCCCGAATCGCCGATGGCTTCCATCACCTCACCCAGAAAACCGGGCCGGTTTCGAAACCCTACACGTATGGTGATGATGTGGCTGCCCGTGGATACCGGTGCCATGATCCCTCCCCTCCCCGCAACAGTTGCGGGCGCCAAAAGCCCCCGCCAAAAAGAAAAACCCGCCCCCAGCCCGCGCCCGATCCCTTCAGCATAATTGATTTTGCCGAATTTTGTCCGCCGCTTCCGCCCCGCCCGGGTCCGTGGCCCGCGCAATCGGTGCCCACCCGATCCTACCGGCGGCGCCATAGCTGGTGTAAAATGCACCGCTATGCAGATTACCCGCAAAAAGACCCGGCAGATCGACGTGGGCGGCGTGAAAATCGGCGGCGATGCCCCGGTCAGCGTCCAGTCCATGACCGTCACCGACACCCGAGACGTGCCCGGCACCGTGGCCGAAATCGATCGTCTGGCGGAGGCCGGCTGCGAACTGGTGCGGGTGGCGGTGGTGGATACGGATGCCGCCGGATGCCTGGGCACCATCCGCGCCCGCAGCCCGATCCCGCTGATCGCCGACATTCACTTCGACCACAAGCTGGCGCTGATGGCGATCGAGTCCGGCGTGGACGGCCTGCGCCTCAACCCGGGCAACATCGGCGGCGCGCACAAGGTGCGGGAGGTGGTGGCCGCCTGCAAGGATCGCGGCATCCCCATCCGCATCGGTGTGAACGCCGGGTCGCTGGAGCGGGAACTGCTGGAGCGGTATGGCTATCCAACCGCCGAGGCCATGGTGGAGTCCGCCGCCACCCATATCCGCATTCTGGAAGACCTGGACTTTTTCGACATCAAGGTGTCGCTCAAGGCCTCCCACCCCGGCATGATGATCGATGCCTGCCGGCTGTTCGCCGCGCGCTTCGACTACCCGCAGCATCTGGGGGTGACCGAGGCGGGCACCCTGCAAACCGGCTCGGTCAAAAGCGCCGTGGCCATGGGCGTGCTGCTGGCGGAAGGAATCGGCGACACCCTGCGCGTGTCCCTTTCCGCCGACCCGGTGGAGGAGGTGAAGGTCGGTTTCGGCATTTTAAAAAGCCTGGGCCTGCGCACCCGCGGGGTGAACGTGATCTCCTGCCCCACCTGCGGGCGGCTGGAAATCGATGTGGTCAGGATCGCCTCCGAAGTGGAATCGCGACTGGCCCACATCAGGGAGCCCCTCGACGTGGCCATTCTGGGCTGCGTGGTGAACGGCATCGGCGAAGGCAAGGAGGCCGATATCGGCATTGCCGGCGGACGTGACCACGGCATCCTGTTCAAGGAAGGGCGTCTCGACCGCAAGGTGAGCGAGGCCGAACTGGTCGATCTGCTGGTGAACGAAGCCGAACAGATGGCCGAAAAGCGCCGCAACCAGGCGGACTCGCCCCTCAAAGTCATCTCCGCCAACCAGCAACAAACCTGATTCGCCGCAACGGTTCGCGGCACAAACCCAACGGAAGGGAGCGGGATGCGCTACTCGGAAACCTTTATCCCCACCCTGCGTGACGATCCGGCCGACGCCGAGGTGGTCAGCCACAAACTGATGGTGCGCGCCGGCATGATCCGCAAGGTGGCGGCCGGTGTGTATAACTACCTGCCGCTGGGATGGCGGGTGATCGGCAAGGTGGAGCAGATTGTCCGCGAGGAAATGACCCGCGGCGGCGCCCAGGAGTTGCGCATGCCCGCCGTGCAACCGGCCGAACTGTGGCAGGAAAGCGGCCGCTGGGGGGTGTACGGCAAGGAATTGTTGCGGATGTCCGACCGCCACGGGCGGGATTTCTGCATCGGCCCCACCCACGAGGAGATCATCACCGACCTGGTGCGCGGCGAGGTGCGCAGCTACAAACAGCTCCCGCTCAACCTGTACCAGATCCAGACCAAGTTCCGCGACGAGATCCGCCCCCGCTTCGGCCTGATGCGCGGGCGCGAGTTCATCATGAAGGACGGCTACAGTTTCGATGCCGACGAGGCCGGAGCGGAAGCCACCTACCGGCGCATGGAGGAAGCCTACCACCGCATTTTCGCGCGCATGGGGCTGGATTTCCGCGCGGTGGAGGCCGACTCGGGACAGATCGGCGGCAGCTTTTCCCACGAGTTCATGGTGCTGGCCGCCACCGGCGAGGACGATGTGGTGTCGTGCACCACCTGCGACTACGCCGCCAACAGCGAAAAGGCCACCAGCCGGGTGAGCCCCCCGGAAGAGCGGGAAACCCCCGCGCTGAAAACCGTGGACACCCCCGGCGTGCACAGTGTGGAGGAGGTGGCGGAGTTCCTGAAAACCAGCCCCGACCGGCTGATCAAGACGCTGATCTTCGATACCGGCACCGAGGGGGACGGCCGCTTTGTCGCGGTGCTGATCCGGGGCGACCGGGAAGTGAACGAGGTCAAGCTGGTGAATACCCTGGGGGCCGACGGAGAGCGTCTGACGCTGGCCGCCAACCCGGACATCGAGCGCATCACCGGGGGCGCAGTGGGCTTTTCCGGGCCGGTGGGCCTGAAGGGGGTGCGCGTGGTGGCCGACCGGTCGGTGGCCGACCTGACCGATGCGGTCACCGGCGCCAATCAGGCTGACCGGCATCACACGCATGTCCTCCCGGGGCGCGATTTCCCGCTGGGGGAAACCGCCGACCTGGACACCGCCCGGGCGGGAGACGGCTGCCCCCGGTGCGCCACCGGGAAGCTGGTCATCCAGCGCGGCATCGAAGTGGGGCACATCTTCAAGCTGGGCACCAAATACAGCGAGGCCATGCAGGCCACCTTTCTCGATCCCCAGGGCAAGAAGCAGCCGTTCGTCATGGGCTGTTACGGCATTGGCATCGGCCGCACCGCCGCCGCGTCCATCGAGCAGAACCACGATGGCAACGGCATCCTCTGGCCCATGGCCATTGCCCCGGCCCACGTGGTGCTGATCGGCATGAACATGAAATCGGAAGCGGTGCGCGACACCGCCGAACGCCTGTACGTGGAACTGCGGAAACGGGGGGTGGAAGTGCTGTTCGACGACCGCGCGGAACGCGCCGGGGTGAAGCTGACCGATTTCGAGTTGCTGGGAATCCCGCTGGCGCTGCTGGTGGGCGACCGGGGGGTGGAAAAGGGCAGCCTGGAACTCAAGGAGCGCAAAGACGGCAGCACCACCGAGGTGCCCATGGACGATGTGGTCGACCGGGTGGCCGACAAGGTTCGCGAGGCGCTTGGCGGTCATGGTGGCTGAGCCCGGCACCGGGGAGGGCGTGGCCGAGCCGGACCTGGACGCCCTGCAAAAAAAGCTCGGCTACTGCTTTGCCACCCCCGCCCTCCTGCGCACCTCGCTGGTGCATCGCTCGGCCCCCAACGAGCGCGGCGCCGACTGCCCCGAGTCCAACGAGCGGCTTGAATTTCTCGGAGACGCGGTCCTCGACCTGGTAATCGCCTGCGAGCTGTTCGAGCGCTTTCCCCAGGCCCCCGAGGGGGAACTGACGCGCTACAAGGCCACCCTGGTAAGTGAAACCGCGCTGGCCCAGGTGGCCCTGCGCATTGGCCTGGGCCAGCACCTGATCCTTGGGCGCGGGGAGGACGAAACCCTGGGGCGGGAAAAGCCGTCCATCCTGTCCGATGCCCTGGAGGCCGTGTTCGGCGCGCTCTATCGGGATGGCGGCATGGACGCCGCCGACCGGACCATTCGCAAGCTGTTCGCCGTCGAACTGAAAACCGTGTCGGACCGCAGCGCCCCGCGCGGCGACTACAAAACCGCCCTGCAGGAGTGGACCCAGGCCCAGGGAATGGGCCTGCCCAGCTATCGGCTGGTGAACACCGAAGGCCCGGACCACGCCCGCGAGTATACGGTGGCCGTACTGCTCAAAAAGCAGGAACTGGCGCAGGGAACCGCCCGCAGCAAGCGCGAGGCGGAGCGCAGCGCGGCTCAGCAGGCACTGGAGCAGCTCACCGGCCAGCCCGACGGCTGAAGTCATTGCGCCATTTTTGTCGCACCCCTTTCCACAAGGTGGGGATGCCGACGTCCGTGCCGCCTTCCCCCGCCCCCGAACCCCCCGCACACAAACTAATTATCTCTTTTAGTTCAATCGGTTATCGGATTCTATCGGCCTCCCTCCCGCCGATGGCACAGACCTTGTTATGAACCGGGTATCGGGCGCGGACGGCCCGCTCGGGACCGCGCCCCTGGCCGCACAAGGAAAACCAACATGACCGCACCCACCCACCCGGCAGACATCACCCGGGAACTTGAACACGCACTGGCCCGCCACCAGACCCGGCTGGCCGAACTGCACTACGCCCTGGACCGCATCTCCGACTCGGTGCTCGAAATGCCGGCGCGCCTGAATGCGGTGACCCAGGTGATTCGCGTCAAACTGGGATGCGACGCCTGCTCGGTCTACCTGATGGACCGTGAGGAGGACGCCCTGGTGCTGGAGGCCAGCACCGGCCTGGCCCCGGAAGCCGTGGGGCACGCCCGGTTGAAACGCGGCGAAGGGGTGACCGGCTGGGTGGCGGAGCACCTGGAGGCCGTGGCGCTGGCGGACGCCCCCTCCGACCCACGCTTCAAATACCTCCCGGAAACCCATGAGGAAGCGTTCCGCTCGCTGCTTTCGGTGCCGGTGGTCGCCGATCAAAACTTCGTGGGCGTGATCAACGTACAGCATCGCCAACCGCACCCCTTCACCGAATACGAGCGATTGCTGGTGGGCGCCATCGGCTACAAGGTGGGTGCCATGGTGAAGAGCGACCGCCTGGAGCATGAAGCCGCACGGCATGAAGCGGCGGTGGAAACCCTGCTATGGGTGGCGGCACACACAGCCGCGGAATCCCCACAGGCAGACATGGTCACCGAACTGGTATCCCGCGCGCGACGCACCCTGTTCGCCACCGGCGCCGTGCTGCGTACGCTGGAGCCGGATAGCGGACGACTGGAGGTGGTCTGCGCCGACGGCCTGGAAGCCGCCTCCGCGGCGCTGGCGCCCCTGCTGCCCGGCGAAGGCATTGCCGGAACGGTGCTGGCCAGCGGAGCCCCGGTGCGCAACAACCATTACGGCACCTTCGCCCGTCAGCTCAAGGCGGTCCCGGCGGTGTCCGCCTCCATCCTGTGCATCCCGGTGCGGCACCGGGATGGAACCGTGTTTGGCACCCTGTCATTCTTCGACAAGGTGGCTCCCGGCGGAACCCGCCACTTCGACAGCGCCGATCAGCGGTTGGCCGAGGGGCTGGTCCGCCTCACCTCGGAGCGCATCGCACAGTTGGTCCTCCCACGGCGCGCCCGCGCCGCGTCCGCATAAGCGGCAAAACGGAACGTTACGGGGCCGGTGGGCATTCGGAACGACGGTGCATATTCGGTGGAGGGGGGCACGGCGACGGGCCGGCGAGGGTGCCGTACTCCACCCAGAGCGGCACCACCCGCTTGCAAATATCGCCGTGCGCGTGGCACCGCACAACGGTATGTGACGGTGGGGGACGGAGTGGGGGCATCGAGGGGCTTCATTGCCCCGCGTGGGAGGGAACGGGCGAATCGGTAACACATCCGTCACAATCTCCCCTGCGAACCGTTAACGCACCGGTAACTTAGCCCCGTGCGACGTGCACGGGAGCTACGCACACGACGATATTGGCTGGCGTGGCAATCCGGCCTCGCGTCGAGCAACGCCCGGCGAGGGGGAGACGAGCAGCATCCCCATGGCCCTGCACAACCATTTGAAAACAATACGGTTCCAACAACCATTCTCTCCCCCCGATGCAGCGGCATTGGGGCCAAAACACCCGCCCCACTCCGTTCCGTAAATTCATTTAATTTGTCGTTAAATAAAATGAATTCCAGCCGTCACCCCCTTCCGGCCCTCGGAAACCCCCATTGCCCAACCGGACCTCACCGTGTGCCCATCCCCCACAAATCTAATTTTTCACACGTTTTCAATCCCTTCTGCACGTTTCGTTTCGCAAACCAACCCCACCACAAGGGCATTTTTTCTCCACGTTTTCAACGGGTTCTGAGTTTCCTCTGAAAATCCACCGTCTAAACCACACTGATCGTGCTACCGGCCTTCAGAACCCATTGATATTCCGTTCCGAGGTCACCGTGAACATGCGAAATCCACGGTGCGAAACGCCACCACAAATGCACTTTTTCACCACAGTTTCAACTGGTTCTGCACGCAAAAACCGTTATTTTTCACCGTGTTTTACTTCGCAACCACAAACGCGTTTTTTCCTGTATAAACAGCCTGTTCTGATTTTTCAGCCGATTTTTTGCGAAACAATCCCGCCGTGCCCACAAACGGCCAACACCTCCACATTGTCAGTGTGTTATGCTTGGTGTTTTACCGTGACCCGCGGTTTAGCTTTGCCGTTTGCGAAGCGGAATCACACGATTTCCGCACCGCCAGGCCGCGCCGCCACCCCAGGAAATTCCCCCGCACCCCCTATTTTTCAACCGATCGACTCCTCACAACCCACTGATCCTTTACGGCATTAACAGGAGTGATGAAGGCGTTGCGCCAGATTCACAGGGCGCTCAGGGCCGCTTCGGGAGCACAATGACTCCGGGATCGGAGTGCCCGCGGGGAGGCTCCAACCGGAGCCGCCATGGTGGGGGCCGCCATGGGTGACGGGACGGCCGTAGTTCTTTGATATGCTCACCAGCCCATCCGGTGGGGTGCGGCCGGCGATGGTCAGTGGGGTGCAAGATTTCCCGCCCACTCCCGGACCAGGCAGTGCCTTCCCCACCGCGCGGAACGAATTAATTTGATCTCCACCCCCTCACCGGATATAGTATGTAGCTTCGCGATTTTTTGCCGAAGGCTGCGTTTGACGGTCGCCCACGGGGGCACCGGACGCGCCTTCGGACGTTGCGCGATGCAGTCTCCGTGATGCATGCCGCCCACGGAACCCGCACCGCGCTTCGCCAGCGACATTCACCATCTAGACCGGCGGCAACTTGGAGTCCAGGCAACTTGTCCACACAGCAAACCACTACCGAACCGATCGCGGCCGAACCGGTCACCATCGATCAATTCGACCACGTTCCGGCCAACGAGATCACTGCCGAGCAGATGCTCCAGCTGATCGATGCCACCTTCCGTAACTTTGATGAGGGCGAAGTCGTCGAGGGAACCGTTGTTCTCCGGCAGCCGGATGGCGTGCTGGTCGATATCGGCTTCAAAATGGAAGCCGTCATCTCCCGCAGCGAATTCAGCCCCGAGGAGTGGGAGACGCTGGAACCCGGCGCCACCCTGCAGGTGTTCATCGAGAATCCGGAAAACCGCGACGGCAAGATGGTCCTCTCCAAGGAGAAGGCCGACCGTATGAAGGTATGGGAGGCCCTCAAGGAGGCGCATGACGATGAGACCCCGGTGGAGGGCACCATTCTGTCGCGCATCAAGGGTGGCCTCATTGTGGACGTGGGTGGCGTGAAAGGCTTCCTGCCCGGCTCCCAGATCGACCTGCGCCCGGTACGCGACCTGGACGCCCTGATCGGCCAGAACCTGGCCATGCAGGTGATCAAGATCAACCGCCGCCGCAACAACATCGTGCTCTCCCGCCGGGTTCTGCTGGAGGAGGAGCGCGACAAGATGCGCGAGTCCACCCTGTCCAACCTGGAGCCGGGTCTGCTGATCGACGGCGTGGTCAAGAACATCACCGACTACGGCGCTTTTGTGGACCTGGGCGGGATCGACGGACTGCTGCACATCACCGATATTTCCTGGGGGCGGATCAACCACCCCAACGAGGTACTCAAGGTGGGCGAGAAGCTGCAGGTGGTGGTGCTGCGTTTCGACCGCGACAGCCAGCGCGTGTCGCTGGGTCTCAAGCAGAAGACCCCGGATCCCTGGACCACCGCCGCCGAAAAGTACCCGGTGGACTCCCGTTTGCAGGGCCGGGTGGTCAGCCTCACCGACTACGGCGCGTTCATCGAGCTGGAGAAGGGTGTCGAAGGCCTATGCCACGTCTCCGAAATGTCCTGGACCTCGGATGTGAAACACCCGTCCAAGGTGGTCAACGCCGGGGACGAGGTGGAAGTGGTGGTGCTGTCCATCAACCCGGAGACCCGCAAGATCTCCCTGGGCATGAAGCAGACCCAGCCCAATCCGTGGGATTTGGTGGAAACCAACTATGCCCCCGGCCAGCGCATCAAGGGCGTGATTCGCAACCTGACCGACTTCGGCGCCTTTGTCGGCTTGCCGGAGGGCATCGACGGCCTGATCCACGTCTCGGATATCTCCTACACCAAGCACATCAAGCATCCGTCCGAACTGTTCCAGAAGGGGCAGGAAGTGGAAGCCGTGGTGCTCAAGGTGGACCGGGCCAAGGAGCGCATTTCCCTCGGCTTCAAGCAACTCGAGGGTGACCCCTGGGAAACCCGGATTCCGGGCACCTACCCGGTGGGCAGCATCCACAAGGCCAAGGTGGTGAAGATTGCCGACTTCGGGGTGTTTGCGGAACTGGAAGAGGGTGTCGAAGCCCTTATCCCGGCCAGCGAGATGCCCACCGAGGAAGGTAAGCGCATGAGCGACATGGTCACCGTGGGCGAGTCGGTGGATGCCAAGGTGATTCGCCTGGACCTGGAAGAGCAGAAGATCGCCCTGTCGATCCGCGCCCTGTCCTCCGATTCGGAAGCCGGTGACATGGCCGACTACGTGTCGCGCAACACCTCCGGCCCGGCGACCACCACCCTGGGCAGCCTGATTCAGGATCAGCTCAAGAAGGACCAGGATTAACGCCCCAACGGGCGTAAACAACTCAAGGAGAGGGGAACCATGCGGGCACCGTCCGGCAAGGCGTTGAAACTCGGCTTCGGGATCTTCGTCGCCCTCTCCGTTCTGGTCTTTGCCGCCAGTTTTCTGGGAGTCCACCTGTCCGTGTCCGGCGGACACGGACAGGTGGCCCTGGTGCGGGTGGAAGGCAAGATCATGGATGCGCGCAACACCGTCGAGGAAATTCGACGGTTTGAGCGCAACCCGCGCATTCGCGCCCTGGTCCTGCGGGTGGACAGCCCCGGCGGCGGGGTGGTTCCCTCCCAGGAAATTCACGACGCGGTCGTCAACTTCAAGGCCGCCGGCAAGCCGGTGGTCACCTCCATGGGCACCGTTGCCGCCTCCGGCGGGTATTACGTGGCCGCCCCCTCCGACGTCATTATGGCCAACCCCGGCACCCTCACCGGCAGCATCGGGGTCATCATGACCACCGTCAACCTGGAAGGGTTGATGGACAAGGTGGGGGTTGAAAACATCACCATAAAAGCAGGCAAGAACAAAGACATAGCCTCCCCCTTCCGGCAGATGACCGATGCCGAGCGGCGCTTGCTGCAGGAGGTGATGGACGATATTCACGCCCAGTTCATCGAGGCCGTGGCCGACGGCCGGGGACGCACCATCGACGAGGTGAAACCGATGGCGGATGGCCGCATTTTCAGCGGCCGTCAGGCCATGGAGCAGGGCCTGGTGGACGAACTGGGCACCCTGGACGAGGCCATCGAAAAAGCCGGGAAACTGGCTGGGATCGAAGGCCGCCCGCGCGTGGTCGAATTCCACCCCAGCCCCCTTCAGGAGTTGCTGGGGGGAGCCAAGCAGATGTTCCCGTGGCTGCCGTCCGCATTGAATGGCACACCGGTCTGGACGCAAGTTCGCGCTTTGTATATGATGTCGTTATAACAGGCAACCGGCGCAGGTGTTTGCAAGGGTTTAACCCAAAACGAGGGGTGACATGACCAAGGCTGAACTCGTAGACCAGATCACGCGAAAAGTGGACGGTCTCACGCGTACCCAGGTAGACGTTCTGGTGGGGACTGTATTTACCAGCATCAAGGATGCGCTTACCGTGGGCGACAAGGTGGAGATCCGTGGCTTCGGAAGCTTCCGCCTTCGTGACCGCGCGGCCCGCGAGGGGCGTAATCCGAAAACCGGTGAGATTGTAAAGGTTCCCGCCAAGAAGGTGCCGTTCTTCAAGGCCGGCAAGGAACTCAAGGAACTGGTAGACAGCTAGGCGTCCGCCGCCTTCACGATTTCGCAAACGGCATCCGCAAGACCGGCCAGCGGGATCTCCCGCTGGTCGCGTTTGGCCATATCCCGCAGAATGGCCTGACCACGGGCCAACTCATCCCCTCCCACAATCAAACAGAAGGCCGCGCCGCTCTTTCCGGCCCGCTTCATCTGGCTCTTCAGGCTGCCCTCAAAGGCCCGATCAACCCGAATCCCGGCATTGCGCACCTGCCGCAGCACTGGCACCATCGCCACTTCCGCCTCATCCCCCACAAGCGCACAGAACAGGTGCGGCGGATCCTCCCGGGTTTCATCCATCAGCAGCAGCAATCGCTCCACACCCAGGGCAAAGCCGATCCCCGGTTTTGACTGCCCCCCCAGGCGCTCCACCAGACGATCATAGCGCCCACCCGCAGCCACCGTGCTCTGGGCCCCCAGATCGCTAGAGGTCCACTCGAAAGCGGTCCGGGTGTAGTAGTCCAAACCTCTCACCATGCGCGGATTCACCGCGTACGCCACCCCGGCTGCGGAAAGGTGGGTGCGCACCTGGGAAAAATGAGCGGAGCACCCCTCACACAGGTGATCGATGATTTCCGGTGCGGCGGTCGTATGCGTGCGGCAGGATTCCACCTTGCAGTCGAGCACCCGCAACGGGTTGGTCTCTTTTCGCCGGCCACAGTTCTCGCAGAGATGTTCCGCCACACCCGCCAGAAACCCCTTCAGGGCTGCTGTGTACCGGGGGCGACAGGCCGGGCAGCCGATGGAGTTGATTTCCAGACTCAGGCCGTCCAGCAGCCCGAGGGAATCGAACAAATCTGCGGTGAGCACCAGCACCTCGGCGTCCAGCGCCGGGCTCTCGGAACCCAGGGCTTCCGCCCCGATCTGATGAAATTGCCGCAGTCGCCCGGCCTGCGGGCGTTCGTGCCGGAACATGGGACCCAGATAATAGAGGCGGGTGAGGGATTCCCGTTGCAGGCCGCTCTGGATATAGGCGCGGATCACGCCGGCGGTTCCCTCCGGCCGCAGGGAAAGCATCTGTCCGTTGCGATCCTCGAAGGTGTACATTTCCTTCTCGACGATGTCAGTGGCTTCACCAATGCTGCGGGCAAACAACTGGGTCACTTCGAACACGGGAACCCGCACTTCGCCGAACCCGTAGCGCGCAAAGAAATCGCGGCAAATCCGCTCCAGCCGTTGCCACGCGGGAGATTCGTCGGGCAGCACATCCTTGACCCCACGCACCGCCTGGATGGCCTGCACCCGACCGCCTGAAACGGCTTGGGCGGAATCATTTTCGGACCGGTCGGACACGGCGTTGCTCCACAAAAAGGCCCCAAGGAATCGGAGAGCATACGGAGTCCCAACCATTCCCGTCAACGGACTGACACCCTTCCGGGCACCAACGGCAGGCCGGCTCTCGCGTTCCGGGTTCGCCTTCCGCTATAATTGGCGGTTATGAAGCGGTTTCTCCGGGGTATTCGCTGGTGGCTTGCCATCCCGTTAATCACCGGATGCATGCAACCGTTCGAGGTTCCCGATGCCGAGACCGCCGACGGCAAAATATATGTCCGCCGGTGCAGTCTGTGCCACGCCCTGCCCGACCCGGCGCGGATGACTTACACCCAGTGGGTGGGGGTGGTGGGGCGGATGGCTCAAAACATTCGCTCCCAGAACGTCCCCCAGGTCAGCGACGAAGAATTCCAGCAGATACTGCTCTACCTGAAACGCCATGCAAAGCCAGCCGAAATCGCTCACTAAATTTCTTGTGCCCGCCCTGCTGGCCATAACGCTTGCGTGTCCGATGCCGTCCTCCGGGGCGTCCCTCCTCGCCGTGGACGAGGCGTTGTTCACCCGTGCCCAGATCCTGCGGGTGGACACGGACCGCGCGGCCCCCTCCTTCGAGCTTCCCGACCTGCAAGGCACTACGGTCACGCTGGAGGATTACCGGGGCAAACTGGTGGTCCTCAATTTCTGGGCCACCTGGTGCCGCCCGTGCATTCGAGAGATGCCGGCTCTGGAGCGCCTGTCCCGGCAGTTGGGCCCGGACGGCCTGATCGTACTCGCCATCTCGCTGGACCGGGACAACAAAGAGTCCGTGCAGGCCTTCGTGGAAGGATACGGCTGGAAATTGCCGGTGCTGCTGGACCCGTTTGCCGACGTGGGCGACGCCTACCTGGTGTCGGCCATGCCATCCACCTATGTAATCGGCCCGGAGGGCACGATCTATGGCCGCGCGCTGGGCCCCCGCGAGTGGGACGGCGAAGCGGCCCTCACCCTGTTTCGTGCCCTTCTGGCACCGGAGCCGGGCGCTCCGGACGCCTCATCCCGTTTAATCGAATCCAAAGACAGGAGTTGAATCCCATGTTCAAAACCATCGCACGCTGGCTGATGCCGGCACTGCTGGCCGTCACGCTCGCACCCGCCGCGGCATTGTCCGCCGACGCCCCGGACGGGGCCGCAAACAAAGAAGACCTTGCCCCGTTTGTGGTACTGGATCGCAAAAGTACCCACAAGAAGGGCCAGGTGAATGTAACCGTCTACTTCGATTTCTACTGCAGCCACTGCCATGAGTTCGACAACAAGGTGTGGCCGGTGCTGGTCAAGGAGCACGGTGACACGTTGCATGTTACCTGGGTGGGCATGCCGATCGTCGACCCGGCTGCCTCACCGGTGACCGTTCTCGCCTTTTATCTGGCAGACGCGCAGGGCAAGGGGGAAGAAATGCGAAACGCCCTGTTTTCGGCCATCTGGAACCACCGGCTGGACCCGTCAAAGCCCGACGTCCTGCTCGGGATTGCCACCCAGCTGGGGCTGGATCTGAATCGTTTCAAGCGCGAATTCAATGAAAACGTGATGGTGGAGCGCATGGAGGACGGCATCAAGCAGGCCCGCGCCATCGGCGCCCGTGGCACCCCGACCGTTCTGCTCGACAACCATATCCGGGTCACCGGTTACGGCATCAAAAACGTCGAGGCGGCCATCGCCGAGGCATTGAAAGCCGACGGCTGATGCACCGCTTGCTGCCCATGGCCCTTGCGGCACTCTGCCTGACCATACTGCACGCGTGTGCCGGTCTTGCCGTGACCGAAGATGCGCCGCCAGGAACCACGGCGCAGGCCGTTGTGGGACCACGGCTGCAATTCGAAAACCTGGAGCACCACTTCGGCACCATCACCCAGGGCAAGCTCGTGGAGCACCGGTTCCCGTTCACCAACGTGGGCGATCAAGACCTGACCATCTCCGAGGTTTCCACTCCCTGCGGTTGCACCGCCGTGCTTGCGGACCAGGAAGTGGTTCCCCCCGGCAGCTCCAGCTTTGTGGACGTGACCTACGACTCCGCCGCACGCAGTGGCGAGGTGGTGCGCATTATCACCGTCATCTCCAACGATGCCGAACAACCGGAAATGGAGTTGAAGGTGGTGGCCCAGGTGGATGCCTCCCAGCACGCGGGCTTCATGGTGGGCGACACCCTGTTCGGACCCAAGTGCGGTAGCTGCCACTACGACACCGCCGCGGAAAAAAGTGGCCAGGAGTTGTACGACGCGGTGTGCTGGTTCTGCCATGGCACGCACCGCCAGGGCAATACCGCCACCGCTCTGGACGCTTACCAGCCGGCCATGGACGGCTATCTGCGCAAGGTCATTTCGGACGGGCTTCCTGGCACGGAAATGCCGGGATTTGCAAGAAACCATGAAGGTCCCCTGTTCCCCGAACAAATCGACTCACTCGTGGATCTGCTGCATGACCCTCCCCCGCCCCCGCCCGACCCTGAACCCGGAGTGGAAGAGGAACCGAAGGATGGCTTCGACCCGTCCCGCCCGTTCTTCCAATAGGGTTTTCCGATGCATGGTCGGGCTGGCTGCCCTGCTGTGTGCCGCGTGCACGGCACCCGCCGACCACACGGGCACGGCGGGCACGTACACCGTTACCGTGCGCGCGGAACCCAATCCGGCCGCCCTTGGTGACACTCACCTGACCGTGACCGTGACCGACGCCAACGGAAAGGCGGTACCCGATGCCATGGTAACGGCCCGCATGTTCATGGCCGGCATGCCAATGAACACCGACGACGACCTTCTGCCCGGAACCCCTCAGGGCAAGGGACGCTATGTCGCCGCCGGAGAGTTTTCCATGGGTGGAAACTGGCAGGTGGAGGTGTCCGTCACCCCGGACAATGGAAAAAGCGTCACCGCCACATTCCCCTACACCATTGAATGGAAACTGGATTAGACCCTCTCCCGGTGCCGTCCATGGGAACCGGGACAAAGTCCGGAATTTCGCCGGGACCAACGGTTCACGGCAGCAATCCGCCGTCAGAGAGGCACGCAGCCAGACCGCTGCGGTAATCCGGATACCGCAGCTTTACTCCAAGCACCTCGATCAGACGGGTATTGCGGCACCGTTTGCTGTCTGCGATCAGGTGAAAATTGGCTTCGCCCATGCGCGCCCACGCCTCCTCCAGGGTTTCACTTTCAGGAGGCGGGACTCCCATCAGTCTGGCGGCATAATCGGCCACCTCCCGCAGGCTCGCCGGGTGGCCATCGGAAACCACCACCACATCCCCATTTTGGCCTCGCTCAATGGCTGCGACCACCGTTTGCGCCACATCCGCCACATGGATCCGGTTGACCACCAGCGGTGGATCGGCGTCCACTACCCGATAATTACCTTCCTTCAGGCGCAGCCCGATATGACGGCCGGGCCCATAAATACCGGTAAGGCGCAGAATGCGCACGGGCAGGCCCCGGCTTCGGCACCGCTCCAGAAGGCCGTTCTCCACCTGTATGCGGATTTTTCCTCGCGGGCCGGGGGATGTGGCCATCGGCGTTTCTTCGTCCACCCAATCGCCATTGCGGGCACCATAAACTCCGGTGCTGGACAGATAGACAAATGCCTCGATGCCAGGCACCTCACTCACCAGGTCCGCAAAAGCGAGCGTGTGATCGACAAAACGTTCTCCAGCTTCCCGCTCCGGACCAATTGCGTAGACGACCGCCCGGTGTCGGCTTATCAATTTCCGGGCAGCTTCCCGCGCCTTGCCGGATAGCGCATCCGGCAGGGACAATCGTTCCGCGACGGCCCCGGTGGCCGCCACAGCCCCCAGATGCGCCGGGTCGCCCACGGTACCGGTGACCGGAACTCCGGCCTCCAGCAGCTCCAGGGCCACCGCACGACCGGAATAGCCACAGCCGACGATCAGGACACCTTTGCGCATGACGTTCATGAACTGCCGCACCACTCCTCAAATCGGGTAAACTGGCCTCTTCCGAGGCACACGATAACAGGAACGGCCATGCCGGAGAAGCAACCAAGTCATCCGCACACCGGGCATCGGGACCGCCTGCGCAGCCGCGCGGCGCGCGAAGGACTGGATGGATTTGCCGATCACGAAGTGCTGGAGTTGCTGCTGTTCGCGGTCATGCCCAGAGTGAACACCAACCCGCTGGCACATGGGTTAATGCACCGCTTTGGAAGTCTGTCGGCGGTACTCGAGGCCGATCCGAAGGATCTCGCCTCGGTTCCGGGCATTGGCGACCGGGGCGCCGCGTTCCTGGCCAACGTGCCCCATATCTCCCGTCGCTATCTCCACGACCGAGCCACACGTGACGATCCACCGCTTACCAGCCCGCGCGCAGTCGCCGACTATCTGGTGCCGTTAATGGCCGGACGGCCGGAAGAAGTGGTCTACCTTTTGTGTCTGGATACGCGCTGCCGCGTGCAATTTCCGGCACTGCTCAGTTCAGGCACCGTGAACGAGGCCCACGTCCACCCCCGACAGGCGGTGGAGGCTGCCCTACGACATCGCGCGTCGTCGGCCATTCTGGCCCACAATCACCCGTCCGGAAACCCCCACCCGTCGAGTTCCGACCTGGACCTCACCCGCCGTCTGGCACAGGCATTGGAAGCGGTGGATATTCCGCTTCTGGACCACGTGATTGTCGGTGGAGAGTCCACCTTCAGTTTCGAGCAGGAGGGGCTGCTGGGCGCCCGCTCCTGACGCGCCCAACGAAATCAACTTCCGCGGGGACGGATCACCAGGCGTTGGCCGGGACGCAGCACGCTGCTGGTGGTCAGCCCGTTCCAGGCCATCAGGTCGCGCAGTTGGACCTTGTACTGGTTGGCGATCTTCCACAGGCTGTCGCCGCTCCGCACCCGGTGATGCACGGTCTGCGCCGAGGCGCTTTCCGGCGCATAGTAACGACCGGTGGGAATCATCAGAATGGCGCCCTCGCGAATCACCGTCCGACGCCCCATGTTGTTGGCCCGCTGAATGGATGAAACCCGCGTGCGGTACCGGGAGGCGATCGTGGAGAGGGTCTCGCCGCGCCGCACCCGGTGGCGTACCAACTGATTGTTGGTGCCCATGTTGCGCGATTTTTTGGCCCACTCGGCCCCTTCCACTTCGCGAATGGACGGGAAGTTGGTGGCGAACAGGTCCACCGTGCCCACCGGCACATGCACCGTGTAGGGCTTGGTCCCCGGAGGGGTCAGATTGCGCCGCAGATGCGGGTTGAGAAACTTGATTTCGTCCTCGCTCACACCCACCGCGCGGGCAATCGCCTCAAGGGAGGTGGGGGCCGATACCGTCACGTCATCAAAGGCCATGGGCGGATGCGGCTCCACAAAGAAGCCGTACTCCTCCGGATTTTTGGCGATGATCGTCGCCGCGATAAACTTGGGAACATAATCACGGGTTTCACGCGGCAGGGCATAGGCCTCATGCAGCTCCCAGAAGGTGGTGCCACCGGTGCGGCGCATCGCCCGTGCCACGGCACCCTCCCCGGCGTTGTAGGAGGCCAGTGCCAGATACCAGTCTCCAAAGCGGTCATACAGCTCATTCAGATAGGCGGCCGCCGCGCGCGTGGAAGCCTCCACATCACGCCGCTGGTCCTCCCAGTAATCCTGCTGCAAGCCGTAGCGCTTCCCGGTACTGGAAATAAACTGCCAGGGACCGCTGGCCCGGGCGCGGGAAAACGCGTACGGGTTATAACCACTCTCGATCATCGAGAGGTAAACCATGTCCTCCGGGATCCCCTCCTCGCGGAAGATTTCCTTCATGATCGGAACATAGCGACCGGCCCGGATCAGATAACGGGAAAAAACCGGGCGGATGCGGGTCTGGAAATATTCCAGATACACCTGAACCTGCTCGTTGACCTCCACCGCCATGTCATAGGGAACGTCGTACAGGGGGTCGATGGAGGCCCCATTTTCTCCGGAACGGGCCGGAAGGTGCACGATGCGCGGCTTTCTTTTGCCCGGGGAGGCCACCGGAACCTCATCCAGCGCCGCGTCCAAATCCTCATCCTCCGGCTCCACGGCCGGCCCGTCCAGCAAGCGGGGAACTTCCGGAAAACGCAAGGAAACCGGCACCGGGGCGGCACGCCGTTTGTCGAGCAGGGCGCCCTCCTCGAACGGCACATCACCATCCTGGGCACCCTGCCAGTCAGCCGGGGTGGCCCACACGTCCTCAACCACCAGATTAACCAGACCCTCATCCTGTGGGAGGACTTCCGGGGCCTCCTCCGGCAGCATAACACCCGCGTCCGCAACCATCTCAAAGGGGGGATCATCGGTTACCGGGGCGCCTGGAGCGGCCGCCAGTTTGGCGCCGCCGGACGCACAGGCCGAGAGGGCCAGCGCCGCGGTGATCGCCACGGCATGCCGGATCAGGTTGCTACGCATGGTTGGTGCTCCGCATCGGTGGGCGCGTGGCGCCCTGAAAATCGTATTATCGCTTACCCGCGCCGGCTCCAGACCGGACAGGCGATTCCCCTCCCCCGAGAGGCCCCGGGACGATCCCGAGGGATATAAGGGTACCATGTGTCAGTGAATTCAACGGAATGGGGCGAACCCCTTTTTTTATGCCGCTGAATACACGGCCCCTTTCCCCACAGAGTTCCCCCTGTCTCTCTTATCGGCACGACGGCCGATAAACTTCGGGGCTTTTGCCGCAATTTTCGAACCGGACTTGCCCTGACTGCGGCCAGTACGCAAAATATCGGTTCAACAGAGGTTTTCCATGTGCCTGATTCAACGTTCCCTGGTTCTCCTGCTCGCTATCTCCCCACTGCTCTTGCCGCTTCCAGGGCATACGCAGTCCATTGATTTTGTGGACCTGTACCGTCAGGCTGAGCAATTTCACGAATCCGTGGGCGAAGCCGCCGCGCGCGCCAGTCAACTCACTGAGGAGCGGCGCAAGGTGCTGGCCCAATTGCTTCCCACGCTAAGTGTGGACGGGCGTTACAACCGTCGGCAGGATGAGGTTATCAACGGCGGTTTTACATTACGGCCAAAGACCAGCTGGGACACCACCGTGCGCCTGAATCAGGCCTTGTACACAGGCGGTCGCGCCAGTACCCGATACAAGATGGCCACGATTGCCCACGAGAGCGGCCAACTGGGCGAAGTGGTGGCCCGCGAACAGCTGATCTTCACGCTGGCCGAAGCCTTTTTCAGCGAACTCAAGGCGCAGGAAAATCTGACCGCCGTGGCCGAACGCCACGAGGGCATGAAGCGCCATCTAACCGCCGCCCGGGCGCGCGTCCGGCTGGGGGCCGATGTACGCGCCTCCGCCCTGCGGCTGGAGGCCGAAGTAGCCCAGTTGGCCGCCCAGCGGTTGGCCGCCGAAAACGAGCTACAATCCGCCCGTGAGTCCCTCGCAGTTCTGTCCGGCCTTCCGCCTGAGATGGAGTTGGGCACCCCGCCAGACCTGTCCACCATCGCCACGGTGGCTAATTCGGAAAATACCGCACTGGCAGCCCGCACCGACTTGGGAATTCTGGCCGGGGAAACCGCCGCAGCGGCCTTGGGCATCCGCTTCACCACCGGAACCTTTCTGCCGTTCATCAGCGCCGAGGCACGTTACGAGAAAAGCGGGGAAAAATCCTCCGCCGTCAGTTTCCTGGTGGATGCCGACAAGGTGGTCACCCTGTCCGCCACCTGGGATCTGTATACTGGCGGCGAAAACGCGGCCGAGCGCCGCCGGACCCGCGCCGCCTACCGCGAAAAAAAACTGCAACTGGAACGCACTGAACGGGAGGTACGCGTGGCCGTGCAGCAAGCCCAGCGGCGGGTGGATGTGGCCGGGCGCATTGTCGAGTCGCTCACCGACCGGGTGAACTACGCCACCGAAAATCACCGGATTGTCACTGAAACCTACAAGGCGGGCGCCGCCACCTATCTGGACGTGATCGACGCCAGCAACGCGCTGGGTGACGCCCGCTCCGATCTGGCCAACGCCCGCTTCGACCATAGCTTGGCGCTGCTCGGGCTGGCTGGAGCCACCGGCCAACTGATGACCATCATCGGTGAGCCGGCCCCGGACCTCTCCGCCATTCACAATTGGCTGGCCCGCTACGGCAAGGAATAAACCGCTCCCCTGCTCCTTCTGCCTGGCGGTTCCGGTTGCTATGGCGCGGTTGCGGGCGGATCGGAGGGAAGCTCGGGGGCGGCTATCGGATGCAGATCACCGGTAAGTGCGTTCAGAAAAGCAATCAGATCAGCCTTTTCCGCATCGGTCAGTTCGAACGGCTGGATGTTGATATCCAGATTCGGATTTGGAGTGGCGCCCCGAATGTAGAAATCGACCACCTGTTCCAGGGTGGCAAAGCGGCCATCGTGCATATAGGGAGCAGTTGCCGCCACATTGCGTAGCGTGGGGGTGCGAAAGGCACCCCGGTCTTCCGGGTTTCCCGTCACCGCCTGTCGGCCAATATCCGGCTGCGGGTGATCCATGCCCACACCAACGTTGTGGAAGCGGAAATCCGTCAGATCGGCGGAAAAATCGTCAAACCGGTGGCACTTGGCACAGTTGGCGCGCTCCTTTTCGCGGAACAACTCCATGCCACGAATCTGTGAGGCGGTCAGGGCGGATCGCTCCCCTTTGTATTTGTAGCGGTCAAAGGGTGAAGCTCCCGACACCAGCGTTCGCTCAAAGGCAGCAATGGCCTGGACAATCCGCTCCACAGTCACCTTGCGGTCGCCAAAGGCGCTTTCAAAGAACGGCCCGTACGCGGGGATGCTGCTTATGGCATCCACCACCCCGGACAGGGTATTGCCCATCTCCACCGGATTCACCAGCGGGCCCGTAGCCTGCTCCTCCAGCGAACCAGCCCGCCCATCCCAGAACAGGGTGTCCGCATAGGCGGCGTTGAGAATCGTGGGAGCACTGCGGATACCGGTCTGTCCGCGCACACCGAAGGCCAGTGACAGGCCGTTGCTCCATCCCAGAGCCGGATTGTGGCAGGAGGCGCACGCCACGGTACCATCTCCCGACAGGCGCGGATCGAAAAAAAGCCGTGTTCCCAGCGCCACCTTCTCCGACGTCTGTGGGTTTCCCGCCGGAAACGCAACCGGGTCCAGACCTGCTGGAGCCTCCCCGTGCTGCCCGGGATGAATCTGAATACGATGCACCTTGGGCGCTTCCAGTTCACCTGCGTGCCCGGCCAGAGGCGCGGACCAAGATACTGCACACAACAGCAGGCCGAAAATCCAGAACCCACGCATGGTCGGCGCATGGACCCGGTCGGCACACCCCATCGACCGGGGGGCACCACGGGGGATCATGGGATCAATTCACCGCCCCACTTGAGCTTGGTGCGCAACACCTCGAAGTAGTTGCGCTCCGGGGAGACAATCAGATTCAGGCGGTTCTCCGCGGCACGCACCTGAATCACATCTCCGGAACGCAGCGAAAATCCTACCTGGCCATCGAAGGTAACCATCGACGCCTCCTCCTCACTGACCAGTTGGATTTCGATATTCGACCCATGGGGCAGGATGACCGGGCGGTTGGTCAGCACATGAGGTGAAATGGGAGTAAGGACAATCACGTCGTTTTCCGGATGCACAATCGGCCCGCCCGCCGACAAGCAGTAGGCGGTGGAGCCGGTGGGCGTGGCAACAATCAAGCCATCGGAACGTAGCCCGGTCATGAACTGCCCGTCCACCGAAATGTGCAGCCGGATCATGCGCGCCAGGGTTCCCTTGCTGACCACCACATCGTTCAGGCAATAGGAGGAGGCCACGACCTCTCCCTGCCTGAGCACCTCCGCTTTCAGCAGCAGGCGCTTTTCGATGGAGACGTCTCCCGCCAGCACTTTTTCTAACGTGGAGAGCATTTCGTGGGTAGGGATTTCAGTGAGAAAGCCCAAGGATCCCAAGTTAATGCCCAGCAGCGGGATCTCAAAATCCACCAGCAGGCGGGCCATGGAAAGCAGGGTGCCGTCACCCCCCAGCACAATGATCAGATCGACCATGCTGGGAATATCCGCCTTGCGGTGGGGCGAGGTTTCACCGATCAGCTTGGCGGTCATGTTGTCCATGAACACCTGGTGATCCCGCTCATCCAGCCACGCGCGCAGGTCTTTGAGCACCGTCGCGGCACCGTCATGGTGCAGCTTGGCAATGATGCCGATTTTCTGGATTGGCAGGTTCACGGGAAAAAGCCCCCTGGTACCGCAGCGCGGTTACCCGGATTCGTCCCCACTCGCCGGAGCTGTCTGTTCAGAACCGGCATCCCGCCGCAATCGAATGGCGGCAGCCTTGCGCCGCGCTGCCTCGGCCTCCTGCTTGAGGCCCTTCTTGTCATAGGCATCGGCCAGGTTTTCATGCGCCCGCACATGGTCCGGCGTAATCGCGATGGCTTGCTCAAACGCCTGAATCGCCCGATCCAGTTCGCCCAGGTCCATATACGCCACCCCCACATTGTTACGCACAGTAGGCAGGTTCGGCTGGCGGGAAAGCAGTTCTTCCCAGGAAGCGATTGCCTTGACCGGCTCGCCTTTTTGGAAATACGCGTTACCCAATGTCATGCGCACCTGTGGCGGAAGGGCTGGCTGCTCGTTGAGGGCGTGGTTCAGATTCTCAATCGCCAGGTCCATCTTTCCCGCGCGATAGGCGATCTGCCCCAAATACGCATAGGAAAAAGCACGTTCCGGCGCCTTTTCATAGGCACCTTTTATGATCGCGGAAAACCCGGCAATCGCAGCTTCCACGCGACCTTCACGCAGGTCGGCCTCGGCCTTCCGGAATACCTCGTTAACCGTCGGCTGGCGCTGGGCGGAAGATTCCGCCTGAACCGGAGCAGATTCCTCCGGCTTGCTGCACCCCGCGGCGAACAACATGCCGCCCAGCAGCATTACGCCCAAAAATCCATACACGCGGCTGGTCATGCGGATCATTCCTACACCCCAATTCACTAAAACAAAGATCCCGGTGCTGCCTCCCCAAGTCCGCCAGAACCTACCATTTGCGGCTCCCCGCGTCAAATTGAGGGAGGTCGCCGTGCACTCGACTGTTGCTGATCCTGGCGCAGTTTGTCCAGTTCCTGGAAGTGCTGGTTTCCGGCCTCAACGCCGGACCGATAGACTTGGGACAGTTCATCGAAAGCGCCACGATCATCCTCCTGTACCTCGGCAGCAAGTGCTTCGTACATTTCCAGGGTGATCGCAAACAGGTCGCGCTTGGCCCGTTGCGCATCAAGGTCCATGTGATACAGCACCCGGGTATCCACCGAGTGCTCCAACGCAGCCAGTTCCAGGATGCCTTCCTCCACGCGAATGCGCTCTTCCTGATCTGCCAGGATATCCGTCATGCCCGCACGGGCAGCATCCAGCGCATCGACCAACCCCTTCCGGTCGTCCCATGAATCTTCGGTGAACACCTTGCCATTGTGGACCGCGACCCGATCGAATCCGGCATCCACTTGCGCCGCCAACTGGTCCATCCGTTGCACCGCCTGATCGTAGCGGGCATGATCGTCCACGCATCCCGCCTGCCCAACCAGCAGCAGGGCACAAAGCCACCTCACGGGGACAGGGTGCGTGCGCCGTCCGGATCAATGCGCGCCAGGGTGACGGTGGTATCAACACCATCCCGCGCAAAGGCAGCGGCCATTGCCTGGCCGATGGACTCGGTCAGTTTCGAATCGTCGGTCACCGCAAATACCGATGCACCCGCTCCGCTGATTGAACATCCCAACGCTCCCGCATCCAGCGCCGCTGATTTCACCCGCTTGAAGCCACGGATCAGTCCGGCACGCTGCGGTTCCACTACCCGGTCGTCAATCGCGCGACCAAAGGTGGCAGCGTCTCCACGCGCCACAGCGGCTACCATGGCACATGCGGCCGCCATGTTGTGCACAAAACCGGCCAGCGGCACGTTGTTGGTTAGCTTGCCACGGCTGTCGCGGGTGAGCACCTGCGTGGCGGGGGTCACCACCACCACCTCAAGCTGCTCCAGAACGCCCACCTTCCAGGCCATCTCCATCGCCGTATGGCAGGTAACCACACCGCCATACAGTGCTGCGGCTAGGTTATCCAGAAACACCCCGCCGGATACGTATTTTTCACCCTCGATACAGGAGGGAAGCACTTCCTCCTTGGAATACCGTTCGCCCAAAAGAACGTTTACCGCCCAGGCTCCGGCAACTGCGGATGCAGCACTGCTGCCCAAGCCGGTGCCCGGCACTCCCTTGTGAAGGATCAGGCGCACGCCGCGCTCTTCCTCCGACAACCGCAGCAGATGAGCGGCCGCGATGCCGCAGGTGTTCTTGCGGGCTTCGCGTGGCAAACGGCCACGATCCCCGGTGATGTCGACAATGTGCACCCCGGGCTCATCGGTCCATTCGGCTTCCACTGTATCCCCCGGACCGGTGATAGCCATGCCCACGACGTCAAATCCCGGCCCTACGTTGCCCACCGAAGCGGGAACAAACACTTTTACGCGGTCGGTCACGTGCGGCTCCCAAAATAGTCGTCAAGCTCCTTCGCCACCATGGCGTAATTCACACTGGTGTTATACCGCATGATGGCAAAGAAGTTGGTGAAGATCACAAAATAGCGGGTGCTCCCATCCGCCTCGTCGTAGGAGACCACAGCCACCTTGTCGGAGGGGTCCACCGGGGCGAACTCGGATGCGTTGATCCCCGCCTGTTGCAGTTCCCTCAACTTCAGTTTTTCTTTGTGACCACCGTCGAAGCGTGCCGCCTGCTCAGGGGTGAGATTCACCTCCACCGCCAGCGGCTCACCGTTTTTCCAACCGTGCCGCTTCAGATAATTACCGATGCTGCCCGCCACATCCGCGTGGTTTTTCCAGATGTCGCGCCGCCCGTCCGCATCGAAATCCACCGCATAGGCACGAAACGAACTGGGCATGAACTGAGGCATGCCCAGCGCCCCGGCATAGGAGCCGTCAAAGTCAAACGGATCGGCTCCCTCCTCGCGGCACAGCAGTAGAAACTCGATCAGTTCCTTGCGGAAGAAGGCGCGGCGGCTGGGGTACAGGGCAAAGGCTGAGTTCAGCGCGTCAAAGGCGTGGTAACCGCCCTTAACACTGCCGAATTTGGTTTCGATGCCCATGATGGCAGCCACCGCAGTGGCCTCCACCCCAGTGCGGCGCTCCACCTCGGCGAGCATTTCGGCGTGCTCGTGCAAATATCGGCGTCCCAGCTTCTGCACCCTGTCGGAAATGAACAGACCACGGTAGACGTGATACGGCTTTGCTTCTGCCGGTCGGTCGAAGTAAACCGGAATCTTGCCGTGCAGGGTCACGTGCCGGAACCACTTCCACAGCTGGGAGCGATCAAAGCCGTGCTTGGTGGCTAGTTCGTCGATCAATTCAGTGTATTCAGGATGTTGCAGATATTCGCCAATATCGGGGTTGACGATTTTTTCGTCCTTTCCAGCCCACGCCGGAACGGACACCACCAACGTAATCAGGGCAGAAATAAGGACCAACACCAGGGTTTTCAAAGGGCCCACGGCGATCCACGCACCTGGGCCAAACAGCCCGCGCCGGATCCGGGTCAATACAGTCATATGATTTCCGTTATGCGATTTTTATGTGGGGCGGTGCCTGTGCTGACAACGCCCTCCCTCTCGCCGGCGGGGTTATTCCGTGAGCCGGCCTTGCGTCCCATTATAGCCACAATCTGGAAATCGAAAACCGCCGGGCGGTGGTTGCGTCAGTTCAGACTGGCGGATTTCCGCGGCGTGGAAGTGGCGACGGAGTCCCCTGCGATATCGGCGGCGGCCCAGAATCCGTGCCCGGTGATAAATCGCACAAAGTTGTCCCCGGCCATCGGCCCGATGGCATACAGGCCCGCAAACGGAGTGCGGAAGGTGCGCCGATCGGTGGGGATCACATCCTCCACCTCCAGCATATCCGGTGGCAGCAGCGACAGATCGGGCAGGGAACCGATCAGCACCGCCACCTGCGCCACCTGGCGGGTGGTACGTCCGGCGGGGTATTCCAGATGGCAAGTGCCGTCCGGGTCCACCGCCACCAGCCGCGTACCGGGCAGCGGCTCGTAACCATCCGTGACGGGTTCCGCCATCTGGCGCGCCACGCTGTAGTAGTCTGTATAGATGTCCGGGGACAGCCGGGCCATCGGGCACTGCTCCGGGTCATCCACAAAGGCGTGGATGACAGGTCTCCTCTGAGCCCGAGCCATCAGGATTGCATCTCCCGCCGACAGCCCTGCCCCAACCACCAACAGCGGCCCCTCACCCTGTGCCGGAACCCGGTGGGTCACGCATTCACTGTCCTCGCCAGGAATGCCCAGTCGCTTGACCCGGTCATACATTCCCACCGCCAGCACCAGCCTGCGGCAGCGCAGGGTAAACAGATCACCCTCCCGCGGGCCGTGGCCGGCCACGCGCCAGTAGTCGCCGTCCGGCTCGGCACGGGTTACCGTAACCCCGGAGATGAAGGACTCCAAAAGACCCATGCGCTCTACCAAGTCGCCATAATATCCGGCCACCTCGGCCCGGTCGATGGGGTCGTGGGAGCCAGGCCAACGGCCTTGGGAGCGCCCCCACTCCTCCATGGTCAGGCCGGGCAGTTCCATCCAGTAGCCGCGACTGAGGGTGCGCATACCCGGCGGCATGCGGTTCCACGATCCGCCCGGCTGGCCGCTGCCCAACACCAGGTGGTTGACCGCCCGCTCCGGGTGGTGGCGCAGTTCCAAGCAACCCGCATGGCGGCCACCGTGATCCGCCACCGGGTGGTGCACTGCATCAAAAAAACGCCCCACCGGGTTTCCCGCCCGCGCCGACATGCCCGGGGTGGCGGCGGGAACCGGCATTTGCGTCAGCGGCACGTGCCGCGCCGAAAACAACTCCGCGTGCAGCACCGGATCCGGATGCACCCCCCGATAATACGGCCGGTATCCGGCCAACCCCAGCGACGCACAAACACCCGCCGGACCGTTGCCGATAACAATGGTGTCGATCTGATTGGGAAGCATTTTCACATACCATCCTACCGGTATGACATTGGAAGTTTACCCTCGCATGAGTATCACATTACCCCGTAATACATTTTCGAAATCGAGGATCGGGAAGCAGCGGAAATCATCTGCCGCAGGGGACTCGAGCAAGACACCGTGCAATTTCATTCACCGACGGAATTCGCAGGAGAAACTCGATCGTTCAGCCACCCCACCAAACGATCCCGCCATTCTGGACGCTGTGGAACGAAAGCGGAAATATGCTCAGCTCCTTCCACAACCCATAGAGTTTTCGGATCACCCGCCGCACGATACAGGTAACGGGCATGGTGAAAAGGCACGATTGAATCCACCGTTCCATGCACAATCAGAAGCGGTGTGGGGGTGATTTTTCCAATCACCCGTTCCGGACTGTAACGGTTCGGAATCAAAAATGACAGAGGCCACCGGAAAGGCCACGCAAACCAGATTTCCCCAAGTTTTTCACGGGTTATACGCCGAAAATCGGAAAACGCCCCCTCCAGAATGACCGCCCGTACCCCCACGCGGCTGTCGTGAGCCATCAGCCAGGTGGTTACGGCCCCACCAATGCTTTGCCCAAACACGAACAACCGGTCCGGGTCGACATCGGAGCGGGAACGCAGGTGGGCCAGAGCGGCTTCGGCATCTAAATAGACGCCATCCAGATCCTTTTCCCCGCCAGACCTTCCGAACCCCCTATAGTCGAACATAAACACGTTGTAGCCGCGCTCCGGCAGCCAATATACGGACCCAAAGTGGTAGCTGATATTCTGGGCGTTTCCGTGCAGGAACAGGATGCTTCCTTTCGCCTCGCCTTCAGCGGGAAGAAACCATCCGTGCAGGGGGGTGCCGTCGGCGGCGGTGAAGGTGGTTTCCTGATAGGCCATACCAATCTGGTCCGGAGTACCCAGTAATTGGGCTTCCGGATAGAGAAGCAGGTTGCCACATGCGGAAAGTAAAAGGCCCGTCAGTGCGGCCGTCAGGAAAAACACATGGCGCGGCATGCGAAACATCGTACCAGAACGGCGTAACCACCGTCGCCGTTCGAATTCCAGATGTATCCCTATTGATTTTGGTGCGCGCCCAGAGGAAACTGAGAGAGTGCCCGCCGCGTCAACCACTCCACCCTCGGAGGAACCCGTGAAAGCCCTGCGTCAAATTGCCACGCCGATGGTCTGGCTGATAACTGTCAGCCTGATCTCCTTAAATCTTAATCTGCCCAACGCGCATGCTTCCATAATCGGCACCGGGACCGTGGTGAGCGCCGAACAACTCCAACAGGACCGAACCCAAGTCCGGGAGGCTCTGGAACGCAAGGAAGTACGGGCGCAACTGGTGCGGCTGGGCGTGGACCCGGCACAGGTACAGGAACGGGTAAACGCCCTGACCGACGCCGAAGCCCAACAACTTTCCCGTTACTTCGACGACATGCCTGCTGGCGGAAACGGCCTCGTAGGCGCCTTGGTATTCGTGTTCGTGCTGCTGGTATTCACCGACCTACTAGGTCTGACCAGCGTGTTTTCCTTCACCAAAAAGGGCTCCCTTCGGTAGCCTGGATTGTTCCCGGCACTCTACAGCCTACCACTGCCTAGCCTCAAGAGAATGGCAGCCCTGGCATGGGTAACCCTGCTAGCCGCCTGCGCCACACCGCAAACCCATCACTTGCTGACATACCCGGAGGGCCTTAAACCGAGGGTGGAACTGGTGGAAACTCCGTTTTTTGCGCAGCAGGAATACCAATGTGGACCCGCTGCGCTGGCCACTGTGCTCAACGCGGCGGGAGAGGCGGTGCACCCCGAAGAACTAACACCTCAGGTGTATCTGCCCAGCCGCCACGGGAGCCTGCAACCGGAACTGCTGGCGGCCACGCGCCGCCAAGGGCACATTCCATATGTACTTCATCCAACGCTGGACACGCTGGTGACGGAGATCTCCGCCGGAAACCCCGTACTGGTGCTGCAGAACCTGGGCCTCCGAATTTCGCCGGTATGGCACTACGCGGTAGCGATTGGCTTCGATCTGGAGCGCGCCGAACTGATTCTGCGCTCCGGGACCGAACGCCGGCACGTAATGCCGTTGCGCACTTTCGAACACACTTGGCGTCGCGGCGGTTTCTGGGCCATGGTGGTCACCTCACCCGATACTTTGCCACAGACGGCAAAGGAGCAGCCGTATCTGGAGGCCGTGCTGGCGTTGGAAGAACTGAAGCAATGGCCGGTGGCAGAAGCTGCCTACCAGGCCGTGCTGAACCGCTGGCCAGGCAATCTGGCTGCGCAGGTGGGGGTGGGCAACAGCCGCCATGCTCAGGGCGACTTTCCCGGCGCAGAAGCGTCCTTTCGCGCTGCAGTTACCTCCCACCCCGATTCCGGAATTGCACTCAACAATCTGGCGCAAACGCTGGCCGATCAGGGGAAGTTGGCGGAGGCGGAGCGCACGGCGGAGCGGGCCGTTTCCATCGGTGGAGAGCTTTCCACCGTGTTCCGGCAGACGCTGGAGGAGATTCGCAGGCTGGCCCACTAGGGCGAGCGGTCAGAAGAACAGGTTCAGCACGCCACGCCCGACGTAGCCAACCCGACCGCGAAAATCGTTGCGGATGACCTCGGCGCGCAGACCCACGTTACGCGTCAGACGCAGGTTGGTCTTCGCCTGCGTGCGCCTGGACTCGAACGGCTCCCCCAAGGCATACCCGGTGTAACGGGCCGACAGCCCCACCTTCCAGACTGGCGTCAGAGCCAACAGCACCCCGGCCTCCAGCCCGCCGCCCACCGCGTGGTCGTGGCGGAAGGAATCACTGTAGTTGGCGTCCAGGTCGCCAAAAAGATAGAACAGGTCGCGCCCGATCCAGTTAGCCTCGACCGTATGGCCAACGCCAAAGTTGAAGTGCGCCATGCTGCAGTGAGGGCACCCCCGGTCCTCCATTGAGCGCCACCCGGCGTTCACCCGCCAGGACATTGAACGGAACAGCGGATCCCAAGGGTACAGCGAAAATATATCCAGCACCGTCAGGCGGCTGAGCTCGGCACGTTCCTTATTGGGAAAGTAACGCCCTTCGATATCGAAGAAGATCAGCCGGGTGTTCGGCTCGTATCCCTGATCCGGGTCCATCAGATCGTGATAAGCGGCGCGGAACTGGAGCGTTCGGTACGGTTCCGCGAAGCGCACGCCGCCACCGGCCTGGAGGCGACCGGAACGGTGTCCCTCGTGGGGGGCCACCGCCGGGCGTGGCACCTGCACATCCGGCCCCTGCCCGCCAATGCGGCTGCGTGCCGTGAGGATGCGATTTTTGACTGCGGCCTGCTCCGGCGCCAACTGCCCGAACTCCGCTTCCGACTCTCGATACAGCAAATAGTCATCGGCCAGTTCCAGTACCGCCGTCCACCGCTCCGGGGAAAGATCATCCGGCGCCACTTCCGCCGGGTGGTGGCCATCGGCCACCTGCATCGCCAAATCAACTTCGTGGTCCGTCATGGTGGTGCGCCGATGGCGAATCACCGTGCTGCGCGCCGGACGGAAGTCCACGTCGGAGACCAACCCCGGCGTGTTCACGAGTAGCCGCAAGGTATCAGTAGGAATTGTGTACATGTGGAAGCGACGTGTCAGTTCAAGGCTCGGATCGGCAGCCTCCAGCAACGCCAGCAGGTGATATGAGCAGTTTTCCTTGAAGAAAAAATAATCGAAATAGGTGTCGCGCAATTCCCATATATGGGTAAGCATGCGGCGCAACTGCTCCGGCGTCAGATTGAGGGTGTACTCCCAGATATCACGGTTTTCGTATTCCCCGTACTCCTGCACCTTGGTGTAGTAAGGCCATACGGAAAAATGCCCTTCATAGGCGCCGAAGATGCCACGCACCGCATACAGGAAGCCCTTCTGATCTCCCGCCACGATGGCTGCGTAATTGACCGCCTGATCCAGCAACGACGGCTTCTCGGGGTCGTCAAAGCGCAGGAAGGTGTGGCCGTACATGGAGGCCGGGTTATTCAGATAGGCGGAGGGGAACACCATCACCACCTGTTCGGCGTGAACGGTTGCCAGCCACCCCTCCACCTGTGGGCAGGCTTGTTCCGGCAGGCGCTGCGGGTCGAATCCGAGTTGTTCCTTCAGCCAGGCGTAGCGGGCGGGATAGCGGCACTGGGCATGCGGATCCGTTTTCGGATCGGCCACCGGTGGATCGAAAAAGCGGACCAGCGTGGCGTTCAGTTCAGCAACCGGGTTTTTCTTTCCGTTCGGCGCGGTGAAAAAATTGGGGCCGTCCACCTCGCTGGTCACCCCGAACAAAGGATCGGGCTGGTAGTGCAGCAGGGTATGCCATTGACGCTGCCCGGCCAACTCCAGCCCATCGGCTTTGGAAATCAGTTCGGCCAGATACGGGCCGGGCACCGGGGCTGGCGTCAACGCAGCGGTTTCCGCACTGACGGACACCGGCAACAGCAGCGTCAACAACAGAAGAAAAGATCGGAAACGGCGCCAACGCCAGAGACGGGTCAACAACACAGCCATTAAAATCCGGAGAAGAAAATAAATTCGTCCGGCCACTCGAAACCGGCGGTACGGAGCGCCCTCAGCGGGAGAGCATACAGGAAACAAAACGGCCCCCGGCTAATTGCCGGGGGCCGTATGATTTTTCGTTGCCGTCAGGCTACATGGCGTAGCGGGACAGGGTCGCGTCGGCGGCCAGTTCCCGGTCTAGGTTGGACAGGAACTCGGTGGCGGTCACCTCCGCAGACCCGGCCAGCGACTCGAAACGCTCACGGGTCAGGGAATAAAACGCCTTGCGGTCGGCGTCTTCCACTCCCGTCAGTTCGGCCAGACCGGTCAGATACTCGCCGTCACCGCGCGCCATGTCGCGCTTCAGGTGGTCGAAGTTGGTCTCGGCGTAGATGGCCCGCTCGGAAACCTCATTCTTCACCGTGTATTCCGGGCTGCAGCCGGAGGTGCCAACGGTCATGCCAACACTCTGGGTATCGATCGGCCCCCAACCGACGATGTGGTTGGTGGTGCCAGCCGAGGTGTGCGCCATTACGCCGCTCTGACCCTTCCAGACCATATAACCCAAGCCACAGCCGGCACCGCGGGACTCGGCAAACGCAGCGGTGCTCCAAGCCGAGGACAGCGCCACCACAGCGGCGGCGATGATGATTTTCTTCATGTTCAACCTCTTGCTTCATCTGCACGCCGGGACACATCCATTGTGTTCCGGCGGGAATGGATATTGCCGGGGGCCGTCAAACAACCCCCTTTGAGCATATGCCTAGCGGGCTGCCGGAACGTACCGGGCCAGTTCGGAATGGCCCAACAGGGCACGGTCCAAGCTGGTCAGGAACGTGTCAGCCGACTCCACGGACAGTTCCGCAAAACGATCCTGCGCGAAGGCCTCGAACAGCCGCTGATCACTCGCTTCGACACCCATCAGGGAAGCCAGTGAAGTGAGGTATTCCCCCTCACCACGTGCAACGTCCTGTTTCAGGTTGCGGAAGTTAGCGCGGGCGAACACCCGGCGCTCGATGTCATTGAACACCATCACGCTGGCATCACAGCCGGAGGTGCCGGTAGTAATCGCCGATGGCTGCGAGAAGGTGCCGTTGGTGCTGGCCGCCAAGATCTGCGGAAGCAGGCCGGACTTTCCCTGATGAATTTGGGTGCCCAAGCCGCAACCCGGACCGCCTCCATCCTCTCCCTCGGCCAGGTCCAATGCGAACGCGGGTGCGGCGCACAACGAAATGGCGGCAACCGCCGCCAGCAAATCAGTTTTTTTCATCCTTCCCCTCCATGTGTTGGGTCCTGGGTTGATCCGCCGTTCCCGGCGGGAGATAAACGGGTGTTCGCAAGCCATACCGGTGCGAACCACATATTGGTTCGTACCGTCCCGCCTGCGGACGCTGCCCATTTTTCGGTACAGATATGGTGGCGGGACGGCGCCGTACTGGCGCCACACGAGCCGGGCGGCCCAAGTCCCAACCCGGCAGACCGGGGCCGGTTGTTCCGGTACGCATCAGGGAGGCATGCGCCATCCCGTCCGCGAACCGATGGATCGACGGTGCAGAGCACCGAATCCGTGTCCCCATGTTTCCCCTCTCCGAAAACAAACGGTGTAAACCAAGTCACCGGTAGTTTGGCGATATTAGGTGCGCTCCGCCGAATCTGTCAAACGATCCGGAACAAATTATTGTCAGGGATCGTTCCGGCTCCCCTTGGATTCCAACATTACGTACCTAGTTTGCGGGCAATCGCTCCAACCCCGGCCCCGTCGCCAACGCTCCATCAGCACCGGGGACAGGTAGCAATCCCGCCGACCCATGCGGAAATCGCACCAGATCGCCGCTGACATAGAACGTCTTGGCACCGGCCAGACCTCCCGTAAACGCGTTCAGCAGGTAGGCCAACGGCGTGACCTTGACGATCACCGACAGGTTGATCACCGCATCGGCACCGGACGACTGGATCTGCTCGCCCAGCATTTCCGACACGTCAAAGGACGACGTGTAATCGAACATGAGCAACTTTTTCTTGGAAAAATGGGCCACCAATTCGGTATCGACCGGTGGGTTGTTGAGCAGTAGCGGCACCGGACCGCGCCCCCCCAGCTTGGCCACAGCGCAGCCGCTCAACAGCAGCAACGCCAACATCCCTGCGGCCGCGATGCGAATGTCTCTCACTTGGACTCCCTCCCTCTCCAGCCGGAACCGGCTTCTTCAAGTCGCTCCCAATCCAGTGACTCAAGCGTGATTGGCGACATCTGTCAAGGGAGGAACCGGTCCCAATGGAGGCAGTCCGGAATACCGCAACGGATGAAAAACAGACCGGGCGGTGGGCTCAGTCTTCCTGAAAACAGCGGCATGGCAACCCGAACCCAGGCTGGCATCGGTGTTTTTGGTCGGCAGTGGTTGAGGCCCGACCTAAGCCCCCAACATCACCATCACCGGCAACGGAAAGCCGTTGAAGGTGCTGGCATAGGCGGTGGTATAGGCCCCTGCGTTGGGGATCAACACAAAATCCCCGGCGGACAGATCCTCCGGCAGCATTTTTTCGTCGAACAGGGTGTCGGCGGTGTCGCAGGAAGGGCCTGCGACACTCATCGGCGTTTCCGGGCCGTGGCGCTCGGTGAGCAACTCGTAGTCGAACTTCTCCAGCGTTTCGGCCAATCCGGTGAAGCACCCCACGTCCAGATAGATCCATCGGTGCCCCTTGCGGGTGGCGGTGCCCACCACGCGGGTCACCATCCAGGCGGAATCGCCCACAAGGTAGCGGCCCGGTTCAGCGATCACGGTAATTTCCGGCTCCAGCCCATCGAGTGACTTGTGTACCGTCGCGCCGATCTCTTCGATGGTCGGCATCGGGCGCGTGTGCTGGATCGGGAAACCACCGCCCAGGTTCAGCAGCGTAGGAGTCAACCCAGCCTCACGCATTCGCGCAAAGAGCAATTTGGCGTTTTCGATTCCGCTATGCCAGTTGTCCAGGTTGCGGCACTGGGAACCAACGTGAAAAGTCAGCCCGATCAGTGGCAGGCCGCGCTCCGCGCAGTGATCGATAATCTCAATGGCCTCCGCAGTGGAGGCGCCAAATTTTCCGGTCAGCGGCCAGTCGCTGCCAGTGTTGGATGTCTCCAGGCGCAGGTAGGTTTTTATCTCCGGCGATACCGAGGCGATTTTGGCGATTTCGTCCAGATCGTCTACCGCCATGGTGGACACGCCCGCCTCCCAGGCGCGGCGAATGGCCTCCAGCGGCTTGATGGGATTACTGAAGAACACCTCGCGCGGATCCACGCCGCATGCCATCAGCATGTCCAGTTCGTAGATGGAGGCGATTTCGAAATGCCCCCCCAGAGCCTTGACTCGTTCCAGCACCCGAGCATCCGGGTTGGCCTTCATAGCGTAGTACGGCACAACTCCGGGCAGGGCCGCGCGGAAACGCGCCATCTTAGCGTCGATCACATCCAGATTGCACAGCAGATACGGTGTGGCCACCCCGGCCTCATGGGCATGGGCGCGCACCGTGTCAAAGACCACCGGAGGAACCTCATAGGCCCCTGAAAAACCGGAAGAAAATGGCATCGCTCCGATTACTCCAGCACGGCGCCGCGGGCGGCATTGGTCACCAGTTTCTGATAGCGGCCCAGCCAGCCGGAGACAATTTTTGGCTGTGGAGCCTTCCATTCCGCCGCGCGCTGCTTCAGTTCGTCGTCGGGCAGATCCACATCCAGGGTGCGGGCATCCATATCGATACGGATGGTGTCACCATTTTGCAGCAGACCGATGGGACCTCCCTCGGCGGCCTCCGGCGACACGTGGCCAATGCAGCCGCCCCGGGTGGCGCCAGAAAAGCGCCCGTCGGTGATCAATGCCACGCTTTCGCCCAACCCCATCCCGGCGATGGCGCTCGTGGGAGACAGCATCTCCTGCATTCCCGGACCGCCGCGCGGGCCTTCATAGCGAATCACAACCACGTGCCCAGCCTTCACCTCACCGGCCAAAATCCCGGCCATGGCCGCGTCCTGCGAGTCGTAGCAAATGGCGGATCCGGAGAACTGGCGCATGGAATCTGCCACTGCAGCGGTTTTTATCACCGCGCCTTCCGGGGCCAGGTTTCCGAACAGGATGGCGAGGCCACCGGTTTCCGAAAACGGATTGTCGGCCCGATGGATGACCAGTGGGTTGGTGATCTCCGCACCGGCAACGCTTTCCCCCAGGGTGTTACCGGTAACGGTCATGCACTCGGTGTGCAGGGCGTTTGGATTTCGCTTGAGCACCTCGTGCATGATGGCGGGCACCCCACCGGCGCGGCCCACATCCTCGATATGCACGGAGGACAGGGCGGGTGACACCTTGCACAGGTGGGCCACTTTTGCCGAGAGCTCATTGATGCGCGACAGTGGATATTCCACTCCCGCCTCGTGGGCGATGGCGATGGTGTGCAACACGGTGTTGGTGGAGCCGCCCATGGCCATGTCGAGCACAAAGGCGTTGTCAATGGCGCGTTCGTCCACCAGATCCCGGATTTTCGGGCCGCCGGCCTTGGCCAGTTCCACCACCCGGCGTGCGGCAGTACGCACCAGTTCGCGGCGTGCTTCCGACGTGGCCAGCAGGGTGCCGTTGCCCGGCAGGGCGATGCCCATGGCCTCCATCAGGCAGTTCATGGAGTTGGCGGTAAACATGCCGGAGCACGATCCGCAGGTGGGACACGCCTTGTCCTCGATCTCTTTCAGGCGCGCCTCGTCAATCTTGCCCGCCTTGAACTGGCCCACCGCCTCGAAGGCGCTGGCCAGGTCCACCGGGGTGCCGTCGGAAAGGGTGCCGCTCTCCATGGCGCCGCCCGACACAAAGATAGTCGGCACGTTGACCCGTAGCGCACCCATGATCATACCGGGCACGATCTTGTCACAGTTGGGAATGCAGATCATGGCGTCGAGCTGGTGGGCGTTCATCACCGTTTCCACACAGTCGGCAATCAGTTCCCGGCTGGGCAGGGAATAGCGCATTCCCGAATGGCCCATGGCAATGCCGTCGTCCACGCCGATGGTGTTGAACTCGAAGGGCACCCCGCCCGCGGCGCGAATCTCCTCCTTGACGATGCGCCCAAACTCCTGAAGATGCACATGGCCGGGAATGATGTCGATATAGGAGTTGCACACGCCGATAAACGGCTTACCCATGTCGGCATCGGAAATGCCGCACGCCTTCAGCAAGGAGCGGTGCGGGGCACGCTCGAACCCGGATTTAATCTCGTTACTGCGCATGGTCTGTGTCCGTTTTGAAAGCAAAACGCCGGACCCCCGTGTGCGGGGATCCGGCGCCGAATCAGCCGTGAAAGTGACTGCCGGAGCCGGTCAGCTCTGCTTATACCGCTCTACACACTCTTTAATGACCTTCTTGGCGTCGGCCACATTGCCCCACCCCTGGGTATCCACCTTTTTGTTCTCCAGGTCTTTGTATATCTGGAAGAAGTGTTCGATCTCCTTAAGCACGTGCGGCTTGATCCCGTCGATGTCGTGAACCTGGGCAAAGCGCGGGTCCTTGGTTGGCACGCACAGGATCTTCTCGTCCTTGTCGCCGCCATCGACCATATACAGCACGCCCACCGGCCGGGCATCGATCACACAACCGGGGAAGGTCGGCCAGGAGGTCACCACCATGGCGTCCAGTGGGTCTCCATCGTCGCCCAGGGTCTGGTTGATGTAGCCGTATTCGGTCGGATAATGAACAGCGGAATAGAGCACCCGGTCCAGCCGGAACACCCCAGCGTCTTTGTCATACTCATACTTGTTGTTGGAGCCGGTGCAGATCTCGATAATCGCGTTGATCGTGCTGAAGTCCTCGGCACCGTACGACAGGTCGTTCAGACCCATGGGAACCCTCCTTGAAACAAACCGGAATGACCGCCCCGCACACAGGGCGGGACACACCAAAATAAAGAGGGGGATTATACCGTGCCTGGTGACCACGGCGCAATCGGAGAGCGCCGAAACGGCCGGAGCGCAATGGTTTCGGGAGCCACACCCACCCTTTCCCACATTCGGGAAACCGCTCCTGTCTGATGCCCACGCGCTCCGGACCTCAACGCGGTGAAACCGATGTCCCGGCAAAACCGGGGCACTCAGAGGTGGCCCCGATTGTTTGAACAGGTTGGCCCGTTTGGATAAGTGGATTTCCTGCGGGTTTATGCTGCCTCGGGCCGGGGCAGTTGCTTGAAGTAATACTGGGCTGGGGTCAT
>Ga0224496_10000071_pt1 | contig 75693 bp, 67 predicted proteins | sample SF_Jul11_sed_USG_2_FD_168127 | JGI IMG/M metagenome (GOLD analysis project Ga0224496, IMG submission 168127) | Sediment microbial communities from San Francisco Bay, California, United States - SF_Jul11_sed_USGS_8_1 | ecosystem: Environmental > Aquatic > Marine > Sediment | place: USA...
ACTCGAGAAGCGCAGTTGCCAAATTTATCAGTTGATATGGATAAAAGGGAGGTGCAGCTGAAGCATGAAACGAAAGGGGAGTTCGAGGAGCTTTTATGGAAAATAATCTCCGAGCAGATGCCGGCAGCATACCTTGAAAATTACACCGAGATAAAAACTCTGGCACATAATGTATATCCTCAACAACCTAATCTTATACTTACTTCAACTGGATGGTATGGTGATGATATTTTTAAAATATGGGCAGCTGAAAATGCAGAGCGTGGGGTGAAATTATGTGGTTTTCAGCATGGAGGTCACTATGGTACCGCATTATATAATTCAGATGAATCTCATGAATTGAAAATTTATGATCGCTATTATACTTGGGGGTGGAAAACTGAGGGTAATGGAGAAACAAAAATACTGCCTGCTCCAAAATTTGAAAAGAGCAAGAAAGGGCTTTCCGCAAACCCAGAAGGAAAGCTGTTGCTGGTGCTGGGAGTTATGCCACGCTATTTTTATCTTTTGTATAGCGTTCCCATTTCAGCTTCAGATGTTCTTGAATATTGGAATGACCAGTATAGGTTCGTACGATTTCTTAATGAAAAATGCAAGGAAAGTCTTTTAGTCCGTACTTACACTCATGATTACGGATGGAGCCAGAAAGAGAGGTGTAAAGATGAAATGCCTGGCATCAACGTATACAACGGAAATATTTCACTATCGGAGCAATTGCGTGAGGCACGGCTTTTTATCGGTACATATGAAGCGACTACCTATCTAGAGACCTTCTCTAGTAATTTCCCGACAATACTTTACTGGAATCCAAAGCATTGGGAACTTAGAGAATCGGCCAAGCCTTATTTTGATAAATTGAAAAGAGCAGGAATATTGCACGATTCACCTGACTCAGCTGCAGAAAAAGTGAATGAAATATTTCCTGATGTGAAAGGCTGGTGGAATTCAGATGAAGTCCAGAAGGCAAAAGACGAATTTTGTATCCGCTTTGTAAATACGAGTGATAAGTGGATTGAAGAATGGAAAAGCGAGATTATTACTTTCGCTAATAAAAACTAAAAAATAGTTGCGAATATAGCGAATTCAAGAATAGAAAACAGCAACGTTTATTAAAATACAATAATTATTTAGTGCAAATTAAATCTGTCAAGTCCCGTTTTGCCCTGTCAGTAATGGCAAATCTATTTCGCGGATTCCTCTCTTTTGTTACTGGAATAATAATTGCCAGGAATTTGGGGCCTGAGCAGTATGGTAATTTCAGCTTTTTGCTAGGAACTTTTATTGCGGTAAGGCAACTGTTGGATATGGGGACTTCAAGTGCATTCTATACGTTTATTGCCAAGAAAAAACAGCCCGGGTTATACATAGTAAGCTATTTTGCCTGGCAGGCGATGCAATTCGTTTTAGTGGTAGGCGTAATTATTTTGATTCTGCCTCGAGAATGGTTTGAAACATTATGGGGAGGGCATGAAAAGCAGATCGTGATAACAGCATTTACTGCTGTTTTTATGCAGCAACAGGTTTGGCAGACAGTTTTAATGATTGCTGAATCCAGACGGTTGACATATGTGGCGCAGTTGCTGAACTTGGGCATTTCCGCGGGACATTTAATGCTTGTATCAGCATTGGTTATTTCCGGGGAGATCACGATTGAAATATTATTTTATCTGATTGTCGGAGAGTATCTGGCTGGAATGATAATCGCCTATAAACTGCTCGGGGGGACTGGAGATAAAGATAAAATAGAATTTGATTTCAAGAAAATGCTTAGTGAATATCTTGTTTACTGCACTCCGCTTGTCATTTACATGTCACTGGGATTTCTTTATGAATTTGCCGACAAATGGCTATTGCAGAATTTTGGCGGGGCCGTTCAGCAAGGTTTCTACGGTATTAGTTATCAGTTCGCTTCCGTAAGCCTAATAGCGACAATGTCAATGTTGAAGATATTTTGGAAAGAGATGGCAGAAGCCAAGCAGAATGAAAATTTGGAAAGGATGAAAAGTTTATATAGAAAAACATCGAGATTTCTATTTTTCATCGGTGGATTTATTAGTGGGCTTCTCATTCCCTGGAGTGGTGAAATTGTCAAACTTACGCTTGGCGCTCCCTTCATCGCAGGAACAACGGCACTTGCCATTATGTTTCTTTATCCGCTACACCAGTCTATGGGGCAGATAGGGGGAACGATGTTATTGGCTACTGGTCAGACCAAGGCTCAGACCATGCTGGGGGTAATATTTATGAGTCTTAGTATGCCGGCAACATATTTTGTGCTTGCTCCCAACGATTCGATAGTCCCCGGACTGGGTATGGGGGCGAACGGAATGGCAATTAAGATGGTTGTTATGAACATTTTAAACGTTAATCTCATTGCTTGGTGGATTTCAAAATATTTCAAATGGGATTTTGATTGGTTTCATCAATTTTATATAACGTTCATGGTGCTGGCTGTAGGGTATTTTGCATATTATGTCGCAAACGGAATAGTCGGAGTGGAATCATATCTGATTCTCAGAGTTGCAATTTCGATAATAGTTTATTCTCTTTTTATCGGTATTATTACCTGGAAAAATCCAGCATCAATAGGTTTTGCCAAAGAAGAAATTAGAATTATGTTTTTTAATATATTCTCTAAAATAAACAAGCCAGGCAGGGATGTTGTGCAAATTTAGGTTGTCAGCAGGAAGGTTAGAAGAATTGCGTCACTCACACAACTATGATAGCATTCTGCGGTATTTGAATAGGCAGAATATGAAGACTCCTTTTGCCAATTTTCTATTCAAACAGAATTAAATAATAACTTCATTTATTAAAGGACTATTTACAAGTGACGGAAATTATCAAAGAACTATCAGAAATATATAAACAAAGTGATGAAGGGATTTTTATAGTTGACGATAGCGGCTATTGGTCAAATTTGAATAGAGATGAAAATGCTGCGTTAATTGAATCCCTTAAAATAAAATCTCCCCGCGAAGCGATTAAAGAGTCGCCAATGCCTCAACTTGAGACCGTAATATTCTCACCAAAAAGACCGGCCGGACTGGAGCTTTTAAAATTGAAAGGAACTGAAGTCTGCATAGATTTCGGGTGTATGTGGGGAGCACTGACAATACCCCTAGCAAAGATGTCAAAATTCGTAATGGGAGTGGATCAGACTATTGATTCTTTAAGGTTTCTTATGGCAAGGGCGAGGTCGGAAAAGCTTGAAAATGTAGCGACAATGTGCAACAACCTGAAGAAATTTCCGGAACTTAAGAACAAAATAGATGTAGCAGTAGTAAACGGGGTATTGGAATGGATACCCGAATCAAATCTGGTAGAATTAAAAAACTATTTTGGTAAAAGTGAAAAAAGAGAATATTCAAAAAATCCAGGCGAAGAACAAAAGGAATTTCTAAGAAATGTATTAAATAACCTTAAAAAAGATGGTAGGCTCTACCTTGCAATCGAGAACCGGTACGATTTCAAGATGTTTTTTGGCGCACCGGATCCTCATGCGAATATATTGTTTGCTTCCATTTTGCCGAGGCGAATGGCCAGCATTCTTTCAAAATTCAAACTAAAACGACCTTATGTAAACTGGCTTTATTCCTTCAGAGGGATAAAAGAGCTTTTGTTGGAAACCGGATATGCTAAAGTCGACCTGTATTGTTGTTTTCCTGATTACCGGTATCCAGAGAAAATATTTCCATATGAAAATGGTATTAGTGATTTCAGCGGAGTCATTTCACCGCGCAATTCTAAAGGTAAATTAACATTAAAGAGAGCATTTGTCAGGGCAGCCGAATTGATAATATTCAGGTACCTGAAGTTGAAATCCTTATCGCCATCTATAATTGCAATAGCACACAAGTAATGGAACTTGTAAGAAACTGTTCACATGGAAGCGACATAGTCACTTATTTTGAAAAACGCGGGAAGCAAATTAAAGTCATTAAAACTTCACTTACGAAGGAAGGAAGAGAGAATTTAAAAAAAGAGATAGAAGGGCGGCTTTGGTATTCAAGGCAATTAAATCATGAAAATAAAAGCGTACCCGCTACTGTTGTCATAGATTCAGCTCATTATATGCGTATCGAATATGATTACTTGCAAGGAGTAAAGGCAGATTGCAGGAAAGGATTGGTTCCAAATGCCGGGATATTGGAAAAACTTGTAGGGCATTACGCCAGTATATGGCCGTATAACAATGGTGAAAGTACAACGCTTCACGGAGATCTTTCAATTGATAACGTAATAGAAGGTGATGGCTGCATTCGCATTATTGATTGGGAGCACTTTCGTGAAAGTTCAACATTTTGGGGATATGATGCATTATACGCAATTTTTGAAACTTTATGGTTTGGGATGCGGGAGCGAGCCAAGCCACAATCAAGAGAAATAAAAATAATTAAAAAACTTATAAGTATTTTAAATTCAACATCTTTTTTACAACGAGACAACAAGGATAAACCCTTGATGTCAGTAATTGGATATTTGCAAAATAACAAGGCAATGTGGGGTGAACAACTAGAAAAATGCCCAAATAAACTTCCGGTTTTATTATACTCCAAAGAACAAGTGTCACTTATTGATCACATGATATCTGAAAAGGATAGTGATTAACGTGAGACGGTTGTATCAACAAGAATGGCATGGGATACGATTTGATTCTTTCGCAGAAGTTTCATCAAGCCACCTTGCAAATGGTGAATTCTATAAATTGTTTTATAGCGTCTTTTTTAAAAAATATCGCAATTGGCAGGAATTGGATGAAAATTGGGTCAAGCTTAAAAAGGAGACGATGAATTTTATCAAAAATCGTATTGGTTCGGATAAAAATAAATCAATTCTCTCAATTGGATGCGGTCTCGGTCTCATAGAAGGTTGGTTGGTTGAGGATGGATATGAGAATTTGGAAATTTCAGAAATATCCGAAATTCCGATCTCCTGGATAAGCCAGAAAATCCCAACCGAAAAGAGGCATATTGGTTTATTTCCAGCGTGTGTGCCTGAGAATAGAAAATATGATTATATTTTGCTAGTAGCAGTCGAATATTTTTACAACGATAAAGAATTGAGAAAATTTCTGGCAGATGTTAAGAACCTTCTTGTACCAAGTGGGACATGTCTTCTTATTTCATTCCCGGATGAGGATAATGGCCTACTTTATTTAATGATTGATACGGCGAAGGAGTATTTAAAACGCATCTTAGGAGTATTAGGTTTAAGAAATATTGGCCAATTTTGGGGATACGTTAGAACTCCTGCTGAACTCGAAGCCTCAATGAAGAGCGCAGGTTTTAACGACGTAACTGGAACCTTTATCGATACGAACACCTCTTGGAAAAATTATAGTGTTGTTGGACGCAATAATTGAATAATAGAATGAATCGAAAATGATCAGATTATCTAAGTCGATTGTCGGTCAGATTGAAGCTGAAGCAGTGGCAAAAGTAATTTGTGAAGACGGATACCTCGGCATGGGAAGCGAGGTGAAGCTTTTCGAGGAAGAGATAGCAACCTTCATAGGGGTCCCTGCGGAAAACATATGTTGTGTAAATTCAGGAACAGCAGCTTTGCATCTGGCAGTTCAAGCGGTAACAGAACCGGGCGATGAAGTGCTGGTTCAATCTTTAACTTTTGTTGCTTCCTTTCAGGCAATAAGCGGTGCTGGCGCTGTGCCGATACCTTGTGAAGTATTACCTGAAAGTATTACGCTAGATATTGAAGATGCCAGGAAGAGGCTTACAGAAAAGACAAAAGCTGTGATGCCGGTTCACTATGGCAGCAATCCCGGTAACCTTGACGCTATTTATGAATTCGCCGAAAAGGAAAACTTGCGCGTAATAGAAGACGCAGCACATGCATTTGGTTGTAAATACAAAGGGAGAAATATCGGTTCATTTGGTGATATTATCTGCTTCAGTTTCGATGGAATAAAAAATATAACGAGCGGAGAAGGGGGTGCTATTGTAACCTCTGACAGGAATGTTATGGCACTGGCAAAAGATGCACGACTCCTCGGTGTGGAGAAAGATACTGAAATGAGATTCAACGGTAAAAGGAGCTGGGAGTTTGACGTGAAACATCAAGGCTACCGTTTTCATATGAGCAATATATTTGCCGCAGTAGGGAGGGTTCAGCTTGGGCGGTTTATCAGTGAGTTCGCACCCAAGAGAGTGGCAATAGCTGAAAAGTACCGTGAGCTACTTGATGGAGTAAAAGGATTAAAGCTCCTTGAATCGGATTTACGATTCGTTGTGCCGCATATAATGCCGGTGAGGATTCTTGATGGTAACCGTGACGGGTTAAAGGATTATCTGGAGAAAAAAGGGATTCAGACAGGAATACACTACAAACCTAATCACATGTTAAGCTTGTACGGAGATAGAGCCTATGACCTTGGCACTTCGGAAAAACTTTATAGCGAGCTTCTGAGCCTCCCGCTTCACCCTGAAGTAACAGAAGAACATGTAGTCAATATTTGTGAAAGTATTAAAAGCTATTTTTGATGATTTATTAAGGAGTAATATGAAAGTAATTATTCTTTGTGGCGGGCTAGGAACAAGGCTTAGCGAAGAGACGCAAATAAAACCGAAACCGATGGTCGAGATAGGTGGAGATCCTATTCTTAGGCATGTAATGAAAATATACGACAAGTACGGATTCAATGAATTCGTTTTAGCCCTGGGATATAAGGGAGAATATATAAAGGACTACTTCCTCGATTACCATCCCCTTACGAGCGACGTAACTGTGCACCTCTCCTCAGGCAAGGTGGATTATGCAAACCCTACCGCGGAAGACTGGCATGTGAAGATGATAGATACCGGGAAGGACAGCATGACCGGCGGGAGACTTAATAGGTTGAAAAACGTGTTAAAGAATGAAAATACTTTCATGATGACATACGGTGATGGGGTTTCCGATGTAAACATAAAGTCATTGCTTGATTTCCATAAAAAGCATGGGCAGATAGCAACGGTAACGGCTGTGCGTCCACCTGCCAGATTTGGCGGAATGGTATTTGAAGGAGATAAGGTTGTCGACTTCAAGGAAAAACCGCAGACTGGAGAGGGGTGGATAAACGGAGGTTTTTTTGTTTTTGAGAAAAAGATTTTTGATTATCTGCATGGCGATAGTACAGTTCTGGAAAAAGAGCCGCTTGAAAATCTTGCGAAAGATGGGGAACTTATGGCTTACAAACATGAAGGCTTCTGGCAGTGCATGGACACTGTGCGGGACAGGAATTTCCTTGAATCCCTCCTTGAGCGCAATGAAGCGCCATGGACTAAATAGGTAGAGCAGATATGTTTTCAGGTTTATATAGAGGCAAGCGTGTTTTTGTAACTGGGCATACAGGGTTTAAAGGTTCATGGCTTACTGCATGGCTATTAAATCTGGGTGCGGATGTCGGCGGATTTTCCATAGGTGTTCCAACAGAGCCTTCCAATTTCAAAGTTCTGGATTTGGAGAAGAGGATAACGCATTTCGCGGGAGATATCAGAGATAGAAAGTTGTTAGGCGATGCGATCGATAGCTTTAAGCCTGAAGCAATATTTCATCTTGCCGCACAGCCGATTGTCAGGGAATCATTTGCTGATCCTGTAACAACATTTGAAACTAATGTTATGGGTACGATGAATGTTCTTGAATTGCTAAGAACAAGGCCTTCAATTAAAGCTGGAATAATCATCACAAGTGATAAATGCTATAAAAATCTTGGCTGGACATGGGGATATAGGGAAAACGACACTCTTGGCGGGGGAGATCCATATAGTGCTTCAAAAGCCTGCGCCGAGCTGATATTTCACTCTTATTGTGAATCATTTTTGAAGATGGGGAGTACAAGAGTAGCGACTACGCGCGCTGGCAATGTAATTGGGGGTGGCGACTGGGCAGCAGACAGGATTGTACCTGATACGGTGAGAGCCTGGAGCAAAAAGAAATCAGTAACTGTACGGTACCCAAAGGCTACTCGTCCTTGGCAACATGTCCTCGAACCGTTAGGCGGCTACCTTTGGCTTGGCGTAAAACTGCTGGAGGGCCAGGAAAATGTGAACTGTGAATCATTCAACTTTGGACCAATGGCTAGTGTTAACCAGCCTGTTGCTGCTCTTCTTGAAGAAATGAAAAAATATTGGTCAGTAGCTGAATGGGAAATTGAAAAAGTTGATGAATATCAGGAGGCTTCATTATTAAAGCTATCCTGCGATAAGGCTTTAAATGCGCTAGGGTGGGAAGCATCACTTTCATTTGCCGAGACTGTCCGTATGACATGTGAATGGTATCAGGCGTATTATGAAAAAGGTGGTAAAGGAATTTACGATCTCACCATGGAGCAGATAAATAATTATGTAAGCATTGCCTCGGACAAAGGGCTTGAATGGACAAAGTAACCGGGATGAACAAGAGCGGAATCGAAGGACTTCAAATAACACCCCTTAAGCAAATCGATGATGAAAGAGGCTCTGTGCTCCATATGTTGAGAAGCGATTCTGAGATTTATATAGGGTTTGGGGAGATATACTTTTCGTTTGTAAAGCAAGGGGTTGTGAAAGCCTGGAAACGGCATAAAGTGATGACTCAACATTTTGCAGTTCCTGTTGGGAGAATAAAACTTGTTCTATTCGATGACAGGAATGCAAGCAGTACAAAAGGAAATATAGAAATTATCGAGATAGGAAGACCGGACAAGTATGAACTCGTCAAAATCCCACCGCTTGTGTGGTATGGATTCAAGGGGATAGGCGAAGGGGAATCAATGATAGCAAACTGTACTGATATTCCGCATGACCCTGAGGAAGTGGAACGATGCGACATTGATACCTCTGATATTTCTTATGCATGGTAAGTAAAAACTCATTTTTTCCAAATTACCTGGAACCACATGTTTTATTAAATGCATATGTATATGGGGATTAGATACATATTTTGTATTCATTTGATTAACTGTGCTATATGCACAAAATGTATATAATTTAAAAGACGAAATATATGAGTATATTTAAGATCAGATTTTCAAGAATAATAATATTTGGCCTGTTAATTTTCTATGTTGTATGTGGATATATATATTTGAATGTTGAAAATGCGCATATAGTTGATACATATAGCATGGTATTGTTATTTATCATTATAGCGATACTGATTTTATTCCAAGTTGTCCCTAGCAAGTATGACAGGCCTCTTTTCCTTTTATTTTCAATATTCGTTTTCCAGAAGTACTGTTTGTCTATTTTATTTATGCTTTTGCTTCCAGAATATGGAAGGAAGGAAATGGTAGAGGCATATCAGGTATATGACTCTGCGCAATTTAATAGCATTCTTGTATATTGCATATTCGGAACAATATTGCTTGGGTTAGGAACAAAGATAGGCGGAAGCATCGCAAATAAAAAAGTATTTTATGAAAATATAAACTTTCTGGACAGGTTAATGCTGAAAATTAACCCGGCCGCAATATTAATGATATTTCTTGTCTTGTCTTCGTATTCTTTATATTTGAACTACTATTATAGTATTGGAAGGCATTATTCTGCTTCTGTTGACACCGGATTAAACTTCCTCAATATATTCAAAAACACTTCGTGGATATTTTACATATCATTGGCTTACGTATCTTTCTTTTGGGGGATCTTAAAGAGATACCAAAAAAAAATTGTCATATTGACAATTGTATTAATAATAGCAAGTTCTATCGCACAAGGATCAAGGTCATATATTTACGTTTATTTTATTTTGGCAATTTTAATAAAAACTGTTACGGGTGGTGACTTCAAGGTGGCATTTAAAAAAACCATATTTGCGATCTTGATTATAATCACCGCAATAACAAGTTATCCCATAGCTTTAGGTATTAGAAATGCCGGAAGAGCGGAAAACTATTCAGTCGCAAATTTAGCAAAGCAGATTAAATATGCCTATTTTGCTAATGAAAATCCATATGGTGTTATGACAATGGATATTATTTCTAGATTAACAATGATCGAACCGTCATTTAGAATATTAAACGATTTGGAAGTTAACAGCGTTGAAGATAATGTTACAGTAATCGGTGATATTAAAAGGATTATTAATGGAATGGTGCCAGGCGACTTATTTTCTGACGTTATATATCATACCAGACTATATGCATATGTATATCAAGGTAATTATATTCGATACAACACTGTTGAATGGGGATACTATGAATATTGCTATGCTCTTTTCGGTACTTTCGGTGGCCTGATATTTGTTTTGTTTATTTCGGCAGTGCTCGGTAGTATTTGGAAGCTCGCACTAATTAGGAATTATGGGTTTAAATCAATTTTGTTGGTATTTTTCATCATGATTTATTGGACAATGTTAAAAAACATGGGTATGTCATATGTAGTTGCAAATGCTGTTACCGAGATATTTGTATTCTTGTTTTACCTCCCGGTTGCATGGCTTTTATCGCAATTAATGGGCAAGTATTATCTACGCAAAAAGTTATTAATTGTAAATAAAGAGAGAGTCGGACAATTTTGAAATGGAAAGTGATGTTCCAGCTAAGTTTGTTTGGAAATCCACAATCATTTAAATATATTACTAATAATTAATTCGAACAAAATATATTTCCAGCATTAGATGTTTGTAAAAGTAGGTAGTCAGGCTAATTGATTATAGGAAACTATGAAAAGTAATATATTCGCGGTTTTTGGATCAGTTTTTGCTGGGCTATTTGTTTTTATAATATCAACATATAACCTGCAAGATTTTAACTCGGAGGACATAGGGTTAGGAATAAATACCCAAAGTAAATCGGGCTATAGAGATAGCAGATTGATCTCCAGTAATGTGATGGAAGATGTGAACGAGATAGTAGATAATTTTAGATATTACAAGAATAATAATAAATACCATACAGCGCTGCTGCTAGGTGCATCACAGCTACACGCGATTAATGCGTTGCAAGAAAGTGATCTGCTGGCTGTCGAAGTGGCAAATTCGAGAGCTTTTGAAAATTCAGATAGCCTTGTCTATTTTCAACTGTCTAAACCAAATGCAAATTTTCATGATGTGCTAGGGATGTACCTAGCCTTTACGCTGGAGAATAATGAACATCCGGATTATTTGGTTTTGCCATTTGTATACGATGACTTGAGAGAAACGGGAATGCAGAATGATGTTATTAAGCATTTGCCAAACAATATACAGGAGATATTGCCATTTGAATCCGAAGGGACTAATCAAATTATTTCCTTGGCAAACCTAGAAAATAATGCGGTTTCAATTGGAACTGACGATCCGGTTAAGGATATTACGATGAGTAACTCGCCTCAGGATGCAGTGGAAAAATATATTATTCGGTCCCTTGAGGGATTTTCAAAGTCGTATGAAAAACGCGGTAATTTGCAATCGTGGATTGAGTTTCAAATGAAATACTATTTCAGGAAAACAAAAATAGGAATTAAAAGGATCTACTTGGCTAGCACAAATAAACATTATATGCCGATAGAACATATACAAGATAAGATCTCGCATTGGAATATAAAAGCCTTTATATCTTTATTGAAAATTACCAATTTTAACGGGGTAAAGGTATTTGTTTACCGTCAACCTCATAGGCCGGATAAGCCTGAGTATTTTATGCATAACAGGAAGGAGTATGATCGATACTTTGCTTACATCTCTGAATTATGTATTGAAAATTGCCAGGTAATCGGTGATTTTGAATTGCTGGTTCCAAGTGAATACTATGGATTAAATATTGATGGTTTTCCAGATCCATTTCATTTCCAGGGGATTGGCCATAAGTTGCTTGGAGAGAAAATTCACACTTCCTTGAAAGCTCAAATTCAGCTTTCCTCAATAAATAGACACGTAGTATCTCGATGATTTTATATAAGGGCGCTGCAAATTAATGTTGTTTAACAGTATAACCTACATCCTGTTTTTATCGTTTGCAGTGTTTGCTTACTGGAATTTACCGTATAGATATAGGATTACCTTTCTGTCCGGTATGAGCCTTTTGTTTTATTCCTTTTGGAGAGTAGAGTTTTGTCTATTAATTATATTTTCTGCAGGCGTAGATTTTATAGCGTCGCGAAAAATATATGGTTCTGAAGACGAAAGAAAAAGGAAGATTTATCTTGCAATAAGTCTTGTTACCAACCTAGGTCTGTTAGCAATATTTAAATACACATACTTTGTATATGATAATATAAGCTTCATTGCAACTCAGGCAAATTATAGATTCCCTTCGTTTGATTCTATTGCGATTAAGATAATTTTGCCTCTAGGAATATCTTTTTATACTTTTCAAACTATTAGTTATACGATTGATGTCTTTCGGAAAATAGTGAAACCAATAGACAATTTTAATTTGTTTCTTGCTTATGTCATTTTTTGGCCGCAATTAATTGCAGGTCCTATCTTACGATTCGGTGAGGTAGTTCCTCAGCTTGTTGAAGAAAAGAAGTTTATGCCAGAATTGGCAAGTTCTGGAATTGTTTTAATTATTGTAGGGTTATTCAAAAAGGTAGTTTTGGCTGACAATTTAGCGATATTTGTTGACGCAGGTTTTGAAGCATCTGTATCTCAATTGAATGCTTTGGATATATGGTTGCTGTCTTTTATGTTTGGATTTCAAATATATTTTGATTTTTCAGCATATTCTGACATTGCTATAGGCTCTGCAAGACTTTTAGGTATATATTTTCCAGATAATTTCAACTGGCCCTATATGGCAGTATCACCAAAGGAGTTCTGGAATAGATGGCATATTTCACTTTCTTCATGGGTTCGTGATTATCTGTATCTGCCTATAATTGGAGAGAAATTTAGAACAGACAGTAAGGGCGGAATAGGAGAGGCGGCAGTATCAAAAAAAAGAGACAGAAATAAAGCTCTGTTTGTAACTTGGATGTTAATGGGATTGTGGCATGGAGCAAATTGGACATTTGTGCTATGGGGTATATATCATGCCGTCTTTATCTTTATATACCGAGTGATCAAGATATTCAATTTTCTTGAACGGAAACTTCCGGTCATTTCGTGGTTATTTACTATTTTTGTAGTTATGGCAGGCTGGATTTTGTTTAGATCTGAAAATATTTCAGAATCAGCTGCCATGTATTCAATATTGCTAAATCCCAATAACTATTCGCTCAACGGGCGAATCTTTCCACTCCAGGATTATTTCATGGTATTTGTGTTGATATCCACCATGGTTATCATGTATGAAATATGGAAGAAAAACATAAATAGATATTTTGATTCAATTGGTTGGGTTTTCACTAGATACGCGGCAATTGCTGTAATGATATTTTTTATTGCTGTCTATCTTAAGCCGGTTCAACAATTTATCTATTTTCAATTTTAATATATCATATGGCTCCCAAAGTAAGTGTCATCATAAACTGTCTTAACAGCGAAAAATATCTCCAAGAGGCGATAGACTCCGTTTATTCCCAAACATGTACTGATTGGGAAATTATATTGTGGGATAATGCTTCTACCGATAAAACAGCGCAGATAGCAAACAGTTACAAAGAAAAACTCAGGTACTATAGAAGTGAGGTAACCACCACGCTTGGCCAGGCAAGAAACAATGCTTTGGAAAAGGCAAACGGAGAATTGATAGCGTTTTTGGATAGTGACGACATCTGGATGCCTGAAAAGCTGGAGAAGCAATTACCATTGTTTGGAAATCCAAAAGTCGGGATTGTTTATTCTGATGCGCTATATTTTAACAGTAATGGTTATGCCAAGAGACAGCATGGCAACAAGATTCCAAAACAGGGAATGGTTTGGGAAGAACTATTGAAAAATTATTCAATTACATTATCGACTGCTGTGGTTAGACGTTCAGCTATAAACACTTTGAGTTATTGTTTCGATGAATCATTCAATTTTATTGAGGAATATGATCTTTTTCTACGTTTAGCGAAGAACTGGAATGTCTGCTATTCGCCAGAAATGTTATGCAAGTACCGAATGCATGAAAAGAATTATTCGTTTACGCATACAGAATTATTTGTAAAAGAAAAAATGGTATTATTACAAAAATACAAGGAAATATACGAGGATTTTAAGGGAAAGAATTATGAAAGAATGGCCGTTATCATCATGCGTACTGTAGCAAAAAATCAATGGGCAAGAGGTGATAGTAAAGGGGCACGATCGATAATAAAAGAAGTTATGTTTAAAGATGCCAAATCAATGATGTTATATTTTGCCTCATTTGTTTCCTACAAAATATATTTAGCTCTTAGAAAATATTTGTCTAAGCGCCCATTTCTAATTAATGATTAAGTTGACTAGGCGTTTATGGTTCAGCGTATCTGGTATCATACTTGATTTTTAATCCTGGAACATTTACTATTCACGCGCTCGTGAATAGAGTATTTATTGCGTTATAACCGGTTATATATCGATTGGGTATTGGAGAGATGTTTATATGAAGCAAATGATGATGGCAATGATACCTATATTTGACGTCGCCCTGTATTTGCTTATATATCCAGCAGCAATATTGTTGAAAATTGTTAGGCGCATTGGAGTGCAGCGTCTTCCTTTTTGCAAAAAGGCATTGCTACATGTAGGAGTATTCCCAATCAGGAATCACTTTTATGAACCGTTGTTTGATCATAGGCAGTTAAAAAATTCACTGTTTCAGGACAGAGAACTCCCAGGGATAGATTTCAATGTTGGGGCGCAATTGGATCTATTGAATAGCTTCAATTACAGCGAAGAATTGAAGAAATTCCCTTTAGATGCAAAGGGGGAATTAAGTTATTTTTATAAAAATGGCAATTTTGAATTTGGTGATGCCGAATATTGGTACAGTCTGATTAGAATTAAAAAGCCGCGAAGAATAATTGAAATAGGGAGTGGATCCTCTACTTTGATGGCAATAGCCGCAGTAAAAAAGAATCAACAGGAAATGCCAAGCTATAAATGTGATCATATATGCATTGAACCATTTGGAGCGCCTTGGTTGGAAAAAACCGGTGTGTCGGTTGTGCGGAAAAAAGTAGAGGATGTTGGCAAGGATATATTTCTCGACCTAAAGGAAGATGACATACTATTTATCGATTCATCACATATTATCAGGCCTCAGGGTGACGTTCTGTTTGAATATTTAGAGTTGCTTCCAATACTTAATAAAGGAGTAATAGTTCACTTTCACGACATATTTTCACCAAAGGACTACCCTGAGAATTGGGTAGTTAATAAAGTGCATTTTTGGAATGAGCAGTATTTGTTGGAAGCGTTTTTAACTATGAACAGTGATTGGGAAGTGATTTGCAGCTTAAATTATCTTCGCCACCACCATTTTGAAGAACTAAAAAGCAGGTGTCCTTTTTTGACTGTCTCGACAGAGCCTGGCTCTTTCTATATTAGAAAGAAAAATTGACATTAGCAGATATATATATTTCTGAATAAATCTAATTATAGATGTTTCAGATACATGGATCGCAAAATTCATTTTTTTGCGATTAAATAAATCTATAGCGGAAAAATAAAATGAACAAGAAATTAAAAATTCTAATATACGAACCGTATCCCTTTGGGCAAATATCTGGAAATTTAAGATGTCAGTCCTACGTTATGAAGTTTATAGATAGAGAAAAATGTGATCTCTTGGTTGTCTCGCCTTTTGAGAGTGAATTTACAGAATATGTATTAAAAAAGGATCATGGATTGGTAATTTTAAAACCGCCTTCCAGGCTAGGGAGGTACGGGAAAAAAAATCTGAAAGATAGTATTTACGGTAAACTATTAACGTTATTTGACATATTAAAATATAATGTTTCGCTCTATAAGCTCTTAAAAAAAGAAAAAGTCGATGCGCTTTACTGTAACGGCATGAGAGCACTCTTAACATGTTTTATATCGGCAAAGCTTGCCAGAGTGCCAATTTTATTATTTGTAAAATCCGAACTTCAGACTAAATATATTGATCCGATAGGTTTTTTTGTGGCCGACAGGATTCTGTTTTTTTGTGAACAAAATAAAAACGATAAATACCCTTTTCTTGTAAAACTGTTTAATGAGAAAATCGGGATACTGAAAATTGGTATGGATATCGATGAAATTGAGGAAGTGTTAAAAAAAGACAAGACTGAATTGAAAAAAGAATTGTGTATTAATGATAAAGATGTAAATATAATTTACTTAGGACAGATATATTCCCCCAAAGGTGTACACTTTCTACTTGAAGCGATGGGGACTCTTTTACCAAATTACCCAGAATTGAAGCTCTATGTTGTCGGGCACCATGTGCTTGAAGAGTATGCAGGTTATCAATTGGAACTCGAAGAAATAGTTGATAAATACAAAATGAAAGATAGAGTTATTTTTACTGGGTGGAGAACAGATTCATTAGAAATAGTATCTTTAATGGATATAATGATTCATCCTTCGCTTAAAGAAGGTTTTGGAAGATCTGTGTTAGAGGCAATGGCTATGGGCAAGATGGTTATTGCCTCTGCGGTTGGTGGTTTAAGAGAAGCTGTTCATGATGGTGAAAACGGCTACCTTGTCAAACCTGGTGATTCAAAAGGGATTGCCGAAAAATTAAAGCACGCTTTAGATAATAAAGAAATCATTAAAAAGTATGGTGAAAAAGCTAAGGAAACTGTATATTCTGAGTACATCGCGGAAGAGTATATTTCAGGCTGGCAATGCGAAATTGAAAAGATGGTCAACAGGAAATAGTCCTGATTTAAAAACTTGCTACAAACAGATAAGGGTTGCATTTTTAAAATGAAAATCAATTCAGATACAAAGAAAAATCTTATTCTTCTATTCGTTACAATAATAATAACTCTAGTAATGTTTGAAGGTTTAATTCGGATAGTTTATGGCAATGTGAAAATATGGCAATTTCCACAGATGAGGCACATATCAACATCATATGGATATAAACTTGAACCAAATCAGACAGGAACATATACAACTGATTTCCCTATTACTACAAATTCATGGGGGTTTAGAGATGATGAGTGGAAAGTACCTAAGCCAAAAGGTGTAAAAAGGATTATGACACTGGGAGACTCTCTCACATTCGGGAATGGTGCTAAATATGAAGAGATATTTCCTACTTTGTTGGAAAACAAACTGAAAAAGTTAAACAGCCAAGTAGAAGTGCTTAATACCTCTGCGATAGGATGGACGACATATAACGAAGTAGATTTTTTTACCGAAGAAGGGATATCATACGAGCCTGATATTCTGATATTGTGCTTTTTTCAAAATGATTATGTCACTAGGCCGGAAAATGTTCAGATAACGCTTGATGACGATGGCAGAAGGGACGCAAGGCCTGAATGGTTGCAGTTTTTGCCATACAAATATATATTTTTGTTAAAAAGGTCTGCACTTATATCCTTTGTTAGGCTGCGACTAGGCGCATTTTTAAATGCAGATAAAAATCCAATAGACATAAGCAGTAAATCAACATTGGATTCACGGCAGGATATTACTGATACATATTCTTATATCGCAGATTTGAAAGAATATTGTGATAAAAATAAAATTAAGCTTATTGTAGTTTATATTCCTGCAATTTCAAGATTTGCATTTCCAAAAGATAAATCGATTTTACATTTGCACATGGCCGAAAATATGAAAAAAAATGGAATTACATTTTTTGATTTGGCGGAGCCCTTTTGGAATGAAAAAAAACCATTTAAATTGTACATGTACCCATGGGATAATCATTTGAACGCAAAAGGGCACAAACTAATCGCAGACCAACTATATACTATTTCAGTTAATGCACTTGAAGAAAGGTAAGGGAGTTGCTGCAGTGTATGGCGCAATATGATTAAATAGTACATCTGAAAAATATTCATAATATAAACTGTTTTGTTGACTGTATGGATGTTTTGGAATGTGCTATCAATTAAACTTATATATAAGTTAAGGGAATAAGATGGATTACGAAAAAGAAACAAAGAATGCGTACAAGAATATCGAAAAGGCGGAAGATTATTTCTCAGGGTACAGCAAGGGCATCAAATGGAGACGCTACTCCACATGGAAACAAAATCAGAATCTGAAAAAGGCATTGGTAAAATGTAATTTGGATAAAAGTGATATTGTGTACGATATTCCATGCGGTACCGGTATTGCTGGCAGGATTTTCAAGGATTTTCCACCGGCTATTGTCGCATCCGATATTTCAATGGAGATGATGGCATACGCCAAAAATGAATACAGGAAGGAAGGTTTTTACGGCTTTCTTCAGTCGGATATTACAAACCTTCCGTTGAAATCAGGCACATCAAAGTGTGCCGTAGTTTTGAGTTTTATGCACCGGGTTCCAAGGGAGATAAGGACAGGTGCTCTCAAGGAACTAAACAGGCTCACCAATAGATATATCATAGTTACATACGCAGTCGATAGTTTTGCGCAACGATTTAAAAAGGCGCTGATAAAAATCCTTAAACCGGGCTTTGTGCCTGCACCGTCGCCAACTGCGTACTCAGAAATAATCAAGGAATTTAGGGAAAATAACCTTAAGGTGCTAAGGGAATACAGAATAATGCCAATCCTTTCTTCTTCAATAATGTTTTTACTGGAAAAAGATTCTAAATAATTGGGTATATGGCTGAAATCCATGCAATATGCATGGATGGTATATTTATTTTACAGGCAATAATTATGGAAAGAATGAAGGGGATTTCAATCCAGTTGAATAAACGGATTCGCAGTACGGATAAATATTCTGCTATAGAAAGACACTCACTCAGATAGCCGATAGTATGAATAATCAATCCTGAAAAGCACAAAATTGGAAAAATGTTGGATAATCTGTCAGTTCAGAAATACATAACCAGTTTTATAGAAAAGACGTTTTCGTCAAACGGAAGAAACACGGCTACTATTCAAGTTGGAGAAATAGAGATAAACGATTTTTCCATATGTTTCTGGGTGGAAATAGAACCCGAAAGCGGGAAATATGGGTTGTATGTAAAGCTTCCGAAGGAGGAAGTGGAAAAAACGGAAATGTGGAGGATCAACGAATCGGATAGAGAAATGGGTGAAAAGGAGTATGAGAGTCTTCAATTTCTTGATAAGAATTGGATCGAAGACGAGGATTCCGTAAAATTCATAAAACCGGTAGCTTATCTGCAAAAGTATAATGCCATTGTTACTGAACGGATTTATGCCAAGGGGATCCTGCCGGAATTCAGAGCATTGGATACGCTTAAGAGAATTATTCCATTTGTTTCTACCGAAAAATTTAAATATTACCTGGCAAATGTAGGGAGATCGTTACGCAAGTATCACGACAGGGTAGGGGAACCGGTTGAATACGATCTTGCTAATACGGTAACGAAAATCAAAACTAGGCTTAAGTCCTTGGATATTCCATCCACTACTGGCAACGATACGAATGAATGGCACGTTCTTCTGGCCAAAATCTCTGGCCTGACGGAAAAAACGGTCATGACAAAAACATTAAAAGGGTTAGATATCAGAAATGTATTTATCGGTGATAGTGGGAAAATATATTTGCTTGATCCGGGTAGACTTAAAAACGATTGCCGGGAGGCCGATCTTGCAAGGTTTCTTGTCACGATCAGGATCCTTTACTGGGGGACGCTGAGATTTTTTCTTCGCTTGAAACCTTTAGAGGAATTTGAAAAATTCTTTCTCAAAGGATATTACGGAAGTGACAGCCATGGCGGAATTTTGCTAAGAGTTTTTATTATTAAAGAGCTTGTAAAACACTGGGATATGGCATATTTTGCACTCTCCCTGAAATCATGGCCTAAACCGATCAAATATATTTTGAAAAACATCTATATTAATGGATATTATGAAAGTGAAATTTCAGCCCATTTCAGGAGATTGAAGGATGAAATTTCCTGATATGCATTACATCAGTATTGGCCAATTGAAGGAGAAGCTGCAGTGAATACAACCTACATCATAGATAAGGAAATTGGCTACGGAACCAGACCACCATTTAATCCGGATAAAAAATATCCGGAAATTGGTGGAAATATTGGAGAAGGCATTGGAGACAATCGTATATACGACATATTGAGAAGGATATTTGTATACAAAAAAATGGATGAAGCCAATTTCGGAACCGTGAACTGGAACCCTTTTGGTGAATTCATCAAGCCTGGGGATCGAGTGGTGCTAAAGCCAAACTGGGTAACGGAAATAAGAGGGCGGAAGTATTACCAGGAGCAGTTGATTACGCATCCATCTGTAATTAGGGTGGTACTGGATTATGTGATAATTGCCTTAAAGGGGAAGGGCGATATAACCATATGTGACGCGCCAATGCAATATTCATCGTTCAGCGCGCTGGTGAAGGAGAGCTATCTTGAAGAGATTCTAAATAATTATTCCCTGCCTAAAGAAATAAGTCTCAAATATATGGACCTCAGGCAGGAGGAAGTGGAGCTGGATGAAACTCGGTCGCAAATAATAAAAAGAACGCGGCTTGAAGGCGATCCTTTGGGATATACCGAGATTGATCTGGGAGATAAGTCGTACCTGGAGGAATTGTGTATTGAAAACACCAACATAAGGTTTGCTGTAAGCGACTACGATGAAGAAATTACAAGAACAAATCAGAGGAGAGGGATTCACAAATATCTGATTCCGAACACAATATTAAGTTCAGACGTTTTCATAAACCTACCAAAAATGAAAACTCACAGAAGAACCGGCATTACCGGTGCGATGAAGAATCTAATCGGAATTAACGGCTCCAAGGCATATCTTGTGCATTATTCCAAAGGGAGTCCGAACGAAATGGGTGACGAGTACCAGAATTATACGACGATGAAGGGGATTGCATCCTACGTTGATTACAAACTGAAGCCCTATATACCGAACGTGATCTGGAAAATAATCAGATATTTCTGGATGATATATAAAACAAGCGTGCAAAAGAAGGCCAAATCCGGACAGTCGACCGACCTGTCATTTATGACAAGTAATGGTTGTTGGCCTGGTAATAGAACTATCTGGAGAACCATATTCGATCTGAACATGATACTTTTATTAGCGGATAAAAGTGGTGAATTAAAGACAACCAGACAGAGAAAATACCTGGGAATTGTTGATGGAATTGTCGGTATGGAGGGGGAAGGGCCTATAAAAGGGGACCCGCGAGATACCGGGACGATAATCATGGGTGACGATCCCGTTTCGTTGGATGCCTGCATGGCAGATCTGATGGGCTTCGATATAGAGAAAATCCCTTCAGTCAGCAATGTTCGAAACATAAACAAGAAGTTCAGTTTTTCGTCATACAATATGAAAAATGACTATCAGAATGTAACTAATGATAAAATATCACGACCATTTAACCCGCCTATGACATGGAAAGGTCATCTGGAAAAAAATAGTGAATAAAGAAATTATCTATAACTATTCGCCATATTGGCTGAGAAACTTGTGGATTTCCCTGTTTGGATATAAGCTGGCAAAAGAGCGGTATGGGAAGTCGTATTTGGAGCATTTCGATCTCTATAAAAAAATACAGTTCGACTCTGTTGAGCAGATACATGAAAGACAAAACGGAATGTTCAGGGAATTTGTCTCATTTGCCGCTAGCAATTCCCCTTTCTACAGGGAATTTTATAAAGATTGCAATCTTCCAGGAAATATATCTGAGATATCTAACCTGCCTATCCTGACAAAGGAGCTACTTAGGAAAAATGATGAAAAGTTAAGAACTGGGGAGTTGGGAAGCGACAAGATATGCATACATACTAGCGGTACAACAGGGACACCGTTAACGTACTACTTCGCTAAAGAAGATTTTCAGGCGAGAATCGCGCTTCTCGATAGTTACAAGGAGTGGTTCGGTGTAAAAAGGGGCGATAAAAGGGCATCCTTCACGGGAAGGATAATAAAACCGGCAAACAGCAGATCAAAAAAGTTCTGGCAGATGAATTTCATGATAAATCAGAGGCTGTATTCCACGTATCATTTGTCGAAGGACAACTTAAAATATTACATTGAGGATCTGGAAAAATATCAGCCGGTCTTCATGGATGGATACCCATCGGCCTTTCTTGTTCTGGCAAAATACTTTCTCGCCGGAAATACAAAGCCTGGGTTCAGGCCAAAGGTTATTTTCACTACAGCGGAAACGATAAAGCCATATGAAAAGGAATTGATAGAAAAGGCTTTCGGTTGCCCGTTGAGCGATCACCATGGCTCTTCAGAAGGAGCGCCGGTTACTGCGCAATGCGAATATGGCAAGTATCATTTTTTGTCATTTCTTGGCGTTATGGAAGTGTTGGATGAGAACAACAGGCCGGCAAATGCCGGGAGAGCGGTGCTTACATGCTTTAATACGAGGTTCATGCCGTTGATAAGGTACGACATCGGTGATTACGTGAAGCTCTCTGATGAAAAATCGTGTAGTTGCGGGCGGAATTATCCGATTGTTGAAAGCGTTCTCGGAAGGGAAGAAGATTATATCGTGACCACGGAAAGAGGGAAGGTTGGAAGGCTTGACCCTATTTTTAAAAACAGCCCTTCTACAATTATTAAAACGCAGATTGTACAAAATGAAATTGACAAAGTTGATGTGCTGTACGTTCCTGACGAACTCAAATTCAAGAGCGAACATCTGGATGTGATAAAGGATCAGCTTCTCGCAAGAATAGGCTCAAACACTGAAGTACGTTTTAACAAGGTTATGGATATTCCCGTGGGTAAAAACGGGAAATTCAAGGCAGTTATCAGCAATGTTGGCAAGTAATTTAGCCGATGCTTTCATGCTCCGTCCATTTGGCATTTTCCACTGACAAGGGATTGAATATATGAACTACGCGCTTGTATCCCCTTGCGATTTATCTACAAAAATATTCAACAAGGGTTTTTCAAAAATTCTGTCAAAAGATGCCGGGAACAAGGTATACACTATTGGCCCGGTAACATGGGGATACGTCGAGGAGATAGAGTCTGCGGGCTCCAGGCATATACCCATAAAGATGTCCAGGTTCATAAATCCTATAAGCGATATTTTATATATCCTCAGATTAGCCTGGATATTAAAGACAAAAAAGGTCGACATTCTCATTACATGGACTACGAAACCAAACTTGTACGGACCATTTGCGGGATTGATCGCCGGGGTTCCGGTAAGGATTTGCGCAATAAGAGGGCTTGGCAGAATATTTTCGAATCCGAACAGGATTTCCGAAAAACTTTTACAGTGGGTGGTTGAAGAACTATATCGGTTTTCCTCGGGACTCAGCGATCTTGTATGGTTCACGAATCCGAATGATTTGAGCTATTTCCTGGAAAGGAAAATAGTGGATGAAAATAAGACCTTGTTGACAAAGAACGGCATAGACATGAGCTTCTATAGCATGAATGCCGTCAACCAGTCCATTATCACTGAGACGCGAAAAGAGCTAGGGTTAAAGGATGGCGAGAAGGCAGTTTTAATGATAGGGCGAATGATATGGCCGAAGGGTGTTGAGGATTTTATCCTGGCATCCGAGATAGTTCACAAAAAGATGAACAATGTAAAATTCATTCTCGTCGCGCCTTTTGAAAAAAGCAGCCCTTTGGGTATTCCCAGAGAATACCTGGATGAAAAACTGAAAAACGGAACATTCATATACAGGGATTTCATAAAAGATATAAGAGGTGTGTACGCAGTATGCGATATCTCTGTTCTTCCTTCTTACTATAAAGAAGGAGGGTATCCGAGGGCATTGCTCGAAGCGATGTCGTTCGGGAAACCGGTGATCACTACTGATACGCCCGGTTGCCGAGGGGCCGTTGATGACGGGAAAAACGGATTCCTGGTTCCGGCCAAGGATCCCGAAAAATTGGCCGAAGCTGTAATGAAAATACTTTCGGACAGCCAGACTGCGGAGAAATTCGGCGCGCATAGCATTGAAAAGGTAAAAGCGGAATTCGATGAAAACATATTCATACGAAAGGTGCTGGAAAAGCTTGAAAACATCACAAATGCAAACAACATACGACAAAGTGGTATTTGAGTACCGGAGCCTTAAATATTTTATCGGAAGCATTATGGCAAAACGAATATTTGACGTGATCTTTTCGATTATCATCATTACATTAACCTCTCCGATACTGATACTCGTTGCCATAGGTATTATGCTTACCTCCAGGGGGCCTGTTATTTACAAAGGCAATCGAACGGGATACAAGGGAAAACCGTTTAATATCTATAAGTTCAGAACGATGGTAGTTAACGCTGAAAAGATCGGAGGCGGCACAACTGGGTTGAACGATCCTCGGGTAACAGCTGTGGGAAAATATTTGCGGAAATTGAAGTTCGACGAGCTTCCGCAGTTCTTCAATGTAATTAAAGGGGAGATGAGCGTAGTTGGCCCAAGGCCGGAACTTCCCCAATATACGGATCTATTCGAAGGGGAGGAAAAAATTATCCTCGATGTAAAGCCCGGCATCACAGATTATAGTTCTATCGAATTCAGCGAGTTGCATAAGGTAGTTGGTGCGCATGATGTTGACAGGATGTTTGAGGAAAACGTCCTTAAAAAGAAAAATGCCCTCAGGGTCAAATACGTTCGCGAACAGGGGTTTTTTACTGATTTGAAAATAATTTGGATGACAATAGCAAAATTGATGAAAATGCTTTTTTCAAGGTGATCAAATGGAATTCGTAAAAGCGGGTCAAACGGATCAGTTGGTATCGAGGCTCGGTTTTGGCGGTTGCCCGATGGGGAAACATGGATGGGGAGAAGTCAGCGAAAAAAATCTGCTCGAAGCGATCGACTATGCAATCGAAAACGGAGTGACACTTTTCGATACTGCCGATGTGTACGGCTTGGGTGAATCGGAAAAACTGCTGGGCGCAGGATTGAAAAAAAGAAGGAAGAGGGCTGTTATTGCCACAAAATTCGGTGTGAGGTTCGATTCAAAAATGAAGGCGTATTACGATAACAGCGAAAAATGGATGAGGCACTCGATAGAGAATAGCCTTAATAATTTCGGAACGGATTATATAGACATTTACCAGGTTCACAACCTGGACCGCGTAACACCTCTTGCTGACGTTATAGGAAATCTTTTGCGGCTTAAGGAAGAGGGAAAGCTGAGGTACATCGGGTTGTCGAACATCACATACCAAGATGTGGAACAGATTGTGTTGCCAAAAGAGGTTGTTAGTTTCCAGGTGGAATATTCTCTCGCAAACAGGAATAACGAGAGTGACATAAGGGAAATCACCAAAAATAAAAAATTGAATTTATGGTCGTGGGGTAGTCTTGCCCAGGGTCTATTAAGCGGAAAATACGATGAAAATTCGGTATTCGATGAAAAGGATAGAAGAAACAGGCCGGAATATGTTAATTTCCACGGTGAAAAACTTAAAAAAAATCTTGAAATAATTAAAAAAATGAAAGAGATATCGAAAATAACCGGTATGCAATTATCACAGATAGCTGTAAAATGGATTGCCGAATACATGGAAAAGAGCGTAGTCCTAGTTGGGATCAAAAGAGTTGAACAGATCAAGTCCTGCATAGATGCTTTCAGGGAACCGCTAAACAGGGAACATGTTCAGATGCTTGATGAGATTTCAAAAGTATATTCCTAGCGGGATATTTTTTTATCGTAAACGCTTTTATTCAAACTTCAAATGTCATCCGGGTTTTCGGTGGCATCTCAGGGTGGCAATATGAGTGTATTGACAGGCGGAAACGCCAGTAGGAAAGGGTAAATAGTAATTTGGAAATTATTTGGGATAGAAAGATGTTTGGCAAAAAACTGCTGGAAAAATTCGTTTCGGAACTGGGACCGCTGGTAAATCCGGAAAATGAAACGCACAAGATAGATATAAGCGGGATATCTGCCAAGGATCTTCTTAAGATGCTAGAACTGATGTTAATTATCCGTTATACGGAAGAGGCAATAGGAGACCTTATCAAGAGCGGTTACGCAAAATGCCCCTGCCATCTGGGAATAGGGCAGGAAGCCGTTGCGGTAGGGATTTCTCATCACCTCACCGGTGAGGACAAGATATTCAGCGGGCATCGTTCGCATCCGCATTTCCTCGCGCTGGGAACGGAAGTTGACCTGCTTTTATGTGAAGTACTTGGGAAGGAGAACGGCAGTTCGCACGGTATGGGTGGGTCTCAGCATCTTGTTGCTTTGGACAAGGGCTTTGTCGGTTCGGTTCCTATTGTGGCAGGAACTATACCTCTGGCCGTTGGGGCCGCTCTCGCTACCAAATTCGACGGGAAAGGGAATATTGCTGTTGCATATTTCGGAGACGGTGCCTCTGAAGAGGGTGGACTGCATGAATCACTGAATTTTGCCTCGAAGATGTCGCTACCAGTTCTATTCGTTTGCGAGAACAACCTCTTCGCAAGTCATCTCGACATAAGCTACCGTCAACCAAGCGACAGGATATCTCGCTTTGCCGATGCTCATAAGGTTCCTAGCATAGTAGTGGACGGTAATGACGTTGCCGCCGTTTCAAAAGCGGCTGGACAATTCATTTCGAACTGCAGGCAGGGAAAGGGGCCCGGTTTTATAGAGGCGATAACCTACAGATGGAAAGGGCATGTCGGCTATGAAGAAAATATCGACGTAGGTTTGAGAAGGAAAGAAAAAGATTTGATAGCCTGGAAAAAGCGCGACCCGATAATGCGATTGAAGGAAGCACTGATAGCAGATGGAAAATTAACCGCGCAGGAATATCAGAGTATTCAGGGAAAACAAAAGATGAAAGTGGACAAGGCTGTTGTAAAAGCAAAGGAATCGAACTATCCGGAGGACTCGGCACTTCTCGATATGGTGTATGTGAACAGGAATAAAAATGACGGGAAATAAGGTGAACTACGGCTCAGCTATAAGGGAAGGATTTGCCTACCTGCTAAAAAATTATCCTGAGGTCTTTATATTGGGGCAAGGGCTCTGGAGTCCGTGGTATGTCGGGAATTCAATGACCGGACTTGAAAAGGAATTCGGCGAGGAAAAGATAATTGATACGCCCGTGTCGGAACTTGCATGTACGGGAGCTGCCATCGGCGCATCGCTGTGTGGCTACAGGCCTGTTGTAGTCCATCCGAGGATGGATTTCATGATCCTTGCAGCAGATCAAATAGTGAATCAGGCAGCCAAGTGGAGGCACATGCTTGGTGGGCAATCATCACCTTCAGTAACTATACGCGCTATTATCAACCGTGGAGGAGAGCAGGGAGCACAGCATTCACAGGCGCTTCATTCATGGTTTGCGCACATACCCGGACTTCGGGTGGTAATGCCGACTACGGTACAGGATGCAAGGGATCTCTTGATCGCCTCGGTGCTCTGCGACGATCCGGTCATGTATATCGACGACAGGTGGTTGTACGACCTGGAGGACGATCTCCCCGAACCCAAAGAACTGGTTCTTGCTGATGTATATCCGCAAATACTTAAAGACGGGAAGGATGTGACAATTGTTGCGGCAGGTTATTCGGTCCGTATGGCGCTTGAAGCTGCAGCTGAGCTTGAGCAAAAGGGTGTTGCCGCGGAAGTGATCGACTTGCGTGTTATAAACCCGCTGGATGAAACCGTAATGGTTAACTCCGTGAAAAAAACCGGCCGACTTTTGGCTGTAGACGGTGGATGGCAGACATGCGGTCTGGCAGGAGAGATCATCGCATGCATCATGGAAAAGATAGACGTGTCAAAGATGAAATCCTCTCCTGGGAGAATAACATTGCCCCATGCTCCGGCGCCGACAAGCAAGCCGCTTGAGGAGATTTACTATCCGAAGGCCAGTGCGATAACAGATATGGCGATGAAACAGGTACAAAGGCGGATATAACAGCTCCTCGAAATTCCAATATTTCCCGCGCCATGCAGGCACGATAGATCAAAATATGAATTCCAATAATCAAAAAGCTGTTTTCCTGGATCGCGACGGGACGATAAACGTAGAGAAAAACTACATTAAGTCTCCGGAAGAAATACAGCTTATACCAGGTTCGTCAGATGCAATAGCAATGTTCAACAGAGCCGGCTACCTTGTGTTCGGCATTACTAACCAGTCGGGTGTTGCAAGAGGCTATTTTAAAGTTGAGGACGTACTTAAAGTGAACGCTAGGGTTTCGGAGCTTGTATCCGGTGAGGGAGGGGAGATAAAGGAAATTTTCTTCTGTCCTCATCATACTGAAGGAAAGATACCGGAGTACACGATAAAGTGCGAATGCCGCAAGCCAGGGAAGGGGATGATAATTAGCGCCGCAGAAAAATACTCCCTTGACCTTGACGGGATGATTGTCATCGGGGACAAGATATGCGACGTTGAACTTGGCTACAGAATGAACGCGAAAACCGCCATGGTTGGCACAGGGTATGGAAACGAAGAGTATAAAGCGCTTCTCGCTTCGGGAAGCAGGTTGCCGGATGTTTACGCCAAAGATCTCCTGGAAGCGGCTAAGACCTTTCTTGGTCAGAAACCAGGCGAATAGCCGATATGGGGCGAGTACGATGATCAAGGCCGGTTGGAATCGAAAAAATGGTGCCGGTGGAGGGACTCGAACCCCCGACTCCGTGAATATGAGTCACGTGCTCTAACCACCTGAGCTACACCGGCAATATCTCTCCATACAGTCGGCTATCAATCCAACCACCTTCCAGTTTCAATCTCTTCAGCGATCCCCTGATTGAATCCCTTCTCCGTATGGAACATGTGATTATGAAACCTCATGATTTTCATGTCAATATGTAAAAACCGTTTCTGCCAATCTTGGTTCAAAATGATATAATTCCCAGGATGAAAAGGGTATTAGTGGCTATCGTCCTCGCAGTGGGGATACTCTACGCTTCAGACTCATTTTCACTAAATCACATGATATCCATTCAAAATAGAATGATACATGCCTCGGGCAGTACCATGAAAACACCCCCTCCCACTTCCCCGTCGGGGGCACAGCCGTCTTCCAGAGGGAAGTCGGTCAGGCAGATGCCGAGAGTATCTTCGGGGAAAAAGGGGGGCAAAAGCGGGGATAACGGCTCCGGGGTATCATCCTATACAATCAAGGGCAAAGCTTCGGGCCAGCCTGGCGTGCCGGGCTTTTCCACCCAGGATGAGGACGTAGAGGATCTAATTGACAGGCTTGCCGAAGTCCAGGAGCGAAGAAGGATCGCCGTGGTCGCCGATAACGGCAGTACCAGATTCGAGGCGGAGGGGATGTTTTCGGGGATAGACGACCAGCTCCGGTTCGAGACCGAATCTGGCCGGGTCTTTGTGGATATTGATTCGATTAGCTCTATTGTTTTCGGGGAAAAAGATCTGAACATGCTCCCGGTCACGGTCCATATGGTCAATGGCAAGGCAATTCGCGGGAATATATATGTCAAATATGTTTTGGAGTTTCTCAGCGAGGACACTGTCATTGCCACCTACGCCAGCCAGCTGAATTCCGTCCGGTTTCTGGATTCAGGCTCACAGTAGGCTCAACAATGGGGCGGAAAAAACCTGTAATTGTGCTGGCTATTTCCGGCGCCTCCGGGAGCCTTTACGGGAAAGAGATTTTTGAGGCACTTTTTTCGGTCGGCATCGAAATTCACCTGATAATCACAGATACCGCAACCAAGATCATGAAGGATGAGATATCCCTTGATCTATCCTTCTTCAGCAAACCCGGCGTCATTTGCCATGACAACCACAGATTCGATGTTCCGGTCGCTTCCGGCTCTTTCCTGACCTCCGGAATGGTGATTGCCCCCTGTTCCATGGGGTGCCTTGGCAGGATCGCCTCAGGGGTCTCTTCAGACCTCCTGACAAGGGTGGCCGATGTCCACCTCAAGGAGGGGCGCAAACTCATCCTCCTGCCGCGTGAAACCCCCTTATCAGCCATCCATCTGGAAAATATGTTCAAGCTCTCTCGAGCTGGAGCGACAATCATGCCCCCAATGCCCCCCCACACCAGCAGGCCCGCTTCAGTAGCCGATATGGCCAAAATAATGGCCAGCAGGGTGCTGGATCAACTAGGGATTGAAAACGACCTCTCCCCACGTTACGAAGGGGCCCAAAGGGCTTAAAATGACCCGGAATGGCTGAAATAAGAGTGCTTTTCCTGGGAAGCGGCACATCAACGGGTGTCCCGATGATAGGATGCGATTGCGCCACATGCAAATCGGTCAACCCCAAGGACAAAAGGCTCCGATCCTCTGTTCTCATGCGGTGGGAGGATGGGGGTATTGAAAGGAGTGTGCTTATAGACACCTCTACCGACCTGCGTCAGCAGGCTTTGAACAATGACCTCAAGCGGATAGATTCAGTCCTCTTTACCCATGCACACGCCGACCATATTCATGGCATCGATGAACTCCGCAGTTTCAATTATCTGCAGAATCAGATCATCCCATGCTACGGCTCTGAACATACGCTCTCGCGCATTAAAACGATGTTCGATTATATCTTTACCGGTACGGAGCCGGGGGGAGGGAAACCGCGCCTCTCCCTGCACCCAGTTTCGGGCGGCTTCGACCTTTTCGGCAGAAGGGTGGAGTCGCTCCCAGCGATGCACGGAAAGCTCGAGGTCTTCGGGTATCGGGTTGGCTCGGTCGCGTATATAACAGACTGCAATTTCATCCCTGAAACGACTTTGAAAAAGATGGAAGGGGTGAAACTTCTGGTCATCGGCGCGGTGCAGATATCAAGGCATGTTACTCATTTCAAGATCGACGAAGCGATTGATATATCCAGGAGGGTAGGGGCCGAAAAAACCTACCTGACACATCTGAACCATCAGATAAAGCATGATGTTGTTTCTTGTACACTTCCTGAAAATGTGTTCCTTGCGTACGATGGCCTCGAAAAGGTATCGGGTTAAGAGTGGGCTTTAAGCAGATATAATTGCATGATGAAGAAAACGAAAGTGGCTTTTCTGGACCGCGACGGTACGATCAACGAGGAAAAGGGGTATATAAAGGAGCCCTCCGAAATAGAGATCATCTCGGGTTCGGCCGGTGCAGTGGAAAAACTGAACAAGGCCGGTTATCTGGTTTTCGGAATTTCAAATCAGTCGGGAATTGCGCGGGGATATTTTTCAGTTGATGACGTTTTGAAAGTCAACCGCAGAACGATCGAACTGGTCGGCGAAGGGGGCGGTGAAATTATCGAGATATTCTTTTGCCCCCATCATCCGGAAGGGAGTGTTCCTGAATATTCCATGAAGTGTGGATGCAGAAAGCCCGGCACCAACCTGATAACCGAGGCTTCGGAAAAGTACGGTTTGGAATTTACCGAAAAGATCGTGATCGGTGACAAGATCTGTGACTTGGAACTAGGGAAAAGGATTGGCGCCGTAACGGTATTGGTTGCCACAGGCTATGGGGCATCCGAGCGGAAGAATCTGGAAGAGATGCAGATGGCTGGTCCTGATCTCCATGCGGAAAACCTTGCTCAAGCCGTGGATCTGATTCTTGGAAATTCCAACTCCGGCTAAAAGATATGTCTCACAGTACCAACGAACGGATAGAAAGCCGCTAAAAGACCGATATCTCAAAGCGGTCCGGGGGGAGTTCGGACGATTCTTTTATCGTTAGGCTGAAGCCGTGATCCTTCTCCAGTTTTGCGATAAATTCGCTTTCATCTTCAGCGAGTGTTGCGGATACTTCCGGCGGTACTTCTACTATGATCCTCCGAACCTTTGGAATTTGCGCAAGCGATTTCTTTATCGCGCGGAATATCTCGTAGCTGATAGTTTCCGGTGATTTCGTGACCCCCTTACCGTCGCAGCATGGGCATGCGTTACACATGATCTTGTTGAGGCTGTCCCTGGTCCGTTTTCGCGTCATCTCCACAAGGCCGAGCTCGGAAACCTGCAGGATCTTGGTTCTCGACCTGTCCTGCTTTAAGGTCAGCTCAAGTATGTTGAATACTTTCTTCTTGTTCTCCTCTTTCTCCATATCGATAAAATCGATAATTATCAGGCCGCCGATATTCCTTACCCTCAACTGTGAAACTATCTCCTTAACAGCCTCGATATTTGTCTTCAATATCGTATCTTCCTGGGACTCCTTGCCGACGAACTTGCCGGTGTTCACGTCTATCGCGGTCAGCGCTTCGGTTTGATCGATAATTATATAGCCCCCCGATTTCAGCCAGACCTTTCGCCCGAGCGCTCTTTCTATCTCAACTTCAAGGCCAAATACCTCGAAGATCGGTTCCGACTGCGTGTATAGTTCCACTTCCAGATTCTTGCTCTCCAGATAGGAGCCGGCAAATTCCAAAATCCTGTCGTGCTCATCGCTGTTGTCGATGGTGATCCTCCCTACCTCTGGGAGGTAAAGGTCGCGTATGGATCTAAGGACGATGTCCAAATCCCTGTGGAGAAGGGAAGGGGTTGCCGCTCTCTCATTTTTATTGACGATCGTTTCCCACATTTTTTCCAGGAATCTGATATCGCTCAGAAGTTCCTCTTCCGATACGTTCTCGGCGGCGGTTCTTATAATGTAGCCTCGCCCGTTCGACCTGAGTTTCTTTACAAGTGATTTCAGCCTTGTCGTTTCATCCTGGTTTTCAATGCGCCTGGAAATCCCGATCTGGTTTACCATCGGCATATAGACAAGATATCTCCCCGGCATTGTAATGTATGTGGTTATCCTTGCCCCCTTGGACCCCATAGGGTCCTTGTTTACCTGGACCATAAGTTCCTGTCCTTCGGAGAGGAAGTTTTCAATGTTGGGGGAGTCCTCCCCTGAACCATGATGTGCCGAGTATGGGGTCAAAAACTCATCTCCGTTTTCCGTTCCGGTATTTGGAGTAGTGAAAAATGTTGTTATCGAGTTATCCCTGTTTGGATTGATATCCCGCTGGTGGAGGAAACCGGCTTTTTCCAGGCCGATATCCACGAAGGCGACCTGCATGCCTGGCAGGATCTTGGTTACGCGCCCCTTGTATATATTCCCGGCTATCCCCTTACTGTCTTTTCTTTCGACAAATATTTCGGCGAGATTCCTGTTCTCAAGAAGAGCGACCCTTGTTTCAAAAGGGCTCACATTGATTACGATTTCCTTGCTCATTTTATGGGGGATATTTTAACGTATTTTACTGGCTGAATATTATGTTTTGCCAACTTTCAGGAAACATGGACAAATACATGGAAAGTAATTGCTTGTTTTGTCTCTTTTTGTAAATTATCATTATAACTATGTTTAATTTTGGTATCTGGGAACTACTGATAATTCTGGTAATCATAGTGCTCCTTTTTGGTGTTAAAAGGATTCCACAACTCGGTACAAGTCTGGGTGAAGGGATCAAGAACTTCACGAAATCATTCAAATCCGAAGATGCCAATAGCGAAAAAAAAGAACCGCTTGAAAGCAGCGACAACAGTAAAAATAATACCACGTGAGTAACAGTCGTTGAACCATATTTCCTTCCCAATAACGGGAAGTTTCGCAGGATGTAACAACACGGAAAGCTGAGTTTGCGATGTTTGGATTGGGATTCACTGAACTGCTGGTTATAATGGTCATAGCCCTTATTTTCATCGGGCCGAGCAAACTGCCTGAAGTTGCGAGATCCGTTGGCAGAGGATACAGGGAGCTTCAAAGGGCCATTTCAGGCATTAAGGACGAAGTGGAAGATTTCAATCAGGAACTTAAAAAAGAGGAAAAAACCGGGCCGGAAAAGCAGGCTGAAAAAAGTGGAACAGGCGAAGCAGAAAACAGTGAGAAGAAGCTGTAAGCCATAGGGAATTGGCCGAATTTTTGAAACGTTTTCTGATATATTGAATCTAACATTTTGGTATTAGTTATTTTAAAATTACGAAATTTGTAGTTGGAGGTTTTAATGTCTGAATCGGTTGATGTTTATACGGATGATAATTTCAATACAAAGGTGGAAAAAGCTGATTCCCTGACGATAGTGGACTTCTGGGCGGAATGGTGCGCCCCGTGCCGGATGCTCAGCCCGACCGTGGCGGAGCTGGCAGAAGAAAACAAGGGGGTCATTAACGTTGGGAAGCTTAACGTCGATGAGAATCCTCAGACCGCCTCAAAATTCGGAATACGTGGGATACCGACGATCCTGTTTTTCAAAAACGGAGAGGTTAAGGAACAGCTGGTAGGCGTCAGGCCGAAAACCGAGATACAGGCTGTTATAAACAAGCATAAATAAAATTGACTGAGAATCCCGGACGGCTATCGAAAGGCTGTTTGGGATATCTCTCAGGATTTTATATCGAGAACGGTACCGAGCATTTCGTCAGCGGTTTTAACGGCCTTTGCGTTCGCGCTGAACCCATGTTTCCCGGTAATTGTATTTACCAGTTCCTTGGTCAAGTCGCTGTTTGAGCTTTCGCGAGAGCCTTGAAGGATCGGGCCAAATCCGCCGGCAGAAGGCATTCCCAAAAGAGGCGCACCGCTTGAGGCAGTTTCAAAGAAGATTCCATTTTCCTCTGTCAGGCCGTCCGGATTGATGAATCTGGCGAGCTCAATTCTGCCGATATCCCTCGTTTGACCGTCAACTGTTGTCTTAACGGAACCATCCGGCTTTATTGTCACGCTGTTTGAATCATTGGGGAGAAAGATTTCCGGTTTTAGGCTGTTCCCCTTGGCATCGGTCAATCGGCCACGGCTGTCTTTCTGAAAGGCCCCATTTCTGGTAAATCCGGCTTTTCCTTCGGGAGTGGTTACCTTAAAAAAACCGTCCCCGTTTATTGCGGCATCCAGCGGATTTCCAGTTGTTTCAAAGGACCCTGCGCCATGATTCTGCCGCGTTGAAGTAATAACGCCTGAGTTTTTTGTTTCCAGCTGAACGGTTTCAAGGCTCTTAAAGGAGTTGGTGTTCAGGTTGGAGAGGTTATGGGATGCAGTCCCGACCTTTTTAATGCCGGCTTTCATTCCGTTTAGTCCGGAGTTTATACCGTAAATCATAATAGTTATCCCTTACCGCCTATTTTATCGGATATCTTTTGGAAAACTTTAATTTATTTTTCGGAGCTAAAGTTATCCCCCCCTTAACCGAAAATAGATACAGGGAAAATAAACCCTGCGGGTACGGCCGCTAACACTTTGAAGGTGAAGGTCACAGCTACGTGACTTTCACCTGAGAATTGAACGTAACAGAACTATTTATAGGAGGCTAAAATGGCACTGAGGATTTACAACAACCTGCACTCGAATACAGCGCAGAAAAACCTGGGGAGAAACAACGAACTCCTGACCCGTTCGTTGGAAAGACTTTCCTCCGGTTTGCGCATCAACCGCGCCACAGACGACAGCGCGGGTCTATCCATATCGGGAAAATTAAGAGCGGACATCAGCGCTATGGGTCAGGCGATTCGAAACACCAACGACGGTATCGCACTCTTGAACACTGCTGAAGGAGCCCTGCAGGAGCAGTCCGACATCTTTATCAGAATGAGAGAGCTTGCTTCGCAGGCGGCAACGGGAACCGTAGGCTCGACAGAGCGCGCTACTCTTAACAATGAGTTTAACGTGCTAAGGGCCGAGGTTGACCGGATCACCGCGGTAGCGTCGTTTGGTAGCGTTAACCTGCTCGATGGTTCGCTTTCAACAGCTGCGGGCGTTTCTTCTCTCGTTATCCAGATCGGTATCGGTGGCTCGACCAACGACAGAATTAACCTCAATCAGCAGGTTGATCTTACGGCTATGAACTCTACCGCTCTTGGGCTTGATACGCTTTCGATCAGCTCTGTTGGTGGTGCTCTTAGCGCTTTGACCTCTATCGGGTCGTCGATAGCCATAGTTGCGGCTGGACGCGGTCGCTTGGGCGCTGTTCAGAACAGGCTTTCGCATTCCGTTAACAACCTTACAACAATGGAAGAAAACATCAAGGCGGCGGAATCACAGATACGCGACGCAGATTACTCCAAAGAGGTTTCGGAATTTACCAAGAATCAGATTTTGGTGCAGGCTTCTACGGCGGCATTGGCCCAGGCAAATCTTGTTCCGCAGTCGGTTCTTCAACTCCTCGCATAGTGTGCAGAAATGAATGCTTGGAGTTATTTGTCGGAGGTATGAAAAATGATTGAGAATGTTTCTGAACAGGTGAATAAAATGATGCGTAACTACTTTCTTGAAAGTGGGGGCAAGATCAAAGGAAGCATTGAACGGCAAATGGAAAACTCAATGGAGACGGTGAAGAATCCTTCAAGGGAGGCAAGCAGTCCAGGAAGGGATACTGAAGGAGCTAAAAGCCCGGATGATGTGAGGGCTGCGGCTGGAAAAGTGAGCGAAAAGCTGGATGAGATCGGCTCACCGTACGACCTTACAGTAGATCCGGACACAAACAGGGTTTTGATAAAGGTAAAAAACGATACAGGCGGCGGCGAGGCAAGGCAAATACCCCAGAAAGTGATACTTGAAATGGCCAAAAGGCTTGATGATCTGACCGGGGCGATAATCGATTCAAAAAGCTGAGCGGAAATAGCATGGCCTGTGATGAGCCAACATCACAGGTATATGGCACTTTTTGAATCACTGGCAAAATCGCGTGAAGGTTGTTTTCGCTTTTTGCCCTAATCCCTTTAGAATAGAGGGATTATGAAAAAGTTTAGTCGGACGTTTTTACCCTATGTCGTCGCTGTCCTGCTGGGGGGGATTGCGCTTTTCGCATGGGAAAAGAGCTCTGAGCTGGCTACTGGAGAATTGCAAAGCAAGCTGGAAGCGGTTCTCCAGGAAAAATTTGGCGCACAATATGAATTGAGGGAATTCAAGTTTTCTTTTTTCCCTCAATTGGAATTCACGGTTCGTGATGCCGTCCTGGTGTCGGGAGATATAAAAGTTTCTACGGAACGTGTATCTGTTCATATCCCTCTGGTCTCAATAATTTTAGGAAGAGCTATCATTTCGGATGTTCAGCTTTTCCGCCCAAAGGTAAAGATCATCAGGAACCGGGACGGGCACTGGAACTTCCCCCCAATAGCAATCATTGGAGTTGGAGCAGGCAAAGACGACCTCAGCGATGGTCCGGGCAATGTTGCATTAAAACGGATATCAATTATTGACGGTGAAATATCATTTACAGATGAGTCAATTATCGGACAGCCTGAACGTATTCTGAAAATAACGACGGCAAACTACAATGCCGCCGGAGTTCTGGCGCCTGCAACCATAAACATGTCTGGTGTACTGATTGCAGATGGAAAAAGTTCGAAAACAAGCGTCTCTTTTTCCTGGATCGAGGGAGAGGATAAGGTTTCCTTCAAGGATTTGGAGGTGCAGGGCGATATTAGGATTTCATCACTTACCTCGGACTTGGTTAAACCGTACATGGAGGGATTCTTTCCTGAATGGCTGGATGAGAAATTTCTGTCGGTCGAGTTGTCTTTTTCCGGGAATATAGAACAGCATTTTGACTTTTTTGGCAGATTTGCTCTTAATCCTGAGCAGGTGGCTTTTGAGAACCTCAAGGAGGAGACCTTAAGCCCGGATTCCAAATGGATTGAAGTGAAGGGGAATCTCAAAGGGGAAAGACTCTCAATGAGCAGATTCAAGCTTCATCTGCCGGAAATTGATTTCCAGGGCAATATGGAGATCGAGAACATATGGCAGAAGGATCCAGTGGTAAGGCTAGGCATAGGGTCGTCACTTGCGGAGGTTCCAAGGCTTATCGCGCTACTGCCGCAGGAGTTATACCCGAAATTTCTTGAAACTTTTTCCCTGGAATCTATTGAGGGGGGGAGTATACGGTTAATTGATTTCAACTTTTCAGGAAAGTATAGCGACGCGTTTAAAGCTCCAGAAAAGGGGGAAAAAGGGGCCTATACCGGCAGGCTTGAAGTGCGCGATCTTGCGGTTAAGCCGGTCATGGCCAAACATTCAATTTCCGAGATGAACGGGATTCTGGCGGTTGAACCGAAGGATATTATTTTTAAAAAGATTTCAGCAAGGTACGGAGCATCCCAGCTGAAAAATGTCAGCGGCGTTATCGAAGATTTCTGGGACAATCCCGTTTTTCTTGCGAAATTTGTCGCCGATTTGAACCTGAAGGAGTTCCACGAGGAATTAATCGATAATATAGGTTCAAAGCAGCTTTATGATATTTTAAAACCAATCCACAAATTCAGCGGAAACATAGGATTTGAATTCCTCCTTCAGTACGATATCGCTGGGGGAAAGCTGATGGAATTTTTCGGAAATTTCGATTTTAGAAACATAGGCTTTACTCACGAACTTTTCGAGAATCCTGTGGAGGACCTAAATGGAACAGTTTTCATTAACCAGGAATTGATCGAAATAACAGAGTTGGAACTGGTTACCGGCACAAGCATTTTCAGGACTACGGGCACGGTCTATAATTATCTTAAAGAGGACTACCTCTTTGAGCTCACATTGGACGCGTCCGGCGATACTGCCGAGTTTGCGAGTACCGTATTTTATACCTATCCATACCTCAACAGCCTTAAAGGCTATTTCGGCTCCAAGCTGGAGGTGGAGGGAACCCTCGATGATATGACTTTCAGACAGTGGAGCGATTTTACTGAAGCAGAGTATAGATTTCAGGATAAGTTTTTCAAGCCTGTCGGAGTGCTTTCCCAGGCTATGGCAAATGGACGTATAGTGGGTATGGAGAGGGTTATTATCGATAAAGTCGATATAAAACTTGGTGAGTCACAGTTATTGCTCTCAGGATATGTCGACAATTTCCTGCAGATACGCAATTTTAAGTTTGATTTGAGTGTGATCTCTCTGAATCTTGACGACACCCAGCATTTTCTCAAGATGTTCAAGCCGGGCGAGATCAAAGGGAAAATAAAAGGGAATTTGAGCCTTTCGGAAACAGACGGCGAAAGTACCTATGATTACGATTTCCAATTGGATGTCAAAAAGATAAGACTGAATCGTTTGGAGAAACTTGGCGGATTATTTGAAAAGTTGAAGCTGAAAGGAAACGTCTCCGGGCTGGTTTATCTGAAGGGTGCGAGCGGCAAGAATCCATCAATGACAGGGGAGATTACAGGCAAAGGGATTGGTTTCAAGACTGTTCTTGCCAGGCCTATCTTTGGTTTAACCGGCAAGATACTTCTTAGCGGGGACAGGATCAGTATTCAGGATGTGCGCGCCGGAATGGGTAGATCAAAAGGGATGGTGTCCCTTGATATGGATGTCTCCACAACTCCACACATTATCCTTACAATAGATGGCGACGAGATATATCTTGAGGACATCGTCAAGCATGCAAGCGAAACCGATGGAGAAACGGATATTGCAGATAGCCCTGAGCCGCCGGGCGAGGAGAGGAAAAAGTTTATTGATCCGAGCTGGGAAATTCACGTCAAGTCAAAAAAGGGGACGATCAACACGATTACATATAATGACCTTGAGGCTTCACTCGCGATTGCGGACGATCAGTTCGAATTCAGCAAACTCAAATTCGGGGGGTATGCCGGGGAGTGGGATATCGCAGGCAATCTGGATATACGCGACGGGAATCAGCTTTTTTCGGTAAAACTGAAAGTGGATAATGTTGACATGAAACCGTTTTTTCATGATGTCATTCCTGATGTAAACAGAATAGGCGGGCACATGGATCTGCGGGGGGAGGTAAGTGGAAACGGATTGTCATGGGATATGTTCAGAAAAAATCTCTCCGGGCGGATGGATATTGAAATGCGCGACGGCATGGTAGAGAAATTCGGCGGCGTCTCCCAGGTTTTTGCCTATATCAACGTGTTGCCGTTGTTCAAGAAACGGCATGTCGATATGGTTGGAAAGGGATTGCCATTCAATACGGTCAAGGGAACATTCAGCCTGAAAGATGGTGTGGGGAATACGGAAAACCTTACCATGGAAGGGGACGTTCTCAGACTCTCCATGCTAGGGGACGTTAATCTTGCTGAAGGGAAACTCGACCTGTTACTAGGATTAAAACCGTTTACTACGATAGATAAGGTAGTATCCAGCATCCCTCTTGCGGGGAAGATCCTTGCGGGGGACGAAAAGAGCCTTATTATCAGCTATTACCGACTAGGGGGGACATTTGATAATCCTGACTCCAGGGCGGTTCCGGCTGAATCTGTTGCCAGGACAATGATAGGGATTGTTCAAAGAATTCTTGAAGCACCTGCCAAGGCGCTTTCCACAACAGGAAATTCTCAAAATGAATAGAGCCGAATTTTGACTAACTAATTAAATAATCGCATTTTAGAAACAAATGCTATATTATTTCCAAAGATGGGAAAACATTGATTTCTTAACTGGAGATAAGGAAATTGGGAATTGATAATAATATTCTTGGTTCCGACGACGGGTCTCTTGCCGATTTTGAAGAAGAGCTTTTAACACAGCAGAAGACCAAGTCATACAGGAACCTGTTTTTTGTACTGCTTCTGCTAGCTCTTTTCTCAAGCATTGGATTTTACGCCTGGAAAAAGGGGAAAATCTCCACCGACATCGTTTCAAAATTAAGAAAGTCCGAGGATAAGAAGGGGATGGCGGATTCCGCCCTGAAAGCGGATGAAACCGGAAAAGCACCATCGGACAAAAAGGGCAAAAAGGATATTGATATAGAGAGGATCGAGCCTGATTCCGTGAAAACTTCCTCGACGTATAAAATAAAGGTGCAACCGGGTGAAGCTAGGTCGGGAAAATATTTCCTCCAGGTCGGCATTTTCGCTGAAAAGAAGAATGCTGAAAAAGTCCTGAAGATGCTCGAAAAGGCGGGTCTAGACCCAAGATCATCCGATACAATGATCCCGTCGAAAAGGGTGAGGGTGGTTGTCGGTCATTTCCCTTTCAGGGAGCTTGCCATGGATGAAGCGGCGGCCCTTCGGAACAAGGGATTCAAGCCTAAGGTGCAGATCATGGCCCCTGGCGTCTATTCGCTCATCATGGGGAATTTCGCCACGGTCAAGGAAGCAAAAAAGCTGATCAGCGAGCTGGAAGACAAGGGGATACCTGTCAGGACAGATTATAAACTTACGAGAGATTTCATGATCCCAGCTACTGTTGTATACCTTAAGGATATCGAGGCTGGGGATTCACTCGACAAGGCTGAAGCTCTTCTTAAGAGAAACAAGATAGAGTACACACTGCGAAAGTAGAGGCTCACGCCAGCCTTTGAGATATTGAGAGCAGGCTCTTTTTATGAAGCCGCCTCTTTAAGCGACAATGTTTATGGTATTCCCTTTAAGAGTTTCTTTCCGGATTTCGTTGTTTTTCTCGATTTTCTGTTCGGCGATTTGGTCATCCGCGGCCCTGTTTTGGAGTTCAACGTTTGGATTTACCCCTTTTGAGGAGTCGGGCGTGCCGAACTGAACCTGATTTACCTTGTCTTGAAAGACGCCTATTGCTACAGGATCCATTTCTTTTACCTAATAAATACCTTATTTCTCAATGATACACTTTCACATGAAAATAATCTACTTTCCATCCAGTTTCTCCGGCAAGTATGCTATCATTCCTATTCACTTATATGGAAAACATCAGGAACTTTTCAATTATCGCCCATGTAGACCATGGAAAATCGACTCTGGCCGATCGGATGCTGGAATTTACCGGCGCGCTCACTAGCCGTGAAATGAAGGATCAGGTGCTGGACAAGATGGACCTTGAGCGGGAACGGGGCATCACCATCAAGGCTCAGGCCGTAAGGCTGAAATATAAGGCCAAGAACGGCCAAGAATATATGCTGAACCTGATCGACACACCTGGACATGTCGATTTTTCTTACGAAGTCTCCAGAAGTCTTGGCGCGTGCGAAGGGGGGATCCTTCTGGTAGATGCCTCGCAGGGGATCGAGGCCCAAACCATCGCCAATTTCCATCTCGCTTCAGACCTCGGTTTGGAGGTAATTCCGGTTATAAACAAGATCGACCTTCCGGCAGCTGACCCGGTAATGGCAAAACAGCAGATCGAGGATATCCTTTGCATCGACGCCTCGGAAGCGGTTCTAGCTTCGGCAAAGAAGGGGGTCGGTGTAGAGGATGTGCTGGAGGCGGTAGTAAACAAAATCCCTCCTCCAAAAGGGGACAGAAACGCCCCTTTGAAGGCCCTCCTGCTTGATTCATGGTACGACCCGTATAAAGGGGTAGTTGTGCTGACGAGGATCTATGACGGCGTTATAAGGCCAAACATGAAGATATGGCTAATGCGGTCGGATAAGGAGTATGTAATAACACAGCTTGGGGTTTCCACGCCAGCCGACCTCGACCTGAAGGAAGCTGGCCCGGGAGAGGTTGTCTTTTTTACGGCGGCAATTAAAACGGTTGCCGATACGAACGTGGGGGACACCATTACCGAATATAGGAGACCCACGACAGAGCCGTTAGCCGGTTTCAAGGAATCGAAGCCGATGGTTTTCTCGGGCCTCTATCCTGTGGAAGGGGACAGCTACGAAGCGCTTAGGGAGGCTCTTGAGAAGCTTCACCTGAACGATGCTTCTTTCCAATATGAACCGGAAACGTCCGCCGCGCTCGGTTTTGGATTCAGGTGCGGATTTCTTGGATTACTGCATATGGAAATTATCAGGGAGCGGCTTGAGCGGGATTTTGACCTTACTTTGATAAGCACATCCCCTTCTGTTAACTACAGAGTGACGCTCCAGGATGGAACCACGGTCATGGTGGATAATCCGTCCAGGCTCCCGAAGATGTATAACTTCATTGAGGAGCCGATAATGAAGGCGACGATCATATCACCAGACAGTTACATTGGCGACATCTACAAGCTTGTGGAAGAAAAGCGCGGCGTTCAGGAAAAGATGGAATACATTGGGTCGGGAAGGGTGATGCTCGTATATCATGTTCCGCTCAATGAAGTTGTGCTCGATTTTTTCGACAAACTGAAGTCCGCCACGCGCGGGTATGCTTCCGTCGATTTCGAGGATGCCGGATTCCAGAAGGGGAAGCTGGTTAAGCTCGACCTGATGGTGAACGGAGAGGCTGTAGACGCTCTCAGCTTTATTGTTCATTCCGACAAGGCTTATACTGTGGGGCGAGACCTCGCCGCCAGAATGAAGGAGCTTATTCCGAGGCAGATGTTTGAAATAGCTATTCAGGCCTCAATAGGGAGCAGGGTAATAGCCCGGGAGAGCATTAAGGCGATGAGGAAGAACGTCACAGCCAAGTGCTACGGCGGAGATATCTCCAGAAAGAGAAAGCTTCTGGAAAAGCAGAAAGCCGGAAAGAAAAAGATGAAACAGATAGGAAACGTGGAAATACCGCAAAACGCATTTATGGCTATTTTGAAGAAGTAGGAAAATGGATAAAACTCAAAAATCGCTTTCACGGGAATACATTGAGGCAATAATCCTCGCCCTTATTTTCGCGCTTGTCATAAGATCTTTCGTTGTGCAGGCATTCAAGATACCGTCGGGCTCAATGGTGCCTACTCTCCTGGTGGGGGATCAGATACTGGTGGACAAGCTTGTATACAAATTCCGCGAGCCGAAAAGAGGGGACATCATGGTTTTCAAATACCCGCAGGATCCGTCGCGGGATTTCATCAAAAGACTGGTCGGTCTCCCAGGCGAGAAGATAGAGGTGCGTGACCGTATTGTATATATCAACGATATGCCGCTGGACGATTCCATGTATGCCTATCACGAAAGCGGGCTGGAAGGATACTTCCCGGTCGTGCCGAGAGACAATTTCAATCCAGTGATAATTCCTGAAGGGAAATACTTCATGATGGGGGATAACAGGGAGAACAGCATGGACAGCAGGTGGTGGGGATTCCTGGACAGGGAAGCGGTCGTCGGCAGGGCTTTCACTATCTACTGGTCGCGCGATATATACCGTATGCTCCCTCTAGGGATGCGGTGGGACCGCTTTGGCAAACTCATTCACTAGCGGGTATCGGTAAACGGGGTTATTTCCCCTTCTTCTCCTCCAGCTGTTCAAGCATTTGGGCGAATTGCGTCACCGGAATATCCTCCGCCCTCCCTTTTTCCGCTATGCCTGATGAGGCGAGAGCTTTGTCGATAGATACGGCTGTGTATATCGCCTTGAGGTTGTTTTTCAGCGTTTTCCTCTTTTGGCTGAACGCGATAGTTACTAGCCGGAAGAGACTCTTTTCATCACACTCAACCGGAGGTTTCGCCCGGGGAATGAATGTGAGCACAACGGAATGAACCTTGGGAGGTGGGGTAAATGACCCCGGTTTCACAGTAAAGGCATTCTCAATCTCCCAGTGGAAATTCGCAAAGACCGATAGAGAGCCGTAATGACGACTGCCAGGGGGGGAAGATAACCGTTCACCTACCTCTTTCTGGAACATCAGAACCATTCTTGAAATATATGGCCTATATGTCGTGCATTGTTTGAAGATAGGGATAGAGGCGAAGTAAGGGAGATTCGATACTACCAATAGCGGTGCGGGGAGGGTGGAAAAGTCGACCCTTTCTGCCTTTGAGTGGATGACCTCCGCATCCGGCATTATTTTTTCCAGCTTTAACGCGAGTTTTTCATCGGCCTCAATGAGGGTAAGGGTTTTCCCCTTGCCGTAGAGGAGGTTCGTAAGCGCCCCTTTTCCCGGCCCGATCTCGAGGATGTTCGAGTCGTATGAAATTCCGGCTAGTGAGACTATCTGTTCCTTTACACTCTCGTCGCTTAGGAAGTGCTGGCCAAGTTTCTGTCTGCCATGTTTAATAATGCTCATTCATGGCAGTCTCGCAGAGAGAGGGGGAAACATCAAGGCATTTGGGGAGCGAAGAGGATTATTGCGGGGAGGTAGCGGCCGGGTCGGCGCTCCACGAACCTGATCGAACTCTTCCCCCTTTGACGTAGTGAACCGAATCGTTCACGATTACTGCCCTGCTGTTGCCATCCAGCCAGTCATAAGTCTCAGTTGCGCTCCGCTCCTTTACGATCATTTTCCCCTTTAGGTCTATTTTTCCGAGGTTGGTAGGCGGATTCAGGTCGAAAAGGTAAAGTCCCGTATGCGTCCATTCGTAGTAGGCGAATGGTTCGTTGGCGTCAAACCACTCGCTGTATGTGGGAGTTGTGTCATGCAGAAGGATGTTTATCGCAAGCCTTGCCGGCTTGGCTTCAGTCGCCGGGAGATAGGTGATCGCCTTGTGGTCCATTAGAGCGTCCGAGGAGGTGCCCCGCTTGCCGATAATATAGCTATCGGATTCCGTCGGATTTTCCGGGTTGGTAATATCAAAGAGTGAGAGTTTGACCCCTTGGTACCACGCCCCTCGTCCGTCTCCCCAGCTTGAGGAGGTATCGGGCACGGTATCCTTCCCAATGCCGAGGAGAAGGTTCTCGTTCACGAGGTGAAGGTAATCCGAGTAGCCGTCAATTTGAAGTTCCCCGGCGATATAGGGGTCGACGGGGTTCGAGAGGTCGAGAATATAGAGCGGGTCGGTGACTTTGAAGGTTACCAGGAAACCCCGCTCCCCCATGAATCGCGCAGAGTAGAGCCGCTCACCTGGTTTTCCTATTGCTCCGGGACGGCCGGTGTTTGGTAGGCGTGAAATCTCCTTTAACACGGAGATTCCGCTCTCCATCGACTCTCCCAATACCGTTAGTCGGGTTGTTGAAGTATTGTTCCAGGTATCTCCAAGCGAGGTCACTATTCTCAGGTAGCCGTTATGCTCCCCCATGCGGAACGATTTTTTATCCTGCTCCCAGCCGAGATGCCCATCCACAATCCCCGAACAGCAGTAGGAAGGGAGCGAATTACCAAGTGAGAACTTGTGCAAGTCGGTGTAAACCATCGGCTCGGTATAGGTGACCATCTCGACGCTTTTGGAGGTGCCGGATGAAGCGTCCAGCATGACAGAGGTTGAAGCAACGTTATAGTTATATCGTGTGGTCGCTAGGTATAGAGAGGTTTGGGAGACGTAAACCGTTTCCGATTGGCCTATGATACAGCTTGACCTTGGGGTGTCGGGTAGCGCGAGGTTTATTGCCGTCACAGTTATTACTGTCTGAGTGGTAATTTCATCGTTTGGGGTAGGGGGGAGGTAGCAATCCTCGGCATCGGTAAGAGGTCCCGCATCAGCTCCATCTATCCTGTAACCGGGGAGGAGATCGGACAGTGTTGCCGCTTCAAGTAGCGCAGTGTTATTGTTCTTTTGCGCGTCGTCTGCAGGGTACATTTCATAACCGTCAATGCTCGGTGTGAATCGTGTAACAAGATAAAGAGTCTCCCCGATGCGTCTGCTCGAAATTACCTGTCCGTCGATAGAGATGTTTTTCAGGTTAGCGGGGGAGGCCGGATCACTCACATCAACAAGGTCGATGCTGGTAGTCGAATTCACCCCATACCAGGGATTGAACCAGTAGCCGTAATCGAAATTGGAACCTGTTGCGATGATTGCCAGGAGGTCTGGCTTGTTTGCTCTTCCGGTAACCAGATAAAAATCGTTTATTCCATGGGAATTGTCCGTAATCGGTATTACGGATGTTTCGGTTGCGCCTGGTGTAGCCGTTGAAAGCTTCATCACCCTTATTTTATTTTTGTAGCTGTTAATGAAGGCGGAATCGTCGATTATAGATGTGGACGTTTCAGTTGAAGTAGAGGTTGATGTATCATTTGTGCTATCCGTGCTGGTTGTAGCGGTATCCGGGCTTACCGCATCTGTTGCGGTTCCTCCGCTGCCAACTGCTTCATTGGTTGCGGGAGCAACGTCTGAAATTCCGATATCCCACCCGCTGTGGTACATGTAAGAATCAGGGACAGCGATGTACAGGTAATCTCCATCTGTTTTTACGAGGTCGGCCTCGTCAACTCCGGCTTCCTGAAGATTTGTCGTCGAGAAGACAGTGGCAGACTGGGTCCCAGTACCCGCATCAGCGGCAGTGGCCGTGCCGTTTGTTTCCGGTACGCCGGTATCGAGAAAGTACCTCCCCTGGCTGGAATTATCGGTTGATCTTTTAATGCTCTCCTTCAGGTACTCCTCCAGTTTTGACGGTGTCTGGAAGCGGGCGAGGGAGGCCTTTGATCTCCTGTTCTCTATGAAGTCGGTAGCTTTAGGATCGTCCGGCGGATTCCCCGATTTTATGGCGTCGCAACCGGCAAGAATGAAAGATAGAAGTATAAAAGTTCCTGAAAGGAATCCGGATTTCTTCATAAAAACATGTTAGCAGAAGATTTGATATTGATACAAATTGTTTGCAGGAGAGAAGGAGTACGGTTTACGTTGTGCTCAGGGCTTCCTTGGACCATTTCCTGAAACCTTCGGCCAGCCCCATCATGAAGGTGAGCTGTGCCCACACAACCTCGGCGCCGAAATTGTATTCAAAGATACCCGCTATTGCGAGGTTAATGTAACAACCGAAAAGCCCTATGTATATCGCTCCGAGGTAGGGATTTCTTTCCTTTTCCTCCTTGAAAAGGGTCAGATACTTGCGCATGAAGTACACGAAGAGGAACAGCATGATGAGGAGGCCGATCACCCCCCCTTCCGCAAGTTCCTGCAGGTAGAGGTTATGCGCGTGGGAAGGGTTGTGAATGATCCCCTCTGCCGAAAACTTCTTCAGGATAAAGGTTAACTGGTTGTATCCGACGCCGAAAAACGGGTTGTCCTTGAAGGTATCCCAGGCAATTTCCCAATATTTCAGCCGTGAGGCGAAATCCACCTCGAATATCCTCTCCATCCTGTTCCTGAAACCGGAAAAGGCAAAGAAATAAACTGCAAACAGGGTCGGGATAATCATTAAGGATGAGACGAAAAATTTTCGTGATTTAAAGGGAGTTATCAGGATAACGGTGAGAGCGACGCTGAGGAAGTAGCTCCTCGATCCGGAATAAACCAGACCTGTCAGCAGGAGCGGGAGGTAATAGGCATACTCCTTTTTGTAAAAGATGGAGAGCGTCAGGCAGACCATGAATACAAGAGATATGTACCCCCCGTAATGGAGTGGATGCCCGAAATACCCGATAAGCCTCTCTTCGAACATTTCAACCCAGAGCCTTTGGAAAATATACGGAGCGCCAAAATATTTCTGCAGGATCGCCCAGCATATAAGGAGGTTGTTGGTCATGAAGAGAGTATGAAGCGTCTTGTCGAGCACGTCCTTTGCAATAGAGAATCGTCCGATTAGTATGTACAGGAATTTATCCCATATTTCCCTTATTTCAACGAAAAAGCTGAAGACGCCGTTTATCAGGACGGTAATCCCTTTCCAAGAGTAGACCAGGGCAAAAAGGGAGAAATCGACATCTATATTTTTCCACTCTTTTGTCTTGTAGAGATCGTAAAGGAAGAGAATGGTGAAGATCGCGATTACCGCATTGATACCGGCTATGGAAATTGAGGATGTAAATGCTCCAAGGTAGAGGATATAGGGAATCACCCTCCCTAGATCAATTACCTTCAAGCGATTATCCATCGTAGTGTCATGCATTGCTTAATTCTATTAAAGTAAATCTGTTTCCAAATAATATAAGTAAAAAATCGGTTACTAACTTCAACCTTGAAACTATACCGTAATCCGGCAATTTATTGAAATAGTATTGGCGGTTAAATTATGAAAATAACAGCTTAAAGCAGGCTACAGCATCTGCTACAGGCTGCCAAAGCCCCCTCCCGCTGGATCAGCTTCCGCCACTCCCTCATTTTAGGGCCGTTCCAAAGCTCTTTTATCGGTGTCTGGTTAATATTGCCGATTTGGAGGGGAAAACATCTCTGTGAGCCGGTGAGTTCGCCGTTTGCCAGAAGCTGTATTTCGGTCCAGAATACCCGGCACCTGTCGTTCCCGATGAATTTTTCAGGATGTCGATACCATTCGCCAAGCTCTTCTGAGCTCCTCAGGTAAGGTTTCCAGCGGATATTCAGGTCGATGCCGGCGTTTTCCACCCGTTCTATCTCTTCGGCGAGTTTTTTTATATCTACCTTGCCGGGATCGGATAATCCCGACGAGATCGCAGTTACTGGGTACATGCCATATTTTCGGTTATGTTCCTCAGCCTGTTTCTCCGTGATGAACTGCAGGTGGTGGAGCATAACTTCATCGATTGCTATCCCTGAGTCGGCAAGAAATCGTAGCAAGTCCAAAATCGACCCCTGGTTGGAGTGGAAGATGGTGCCAACCACATTTAACGAAGGCCTGGAAGAGCCGTTCTGGATCTTCAATTCATGAAGTCTCCTTAGCCCGGCGACCGCTTTTTCGAAGCATCCCGGTATCCCTCGAATAGAGTCATGGATATCTCCCGGTCCATCAAGAGATACCCAAACCGATCCTATACCGGCCTTAAACAGATCGTCTGCCAGCTTTGGGAGGAGTAGCCCGTTTGTGGTGATCTGCGTCTCCATCCCGAGGGATGTTGCCGCCATGATCGCTTCCGGCAGTGGTTTCCAGAGTGTCGGTTCGACGCCGTTAAAGGCGATAAGCGGCTTTTCTACGGCAAGCTCCTCCATCAGCTCCTTTACCTTTGATAAAGAAAGCTCGTGGTTCCCGTCCCCTATCATGGTCTGGTAGAACATGCTGTCGGTGGCCTGGATCCCTACGTCACACTGGCTGCACCTTGCGTTACACCGGCTGTTTACATTGATAAAGAGCCGGAGGGGGGGGAGGCTGGCGCCGTTGGTAATATACCTGGAATTGGCCCATCTAAGACACCAGCTGATTATTTTCGAGGGGGTGACCTTTTTCTTCCTTAATTTGTAATAGATATTTCCAGGTCCCATATAGACTTATAGTAATCTGTTCTTCTCTTCTGGTAAACACGACTTTCCTGAAAATGAGAATTCATTGGCAAAGGGGTAATATGTAATCGGCATGAGGAGAATGGCAACAAGAAGTATCCCTGAAAAACGAGAGGATGGCGCCTGGGGGGCGAGAAGCCGGTCTTTGGCAGGGTATCCGGCTCTGAGGCGAGAAAATTATGTACATCAAGGAATCTTTTTATGCTAAAATTCGCACTGTAATATTAACGCGCCGGAGTTTCAGAGCATGGTGCTCATGTCCTCTATGGCCGAACCCTAGCCTAATAGGAGGTAACATGGGTAAAAAATTGTATGTAGGTAATCTTCCTTTCACGGTGAGTGATTCAGCTCTGGAAGCGGCTTTTGCCGAAGTCGGTGCTGTTGAATCCGCCAAGGTCATAACAGACCGCGATACAGGCAGAAGCAAAGGCTTCGGGTTTGTTGAAATGGGAAGCGACGAAGATGCGGCTAGCTGTATCGAGAAGCTGAACGGCTCAAACCTGGCCGGACGTGATATCACGGTTGCAGAGGCAAGACCTCAGGCTCCACGCGAAGGTCGCGGCGGCGGTAGAGGCGGCTTCGGCGGCGGCGGCGGTGGCGGTGGGAGAAACCGCTACTAATAAAGTAGAGATTAAACGGTCTTGTCCTTTGGGATGCCGTTTTCCAGATTATGAAACTGCTAATATGAAATTCTATTCTTCCATGTTTCAGAAATGCGCCTTGCGTGCGATTTTTGAGAACTTTCAGAATATATAAATTACATATCCCCAAAATATATCAAATGTTGTCTTTAGCTATTTCAATAAAAGAAGTGGGTAAAACCGTTGTTATTGTTTCGGGACTAGCTGTTTCGTCCGAAAATCTGCCTTATTAACAGTTGCCCGGAAGCCAAACCGTTTTAATAACGGTTCTGGTTTCCGGGCCTGTTTTTGTGGAGAGGGGGGATAAATGAAAGTTCCGTCGCAAAAGGAGCTTTTGAATTCGCCTCTTTTTGCGGTTGGTCTTATCTTCCTCGCAATAAACCTTACTACCTCACATATCTTCTATGAAGTATCAGACTATAAAACTCTTCTAGCCCTTGCAGGCGCTGCTTTTCTGGTAGTCTGGTACGATATCATTCATAGAGAAAAAGATTCGGGTGAAGAGCCGTGGGAAATGTGGCTTATTCTATCGCTCCTCCCTTTGGCGACCATCCCGGGATACTTTGTCCAGGCAGGTCACTACAACTACTTTCTGTTCATGGAGTTTTCCATAACCTTGGCTGTAATCGTCTATGCCGGATATATCTATAGAAATATAAAAGAAATGAATGATATCTCACCCCTTATTTTCTTGATAGGGATAACTGTTATCTATGTGAGCCTTTGGGGGTTAATTGAGAATATTCTTGTCTCAAACGGCTTCGCCAGAATATTTTTTCAGAATAGAGTTCAATCAACATTCGGGAATCCAAATTATTTTGCCGGTTTCCTGAATCTGCTCTTGCCCATTTTCTTTGCCCTTTTTCTGGGATCGTTGTCATTGGCAAAAACGAATAACGTGCATATCAAACTCAAGTTTGATAGAAATAACGGCTTCTGGCTGGCTGTGCTCTTTTTTGGGTTGATGGGACTTTCCCTTACAGGCACCAGAGCCGCTATCGCTGGTTGTTTCATCGGGATCATGTTCTCAGGGTTTCTTTATTCACTCTATGTTCTGGCAAAGCGGGAGCGTAGATCGGTATTTAAAATCACATCGGTTGCTTTGATAGTGTTGGTTTTAACGGCAATCATCTTCTCGCTTATAGCAAATATAAATATAGAACATAACCGGTTCGCTAAATTGCTAAATATTGAAACATGGACGCCTCGTTTGATTCCGTGGAAGGCGGCAGTCGATTCCATATCTGCCTCACCTTTATTCGGGTACGGGCTTGGTAGTTCTCATCAGCTTTACCAGGAGTTTGTTGATCCATCCGTAAGGATATATGTATCCTCCGTGGCATACGGCCATGTCCATTCCGAAATATTGGAATATATGCAGGAAGCGGGATTTTTTGGCTTGGTGACCTATCTTTTCGTATGGGGTTATATAATCGCAAAGCTTGTAAAGGTATTACGGTCATCAAAGCATAACGCCGGGGTGCGAATATTGGCGATCGGGATATCTGGAGGATTCCTCGGCTATCACATACAAAGCCTTGCCTCTCTCGTGCCGCGGATGATGGTAGTAAAACTACCGCTGTTCATGATGATCAGCATCGTCTTTACTCTAAAGAGGCTGTCAGTTAACGACGTCTCAAGGCAAAAAACAGCTGTTCAAACTGGCAAAAGTGCGGTTGCCCTGACTTCAATTGTTATGGTAACGGTTGCCTGTTTCACTTTTTTCCCCTGGGTTGTTACGCAATATCGTTATCAGGCAGCAATAGAAATGAGGTCGATCTCATCTCAAATCGAGGAATTGAGTAATTCGGTTGCCATAAAACCGGATATAAATTCACTGAACATGCTTGCGAAACTTCTTGTAGTAACCAGGGATGTGGAGAAGCTGGAAAAGACAGTGGCGATCATAGACCAGAGAGTTCCAGGCATGAGGAACTTGGGATTTATCAAGGCCTCCCTTGCTTTTATTGAAGGGGATCTTGAGAAATCCAAACGTCTTGCGCTGGAATTTCAGGAAAAAGACAATTTCTTCGATCCAAGCATGGATTTGCTATTTCATCTGGCGGTTGATACAGGTGATGCCGACCTGTTTTATAGAGAGATGAATACCCTTGTAAGGAAGCATTTGCTGAAAAACAGATTGTTAGCTCCGCGTAGCCCGATACTTTTCAAAACTTCGGAGGGAGGTTATGCAAGCAGGGTTGTGTTTGAACAAAGCAGTGACGAGATGATAGTTATATGGGACAAGGCTTTTGTGGAAAGATTATTTCAGAAGGCAAGAAGGAACTGGCTTGAAAAAATAGATGCCTCCCTGGAAAAGGAAGAGACTTTTGTTGAGTTATGGACATCGATTTCCGACAATGAATATTTCAAGCTGGCTGTTAAGGAGACTGCTGGTGAAAAAGAACTTGCAGTTATCAGGGAGGTTGAAGAAAGGTATTTTGAAAAAAATCGCGCGCGCGAACAAAAGCTGAAATATCTTGAGATGGCTTTTGAAAATAGCATGAGCAATGGCAAAGACGACGATGAAGCATTTATCCGTGAGAAATACAGACAGGATATAAGAAAGGTAAATATCCAGTTTGCGGATGATCTGGAATCGTACGAAAAATATCTTTCAGAAAGAACTGATTGGCCTATCTACAAGGCCAAAGTTAAATTTATTAACAGTTTTGTGCTGGAACTTGTTGCGCATGTTCATATGGGGAGCAGTTTCTACCCAGTGGTTGGGTACACATCACCTTAATGCTTGTCAGGAAATACGGTTGCCTTGTATTTATTCACCAGTTGTCAGAATTATCACTTGAAAATATGATTACCTTGTGGTAGCATCACCACGTCGTAAATAAAGCGGGATGCATACGATATTTACCTAAATATTGTTTGCGCCTGCATTGCAAAAAGCCGGGCAACGTCGAGGTTATTGAAATATCTGGGGAGGTATCTATGGACTGGAAGGAAATCGGTAAATCGCTTGTTTCGCAGGGTGTTCCGTTGCTAGGAGGCATACTTGGAGGGCCTGCCGGCGCTGTCGCAGGAAAGATGGTCGCGGGCATTTTCGATTCAAACCCGAGCAATCCCGAGGAACTGTTGAACGCGATACAATCTGATCCCGAAGCAATCACAAAACTGCGAGAATTTGAAATGACGCACAAACAGAAACTGCAGGAACTTCAGCTTGAGGAGACGAAGGCATTTTTAGCGGATATGGATTCGGCGCGTTCACGTGAAGTCGCTCTCGCAAAAGCGACCGGCAAGGGGAACAATCATCTTTATGTGATGGCATATATTGTCCTTGGAAGTTTTTTTGGCATAGCTGGGTATCTTTTTTACAAAGTCATCTTTATTAGCAGTGATCCATCGATTGACAAGGGGGTTATGGAGAAGCTGAACAACAATCCCATATTAATGATTATTATAGGCGCGCTAATATCCGGCTTCACGCAGGTGCTATCATATTTCTTTGGAAGCTCGAAAGGTTCATCGGATAAAAACTCTATGATGCAGTCAAAAGGCTAGACACGCCCAATGATAGCCGAAGGAAGCGTAAGCGTTTCCAGCCTGAATATGAGGTTTTCTCCGGGAGGGCCGGTTATCAAACTCCTCCCGCTTGGTACGGAGCTGGAAATACTGGCGCGGGAGGGTTCATGGTTTTACGTTCGGGCAAGCGGGCTCACAGGCTTTGTCGGTTCGAAGTATATCAATGTAAAGCGGCAGGAGAATAAACAGCCTGACACCCATGTTGAGGTTGTTAAACGTTCTGGAAACGTAAATATAGATCTCCTGAATATGAGGATGAGTCCGGGCGGGGAGATAATCTCAAGGCTTCCGAGAAATACCACTGTAAACATCCTTGAGGATGAGGGGAGCTGGCTGAAGGTGCAGGCGAATGGACTCACCGGTTACGTTACAGAGGAATATATTACTCTTGAAAAACTTACCACACTCCCTCCGCCACAGAAGAAGGAGGATGTAGCCGGTTTCAAATACGAGGACGAAAGGGCTTACGCTCCGGATGGCACCAAATTCGGCAAGAAATACAAGCTTGGTATATATAATGCCGGTTCCACCTCAATTGCGGAATTTATCCAGAAAAACAAGTCGAGGTTCAAAAATATCTCACAATCTCTACTGAACGTCATGAAAGCGGTTTCCGAAAATGAGGGGAAATTCGAGTCGATTAATACATGGGACAACTGTTTTCTTTCCGCCGGCGTTTTCCAGTGGACCACCGGGCCAGGAAGTGAAGCTGGTGAGCTTGCAGCCGTACTTGAAAAACTCAAAGAAAGGTTTCCCGACTCATATGAAAAATATTTTGGCAGGTACGGGCTTGTTCCGGAAGGGGTGCGGTACAGGGAAGGGGCCACACCAGTAGGATATTTCAAAATTGGCGGGGTGCTACTTGGAGATTCAACACAGAAAAATACCTTGCGTTCGCTTCCGTGGGCATACCGTTTTTGGCTGGCGGGGCATGACGACGATATGCGTGAGATACAGACACTCCATGCCGCCAGCAGAATTGATCTGTTTTACAAGCAGGATAAAAAGAAAATCGGGGAATTCCATGTATGCGATTACATAACTTCAGAATACGGCGTTGCCTTGTTGCTAGACCAGCATGTAAACAGGCCGGGACATGTCCCTCGCATTTTGGGTGACGCGGTAAATGAGTTGTCCGGCAAACTTGATATAAAAAATCCGCAAAAATGGAAAGACGATGATGAGAGAATGTTGATAGAAAAATACCTGGAACTCCGCACCAAGACGAGCATGACACATCCGACACATCGTGCGGAAACTGTTTTCAAACAGGTAAAAGCTGGGGTCATCTCCGACAAAAGGGGTACGTTCAAACTTTCTGTATAACGCTGTTCCTGTACAGCATCGTTTTCGCAATTCTGCCTCGATGAGGTATTCTTTAAGTGAGTATAACGTTTAGCTGAAACAAGGTATTTTACCATGCAAAAGATACTTTACCGGTCTCACACAAGAGGCTACGCGGATCATGGATGGCTAAGGAGTTATCACACTTTCAGCTTTGCCGATTACCATAACCCCGAGAGGATGGGATTTGGCCTCCTCAGAGTATTCAACGATGATGTGATCGAACCGGCACAAGGTTTTGGAATGCACTCCCACAGGAACATGGAAATTGTTTCGGTCCCTATCAGCGGTGAACTTAGGCACGAAGACAGCATGGGCAACAGATATGTAATCAAGAAAAATGAAATTCAGAAGATGTCCGCCGGTTCTGGCGTCATGCATTCTGAATACAATAATTCTGAAACGGAGCCGGCAAACTTTTTGCAAATATGGATTTTGGCCAAAGATATGAATATAGAACCGTTTTACGGGCAAAAGTCCTTTGAAGAATCTGAAAAGGCCAACCGCTTGCAGATTGTCGCCTCGCCGGATGAAAGGGAAGGGTCGATTTGGATGAACCAGAATTCATTTCTTTCTCTTGCCAATCTGGACGCCGGGATGCCGCTGGAATACAAGATGATGCGCCCCGGGAATGGTGTTTTTGCATTCGTGATCTCAGGGGAGTCCGAAATCGACGGTGAAAGGGTCGGCCCGAGAGACGCAATAGGGATTCTGGAAACTGAAACAATCCGTATCACGGCAAAGGAAGATTCCGAGTTCCTTTTCATAGAAGTTCCGATGAAGTGACGTTCCTGGTACGAGGTCAAAGTCAGTTCACAACCTTATGTGCAGCCACTTTCGGATGGCGGTGAACCTTCTCCATTGCCATCCGTACCGACGAATCGATTTCCTCGTCTGAAAGTGATGTCGGCTTGCCTATATGATGGATTACCGCATTTTCGTACCGTGGCGGAAGATAGTTTAGAGCAAGGCAGAATATGTTATCCAGACACTGTCCGCAAATGCAGAGACCGGGCAATGTCTTCCAAAGTTCCCTAATTTTTGCAATTACTCTGTTTTCATTTTCATTGATGCTCCTTTCGCGGAATTCATGATGTCGAATTATCTCTTCACCCTTGCTCATAACTACCTCCTGTTTTGCTACTTCGCCACTTTAAAATTGTTTGTGAACCTGAGAAAGGTATACCCAAGCGTACCGGAAATCAGCGAACCGAAAAGGATTCCCAGTTTTGCATATGCAAGGTATTCCGGCATTCCTCTGTAAGCGAGACCAGCTATGAACATCGACATGGTAAAACCCATTCCGGCAAGGAATGCGCCTCCGAGGGCATGGCGCATCGTCATTTTTGAAGGGAGTTTGGCGATGCCGAGCTTTACCGAAATAAGTATAGAAAGAAGAACGCCGAAAAATTTTCCAACTATCAGACCGAAGAATACCCCAAGCGTAATGCCGCTGGAAAATCCGTTACCGATCGATTCCGGATCGATAATAATTCCGGCATTCGTGAATGCGAAGATCGGCATCACTACAAACGCCACAGGAAAAGTCAAATCGTAGTGGAGCCGATGCAACGGAGACTCCATCAGATACGCGTGGTTTTTAAGCATCTGAAGGAACGAGTGCCTTTTGATAGCCTGTTCCTCCCCGGTTGGCGGGACAGGCAGTTTATCTATGTCATCCTTGATTTCCATTATCCGGTTTGAAAGTTCGCCGATGTACTGAAGGAAATAAAACGGGTTGCTCTTGGGCTTCGACGGTATGGTAAAAGCAATAATAACGCCAGCCATTGTTGCATGTATGCCGGACTTGAGCATTGCGAACCAGAGGAAGGCGCCGAATGCTAGGTATGGGAGATAATTCCTTATGCCGATAAGATTGAAGGCTATCAGGAGGACTAGTATGACCGCACCTTTTGCGAGGTAGGCAAATGAAATCTCCTTTGCGTAAAAGATGGCGATTATCATGATCGCCCCCAGGTCGTCAACCACAGCGAGAGTAATCAGGAAAATGTAAAAAGACTTCGGGATCCTCTCCCCTAGGAGAGCGAGCACACCGATAACAAATGCGATATCGGTTGCTACGGGAATTGCCCAGCCCCTGTTGGCGGGAGCGTCCGAATTGAGTGTTGAAAAAATAATTGCCGGAAAGGCGATTCCGCCAAGCGCGGCAAAAACGGGGAGTGCCGCTTTGCGGGGGGATGAAAGTTCTCCGAAAAGGATCTCGCGTTTTATTTCAAGACCGACCATGAGGAAAAATATCCCCATCAGACCGTCGGAAACCCAGAGTTGCAACGTCTCTTTCATTTCCCAAGTGCCGACCTGGTAATGTATGTCCACATTAACGACTTGAAGATACAGCTCCGATAGCGGAGAATTCACGGCGATTATCGCAATGGTTGTGAATATGAAAAGGACTATGCCGCTTGCTTTCTTTTGGTGAATGAACGCTTCAACAGGCGTACGGATATTATAGAACGCCCGTTCAAAAGGAGCGTTGAACCTTCTCTCCCTGCCGGGAACCGAGGATGTAACCGTCATGGTATCATCCGCCTTCCGGTAAAGCCCTTGTTTACGAGGATCGATAATCTTGATTTGCCGCAGAACCTTGATGTTTCTACGGGTGCGGGCTAACCATTTTTATCGAAAATATCAGCTGTTTGCCTCGTTCAGAACAAAAACCTTTCTCTAATTATTTTACACTTTTTAAAGTTTTTGTGTAAGACAGATGAATTTTTCTGAACTGTTTGAACTGTAATATCGCAGGGGGTTTAAAAAGATGAAGCGGGGTTTCCATCACTTTTTAGTGACCATGGAGGCCTCTATTTTCTTAATATTATTAAGGAACCCCGCTTCTCTAGTGATAAGCCTACAAAAGTATTTTCCGTTTTAATAGTCTGGTAATATAAAAAAAATAATAGTAAACTGATTTGAAATTTATATTTTATAGATGGATCCGTAAATCCCAGGGGCGGGGAGAATAAATCCTGTTTTCCCTATCCGGCTTGGCAAATCCATCAGTCTGCATATTGGCCCAATATACAACCTGTACAATCAAGGAGCAAAAAGTGGAAAAGATCAATCTCAACAAGAGAGCGGAATTTAATACGGAGTTCAGACCCCAGATACTAAAGGTAGGCGCCAACTATAAAACCCCCCTAATATGCATGAATCCGGGCCAGGAGATACCGCCGCATCCAAGCGGGACAGGGGTTTTCTATTTTGTAAGCGGAAAAGGGGTAATGACCATCGATGGAGTTGCTCACGAAGTTGGCGCGGGTGATATGGTTTTTGTGGAAAAAGGGGAGAGCAGGGGAATTCTTGCCTTGGATCCGCTTACCGCATTTGCCGTACATATTACTGAATAGATTTCACTCTTTATAATTCAATCTCATAGCATCATAGTATAATGTGGAATGACACATTACGAAAAGCATGGTTAACCTGCTGATTTTTAAGAAATGAGAGTTCGTTGAGGAAAAATGAAGTCATTTTGTGATAAATTCTGTTTTGATGATAAATGATTTTGACAATTTTTGTTATTATATCTAATCTTTAGAACATAACAGAAACTCTATTTTTCGGGGGCGTTTTTTGAACGATTTGGCATCAATAGCTACGAAGTTTATCGAAAACTCCCATGATGGCTTCATCGTAGCCGATAAAACCGGAACGATTCTATTCGTTAACGGATCATTCTCCGAAATAACCGGCTATTCCGTGGATGAGGTGCTCGGTAAAAATCCGCGAATTCTGAAGTCTGGCAAGCACGACCAGGAATTTTATAAAAATATGTGGGGTAGCATAAATACAGACGGCTTCTGGAGTGGAGAAATATGGAACAAACGGAAGAATGGAGAAATCTATCCCCAGAGAGTGTCAATAAACATGGTGAAGGATTCTCAAAAAGCGCCCGGCATTTACTACGTAGCGATTTTTCACGATATCACCGAGTCGAAGAAGAGCGAGGACGAGTTTCGCCACAGGGCTTATCATGACCGTCTGACGGGGCTTCCAAACCGCCATCTGTTCTATGACAGGCTGAACCAGGCGATAGGGAGGGCGAGCCGTAATAAGAGCACATGCGCCGCGCTTTTCATAGATCTCGACAATTTCAAATACATCAACGATTCATTCGGGCACGATGTAGGCGATCTCCTGCTGAAGGAGATCGCGAACAGGCTCAAGCAGTGCGCGCGTGATGTTGATACCGTTTCTCGTATTGGCGGTGATGAATTTACGATCATCCTGGACACCCTGACAGACAAGGAAGAATCGGCCATAGTGGCAAAGAGGGTCTTGGCATCAATTTCGAAGGAACTCGGCATACACGAACAGGAACTGTATATCACCGTCAGCATCGGTATTGCCATATATCCTGAAAACGGCAAGGATGCCGCCGAGCTTGTGAAGAACGCCGATACAGCTATGTATCACGCTAAGGAGAAGGGTAAAAACGCCTATTTCTATTTTACCGACGCCCTGAACGTAAAGGCAAAAAAGAGGATGGAACTGGAGATAAATCTCCGCAAGGCGATAAACGAGCGGAAGCTGATCGCTTTCTACCAGCCGAAGCTCAATATAAATACCGGCAAGATAGTCGGCATGGAGGCCCTGTCGAGGTGGCCTATGGCGGATGGCAAATTCCTCTCCCCTGCGGAGTACATACCGGTTGCAGAGCAGACCGGCATGGTGATCGATATGGACAGTCTGATGTTCGAGAAATCGTGCGAATTCACAAAAAGGCTGAAGGAGTATATCCCTTCAGAGAACGGCTTTAAGGTTTCGGTAAACCTTTCAAGCCTCAATTTTGAATCAAAGGGGCTTTCCGCAAGTATTTTCAATATTATCAAAAAATACGGCCTTAGCCCGAAGGATGTGGAGCTGGAAGTTACAGAGACGCTGATAATACGGAACATCGAATCGACGATCCAAATACTCAATTCGCTTGATTCAAAAGGGCTGAAAATTTCGATAGACGATTTCGGCACGGGCTATTCATCACTAAGTTATCTGACGCAATTTCCGTTCAGCACTCTAAAAATTGATCAATCCTTCGTCCACAATCTGGCAACAGATGCGAACTCGCGAACGATAGCAACAGCGATCATTTCCATTGCCAAAGGTTTGAACGTGGAGGTCATCGCGGAAGGGGTCGAGAACAAGGAACAGCTAGACATCCTTCTTGAAATGGGGTGCGACCAGATACAGGGTTACCTTTTCAGCCGTCCCCTCCCCGAAGAAGAAATGGTTGCGCTGATGAAAGAGAACAAAACATATTTCCTATAAGCAATATCCCTTATTCCACTTTCGCATTTCAGGTATGATCTGGGGCGGTCATCATGACTGAAGAACCTATTCATATTGAGGCCCTGAAGTCGGTTCCGCCTCCGTCTGAAAAGCGGATTTCAATACAGGTAACCGCTTCGGCGCAGAGGCATGTTCGTAGCGGGCATCCTTGGCTGTTTGAAAACTCCATAACAAAACAGGGGAGGGAAGGGGCGCCGGGCGACCTGGCTGTAATATACGACAGAAACAACAAGTTCCTCGCTGTTGGGCTATACGATCCACTCTCCCTTATACGTGTGCGAATCCTTCAGCATAGAAAAAGCGCCGATATAAACCTGGCCTGGTATCTGGCAAAGCTCTGCGAAGCCGCGGAGATCCGCAAACCGCTTTCCGCCGGAAATACGGATGGTTATCGTCTGGCGCATGGCGAGAACGACTCCCTTCCGGGATTGATAATTGACAGGTACGCCGAAACGGCGGTTGTGAAGATTTACACACCCTCATGGGTTCCGCATCTTTCCGATGTGGTATCGGCGCTTATTGAGGTAATACCGGTTCGGCGCGTGGTTTTGCGAATGAACCGGATCACAAAGAATGAAAAAAAATATCTTTACGGTCTTGCCGACGGAGGGGTGGTATATGGTCCGCCGCTGGAGGGCCCTGTAGTATTCAGGGAAAATGGGATCCTTTTTGAATCCGATCCTGTGAATGGACAGAAAACAGGCTTCTTCCTTGATCAGCGGGAGAACCGGGAACGTGTGGAGAAGCTGGCAAAGGACAAAACAGTTCTGAATGTATTCTCATATACCGGCGGGTTTTCACTATACGCGTCGAGGGGAGGGGCGAAGTCGGTTACGAGCGTCGATGTATCAAAGCCGGCGATTGAGGCAGGAAAGCGGAATTTCGAACTGAACAAGGGGGATGATCGAATCGCAAGGACTCCTCAGGAGTATATCGCCGAAGACGCATTTAAGGCGATGGAACGTATGCGTAATGAGAAAAGGTTCTTCGACATGGTAATAATAGACCCTCCTGCCCTTGCAAAGAGCGAGGGGGAGGTGGCCGGGGCGCTTATCGCATACGCCAGGCTTGTTAAGCTGGGATTGAGCCTGTTGCGAAGGGGGGGGGTGCTTGTTATGGCTTCCTGTTCAAGCCGGGTAAAGGGAAGCGAGTTTTACCAGACGGTTTTCAAAACAGCCGCAAACTCCGAAAGACCGCTTGAAGAGATAGAACGTACACAACATCCGGTTGACCACCCGATAGGTTTTCCAGAAGGGGCGTACCTGAAATGTCTCTTCGCGGTCGCAAAATAGAAAAGCCTGAACTATGTGATGGCTTTTGATTCTGCGGGAAGTGAAGTTTTTGCCACAAGAGATACGTCATCCAGCGAAAAAAGGTCGCATGAATCCGCTCTTGGGGCAGAAGAATATTTCTTGAAAAGTTAATGGACCCTTTGGGCTAGAAGGATTTGAGTCTTGCCGTAGAGCTTCCCGTTTTTCGACTTTTTCCTGGATAGGTATTTGTCAAGTTTCCATAAAATCTTGTTTGGCAGGACGCGTCTGAGAAAACTGCTCCTTGATAGCTGATGCGAGTTCACTACTATATGCTCCATAGGGACAAACCCGGCTTCCCGGACTATCTCCTTTAGTTCCCTCATTTTAAATTCGCATACATGGTTTCCCCAATTGTTGGCAAGTTTTACATTGCGCTCATGCTTGTCTTTGACTTCTTCCCATGAAGGCTCCTCGCATTTTAAATAATCGCCGTTAGGGGTGGTCAGGCAGATTATTCCGCCGGTCACAAGGTTTTCGCGTAGATTGGCCAATGTCTTTACCGGGTATGCCATATGCTCTATCCCTTCCCCAAAAAAGATGCCAAAATATTTCTTCTCCGACACATGTGATGACGAATCGGCATGTATGAAATTGAAATCCCCATGTGTTGCCTTGAGCTTTATGTAGTCGAAAAAATTCTTTTCATTGTCAAGGAAGTCCACTTTATACCCCTCTTCGGCAAAGAGAAGCCCCAGATTGCCGTTGCCGCAGGCAAAATCCGCAATAGGTATCTCCTTGTTGTCAGGAAGGTATTTTTTCATCAAATCAAATGAGGTATGAATTCGATGGCGAGTCAGGAACTTCTGGTTGGCGCCCCAACGCGGGCATAAGTACTGCTTTTTATCATCTTCCCTTATCAGGTTCAAGAGCGGATTGTTTTTGCAGGCTTCTTTTGGTGGTAATTTCATTGGTTAGTTAGTCTACCCATCGATCCAAAAGCCGTCAAGGCCAAAAAAATGGTACTTTTCGCATTATTTTCCCGATGAGTTAAATCATTCTTTGTCACGCAAGACCAGACGACTGATATAATCACACAATGCCGAAAAGGAAAAAACTGCTTAAAAAACTCGTGATCATTGGCGGGGGGTTCGGCGGTCTATACGCCGCGAAGAAGATGGGGCACGAGGAGTTCGAAATCACCCTCGTGGATAAAACGAATCATCACCTCTTCCAGCCGCTGCTATACCAGGTGGCGACAGCGGCGCTATCCCCGGCGGACATCGGCACACCGATCAGGAAGATAATAAGCCATCAGGAAAATACGCTTGTTCTCATGAGCCGTGTCACGAAAATAGACAAGGTGAACCGCGAGATACATCTTCACAACCACTTGCCGATACCGTATGACTATCTGATCGTAGCCACAGGGGTTCGCCATTCCTATTTCGGGCACGACGAATGGGAGAAATACGCGCCGGGGTTGAAGACGCTGAACGACGCTCTGACGATAAGGGACAAGCTCCTTTTCAATTTCGAAAAGGCTGAGCTTTGCGACCGCTATTCCGATGCCGAGAAGTACCTCAGCTTCATCGTAGTCGGCGGAGGGCCGACAGGCGTGGAGCTTGCCGGGGCGGTAGCGGAGATAGCGAATCATACGATGATCCGAAACTTCAAAAGGATAGATCCGACAAGAACAAAGATATATCTTGTCGAAGCGGCTGAGAACCTTCTTCCGTCAATGCCGAAAAGGATGGGGAACAGGGCAAGAAAGGATCTTGAACATCTAGGGGTTGAAGTAATAACAGGCAAGGCGGTAACCGATATTAATTCAAACGGGGTGCAGGTCGGCGACAGATTCATAAAGGCAACGAACACCATATGGGCAGCGGGAACCGAGGCATCTTCCCTTCTTAAAACACTTGATGTGCCTCTTGATAAGGTAGGGCGCGTTATCGTGGAGCCGGATTTGAGCATACCTGGATACCCGGAGGTGTTTGTCATTGGAGATGCGGCCCATGTGAAAGGAACCGATGGAGTTCCGCTACCGGCTGTCGCGCCGGTCGCAATGCAGGAGGCTGTCTACGTTACCAAACTGATCAAAAATAAACAGATAGGGAAACCCCACAAACGGTTTTCATATATAGACCTCGGAACAATGGCAACCATAGGGAGAAGCAGGGCGGTTGCGCAGATCAGGGGACTTTATTTTTCAGGAATCGTTGCATGGGCCATTTGGTCGGTTGTTCATCTCATGCATGTTATCCTTTACCGCAACAGGCTAAAGGTTTTAGGAGATTGGGTTCTCGGTTACATCACGGGCCATCGCGGCGCGCGTCTGATACGAAATCCTTCGGAAGAAGATTTCCGCGAAGAACTGAATAGGGATAAGTAAACTGGCCTCTCTTTTGTCAATCCATCAAAGGATGGGCTGAACGGTCACTGAAGAATTGCTAGCTGATTATCCGGTTGTATTCGGCGTAAATGCTGTTTTCCTCGTTATGTATCCGGTACAAAAGCGTCTTGAATAGCTCCTTGAAATCATCAATATACTGTTCATCCGAAATGTTGTTCTCGCATTTTTCAAAGAATCTGGTTGCCATGCCGGCCACGTCATCTATTTCGGCAGCCGATTCGGATATCAAGGTTTTCAGCTTTTCATCATTCACGGATGCCTTTTTAAGAACCGGGTACAGGTAAGTATCTTCATTCTGAAGATGTTCAAGGAGCACTGATTTTGCTTCCAGAAGTTTTTTTCTTGCTTCCCTGGATGTAATACCAAGAGACCTTGCGCTGGACAAGGTCTGGATAATCATCTCGTGTTCCTTTTCCAGTTTTTCAATCCGCTTAAACATCCTTTATCCCCCCAATCCCCTTTTACAGGTTCGTATAACGCGCGATGAATGATTTTCTCTGTGATTAATATTTTACCCGAAACAGGAATTGTCATGTGAAAAAATGCCGAAAGTCTTAAATTATCAGCATGATGTAGTTGGCATCTTCTATTTAAATTTTAAACTTTAATGTAACCTTGCGTTTGGTAGAAATGATTATGGGTGAAAAGATATTAAAAAGACCAAGTGTAAGTATGAGCTTCACCCCCAACCGTCATTCAGCATAATCTTCCGTTCTGTGGCGTATAAGTTCCCCCTCGACCATGAATACGACATCCTCGGCAATGTTCGTGCTTAGATCGGCAATTCTTTCAAGATGCCTTGAGGTTGACAGGAGGTGCACTGCCCGTTCTATTGAATCCGAATTTTCCTTCATCTCTTTTTGAAGCACTACGTACATTTCGCGGTTGATGTCATCCACTTCGTCATCCATCGAAAGCACCTTTCTCGCCTGTCTCGTATCCATGTTTATAAGCGAGTTCAAGCTCTCCTTGACCATTCGTTGAACACATTCAACCATGCGCGGAAAATCAAGCTCCAATCCGAGACTCTTTATGGAAGAGAGATACGACGCCCGTTCGGCGATATTTACCGCAAGGTCGCCCATCCGTTCAAGATCGCTGTTCACTTTCAAAATGGTAATGATGAAACGAAGATCCGCAGCTACCGGCTGGTGGAGAGCGAGTATTTTCAGGCACTCCTCTTCAATAGCGACCTCTTTTTCGTCGATGGCGTCGTCGCCGTTTATCACTTCCTCGGAAAGGTCGATTCTTCTGTCCACAAGGGCGATGATCGCCTTGTTGATGGTGCTGGACACCATCGAGCCAAGGATCAGCGTATCTTTTTTCAGGTTGTCCAGATCCCTTTGCAAATGTCTCGGCATATATCTCTCCTAGCCAAATCGTCCGGTTACATAATCTTCTGTTCTTTTGTTTTTCGGCCTGGTAAATACCTTGACCGTGTTGTCGAATTCGACAAGTGTTCCGTTTTCCATGAAAGCGGTGTAGTCGGATATTCGGGATGCCTGCTGCATATTGTGCGTTACAATGACTATCGTATAGCGTTTCTTTAATTCAAACATAAGATCTTCGATCTTGGCGGTAGACACGGGATCAAGCGCAGAACAAGGCTCGTCCATCAATATGATCTCCGGCTCCATCGCAAGGGCCCTTGCTATACACAAACGCTGTTGTTGTCCGCCTGAAAGATTAAGCGCGGAGGTGTAAAGGCGTTCTTCCTTTATCTCCTCCCAGAGTGCCGCTTTCTCCAGCGATTTTTCGACAAGTTCGTTCAGGTCGGTTTTAATCCCGTTTATCGAGGGACCCCAAGAAATATTCTCGTAAATCGTTTTCGGGAAGGGATTGGGTTTCTGAAAAACCATCCCTATGGATCGGCGGATATCTACCGGATCGATATCTTTCGAATAAATATCTACATCCCCAAAATATATATTTCCCATCATCGATGCATTTGGAATGAAATCGTTCATTCTGTTAAAGGCTCGAAGCAGTGTGCTTTTGCCACAGCCGGACGGGCCGATTATAGAAGTAATACGATTTTTATGTATGGAAAGAGAGACGTCTTTCACCGCCTGATTCGCGCCATAGCATATAGTTACGTTCTTTGCGGTAAGGACAGGTTTTTCCATCTGGACGTTGGCGGTCGTTGATTGTTGCATCGTCTTGAGTGTCATTTATGCTTCCTTTCAGCACTCTCCCTTATATATACGGCAAGAGAGTTCATAGCAAAGAGAACAGCCAGTAGCACGATTATTGCCCCGGCAGCGAGCTGATGGAACTCCTCCTGGGGGCGCGAAGCCCAGTTGAATATCTGTATCGGTAGAGCGGTAAAGGAGTCCATCGGCCCCTCGGGAACGAAAGCAACATAGGCAAGGGCTCCTATCATCACCAGCGGCGCCGTTTCCCCCAGCGCGCGGGAGAAGGCTAGAATAATTCCTGTAAGGATACCTGGCATGGCGGCAGGTATCACATGAGACTTTACAGTCTGCCATTTCGTGGCGCCCAGCGCGTATGCCGCATGGCGTATGGAACCTGGCACCGCGCGGATAGCTTCCCTGGAAGCGATGATAATCACAGGGAGGATAAGGAGTGACATGGTGAGGCTTCCAGAGAGTACGCTCCTGTCGAATCCGCAAAAGCGGACGAACATTGTAAGACCGAGAATTCCGTAAACGATAGAGGGAACACCTGCGAGATTCGAGATATTGATATCGATAAAACTATTAACAGCCCCTTTTTGCGCGTACTCCTCCAGGTAGATTGCCGCGCCGACCCCAATAGGGATCGAAAAAAGGGCAGTAAGGGATATCAGCCATATGGTTCCCCAAAGCGCCGATTTTATACCAGCCTTTTCGGGAAATCGCGAAGGGAATGACTCAAGGAATTGAACGTCCACCCAGCGTAACCCTTCCCTGAAGATGTGAAAGAGAACTATAACAAGGACTATAACACCCAGAGTGGTGACCGCTGCGCAGAAGATCTTGAATAATCGGGCGGTCATATGTCTGCGGGAGAGGTTGTCCTGTTTCAATCGTACATCTCCTGGAACTTGCGGAGAATCCTGTTTGCGGCGACGTTCATGCAAAACGTTATTAGGAACAGCAGTGATGCGACAGCGAAGATGGTCTGGTATTCCACCCCTCCCGCCGGCGTATCGCCAAGGCTTACCTGGACGATGTAGGCTGTCATCGTCTGTATACTCTCCATAAAACTTAAAGTGAGGTTGGGGGTCGCCCCGGCCGCCAGGGTAACTATCATGGTTTCTCCAATCGCGCGGGAGAGAGCGAGCACGAAAGAGGCCATGATGCCGGACAGGGCCGCAGGAACGATGATTTTCGCGGTTACTTCGAAGTGGGTCGCCCCAAGCGCGTATCCGCCGTGACGGAGGGAATCGGGTACCGCCCGCATGGCATTGTCGCACAGCGAGGCGATCATCGGGAGGATCATGATACCGACCACGATGGAAGCGCTCGCGGCGTTAAATACCTTCAGGTGCGGAATCACCGATGAGAGCATCGGAGTGATAAATGTCAAAGCGATATAGCCGTACACAACGGTAGGTATCCCCGCAAGCGTTTCAAGAACCGGCTTTACAGCGGAACGAGTTCTTTCCGAAGCGTATTCGCTGAGGTAGATGGCGGTAGCAAGTCCCGCAGGAAGGGCGATGACAGCCGATCCGAAAACGATAAGGAACGTACCGCTTACCAGCGGCAGTACTCCAAAGGAGCGCGGCTCCAGCAAAGGGGCCCATCTCACGCCAAAAAGAAATTCGGAAACATTCACATGTGTGAAAAATATCGACGTCTCCTTTACCAGCACGAAAATGATGGAGATTGTGGTGACAACGGAAATCATGGCGCACAAAAAGAGTATGAAACGTATGGCATTTTCGCGCAATCTCCTCCTCGGCGCTGTAAACCAAACGGAGGGGGATGAAGAGGAAGTTTTTACGCGTTCCAAAGGCATTTCCATGGAATTATTTGTATAGCTGTTCAATGCTCTTCCCTTTGTTGTATTTTTCCAAGAACAGGGATCCTGCTATCCCATTGCTGAATCTCTTCATCCCGCTTGCGTAAACGGTTTCTGGAAGAGGAACATATCCTACCTCTTCGGCGAGAGCTCCCGCGTTCTCGATGTAGAAGTTCACGAATGCTTTCACTTCCGGTTTTTGCGAAGACTTTTTGCTGATGTAAATAAAAATCGGGCGGGCAAGCGGCGAGTAGGAACCGTCCATGATGGTATCTACCGTTGGAGTGACCGCGGGTTTGTTGCCGGATTTAACAGGGACAATTTTCAATCTGGATTTGTTTTCAGTGTAATAGGCGTAACCAAAATATCCAAGCGCCCCTTCGTCGCCATTAACGCCTTGCACAAGTACGTTATCGTCTTCGCTTGCGGTGAAATCGGATCTTGAGGACTGCTCCTTGCCGTTGATCTCACCGGTAAAATAGTCAAATGTGCCTGAATCGGTGCCGGGCCCGTACAGCGTGATCGCCTTATCCGGCCATCCTTTTCTGACGTCGCTCCATTTCTTGACCGTGCTGTCAGGCTGCCAGATCTTCCTGAGCTCCTCGACAGTGAGGTAATCTACGAAACTGTTTTTCGGGTTGACCACTACGGAAATGCCATCGAAAGCAACCGGCAATTCAATGAATTCCACCCCTTTTTCCTTTGCTGTTTTCTGTTCCTTTTCCTTGATGGGGCGGGACGCGTCGTTAATGTCGGTCTCGCCCATCAGAAACTTTTTGAATCCTCCCCCTGTTCCGGAAATGCCGACCTTTACCCTTACTTTCGGCTGAATAGCGAGGAACTCCTCCGCTACAGCTTCGGTGATTGGGTAGAGTGTGCTTGAACCGTCAATCACGACAGAGCCTGTAAGGCGTTCGGCAAATGCAAAACCGGGAGCTGAAAACAGAATGGCGCCGATTATGAAACTTCCAAATAACTTGTTCACTTTTTCTCCTTTTGGTAATTTATACTTGGCTAATATGAAGAATGTATAAAGATATGGTGAAGATTTTAGGAACAGCAAATCAATAGGATATTTCCAGTTCCCTGTTTGCAAACGCTGTTTAGAAATCGACATTTATATTTACCTGTGTACGAGATATCTTTGTCGCTTCACCGGCAGCCTTTGCCTTAAGGGCATCAGAGCCTGCTTCAACTGATGTCAAGTCCTTGTTTTTGGTCTCCATTGTGTAGAGACGGACGTCGATCTTCATTCCGTGGCCGGTATCGATATCCAGCTGTACTCTTGATCCGGTATAGTTTGAGGTTTGCGGAAAATCGTCCGCACCCCAGCCTCCAAGAAGAGGGATGGAGGCGTACCCAAGGTCGTGAAAATAGGCTCTTGCACCGAACATTTTGGTCAGTTTCACCTTTGCGAAAACCACCACTCCGTTGGTATCACTCTTTGCCGCGATCCCCGCGCCTCCTCTTCTATCTTCAGCGGCATTGCCAAGCATGTATTCACCGCCGATCGTGAAATTCCCGTATTTCAGCTCGAGTTCAATATTGTTATATGTCGCGTCTCCGCCTGGGATATCTGCAACTTTGACAGCTGTGGTGTCGAACGTCCCCCCTCCAGTAACCGTTGTAGTCGACGTGGATGTCCTGTCACTGTCATCGCGCGAAGACTCATCAACTATCAGGGTTGCGGCGCCGAATTTCAAAGCCGTGTCATCTGCCAGTTTTAGATCGTAGTTAAAACCGGCGAAAATGGCGTTATCGTTTGCAGCATGGTTGCCGTTGGATTGGACAACGAATTTTGCCAGCGACAATGAACCGTTTGAAGCGTTGTAGCCGAGTGAGAGGCCCTCAGGGTTGTAATCGCCTTCGAACCAGGTTTTTGTGAACTGTTCGTATGGAAGAGAGTTTTTACCCGCCAAGAACCAGCTACCGTTCCGTTTATATTTAACAAAGGCTTTATCTGTACCGAAATCGGCGTTTGACAGTGAGCCGTCGCTTTTATTCCCAAGGTCCTGATGTGGAGAGTGCAGGCTTGAAGAGCCTGTTGCCAGCCTGAATCCGGCTTCTACGTTTTCGCTCGCCTGGTAGCCCCCTCCAAAGCGAAGGCGCACTCTTTCGCGTGTTCTTGTTTCTGAATCGGGGGCCTTTTTCGAGTTGTTCTCGTCAGTTTCAAAGCGGTACCTGAGGTCACCTGAGAATTCAAGTTTTTTCGCGCTTTCTTCCAATACTTTAATCCCGGCAAAGGCATTGTTTGACGCGTTCAATATTAATAGCATCAATGCAGAAAATAGCCTGCAAAGATATTCTCTATTCATTATCCTCTTTCCTCCGATTTCCCTTTTTAAAATGTACGTTTCAATCATGACCGCAAGGATATTCGGTGTATGCGAAAAATGAATAAAGATGAAGTAAATATTTGATAAATTTTTCTGCGAAGGCCCATCCTGGAATTGAAATATGGAAATTTACGGGTGGTCGGCTGAGAAAAGGAAAAGGGGAGGGTGTAGGATGGCAATTAACCTGTCGTCAAATTATGAATCGAGATGGAAAATTGGGTAATGCGGGTTATCAGGCGAGCGTTGTAGCCAACGGAAGAGTTATGCGGAAGATGCTCCCTTTTCCAGGTACGCTTTCCAGATCAACCTTCCCGCCATGACTTTGTGCTACATGCTTGACAATGGCAAGGCCGAGACCGGTTCCGCCGAGTTCCCTTGAACGCGCCTTGTCTACCCTGTAAAACCTTTCAAATATCCTGTGATGGTGTTTCTGTTCAATGCCAACGCCGTTATCCTGAATTTCGACGACCCCAAACAGGCCGTCAGTTTTAAGGCGGACAACGATTTTTCCTTTTGGAGGCGTGTACTTTAAAGCGTTGTCGAGAAGGTTGCTTATGGCAGAGGTAATGGCGTTCTCATCTCCATTTATTTCAACAGATGTATCGGGAAGCTCGGTGGCTATTTCGATCTCCCTTTCTTCGCTGACTGGCGAGAGAGACTTTACCGCATCAAGGATTATCCTGTTCATATTCACCCGGCTTTTTTCAATGACGAAACTTTCTGATTCCAGGCGGGCAAGGGCGAGAATATCGTCCACCAGGCTGGTAAGACGCTTCGTCTGTTCTTTCGCTCTCTCCATGAAGTTCTTTCTGTTGTCGGGAGTAATCTCTTCGTCATCGATTATTGTTTCAATGAGTCCACGTATCGCAGTAATGGGCGTTTTGAGTTCGTGGGAAATATTGGCTACAAAATCCCTGCGAATTTTTTCAAGATTGTGAAGCTCGGACACATCATGCATTACTATTACCGAGCCTGCCGGCGCATAGTTTATGTCGTAAATGGGGGATATCTGCATTTCAATGACGGTATCCTTGAATTGCCTGGAAAGTTTCAGTTTTGTTTTCAATCCCTCCTTTTCATTGAATACGTTGGCCAGAAGTTCCTTTAGTTCCATAAAACTCGCAATTTTCCATATCGATTTGCCAAGACATTCAGGGGGCGATACTTCGAGTATGCGACCGGCGGCGGAATTTATATGCACGATATTCTCGGACAGATCAAGCGCGATAACACCTTCTATCATGCCGGTTAATATGGTTTGCAGTTTGTTCCTCTCGCTGTCTATTGTGCCGATCCGGATTTTGAGGCTTTCCGCCATCACGTTGTAGGCTTTTGCGAGTTTTCCAAATTCATCCAGCCTGTTCACGGAAAGTCTGCGGTCGTAATCGCCTTGGGACATCGATTGGGCAACCGACGTCATGTTGGACAATGGAAGAGCGAAATGTCTAGCGAAAAAAAGTCCCAGAATAAGAGCGGCAATAAAAGCCGAGACGGCGCTGAACAGGACAATGTTTCGTATCTCGCCAAGTTTTTCCTCGACGGAAGAAAGCGAAACAGAAGTTCGGACGTATCCGTTGAATCCGTTGTTGTTTTTTACCAGGAGAGCCAGATACATCATATTGGTATTCAATGTATCGCTGTATCTGGTGGAAAAGCCCCGTCCATGCGATCTGGCAGTAAGGATCTCCGGTCTGTTGGAATGATTGTCCATCTCGACAGGGTCCTTTTCGGTATCGCCTAGAACTTCCCCATTTTCCAGAATGACAGTTAATCTGGCGCCTTTCTCAAGAGGTATCTGCTTCAACCTCTCCTGAATAGCGCTATGGGAATTGCCGGATATGGACTCTTCTGCAATTATCTGAAGCAATATGGCCTCCGAAACGAGGGATTCCTTAAGTTGCTCAATGAAATCATGCTCCATTTTGCCAACGATAGATACACCGGCAAAGATGATCGGTATCAGGAAGAAGACAAGAAATCCTCCGTACATCTTCCAGAAGATACGGGAACTAAAGATCATGAATCAGGATTCTCCCTAAAGCGGTAGCCAACGCTCCGAACAGTTTCGAGATACTCACGGTATTTTCCCATTTTCTTCCTGATCGTTTTTATATGCACGTCGACGTTTCGGTCAACGATGTAGGAATCCCCCATTGCGTCCTTCAATAACTGATCTCTTGTAAAAACCCTGCCGGGCTGGGTGGTAAAAAAACGTAAAATCTTGAATTCGGTCGCGGTAAATGCAACAGGCTTGTTGTCTATTTGGACTTCATGTTTTGATATGTCGATAGAAATTCCATGAATGACGATTTTTTCCCTTTCTTCATCAGCCGATTTTACCGGCCCCCTTCGCAATACAGCTTTTACCCTGCTGACAAGTGCCTTTGGGCTGAAAGGTTTGGTCACATAATCGTCCGCGCCTAATTCAAGGCCGAGTATAATGTCGTTTTCGTCACCCTTGGCGGTGACAATGATAATGGGGACATTTTTCAATGACGGATCTGATTTCATGTTTTTGCAGATATTCAGGCCGTTCATTCCGGGCAACATGATGTCGAGGATTGCCAGGTCCGGCAGGGTCTTTTTTATCAGTTTAAACCCTTCAGCTCCGTCCGAGGAACAGATGGTGGAAAACCCTTCTTTCAAAAGGTTGTATTCTATTAGCTCAAGAATGTCCCTCTCGTCCTCGATGATAGCTATCTTCTTATCTTTCAAACCAAAATGCCTCTCGATAGATGTTCATGAGGTTAAATAGTACCGAATGAATATGAATTTTGTATAAATTTATGTTTCAGCAGTCCCATCCCCAATAGAGTGCCATTATATAACACTGTTGTTTGGGAAAATATGGAAACTCTAAGATATCTTCTTGCAGTTACGCATATTTATGTCGCATAAAAGTGGATGAAACGATTCTCAGCGTTCAATAACAGTCGAAGTTGCATGGGGAAAGAACCTGATAACCAACAACTCGGAAAAGCTAGGAAGATCGTGCTTTATAATTGGAGAATGAGTATTACTTACAGACAGCCAGAAAATAAACAGCAATATTTACAGGGTATTTTGGTATCATCGTCCATAAAGAACAATATGCAGGTTGATATTTCAAAAGCTATGAAAGTACATCTTCATGAAAAGGATTGGCGGTAATCTTATGGGAAAGTTCGATTGTGATCTGCTGGTGCTCGGCGCGGGCGCCGCTGGATTTGTGGCGTCGAAAGTGGCGAGAGGTTTCGGCAAATCCGTCATTATGGTCGAAAAGGGGATAATAGGGGGGGAATGTACTAATTTCGGATGTGTTCCCAGCAAGGCTCTTATCAGGGTAGGGAAAGCTGTTCATGAATTGAACAACCTAGACAGGATGGGGCTAGGCACGAAGGCGCCTGTAGAGGTCACAACCGACGGGGTGATGTCACATGTCAGGAGCATTGTGCAGGAAGTTTACGATTCGCACCACCCTGACAACTTCAAAAAGCTCGGTATAGATATCCTTTTCGGTTCTCCACGTTTTCTGGATGAACATCATATAGACATTAACGGCAAAACCGTTTCTGCCGGGAAGATTATCATCAGCACAGGCTCCAGTCCGTCAGTTCCAGAAATCAAAGGGATTAAGGAAGTCCCTTATCTCACCAACAGTAACGTATTTTCGATTGATAAACTTCCACGTTCCCTGCTTGTATTGGGGGGTGGGCCGATAGGGGTAGAGCTTGCCTCGGCATTCAACCGTCTTGGCGTCAAGGTATCGGTGATAGAGATGTTTGACACCATTCTCCCGCGTGAAGACCGCGAACTCGCCGGTATGCTCTCTGCCAAGCTGGTGTCCGAAGGGTTGAACATAATCACTTCAGCCAAGGTTCTTAGCCTTTCAAAGCGAAACGGAGAGATAGTCGCGGAGCTGGATGTAAAAGGGGAGAGGAAGGAGGCTGTTGCCGAGTCGCTCCTCGTGGCAACGGGAAGAAGGCCGAATCTTGAAGGCCTTGACCTAGAGAAATGCGGAGTTCGTCATACTCCTGACGGGATATCGGTAAATGAATTTCTGCAAACCTCGGCGAAGAATATCTACGCATGCGGCGATGTAACAGGTCCCTACAGATTCAGCCATATGTCTGAATATCAGGCGGTAATCGCCTGCAGGAACGCCTTTCTTCCTTTCAGAAAAAAAGTAGATTATAAACACGTGGTCTGGAGTACTTTCACCGATCCTGAACTCGCGCATGCGGGGCTTACGGAAGAGGAGGCGCGCGCGAAGCATGGCGATGGCATTAAGATACTAAGGAGCGAATTTGGGAAGACCGACAAGGGGCGAACCGACCTGGAGGGATTCGGCATCAGCAAGATAATTCTTGAAGGAAGCGGGAAAGTCATTGGAGCGCATATTCTGGGAGCCCACGCCACGGAAGTGATGCACGAGCTACAGCTCGCCAGGCATTTCAATATACCGTTTTGGAAGATTTGGGAAGCGATTCACATCTATCCCAGCTATTCGGACGTGATAAGAAATCCTTCGAAATATTTTTACGGCGAAAGGCTCGCAGGGAATTTCTTCGTTAAACTCCTGGGTAAATTGTTGTAATTTGCATTCTGCCCGGTTTCTGCCGTTCTTGCGGTTATTCCGGTCCTCGATCTTTCGGACAACCTTGTGCGATATTGCCAGACTGCCGTTTCCAGAAGATGTAAAAAAAATGCAGATGCAGACAAAATTCGCGGGATTATAAATATATTTTGATACCAGCAATTAATATCTTGTCTCTATACATCCTTTTAGTGCTCTTTTCCTCGATATCCGTATTTGTTTCCCGGCTGTCAAGCACGAATTTCAGGGAAATCTCGGTTGATGAAGTTATATCGCCAAAGACTCCTACGAATACGTCGTAATATTCCTGAACAGGGTTTGAAATATCCCCAGTAGAGGAAAGGGCAGGAATATCATATTTCCTGGATTCATACTCAAAATCTGCCTGGATACTGGTTGCAGGGGAGAGGTAATACTTTGCATTCCCTTTCAATACATTGGAGGTGTATGAATAGTAATCTTGATATAGGTCATCTCTTGTTTTGTATCTGTATTCAAATTCAAAACCGCTTTTGTTTTTATATGTTTTTTCAAATCCGGCATTCAGGGTAAAGTAATTTTGGTTCCTGGTTATCATGTCGGTATTTGCCTGGCCATCACGGTTTTTTGCCAGATAGACCTGGTATATTCTTGATCGCCAATCGAACCCCAGCTTAATGTCAAGAGTTTTATCTATTTCCTGAGTTACATCCAGCGTAATCTTGTCTTGAACGTAGTCATATGACAGATTAGGTGGCAGAGGTTCCGCATAGTTCTTCGATTTCATCTCGTAAGAAAGTTTTATGAGCGTAT